>Ga0272444_10000961_pt1 | contig 29017 bp, 21 predicted proteins | sample SSMForm13_FD_201033 | JGI IMG/M metagenome (GOLD analysis project Ga0272444, IMG submission 201033) | Marine sediment archaeal communities from Little Sippewissett salt marsh, Falmouth, MA, United States - SSM-Form-13 | ecosystem: Environmental > Aquatic > Marine > Wetlands > Sediment ...
TAGCGTGCACGGAAGCATCGAGAGATGGGACGGCCGGCTGGGGGCCGGGCCGCTGAACGCCGAGACGTGCATGAAGCGAGCGATCCACATCGCGCGACGTGCTGGGATGGGGTGTGTCGCACTACGCAACACCAACCACTGGATGCGGGCAGGGGCCTATGCCTGGCATGCAGCGGAGCAGGGGTTCCCGGCCCTGTGCGCGACAAACACCGAGCCGAACCTCCCACCGTGGGGAAGCCAAGACGCGAAGCTCGGGAACAACCCGCTTGCGATGGCGGTTCCAAGAGAGAACGCACAGCATGTCCTCTTCGATGGGGCGATGTCGCAGTTTTCGTACGGGACGCTGGAGCGGGCGGCCCGACATCGCGAACGGCTCTCGATTCCCGGTGGGTACGATACGGCGGGCAATCTCACGGACAATCCGGCGGAGATCCTGAGATCAAGACGAGCATTGCCGATCGGGTACTGGAAGGGAAGTGGCTTGTCGTTCCTTCTCGATTTACTCATCACACTCCTCTCGGCAGGACAGTCAACCCGCGAACTCGGGCAACAGGAAGCGGAGTATGCAGTATCCCAGATCTTCATCGCGTTTGATCGCTCCATGATCGACGCGGAAGTGCTTTCGGGCATTGAGGAATCAATTGCCGATCTTCACTCCGCGAGTGCACTAGGTGACAAGCCGGTGACCTATCCAGGTGAACGGTTGTACCGGAGGCGCCAGCACAACTTGGAGCATGGCGTGCCGGTGGAAGAGGGAATCTGGGAGGAGATCGCAAAGGGACCGAACGCCTATCGAGAGGCATAGCGGAGTGACCCGGCTCCAATGCTTCCCTTCCCCCCGCAGCTGAGGGAATGCCCCGATGTCCCGGCCAGACGGAGGCTCGCAAACGGATCAGGACCCAGCCAACCGCAGCCGGGTCGCTCACTTGTCCAGGGCACGGATTCAAGCTCTGGAAGAGCATCGGCGCCGTCATCCCGGCGGCCCGTTCCGCCTAGGCGATCAGTCGCATCCCATCCGGCAGTTGGCCTGGAGCATGGCACCGGTTGGCCTTCCGACAGCCTCTGAGATCAAACGGGCGCGCAGTGGCTTCGATCGCAGTCCGCCCATCCCGTCCATGAGATTCGCGGGATCATCTTCCGGCACGGGGCCCAGTTCTCGATTGGACTTCTTGGGGCGTTCCCACCGTCCGCAATCCCTTGACAGATGTCGAAACCGGCAATAGCATGCTTGGATCAGCCAGCGGTTTTTCACTATGGGAGGGACATGAACTACACGGGACCGAGAATCGTAACTCCGCCTCCAGGCCCGAAGGCACAGATGCTGATCGAGAGAGACCTGGCCATGCTTTCGCCGTCACTAACGAGAACCGCGCCTCTGGTGGGGTGCAAAGCGGAAGGCGTCTATGTGGAAGACGTCGATGGAAATGTGTTCCTCGACTTCGGATCCGGCATTGGCGTAACGGGGGTGGGGCATCGTCATCCGAAGGTGATCGAGGCGGTGAAGAAGCAGCTGGACTCCCTGGTTTTCGTGAACAGCCTCGACTACTACACGCTCCCTCAGGTGGAGCTGGCCGAGATGCTCTTCAAGGTCACTCCGGGCGACTTCCCGAAGCGTGTCTTCTACTCCAACAGTGGTAGCGAGTCGATCGACACCGCCATCAAGATGGCCAAGTGGCACTCTCGTCGCGAGTACGGCGTAGGTTTCATCAATGGTTTTCACGGCCGGACTGTGGGCGCCATGAGCTTCACAACGACGAATCTCACGGCGCGAAGAGGCTTCGCGCCTCTGTACCCGATCGGCCAATTCGCGCCCTATCCATACTGCTACCGCTGTCTGTTCAACCGGGAGTACCCGAGTTGCGATATGGAGTGTGTGAACTACCTTACCAACGTCATCTTCAAGAAGATCATCGCGCCGGATGAGACGGCGTTTATCCTGTTCGAACCTGTTCAGGGTGCGGGCGGATACATCGTCCCTCCGCAGGAGTTCTTCACGATTCTGTCTGCGTTTGCCGAGAAACACGGCATCCTGTTGATCGCCGACGAGGTGCAGACGGGATACGGAAGGACCGGGAAGATGTTCGCGTCGGAACACTTTGGGTTCGAACCCGACATCATCACGATGTCGAAAGCGTTCGCGAACGGCTTCCCGGCAGCGGCCACCGTTGCCAGAGCGGAAGTCATGGACTGGGTCGACAATGCCCACGAGGGAACGCTGAACGGCGGCCCGGTGATCATGGAGGCGGCCAAGGCTGTCCTGAGAGTGATTGACGAAGAGAGCGTCTTGGACAATGTGCGCGTGCAGGGCGCCTACTTCAGATCTCAGCTGCTGGCGCTCCAGCAGAGATACCCCATCATCGGCGACATTCGGGGGATGGGATTGATGATCGGCATCGAGTTCGTCAAGGATGAGAAGAAGACACCTGCCTGCAAAGAACGCGACGAGTTCATACGTGCTGCCTTCTCGAAAGGGTTGCTCCTGATGGCCGCCGGCGAGTCATCGCTGCGCTTGATCCCGCCGATGATCATCAGCCAGCAACAGCTCGATACCGGGCTGACGATGATGGAGGACTGCTTGAAGCAGCTCTAGGTACGAAGGCGGAGCAGAGCACATCCCCCCACCAGGGCATTCGATCCTCGGATGACATGCTGGGGGGATGCTTCGTCTGTTGCTTCCGGATCTTCTAGCTGACCCGTTTCACGCTGCGAAGGATTCCCTTCTTCGACATCGCCTGCGCCCCGATTGAGTAGATCACGAGTGCAACCACAGTTGCGAAGAAGGGCAACGACAGAAGGAGGCCGGACGGAATGTCGGAGGTCGTCTGGAGGTGGTTGCTCATGTAGTCGACGAATCCGAAGACGACAGATCCAATCAGTATTCCCAACGGCTTCATTCTTCCCAGATAGACGATGACCAACGCGATCCAGCCTCTGCCGGAAGTCACATTCGGAACGAACGCTCCAAGAGTCAGCGAAAGGACGGCTCCCCCCAATGCACAGGTGAAGCCAGAAACGAGAAGGGCAGTGAACTGTATGCGCTTCGTATTGATGCCAATTGCCCGCGCAGCTTTCTCATCTATGCCTACGGCCCTTAGCCGCATTCCAAATGGGGTCCGGTTGATCACGATGCCGGCGACAATCAGCAGTAACCAGGAGACATACACGATGGCGTTGTGCCCCGAGAAGATATCGCCCAGTACGGGGATATCCCCCAGAACAGGAATCTCCAAAGGCATAAGCCGGGGCATACCGGGAAACTGCACCGACCCGGTTCTTCCGTAGAGGGTATGGGCAAGCACGATCGACAACGCAATGGCAAGGAAGTTCGTCGCCAGACCGCATATGAAGATGTTTGCCTTCAGCTTGAACGACACGGCGCCAAACAGGGCTGTCAGCAGTAGCGTTGCTGCGATCGCACCGATGATCCCCAGGAACAAGCTCCCTGTCAGATTGGTCAAGACAATCGCAAAGAACGCCGCATTCAGCATCAATCCCTCTAGCGCGATGTTCAGGAGACCGGAGATCGCTGAGAAGGCTCCTCCTATCGCAGCAAGCAACAGCGGAGTCATAATGACGATGGTGCTCGAAATAGCAGGAACGCTGAACCCGTTCATTTGACCAATCTCCTCCGGAAGAACGCAAACGTGACCTCTGCAGTAATCAGGTAGAAGATGACCGAGGTGACAATGGCGGCGATCTCATACGTCACGTCCGAATTCATCATCGCCACCCTGGCCCCCGACTGCAGGTAGACGTAGAAGAGTGCTGCGGGCACCACGCCCAGGGGGTTCCTCCTCGCAATCAAGGCAACGCCAATTCCAGCCCATCCAAGGCCGGCGGTAAGGTCGGTGAAACAGGCCTGATACCGGCCGACAACCTGCACAGCACCTCCCAGGCCGATCAAGCCCCCCGAAATCGCGAGGGGCAACACATAGAAGGGCCGTATGTTGATCCCACCATACCGCGCAAATTGCCTGTTCGAGCCGGTGACGCGAAGGTGATACCCCGTGTGGGTGTGCTTCATGAGTACGTGAACGAACAGCGCGACGGCAAGGGCGATGAACAGCCCTGCGTGCAGATACGATGGAGATGCAATCCGCGAGAGCATGTACGAGCCTGGGATGGACAGGGATTGGATCCTGATTCGGGCAGGATCCCTGAACGGCCCCAGGATGAGGTAGTTGATGACTTGCACCAGCCCCATCGAGATGAGATAGGTCGAGAGGAGGTCAGAGACCTTCCACTTCATCCGGAGGAAGCCGGAGAGACTGCCGATGAGTGCGCCCACAGCGAGCCCGCCTGTCAGAAGTAGGAGCATGCCAATGAACCCGGGCATCTCCGGCAACCAGACACCGAGCAACACGGCAACCATCGCCCCCGCGAAAATCTGACCTTCTCCACCCAGGTTCGTGACACCACTTCTGAAGGCCACGGCGACGCCCAACCCGGAAAAGATGACGGGGATGCTCGACTCGATCATGTTGAAAAAGATGAACTTGCTGGTGAATGGCCCTGCGAAGTAGTAGTAGAGCGATCGGGCTGGGTCCTTGGACAGAATGAGGATCAACACGACGGCCACCAGGAGGGCCGCAACGACCGCGGTCATGATCCCCATGAACACTGCCAGTCGGTTGCGCAGCTCGTTCTGTCTCTCTTCCGATCTCATGCGTTGGCTCCATCCAGAATCTCTTCCGCGCTCTGGCGCTTCAGGCCGAGCATGTATTCGCCCAGCGACTCCCGATCCAGATCCTTGTTCTTGAATGCCGCCACAATCTCTCCCCGATAGATGACTGCAACTCTGTCCGAGAGCGCCAAGACCTCGTCGAGATTCGCGGAAATCAGAAGGATCGCCGATCTATTGCTCCGCATCTCGATGATTTTCTGGTAGACGAATTCCGAGCTGACGATGTCCAGCCCCCACGTTGGTTCCGAAATCACAAGCAGGCTGGGATCGCGCGAGAACTCTCTCGAAAGCACAACCCGTTGGATGTTCCCACCGGACAACTGGCCAACCGGCGTCGAATGGAGCCCGCGGATGTTGTAGTTGACAATCCTTTCCTTGACGAAATCCAGAATCCCCTTGGCGTGGAGAAGGCCCGCCTTCACCATCGAGTGGTGCTCCACCAGGATCACGTTGTCCGAGAGCTGAAGCTCCGCGCTCGTTCCCCTGTGCAGCCGGTCGGCTGGAACATAGGCCATCCCCATCTTCCGCAATTCCGCGGGGTGAGCATGAGCGATGTTCTTGCCTTGGAAGAATACGTTTCCCGACACGGCACCCTTGCTGTTCATCCCCGTGAGCACGTTCTCGAGGTCATCCAAGCCGTTTCCGGCAACGCCGGCCATGCCGAGGATCTCTCCCTCTCGAATCGACAGGGAGATCTCGTTCAACAGCGGATTGCTGAGGCCCGGAACCGTCAGGCCCAGCTTCTCGATCTTCAGCACGGGCTCCCCCGGCTTGACCACCGGCTTCTCAACCTGCAACAGGACTTCCTTGCCGACCATCATCCGCGCGATGCTCTGCTTGGTGCACTCGGCCGTCATGCAGCATTCCACGACTTCCCCGTTGCGCATGACCGTGACCCGGTCGGAGATGTCGATGACCTCATCCAGCTTGTGGGTGATGATGATGATTGTGTAGCCCAACGACCTTAGTTGTCTCAGCGTGACAAAGAAGTCCTTGATCTCTTGCTTCGTCAGTAGGGCGGTCGGCTCGTCGAGCACCAAGAGCTTCGAGCCTCGATAGAGGATTCGCAGAATCTCCACGCGCTGCTTCTCTCCTACGGATAGAGACGCGATCGAGGCCTTGGGGTCGACGGAGAGATTGTACTTGGCGCCTAGCTCTTCCACCTTCTTGACCGCGTCAACCCTGTCGTAGAAGAGGGCGTTCTTCCTAGGTTCTCTGGCAAGGACGACATTGTCGGCAACGTTGAATCCATCGAAAAGGCAGAAATGCTGATGGACCATCCCGATCTCCAGCCTGTCCGCATCGTGCGCCGAATGGATCAACACGGGCTCGCCGTTGAATCGGATCTTTCCCTCGTCCGCGTGCTCCAACCCGCAGAGGATCTTCATCAGCGTCGTTTTGCCAGCGCCGTTCTCTCCGACGATCGCGTGGATTTCCTCCCGCATGACCGACAGGTTCACTCCCTTGTTGGCGTGAACCTGGTTGCCCTCGTAGGTCTTGTGGATGTTCTCCATCTCAAGCAGAACGGCATGTTCTGTCGCCATGAAGACTTCCTTCGTTGAAGTATGCGTGTGATTGAAGAAACTGCGGGGCCCGGTGATAGGGCCCCGCTGTTGGCAATGCCTAGTCAGCGGCAGGGTGAGCCGCAGCGTTGATCGTGTCCAGCACCTCTGGCGGGACGACGATCGCCATCTCTCCGCTCACGACCTGGTCGTAGAGCAGCTTGAATTGATCCCGGACGTCCTCCGCCACGGAGCTGACATACGCGGCATCGCGGAGGGGCACATAGATGTATCCCTGTTCCGCACCGAGAACCTCCGCTTCGCCCCACGGGAGTGTCCCTTCGACGAGCCTCTCGAGGTTGCGAATCGTCGCCGCTTCGTTGTCCTTGATAAAGGACGCGACAACGGTGCCCGGCGCCTTGTCAAAGCCGTCGTCATCATACCAGAGCACGTAGAGCCCGTTGTTCACGGCGGAGCTCAGCACACCGGCGTTTCCGCTTCCGCAGATCGAGCCATAGACATCGACGCCCTGATCCGCCATGGAGTTGGCGAGCTGTTCGGCCTTGGCTGCGTCATACCAGTTACCCAGCATGGCAGTCACCAGCTCGAAATCGGGATCGGCATACTGCGCTCCCGCCTCCATGCCGGGGATGATCATCTCATCCATCATGACGTAATGCTGTCCGAACACGAGCCCAACCTTCTTGTCGGGGTTGACGTTCTCCATGTCGCTCGTGGAGATCAGAGCCATCATGTACCCGAAGAGGAAGGCCTGCTGCGTGTTGTTGAAGAAGGTCGTGAAGAGCCCGTCGTAGCCGATGACGTAGGCGTCGTTCACGATGAACTTCACGTCAGGGACCTGCTGCATTACCTCAACGACGAGAGGGCCCAGCGCTTCGTTGGACGTGTAGATGACGTCGTAGGCGCCGGATGCTGCGAATGTCAACAGCATCTCAGGCCACTGAGACTGATCAAATCCTGCCTCGAAGATCCGAACCAACTCGAGCCCGTCGTTACGAAGTGCGAACTTCTCGGCACCCTCGGCCAAGTCGTCATAGGGCGGACTGTCGCCGAGGCGGCCGGGGATAAACACGCCCAGTCTTATTGGTTCTTGCTCTTCCGCTGCGAATACTGCGACCGTCGAAATAAGGCACACTGCCAAGAATGCAACCGCAAAGATCCTCCCGCTTCGCTTCATGCCTCTCTCCTTATGCAAGAGCTTCATGCCTCGGACCACCGAGAAGCATCCGATCCCAGCACTCCAGGGTCCCGGAATCGGCGGCCCGCCTCCGCCACTGCCTTGTCACCTTCTCGCAGATGTCCGTGTTCATGCACAGCTCATCAGCGTTTCTTGGCGAGATGCGGGACGGGCAGAAGCCCGTCCCGTCTGCGACTCTTACCAATACTCCGGAACGATCATCTGAGCCTTCAGCCACGTGTCGCCGCTGCCTGTCAGATCGTCCAAGAAGACCTGCATGACATCGCGAACAGCTGCGGGGACCGCGCTCTCGTAGAGCGGGTTCGTGTCCACGAAGCTCACAGAACCGTCGCTGATCCCGAGGATCTTGTACTCGCCCCAAACAAGATCACCCGCGACCGCAGCCTTGACGTTCTCGTAGGCAGCCTGCACTTGTCCGAGCGCTGAGCAACCGATGATTGTTCCAGGTGCAAGGGCGTAGTCGTCCTTATCCAGATAAAGGACGTATTTGCCACGTTCTTGACAGGCCTGGATGACACCCTGGTTTGCACCACCGCACGCCGTCGCGATAACGTCGACGCCGGCGTCGATCATGCTGTTGGCAAGTTCCCCAGCCTTGTTGGCATCATACCAGTTGCCGAGAACCCGGAAGTCCACTTCGATGCCAGGATTGGCCAATCTCGCTCCCAGCTCGTAGCCGGGCACGATCATCAGATTCATGGCATCGTATTCCTGCCCGCCAATGAAGCCGATCTTCAATTCGGGAGTTGCTCCGTCCATGTCGCTGGTTGTGACCAGTCCAGCCAGATACCCCATCACCGCGCCCTGCTCCACCTGGTTGTACAGGACGGAGTACATCTGCGGATTCCCGGCGATGATCGAGTCGACGAACAGAAACTTCTGATCCGGGAACGCGTTGGCAGCCTCCATCGAAACGTCAGGCATGGAGCCGTTGGAGGAGACAATCAGGTCGTACTCCCCGGTTGCGACCATGGACACCATCGCAGTCTCCCATGTCGACTGGTCGAACCCTGCCTCGAAAACCTTGTAGGTGACGTCGGCGTTCTCAGTCGCCACCATTTCCACGCCGGCGACCATGTCCTCGTACAACGGGCTTCCGGCAACTACACCCGGCACGAAGACGCCGATGTTGTAGGCCACCGCCGATGTCGCAACGAGACACACTGCCAAGAACATTGCCGCCAGAACCCATCCACTTCGCCTCATAGTGCCCCCTTTAGGACGTCGATTCCCAGAAAGCATCCGCCTTCTCCGCAAGATTCCGGAACCGACTACTGCACAGATCCCCTTTCGGAGATCCGCGCACCTGTTCGCATCCGACGGCCATGCAACATGGCTGCCATGCAACATAGCAAGCATCGTAGCAGGAAAGGTGGGGGAATCCAAGCGCTAAACCAGGACAGAACAGCGATTCCTCTCTCAGGGCGTAGTTAGAAACGAAGCAAGAGAAGAAAGGGAATCAGAAGAAGCGGCGTGCGAAGCTAGACCATCAGAGCTCGAGACCGTCCTAGTCCAATGCGGAGTTCCGGTAGAGAAGCACGTGCCGGGACTCATCCCCCCGAAAGGACTTCCTCGTGGCAACTGCGACACGAGCAAGCGGTTCCGCGCATCGTGTGTGTCGCCTGACTGTAAGCCTGTCATATAGCTTGACAAGCTCGCATGTTTTCGCCGACAACATGCGCAAAAGCCGGTCTGGATTTGCGCTTGCGGCAATGCCGTGATATCGTGTCCCAAAGTCTGGAGGACTCCTCCGCATTGGCGTGCAAGGGTGCGGAGGAGGCCGTCGATTGTTGGGGCAGGGTTCTGCCTTGGACATGGGGTCACAGACGATGCGCTGTCACGGCTCGGACGGCTTGAGAGCGTGCTCTCTCTGGACGGGCAAAACGCCACATGAGTGCGGACACCGGAGGAGATGCATGAAGCTGCGTATGGGTGTGGACACCGGCGGCACATTCACCGATTGCGTTGTCATCGACGAAGCGGGAGTGGCACACACCTTCAAGGAGCTGTCGACCCCGAAGGATCCGTCCATCGGTCTGTACAATGTCATCCGGAAGGCCGCGGAAGCCTTTGGGAAGTCGTTGCAGGAGTTCCTTGGGGAGCTCGATTTCTTCGCTCACGGCACGACGGTGGCCACCAATACGCTCCTTACTGGGACAGGCGCGAAGACCGGTCTGATCTGTACGAAGGGGTTTCGAGATACGATCGAGATGCGTCGTGCTCACAAGGAGAATATCTGGGATCTGTTCCTGAAGACACCCGCCCCCCTTGTCCCGCGGTACTTGCGGATCGGCGTCGACGAGCGAATCGATTGTGCCGGTGCGGTGGTGACTCCCCTCAATGAGGAGGACGTTGTCAACGCATGCTCGATCTTCAAGAAGGAAGGCGTGGAGGCGGTTGCAGTTGCCACGCTGTTCTCCTTTCTGAACCCGGCACATGAGAAGCGCATCCGGGAGATCGTCGGCCGCGAAATCCCGGACGTCTTTCTGTCAATTTCCTCCGACGTCCTGCCGCAGATCAGGGAATACGAGCGGGCTTCGACCACGGCTGCAAACGCGTATGTAGGCCCCAAGCTGACCGTCTATCTGTCGAATCTGGAGGCCAAGCTAAGGCGGGACGGCCTCCATCGTGCGTTCTACGTCACGGCATCGAACGGTGGGGTCATGACGGCAGAGACCGCCATTCGGCACGCTTCGGCGACACTCCTTTCAGGTCCGGCGGCCGGGGCCGTGGGTGCGATGTACTTCGCGGAACTCCTGGGCAATCGAAACCTCATCCTCATGGACATGGGCGGGACATCATTCGATGTCACGCTGATCAGCAATGCGAAGGTGACACTGAGCACCGAAGGGGAGATTGCCGGCTATCGGGTCGCCAAGCCGATGATCGACATCAACACCGTGGGTGCCGGCGGTGGGTCCATAGCATGGCTGGACAAGGGGGGAATGCTCAAGGTAGGCCCGGCTTCCGCAGGATCGGATCCAGGTCCGGCATGCTACAGCCTCGGTGGAATGGAGCCGACGGTGACAGACGTGAATCTCCTCCTTGGGTACTTGAACAGCGGCTTCTTCCTGGGTGGGGAGATGCAAGTCGATGTCCAAGCCGCCGAAGCGGCAGTCAAGGAGCGAATCGCCGAGCCGCTGGGGATGACGTTGACGGATGCCTGCGCGGGCATCTTCCGGATCATCAACCAGAACATGGCCGATGCCACCAAGGTCGTCAGCGTCGAGCGTGGACATGACCCGCGCGAGTACGCGCTGATCAGCGCCGGGGGGGCCTGCTCCATCCACGCCTGCAAGATCGCCGAGGAGATCGGATCGAGCACGGTGATCGTACCCAAGGCTGCATCTGTCTTCTGCGCCTTGGGAATGCTGGAGTCGGACATTCGATTGGACAGTGTGCGATCGTACCCTGGACAGATCCCGGGGATCGATCTCGAGGACTTCAATGCGGCCGTTGCGGAAGCCGAAGAGACGGCCCTCGCGGAACTGCTGCAGGAAGGTGTCGAGCAAGAGCGCGCCACACTCCTGAGATTCGCCGACATCCGCTATCTGGGACAGCATCACGAAGTGACCGTTGAGATTCCGCATGGCTGTAGGATTGCCGAGGAACATGTAGAACAGATCGCTGATGCATTTCATCGCGCGCATGAGAGGCTCTACACCTATGCGACCCCAGAGACGCCCCTGGAGATCATGAACTTCCGGATCACCGCTGTGGGTGCCGTGGACAAGGCCGACATCTCCGCCGAGGGCGACGCGGCCGTCGATGTCGTGTCGGCGATCAAGGGCGAACGGAAGGTCTATTTCGACGCGCTTGGCGACTTCGTCCAAACGAAGGTCTACGACAGAACCAAACTGGGCCCGGGCAGCGTTGTGAAGGCACCCGCAGTGATCGAGGAGCGAATCACGACCGTCATCGTCCATCCAGGCTGGTCTGCTTGCATTGATGGATTCGGCAACGTCATCATGGAGGAAGAGCAGTGAGCCACGACGAAGAGAGGCGGCGGGAGTTCGAAGGCGCGGCGGATCCAATCACCCTATCGGTCATCTACAACCGGCTACTGACGATCAACAAAGAGATGGGCATCACGATGATCAACACATCCATCTCACCCATCTTTGCAGAGGTCCACGACTTCTCCTGCGCGATCTGCGACTGGGCAGACCGGATTGTTGCCCAGATCGACGGTGTCCCATCTCATACTGCCTCTTCGATGGAGGCGGTCAAGGCGACCACCGCGTACTTCGGCGAGGACATCCACGAAGGCGACATCTTCATCATGAACGACCCCTACACGGGAGGCACGCATCTTCCCGATATCACTATTATCAAGCCCATCTTCTTCGATGGGGCCTTGCAGTTCTTCGCCATCAACCGGGCCCATCACGGCGACGTCGGCGGGATCGAACCGGGTTCGTACTCCCCCAAGGCAACAGAGCTTTTTCATGAGGGGATCCGGATCCCGCCTGTGAGGCTCTACCGGAACGAAGAGCCTATTATGGACGTGGTGGAGATGATCCGCATCAACACACGGATGCCCGATGAGTTCTGGGTCGACATCAAGGCAATGGTGGCCAGCTGCCGAGTCGCGGAGCGGCGGATCCACGAGCTTCTGCAGAAGTACGGAGTTGGAACGACACGGGAGACGATCGAGCAGATCCATCAGTACGCTGAACGTCGGATGCGCCTCGAGATCGAGAAGCTTCCCGACGGCATGTACGTCGGAGAGAGCTACCTCGACTCGGACGGCTTCCAAGAGGAGCCCATCCTCATCCGCGTCGCGATCACCATCGATGGGGACGAAGCGCACGTCGACTTTGAAGGATCGGATCCCCAAGTGACGGGTTTCGTGAACTCGCCCATGGCGAACACCGCCACCTGCGCCTACGTCTCCTTCTTGACGACGGTGACGACACCGGACATCCCCCACAACGAAGGGGCGTACCGGCCGATACGCATCACCGCTCCCAAGGGGAGCGTTGTGAATCCCGAGTTTCCGGCGGCGGTTGCTTCCTGCACACTCGATACCGCGTGCGCGATTCTGGAAGCCTGCTGGAAGGCACTCTCGAATGTGCTCCCCGATCGAGTTCCCGCTGGATGGAACAGATGGAACGGGCCCGCGATCACGGGGATTGACCCTAGGAACGGCGGGTTCTACGTCATGTTCGGGTTCAACGGCTTTGGCGGTGCCGGCGGCATGAGCGGGATGGACGGACGGCACTACATCGGCGACGGGATCGACCTGGGCGGCCTGATTGCCCCCAACATCGAAACCAACGAGATGGACTACCCGCACATCACCGAGTTCAACGAGTTCACCACCGACTCCTGCGGCGCCGGCAAGTTCCGGGGCGGCTGCGGGGCGAAGTACCGAATCAAGATGGTCGACGATGCTCCCGGCCTGGTGATGTTCGGCGACGGCCGTGACCACCCCCCTTACGGCCTCTTCGGGGGGCTTCCCGGCACCGTCAACATGGCGTACATCAATGAGGGCGGAAGCGAGGAGTACGTCGTGAAGGCGAAGGACTCCCTCCAGCTGGCAAAGAACGACGTCTACACCTCCTACCCGTCGGGCGGAGGCGGATGGGGAGACCCGCTCGACCGGGACGTTGGACGGGTACGGGAAGATGCTCGAAACGAAATCATCTCACTTAGGAGCGCTGAAGAGATCTATGGGGTTGTGTTCAAGGCTGGTGGATGGGATGTGGATACCGAAGCAACGGCAGCGTTACGCAACGCGCTCAGATCAGAGGGAAAAGGAAGGGCGGAATGAATAAGGGAAAGGTAGCAGTTCTGGGCGCCGGCAGCGGCGGGTTCATGTCGGCCGCTGACTTCGGTCTCATGGGGTACGAGGTAGCGCTCTTCTCTCGGAACATCGAGAAGGTTGCTGGAGTGAGGGAGAAGGGCGGCATCGAAATCCTCGATATCGAAAGCAACCCCACCGGCGAATTCGGGAAGGTTTCGTGCGCAACGGACGATATCGCCGAGGCCGTGAAGGGCGCGCGCGTGATCGTGAACCCCATCCCCTACTTCGTGTGCGAGGAATACGCTCGGCTGGTTGCACCGCATCTTGAAGATGGCCAAGTTGTCCTCTACTTGGGGAAGGGCGGAGCATCCCTTACGTGGGCAAGGGTTCTGCGCGAGATGGGAATCGACAGGAAGGTCTATCTTGCGGACTGCAATACTCTGCCCTACGGAACATCCCGGAAGGGGGATGCGCAGGTTCGATTGGAGAATCGAACGCAGAACCTGATCATCGCCACCTTCCCTGGCAAGGACATCGACCACGTCATCAAGGTTGCGGAGGAGCTGTACCCCGCAGCGCACGGGTATACGCTTCGAGCTGGGCAGAACGCGATTGATAGCATTCTGGTGGACTACAACGCGATCACTCACACGCCCCCGATGGTGTGCAATGCTGCAAGAATCGAGATGGGCAGCAAGAACTTCTGCCTGTTCGGCAAGGCCGAGAATACGCCGGCGGTCGTGAGGATCATCGAGAAGATCGACCGCGAGCGGATGGCCATTGGCGAGAAGCTGGGCTTGAAGCAGTACACGCTGGAAGAAGAGATCATGATGGTGAAGTGGAATCCCGCAGGGGAGGACTATGTCCTTCCACTCTACGACGCCATCCACACCCCGTTCTTGGAGGTGTGTGAAGGTCCATTCAGTTTGGATGTCCGGCATCTGACCGAAGATATTCCCTATGGACTGGTGACCTTCTCCTCGCTGGGGAGCCTTCTGGGCGTTCCTACGCCGTTCACCGATGCCGTGATCACATTGTCTGAAGGTCTGTTGGACCGGGATTTCCGAAGCATCGGCCGAACGATCGAGGATCTAGGGATTGGAGCGGATTGGTCGATCGACGAAATCAAGACGTATCTGCACGAAGGAAGGAGGGCGCAGTGGAAGACCTAAAGGGGAAATCCATCAGCGGGATCATCGATGTCGACAAAGAACAGATCGAGATGATTCTCGAAGTCTCCAGGGATCTGAAGAAAGAGCTGAAGCAGGGCAAGCCTCACCGCCTCCTCGAAGGCAAGAGCCTGGGAGGCATCTTCGAGTCCCCTTCCACGAGAACGAGCATCTCGTTCGAGACTGCCATGATGCAGCTCGGCGGGCACATGTTGTGGCTCGACCAGAACCGTCTGTGGGTCGGCGAAGCTGCTGAGGAGGATTGGCACGATACGATCAAGACCCTTAGCCGGTATCTCGACGGAATCGCGTACCGTGCGATGCGACGAGAGCGAGTCGACTCCGCGGTGGAGTACGCTGACATCCCTGTGATCAACGCCTCATGTCCGGTTGAGCATCCGTGCCAGGCTTTTGCCGATGTTCTCACCATGCAGGAGAAGAAGGGGCGTGTCCAGAATCTGAAAGTTGCCTTGTGCTGGGGCTATCGCACAGCGAATCCGCCCGCCGGGTTGGTGAACTCAACGATGCTCATGGCCGGGAGACTTGGATTCAACTTGAGCATTGCATGCCCTGAAGGATTTGATCCCGATGGGAACATCAAGAGCTTGGCGGATCAGGCGGCCGTGATGTCAGGCGGACGGATCGAGATCGTCCGATCGTACGAAGATGCCGTCAAAGACGCCGATTTCATCAACGTGTACTCGTGGGTGTCCCCCGAGGTATTTGCGCGGGGGCTGGAAACCCATTTCCAGGGAGACCCCGAGTTCATCGAAATGAAAGCGAAGCTGAGAGACAAGTGGATGGTCGACCAAGCCGTCGTCGACATGGCCAAGCACGATGTGAACGTCATGCACTGCATGCCCATCTCGAGGAACACCGAAGTGACGGACGAGGTCCTCAATTCGGACAAGTCGATCATCTTCGACGAGGCTGAGAATCGGCTCCACACGGAGAAGGCGATGCTTGCCCTGACGATGGGCGGTTACCGCTAGGGCGCAGCAGGAGAGAGCAAGGGGGCGGACAATGGCGGATGCCGAACAGATCTATGAGATGATGAGAAAGAGCATTCAGGACTACGACAGTGATGCTGCTGTCGCCGCTGCCGAACTGGCGGTGGCGGAGGGGCTCGATTTGCTCGAAGCCGTCGAGAAGGGGTTCGCCAATCCGATTCGGGAGCTCGGAGAGGCGTTTGACCGGATGGAGATCTTCCTGCCCGAACTGACGCTTGGGGCGGACGCGATGAAGGCCGGTGTGGCCGTCCTGGAGAAGGCCCTGAACGAACAGGGCGGCAAGCTAGAAAAGAAAGCAACCGTGGTTGTTGGTACCGTGGAGGGCGATATCCACGACATTGGGAAGAGCGTTGTGGCCACGCTGCTGCAGGCAAACGGGTACGAGGTGTATGACTTGGGAGTCGAAGTACCCGCCCAGCGGATCATCGAAGCGGCCGAGTCGCACAACGCCGACGTCATTGCCATGTCCGCTTTGCTCTCAACCACCATGTTGTACCAGCGGGACGTGATCGAACTCCTGACGAACAAGGGGATCAGGGACAAGTACTTCATCCTTGTCGGCGGGGCTCCTGTCACCCAGGCGTGGGCCGATGAGATCGGCGCCGACGGATTCGCCCATGATGCGTTTGAGGCGGTTCAGCTACTTGATGGCGTCATGGAAGGGCGGGGCAAGTGAACTTCAACGAGATCGCGAAGCGATGCGAAGCCGGACGGTTGACGGAGTCCAAAGACTTCCTCATGAAGTCGGTGGCGGCCAATGCGATGAAGTTGGGCAAGGAATACGACATCACGTGGGATGGGAAGACGTTCCTCAACACCGACGATGACATGGCCGATCGCTGCTTCCAGGCTGGCAGGGAGCTGTTCATCAACACGGGTATCTACAGCATGAACAGCAGCCGGGTTGTGCAGTTCTCGAAACGTGAGGTCGACGATGCGCTTCGCTTCATCCGACCTCAGGTCGCGATGGGGGCTGGCAAAGACCGGGTCTTCATCCATCATCGACAGGTTGAGGACGCGCGGAAGCCGTTCATCTTCTGCGGGCCGTTCAATGCCAACGTGCACGAGGACATGTTCGTGCGGCTTAACGAGGTTTTCAGCCGGGAGAGAATCGTGGATTGCTTGTTCTTCCCTGGCTACCTGAATGAGGTGGACGGGCAACTGATTCGACCAACTTCGGCCTTGGCGACCCGTATGGCGATCCTCTACGGACAGTGGGCCCGCGAAGCCGTGCGACGCGGTGGACGACCTGGGATGGCGATTGCCGGCCACGCGGTCATGGCGCCCGGCGAGATCGCCTGCACGCATGAAGAGTGGGGGCTTCGATCGACGGATCCGCGAGCGATGGTTCTTATCTCGGAACTCCAGGTCGATGATGTCACGCTGACACGGCTTGCGTACTACCAGGCGTACGGCTGTCCCATCTACATGGCTTTCACGCCGCTCGTCGGAGGATACGGCGGCAATGTGGCGGGGACATCTGTAGTGGCAGTCGCTTCGTTCATCGCTTCCATCATGCTTGGCGGCGAGATCGTTCACATCGGTCCACAACACATGAAGTACAAGCAGCAGACCAATCAGCATTCGTTGTTCTTGGCGAGTCTGGCAAACCAGGCTGTTGCCCGGAACAGCAACATCATCGCAACGACCAGCCATACGACATCGGGACGCCCAGGATCGGCGCAGTATGCGTATGAGTTCTCCGCTCTTGCGCTTACCGCGGTGACAAGCGGCAGCAACGTTAGTGGGCCGCGGCCCGCAGAGCCTCTGGGCAACAACAATGTGAGCCCGTTGATGGGCAAGCTGTTTGCAGAGGTTGCTCATGCAGCGGCCGGCATGAGCAGAGAGCAAGCGGCGCCAATCGTCGAAGCCCTGTACGAGAAGTACAAGGACAACCTGGACTTGGAGAACGCGCCGAAAGGGCAGCCCTTTGAGGAGCTTTACGACCTAAACACGCTCACTCCCACGCCGGAGCACCAAGCGCTCTACGATCAGGTCAAACAAGAACTCGCAGACCTCGGCATACCGCTGGTTTGAGGTCGAAGGAGGAAGCGCTTTGAGATTCCAGCCATCGCTCAAGGTTCTCAGTGACGACCAGATCCATCGGATTCACCAGGCGGCGCTTCAGATGCTGATGGATCCTGGCGTGCTGGTGAAATCCGAGGAAGCCCGCAGGCTGTTGGCGCAGGCCGGAGCCCACGTTGACGAGGAGACGATGATCTGCCGCATCCCCGGCTACATCGTCGAAGAATGTCTACGGAAGGCTCCTTCATCGTTCACAGTGTACGCGCGGGATCCAGCGAACGATGTTCACGTGTCCACGACCAGCGTTCACATCGAACCGATGATCGGCCGCATCAACTGCTTCGACTACGCCGCGCGCCGGGCGCGCCCGACGAATCTCAAGGATGTGGGGGAGCTCGTCAGGATTGCAGACGCTCTGCCCAACTACCACCTTCTGCACTCGGGCGCCATCATGCCGCAGATTAACGGCATCCCGATCCGTGCGACCCACGCGTACGGCTATCTTGAGTCCGTCCGCAACTCGACCAAGCCGATCAAGGCGACGTCGCGAGAACGAGTCATGGCGGAGGATTGCCTCCGGATGGTCGCCGTCGTTGCCGGTGGCGAGGAAGAACTGAAACGCAGACCCTGCACGTTTACGACCGACAACCCTGTCGCACCGCTTCATCATGACCGGGATCAGGTGGAAGGAGCTCTGCTGTATGCACAGTATGGGATCCCGATTGACGTCACGTCCGAGCCGCAGGCGGGAGCCACCAGTCCGGTGACGATCGCCGGCCTTCTCGCACAGCAAACGGCCGACGTCGTCAGCGGCATCACGATCATCCAGCTCAAGAATCCAGGGAACCCTGTCTGGTACGGGACCTGCGGGTCGATCATGGACATGCGCGTGGGGCGTATCGCCATTGGGGCTGTAGAAATGGGTCTGATCGATGTTGCGAGTGCTCAGATCGCCCACTTCTACGACATCCCATGCCGAGGGACGGCTTCGGCCACGGATTCCAAGGAGCTGGACTTCCAGGCGGGCTATGAGAAAACGGCCGTGATGACGATGGCTGTTCTGGGTGGCGTCAACAAGATCTTCTATCCCGGAACGATGGAAGGTGCCTTGACGGTCAGCAAGGAGGGCTTGGTCCTCGACAACGAAATCGCTGGGGCCATCTACAGGGTCCTGGAAGGAGTCGACGTCGTGGATGACACCCTGGGCGTGCAGCTGGCGCAAACCGTCGGACCCGGCGGGCATTACCTCAACCAGCGGCACACGATGCAGTTCATCCGGCAGGAACAGTTCATGCCGCGTCTTGCAGATCGCCAGATCCGTGAGCGATGGGAAACAGCGGGCCAGAAGAACATGGTGGCCAAAGCTCACGATGCTGTCGCAGAGATCCTGGCCGAACACCAAGTAGACCCACTACCCGAGGGAACAGAAGAGGAACTGAAGCGAATCGTGCGCGAGGTCGAAGAGCGAGAGGAGAAGCGATCGTGAAGGACATCGAATTCCTGTACTTGACCATGCAGGATGTGATTGCGACCGGCGTGGATATGGCCGTCGCGATCGAGTCGGTCGAAGACGCGTTCCGGCATTTCGTCGCCGGCAACACGATCCTGCCGTACAAGACGGTTGTGGATCTTGGGGAGATCGAGCGCGGGCGCGGCAACGCGATGCCCGGCTACGTCGGTGGCGACTACGAGGCTCTCGGGATCAAGTGGATCGCCGGCTTCCCTCAGAACCCGCGCAAACACGGTCTCCCACGGGCGACAGGATTCTTCATCCTCAACGACTCATGGACGGGTGTCCCGCTGGCGATCATGGATTGCACGTGGCTGAGTGCGCTTCGTACCGGCGCTGTCACGGGTGCGGGAGCGAAGCTTCTCGCCCGTCAGGACTCGGAATCGGTGGCGATCATTGGGGCGGGGGTGCAAGGTCGAACACAGCTGGAAGCTCTTCTTGTTGCCCTGCCGGCCATTCGGACGGTTCGGGCCTTCGACATCAACCGGCAGACGGCTGAGGCGTTCGCCCAGGATATGAGTGCGGCCTACGGAATTGACGTCGCGGCTGTCGAAAGCGCAGAGGAAGCCGTGGTCGGCGCCGATATCATCGTGACCGTGACCGTCGCCAACGAGCCGATCGTGAAAGACGCCTGGCTTAAGCCGGGCAGCTTCTTCTCTGCGGTAGGGTCCTATCAGGAAGAGGAGTTTGAGGCCGTTCTCAACTCCGATCTGATCGTGGTCGACGACACCGATACCGTCGAACATCGAGGGACCCCGGTCGTCGCGCTCATGCTGAAGGACAACATGATCAAGAGGGAGAGGGTCCTCGACCTGGGGCCGATGATCACCGGGGACATTCCGGGACGCACAAGCGGTGACCAGCGCGTCTTCTTCTCGCCGATCGGCATGGGGATTCACGACATCTGTCTGTGCCAGAAGGTGTACCTGGCGGCGAAGGAGAAAGGGATCGGGACACGACTGAAGTTGTTCGGAACGTAGAAAGGGTTGCACCCATGGGACTTGTTCTCGATGTCGCGAAGTGCACTGAGTGCAAGCGATGCATGATCGCCTGTTCCTTGGCCAAGTCTGGCGCGGTGCGGATGGGGGCTTCGCGGATCGACATCAGATCGAGCTGGCCAAAGGCCCCGGAGATCCGAGTCTGCCGGTTCGAGGACTGTGACGGGCACCCGTGCATCGCGTCCTGTCCGGTGAAGGCGATCAGCGAGCTGGATGGCGTTGTCCTCATTGACAGCGGGGCGTGCATCGGCTGCGGTGCTTGTGAAGCTTCCTGCCCGTATCAGGCCATCACGATCGAGAACGGGACGGCCCTCAAGTGCGATCTCTGCGGAGGAGATCCCGCGTGCGTCAAGGAATGTGTGACCGGCGCAATACGGAACAGGGAGGTGGCGGATTGACCGGCAGCATGTTCGACCGAATGATCCGCATCGATGTCGGTAAGAGAGAATCCACCCTGTGGACTGTGCCGGACGATCTGCGCTCATATCTCGGCGGGATCGGGTACGGAGTGAAGCTCCTCTGCGCCGAAGTCGATCCGAGAATCGACCCCCTCTCTCCCGACAACAAGATCATCCTGACCGTCGGACCGCTGACCGGGACGTCGGCACCGATGCATGCTCAGTCCTGCATCGTCACCAAGTCGCCGCTTACCGGAACGATCCTGAACTCCTACGCTGGGGGCTTCCTCGGGCCCGAAATCAAGTTCTGTGGACTTGACGGGATCATCTTCGAGGGTGCGGCGGCTGAGTGGAGCCTTGTTCTCATCGACAACGAGGGTGTCCGCTTTGAGCCTGCAGCGGACATCGTTGGCAAGACGACCGGGGAGGCCGAAGCCTACATCAAGGACAACTACGGCCACGACTACCGGACGCTGTCGATCGGACCGGCCGGGGAGCGGGCGGTAGCGATGGCCAGCGTGTTCTCGGAGACACGGGCGTTCGGCCGTGGCGGGGCCGGAGCGGTGCTGGGGTCGAAGCGGATCAAGGCGATCGGCATACGAGGGACCGGCGCAGTCACAACGGCGGATCCGGCACGGTTCCGTGAACTCACCGCGCGGAACATGGACGTTCTGCGGGAGGCTCGCGTCGATGAATACGGTCTGGTAGGCATCTTCTCGAAGTTCGGCACCGGGGGAGGCATGTCGCTGGTACAGGGCCACGGCGCGCTTCCGACGAAGAACCACACCTACGGGAGTTTCGACGGTGCGGAGACAATCGACGGCCCATTCTTCGAGGAGAACCTGTATACGCGCCGGATCGCGTGCTTCGGATGCCCAATCCACTGCGGAAGGATCCATACGTTTTCCGCAGCGGACGGCAACGAGCTGTGGAGCAGAGGGCCAGAGTACGAGACGATGTTTTCCCTAGGATCGAACCTGCTCAATGGCGATGCCGCGACGCTTGCGGAGGCAAACCGGCTGACAGAGCAGTACGGGGTGGACAGCCTCACCGTCGGCGTCACGATTGCTTGGGCGTTCGAGATGGCCGAGGCGGGAAAGCTGAACGTGCCTGGGTTGGATCTGGGGTTCGGTAACGCTCAAGCGGTGCTAGGCCTCATCCACATGATCTGTATGCGAGAGGGGATCGGCGACATGCTGGCAAACGGGCCAAGGCAGGCCGCCCTGGAGCTGGGGAATGGCAGCATTGGACGTGCAATGCAGGTGAAGAATTCCGGCTTCGCCGCTTGGATGCCGAGAAGAATGAAGGGGACAGGCCTAGCATACGCGACCTCCAACCGAGGGGCATGCCACAAGAGGGCTCCCATCGGAGCCGAAATCGCCGGCGCGCTGGACATGGATAGCTATGAAGGCAAGGCTGCTGTGGTTATCGAGACACAGAATACGGTGAACGCTATCTTCACCCTGATCAGCTGCCGGTTCCACGAATTTGTCACCGATCATGAGATCTACCCGAAGCTGCTTGCCGCGGCGACCGGACGTTCTGCCTCGTGGGACGAGATGGTTACCTTGGGCGAACGGATTTGGAACCTGGAGAAGCTGTTCAATCTGAAAGCCGGGCTGACCCGAGATGATGACAGGCTGCCCGGCAAGTGCTACGAGCCCGTCCTTGGTAAGACCTCACAATCAGCCGTAATGGACGAAGCGAAGTTCGAGGCGATGCTCGATGAGTACTACCGCCTAAGAGGATGGAATGCAGCAGGCATTCCCGGGAAGAGAAGGCTGGATGAGCTCGGCATCGGGGAGTACGCCATGTAGTGCAGCGGGCAGCGGGTATCGGCGTGGCGGGACGGAAGAAGAGGAGAGCGGATGAGATACCTGAAGCCGACCAGTGTCGGTGAGGCGGCGGATGTCCTGGAGTCCTCGCGGGGCATGATTCTGGCAGGCGGCACGGACCTATGCGTGTACATGGCCGAGGGTGTCTGCTCTCCTGAAGTGCTGATCGATGTCAGCGGCATCGATTCCATGCGGGGTATCCAAGCAGTCAAGCCCAATGGCGAAGTGAAGATGATTCAGATCGGTGCCTGCACCACCATCGCCGAGGTTGCTGCGTCGGAAGCGCTCCCGACATGCCTACGGCAGGGGGCACGGGCTGTCGGCTCACCCCAGATACGGAACCTCGGCACGGTCGGCGGGAACATCTGCAACGCTTCTCCCTGCGGCGATACCCTCACGCCCCTTCTAGCCCTTGATGCTCGGTTCGTCCTTCGCTGTGTTCGTGGGACGCGTATCGTGGAGAGTGAAGGCTTCTTCACGGGGCCGAAGCAGACCGTTCTTGATCCGAACGAAATCCTTGAGTCCATTGAACTCCCGCTCGCGTCCTGTGCGAGAGCATCCGCCTTCCGGATGATCGGCAACAGAAACGGCCAGGCGATCTCGCAGGCCAATGCCGCAGCAAGCCTGATGATGGTCGATGGAAGGATGTCCGATGTTCACGTGGCGGTGGGGAGTGTCGCTCCGGTACCACTCCGTCTGGGGAAGCTCGAGAGGTTCCTGACAGGAAAGAGGATCCAGGAAGTGAAGCTGGCGGACATCAGAGAGCCGGTCCTGGAAGGAATCCGCCCCATCGACGATGTCCGTTCCAGCGCAACCTACAGACAGGAAGTTACGATCGCCTTGGTGTTTGATGCTTTGACAGCGTGTGCGGGCCAGTCCCCCGGCGAACGCGAAGGAGCGGGCGGATGCTGATTCGATTCAAGTGCAATGGGAAGGCGGTGCAGCTAGACGTCGAGCCGGAGGTTCGCGTCATTGATGTGCTTCGAGACAGGCTCGGACTCACCGGGACGAAGGAAGGGTGCGGCCGAGGAGAGTGCGGAGCCTGTACGGTTCTGTTGGATGGGAAGCCGGTGAACTCATGCCTCCTTCTCGTCGGGAAGATCGCAGAGCGGGAGATCATCACGATCGAAGGCATCGCCGGCGAAGACGGATCGCTGCATCCCATTCAAGAAGCGTTCCTCGATCAAGGGGCCGTTCAATGCGGTTTCTGTACGCCGGGAATGGTCCTCAGCACCAAGGCGCTGTTGGATGAGAACGGGGCGCCGGATACCGAAGAGATCGAAGAAGCGCTGTCAGGAAATCTCTGTCGGTGTACCGGATATGGGAAGATCGTCGATGCGGTTCTCGAGGCGAGCAAGCGGCTGATGCAGGGTACAAGTCATGGCGGGGAGTAGCATGAAAGTCATCGGTAAACAGGTCAGGAAGGTCGACGGGTTCGAACTGGTCACCGGCCGGGCGCAGTTCGCCGGCGACTACCAGTTTCCCGGCATGGTCTACGGTGCCGTGAAACGTGCAGGGGTACCTGCCGGACGAATCACGGGTATTGATCACGAGGCTGCGCGACGGATTCCCGGTGTGATCGATGTGCTGCGCGCCGAGGACATTCCAGGTCCGAATCTGATCGGGGTTCTTCCTCCTTTCGACCAGCCGATTCTGTCGGCGGGCGAGGTCCGGTATGCCGGCGAGTCGATCGTGCTTGTGATTGCCGAGACCGCGGAAATCGCTCGCCAGGCTGCCAGCGCGGTATCCGTTTCCATTGAGCCATACGATCCGATTCTGTCTGTCGAGGATGCCCTTCGACCCGGCGCACGGAAGATCCACGAGCAGGGAAACGTCACCTGTGCCAAGAGGCTGATCAAGGGCGCCGTCAAGACGGCATTCGAGAACGCCGACATCATCGTCGAGGGAACCTACGAGACCTCATTTCAGGACCATGCCTACTTGGAGCCCGAAACGGTATGCGCAGTGCCCGGCAGGCGGATCACCCTGTATGCATCGTGTCAGTCGCCGTTTCACATTCGGGGACATGTGGCGGCGAATCTGAATGTGCCTGCATCGAGTGTGCGAGTCGTACAGGCATGCACCGGCGGCTCATTTGGCGGGAAGGATGATGTCGCAACCGAGATCGGTTCCTTGGCGTGTATTGCCGCACAGCGTCTCAATCGACCGGTGATGATCGCCCACGACCGGATGGAATCGATCATCGGCTCCAACCTGCGACATGCTGCACGAGTAAGCTGCAGAACAGGTGCGCTGAGCAGCGGAAGGATCATCGCACGTGAGATCGCGGTGATGTTGGACGGCGGCGCGTATGCCTCCGAAAGCCCCTTCGTCACGTTGAAGACGATGATCCACGCGGCCGGACCGTACAACATCGAGAACGTTGAGGTTGAGAGCACCACCGTCTACACCAACAAGACCTACTGTGGTGCGTTCCGGGGATTCGGGGTCCCGCAAGTCACGTTTGCGTCGGAGTCTCAGATTGACGAGCTCGCAGACAAGCTGGGGATCGACCATCTGGAGATTCGACGCATCAACGGGTTGAAAGCAGGTGACCCCAACGCCACCGGTCAGGTGTACGAGCAATCTGTTGGGTTGCAGGACACGATCGAACAGATTGCGGCGCAGCCTGACCCTGCTCATCGTGAGCGGAGCGGCTTCATGGAAGAAAGCACAGGGATCGGCGGAGAAGGCAGCAAGCCACTGGCTGGCAGGTACCTCTACGGCACAGGGTATGCCTGTGTGCTTCAGGGGATCTCAAACGGGGCTGAAGGCGTGGACGTCACGGGCGCGTCGGTACAGATGAGCCAGGACGGATCTGTCCTTGTGGGAATCGGCTTGACCGAGTTGGGGCAAGGATCACGCACGGTATGGGCGCAGATCGCCGCGGAAGTTCTTGGCGTGGATATTGACCATGTCAGCGTCCGCCTGGTGGATACCGACGCGGTGCATGACTCGGGTCCTACGGTAGCCTCCAGGAGCACCACGGTCGGCGGGATGGCCGTACAGAAAGCGGCTGTGGAAGTCAAGAAATCCCTCATCTCTATGGCCGCGCTGATGATGCAAACGGACGGTGAGAACATCGAGCTTCGTGACGGCTTCGCCATCCTGAAGGCGGACGATTCCGCGCGCATCCCCATTGCGAGTGTGGCGACGGCGGCATATTGGACGGGATTCCCGCTGATGAATCTCGCCTTCTCCAAGGCTCCGCCTGCAAACTTCGATGAGGATACCCATCAAGGGGACATCTACATCGCGTACAACTACGGAACGCATCGGATGGATGTCCGGGTGGATACGATGACCGGTGAAGTGAAGGTTCTGAAGCACCTTGCGTCGCATGACGTGGGCAAGGTGATCAACCCTCTGGGCCTTGAGGGGCAGGTTCAAGGTGCATCCCTGATGGGGTACGGGTTGGCCCACATGGAGCGGATCGAGTATGCAGATGGGATCATCCGCAATCCGAACTTCGCCGACTACGCGCTCCCCTCGATCAAAGACAGAATCCCCACGGTGAGCATCCCGGTCGAGGACCACAATCCGACGGGACCGTATGGTGCAAAGGGAGTGGGTGAACCGCCGGTCGCAGGCACGGCGGCAGTCTTCGCCAATGCGATCTCCGATGCGGTGGGGTTCCGATTCAGAAGGCTCCCGATTACGCGTGAGAACATACTCGATGCAGTGAAACGGGGGAATCATGGTTGATCTGCTCATCAAGAACGCATTGGTCCTAACGTGCCACCCGGATGTTCTGACCGGGAAGATCTATGCTCCCGGTGCCGTGGCGGTTCAGGGCGGGCGGATCCTCGAGATCGGGCCGTCCGCAGAGCTGGAAGAGACGTACGCGGATGCTGCGAAGGTTGTCGACGGAGCCGGACGGATTGCGATGCCCGGCTTCATCATCACCCACACCCACATGCCCTACGTCCTGGGGCACAACCAACCTGTCGATGTATCCCAACTGCGAAGCTTCTGGGACATGCTGCAGAAAATGGGCTGGGAGTGGCTGGAAGACATCACAACCGCGGACGGTATTCTTGCAGCGACACAATACGCGGCTCTGAAGATGCTGAAGAGCGGGACCACGACGGTTTGCGATTTGGTGGAAGCTCCCAATGCGCTTCCTGGGCCGCTCGATGCCTCCGTGAGAGCGATCACGGAGACGGGTATCCGCGCGCAAATCGGCTACGAAGTGACTGAGCGAGTCCCCGGGATCCCGATTGCCGAGCAGTTGGATCCTGCCCATGCGGAGAAGGGATTCGAGGAGAACCTCCGACTCCTGGAGGCCCTGAGCACTGCAGACGTGCAAGACGGCCGAATCCAGGGAAGGTTGGGCGTTCACACCGCCTACACGAACTCGCCGGCCACGTTGGCGAAGGCGCGTGAGATCGCTGACCGCTACCGATGCGGCATACAGATCCACGTCGCCGAGATCCCGCGGGCGTTTCTATGCGATAAGTACGGGAAGTCTGCGCCGGAGGTGCTGGAAGAGGTCGGACTGCTGGGGGCGGATGTGGTCGCTGCGCACTGCATCGATCTGATCGATTCGGACATCGAAATTCTGGCACGCAACCACGTCAACGTGGCGCACACGCCGATGACGAACTCGCTTGGAGGAAACGGCGTGGCACGTATCCCCGACATGATGGAAAAACGGATCAACGTCAGCCTTGGGCACGACTGCTTCTTCACCCTCGACACCGCCGAGTACATCCGCTACGCATATCTGATTCACAAAGCGCACTGGTCAAACCCGATGTTGATTCCTCCCTTCCAGGCTCTTGACCTGGCGCTTGGGAACGCGGCCACCGCCCTGGGGATGGAAGAACAGATCGGCAGCCTGGACGTGGGGAAAAAGGCCGACATCATCATGATCAAGCCTGACTCGCCGTCGCCGGTCACCCCGGCCACTGCCGTTCCGTACTTCACGATGACCTTCCGTGGAACGGATGTGGACACGGTCGTCGTCGACGGTGAGATCGTCGTTTTCGAGGGCAAGTCGACACGTGTTGATGAGGCGATAGTGCGGAAGGCCTGTGTGGAACAAGCTGCCGCGCTTTGGGCGCGAAACGGGATCGACGGAAGAGCCGGCAGCATCAACTTGTAGCGAGAGGCGCGCAGGAAGCGCACGGCGTAGCGAACAGGACGATCGCGGGAGTGGTCATGAACAGAAACGGGATAGAAGGAGAGGCGGGAAAGCTGCGCACCACGTTCTGCGGTCTGGAGTTCCCGAATCCGATTATCGTGCCGGCAGGAGCTCACACCAGAGATGCTGAAACCATGCTGGCGGTTGGCGAATCGGGGGTTGGGGGGATGTGCACCAAGACCATCGTCTCCCAGCCGGCGAACGACGTCTTGCCGTGCTTCTCGGCTGTCCGTGCCGGCCTGGTGAACTCGGTATTCGGCTCGGACAAGTCGAGCGAGTACTGGTTCACCGAGGGAATCAAACGGGCGAAGGAAGGCGGCTCACGAATCATCGCGAACCTCGCGGGATTCACGCCTGAAGAAGCGGCTGCCCTTGCCAAGTCCGCCGCCGATGCCGGGGCCGACATGATCATGGTGCCCACCCATTGCCCTCACATGGGGGAGATCCTCATGGCGATGTTCCCGGGGATGCAGTTCCCCGAGCCGAGCCTAACGGACGTAGAACCGATGAAGGCATCGGTGAGGATGATCAAGGAAGCGGTGGGTGTTCCCGTTGTGGTCAAGCTGTCGGGGACCTTCGCTCACATCACCAAAGCGTGGGCTGCGGGTGTGAAAGACTCCGGAGCTGATGGAGTCGCCTGCGCCGATGCCCTCGGCCCCGCTCTCTCTATTGACACAAAGACCGGGCAGCCAGCGTTGGGTGGGCCGAGAGGGGTTGGCGGATTGACCGGACCTGCCATCATGCCGATCACCCTTCGAATGACTCTAGAGATGGCCACGATGTCCGGCCTGCCGGTGATCGGTATCGGCGGGGTTACCACAGCAGATGACGTTCTTCAGTATGTGATGGCAGGCGCAACGCTCGTTGGCGTTTGCACGGCCGGACACATGAAGGGATTGGGCGAATACCGAAGCATCATCGAGGGCCTAGAGAAGCGGATGGATGAGCTGGGTATCTCAAGCCTCGCGGAGGTTCGTGGCTTGACAATTCGCAGAATTGAGCAGCGAAGCACCGAAGGCAAGGCTGCCGTGACGGAACCGCTGACGCCGAGGGTGGCAGCAGAGAAATGCACACGTTGTGGTGCATGTGAGCGTGTATGCGCTTACAACGCGATCACCGTGGGGAATCAGCAGAGTGCGGTGATTGATGCGAATGCGTGTATCGGCTGCGGCCTTTGTGTCAGTGTCTGCCGCTTCGACGCCCTCGAGCAGAAGTACTACTAGGACAGGAAAGAGAGCAGCGCGAGACCAGGAGCCGCATACAGACCTTGAAGGCAGTTTGCTGATAGTCTGAGCGGCTTCCTGGAGGATCCGAGGAGAAGCGATCCAGCCTGATTGAAGGCTCGGATGGAAGTGCCGAAGTACTGGTAGCAGCCGACATGGAAGGGGCGGGAGAAGTCCGTCCTTCCCGTCAAACCCTGGAGACGAAGAATGGCATACCTGGAGATGCACGGAATCACCAAGCTGTATCCGACCAGCGGCGTGCTAGCCAACGATGCTGTGGATCTCTCGGTTGAAGAGAACGAGATCCACGCCGTGATCGGGGAGAATGGAGCCGGCAAGTCCACCCTGATGAAGCTTGTGTATGGCCTGGAGCAGCCGGATGCCGGCGAGATCCACTTCCGAAGTGAGAAGGTCGAAATCAGGGATCCGCTGGCAGCCACCCGGCTCGGAATCGGCATGGTTCACCAGCATTTCAAGCTCGTCCCCGATTTCACCGTGGCCGAGAACGTCGTCCTTGGTTCGGAGCCTCGGAAGCGGGGCTTGCTCATG
>Ga0272444_10000962_pt1 | contig 29016 bp, 20 predicted proteins | sample SSMForm13_FD_201033 | JGI IMG/M metagenome (GOLD analysis project Ga0272444, IMG submission 201033) | Marine sediment archaeal communities from Little Sippewissett salt marsh, Falmouth, MA, United States - SSM-Form-13 | ecosystem: Environmental > Aquatic > Marine > Wetlands > Sediment ...
AAGGCAAGCAGGCACAGAACCAGGCTATCGACGACCTCAAGCAGCGCGTGCTCGACGAGTTGAGCCCCGAGGACGTCGAGGAGCCGCCGCTGGAGCGTAAGGCCGTCGCGACAGCATTTGGTGAGATGAAGGAACGAATCATCCGGCAGAGGATCCTGGAGGGCATCCGGCCGGACGGACGAGGCCTGACAGAGATCCGCCCCATCACCTGCGAGGTGGGCCTGATGCCCCGCACGCACGGATCGGCACTGTTCACGCGCGGCGAAACCCAGGCCCTCGTGGCCACGACGCTCGGCACGTACGACGACCAGCAGATCATCGACGGGCTGGCCCCCGAGTACCGCAAGCGATTTATGCTGCAGTACAACTTCCCGCCGTTCTCCGTCGGCGAAGTGAAGCCCATTCGCGGCCCGAGCCGCCGCGACATCGGCCACGGCAGCCTCGCCGAGAAGTGCCTCGAATGCATCATGCCCCCGGTCGAGGACTTCGCCTACACGGTCCTGGCCGTCAGCGAGATCCTCGAGTCCAACGGATCGAGCAGCATGGCCACGGTCTGCGGGAGCACCCTAGCCTTGATGGACGCCGGCATTCCTATCGCCGACCCCGTGGCCGGCATCTCCATCGGGCTGGTCGAGGAAGGTGACCGCCGGGCCCTGCTGACGGACATCCAGGGCGCCGAGGACCACTACGGCGACATGGACTTCAAGGTCGCGGGAACTCAGCACGGCATCACCGGCATCCAGTTGGACCTGAAGATCGGCGGCGTCACACTGGACGTCCTCCGCGAAGGCCTGAAACAGGCCCATGAGGCCCGGCTCGAACTGCTCAAGACGATGCTCAGCGTCCTGTCGGCCCCGCGCGACCACATCAGTGAGTACGCACCTCGGCTCCTGTTCGTCAAGATCGACCCGGACAAGATCGGCAAGCTCATCGGGCCAGGCGGCAAGACCGTCAAGGGCATCCAGGAGGAAACCGGGGCACGCATCGAGATCGACGACGACGGCCAGGTCATGATTTCCTGCCTGGAGGCCGCCGGTGCCGAAGCCGCCAAGGAACGCGTCGAGGCCGTCACCGGCAATGTCGAGGTCGGCACGATCTACACCGGCAAGGTCGTCTCCATCAAGGACTTCGGGGCCTTCATCGAACTGCCCTGCATGCAGGACGGCATGTGCCACATCTCGGAACTCGCCGACACCTACGTCAAAAAGGTCGAGGACGTGGTCAAGCTCGGCGACGAGGTCAAGGTCAAGGTGATCCAGGTCGACCCGCAGGGACGCATCAAATTGTCGCGAAAGGCGGTACTCCTGGACGAGAAGAAGAACGAGTCGGAGAAGTCGTAGCCGCCGCTCGCCCGCCGGCACGCGTCTGATGCGCATCGCCAAGACCCGTAGGTCCGTTGGGGCCCCGCGGGTCTTGCTGTTGGCTGCGGATCGCCCCGCTGCTGCACAGAGGAGGCCCTTGTCGGATGGACTGGCCCACCGCGGCTGTCATCGTCGCCTCTCTGGCCGCCGGCGCCGCCGGTGGCGCGCTGCTGGCCGCGTGGCGACTCCGCCGCGCGTCGGAGCAGGCCAGGCGGCTCGAGCAGCAGGCCCGCGAGGGCGAGAGGCTGGCTGACATCGGACGTCTGGCCAGCGGACTGATGCACGAAATCAGGAATCCGCTGTCCACGCTCAACCTCAACCTCCAATTGCTGGCCGAGGATTTCGCCGCCCCCCAGACAGACCTCCAGCGACGCACCGCACGCAAGCTCCAGGTGCTGCAAGACGAGACCAAGCGCCTGGAGGAGATCCTCAACAAGTTCATGGTCTTCGTCGGCCGGATGGAGGTGACCACGTCGCGCCTGGACGCCGGCCGGCTGGTCAGCGACCTGCTGACGTTCTACGAGCCCCAGGCGGCGCCGCACCGGATTACCCTGCGGTCGACCATCGAGCCCGGCCTGCCGCCCGTCGAGGCCGATGCCGACCTCTTGAAACAGGCCCTGCTGAACCTTATCCTGAACGCCCAGGCGGCGATGCCCGACGGCGGCGAGTTGATGATCAGCATGCGGCCGGACGGCCAAGCGGTCGCCATCACGATCACCGACACGGGCAGCGGCATCCCGGCCGACCAGTTGGGCAGGGTCTTCGATGCCTACTACTCGACACGGCGCGGCGGGTCCGGCCTGGGACTGCCGATCGTGAAGCGAATCGTCGCCGAACACGGAGGCTCGATCACCGTGGCCAGCGAGCCGGGGCGCGGCACGCAGTTCGTCATCCGCCTGCCGGCTGCCGCCGCGGAGGCCGACCGGGGAAACGACCGTGAGTGACACCCAGCACAAGGCCAGCATTCTGATCGTCGACGATCAGCGCAGCCAGGCCGACGCCGTGGCCGAGACGCTGGAGCGGGCCGGCTACGAGTGCGTCGTGGTCACCGCCCCGCAACGGGCCAGCAACATCCTCGAGTCGCGCACGTTCGACGTCCTGGTCACCGACCTCGTCATGGGCGACGTGACCGGCCTGGACCTGCTGCGGACAGCCAGGGCCGTGAGCCCCACCACCGAGGTCATCGTCATCACCGGCTTCGCCAGCATCGAGACCGCCGTCCAGGCCATCAAGGAGGGGGCCTACGACTACATCGAGAAGCCGCTCAACGTCGACGTGCTTCGCGACCGCGTGACCAAGGCCGTCGAGCGGCGCCGGCTTGTGCAACAGACCGCCGAACTGTCGGCGCAACTCGACGAGCGATTCGGGTTCGAAGGCGTCGTGGGCAATAACCCCCAGATGCAGCGCATCGTCGAGGTCGCCAGGCAGATCGCCCCGACCGACACGACCGTGCTCATCACCGGAGAGAGCGGCACCGGAAAGGAACTGCTGGCCCGGGCCATTCACAACAACTCCCCGAGGCGGGCCCGCAGGTTTGTCGCCTTGAACTGCGCCGCCCTGAGCGAGGGCATCCTCGAGAGCGAACTGTTCGGCCACGAGAAGGGCGCCTTCACCGGGGCGACCACCGTCCGCAAAGGGCGGTTCGAATATGCCGACGGCGGCACGCTGTTCCTCGACGAAGTGGGCGACATGCCCATGACCACGCAGATCAAGCTGCTCCGCGTCCTCGAGGACGGCGAGATCATGCGCGTCGGGTCCAACGAACCGGTCCGCGTCAACGTACGCCTCCTGAGCGCCACCAACCGCGATCTGACCGAACTGATCGCCGAGAGAAGCTTCCGCGAAGACCTCTACTTCCGCCTGAAGGTGGTCACGCTCGCCCTTCCCCCCTTGCGCGAACGCATCGAGGACGTGCCCCTGCTGGCCGATTTCTTCGTCAGGATGTTCGCCGAGCGAATGGGAAAGACCGTCCACGGCCTGTCGCCCGAGGCGCTGAGGGCCCTGATGACCTACCGCTGGCCGGGAAACGTCCGCGAGTTGAGGAACATCATCGAGACCATGGTCGCCCTCAGCCAGGACGAGACACTCGACGAGGCCCTGTTGCCGTCGGAGATACGCGGAGAAGCCGGACAGGCACCGGTGCCCGCGGCGTCCGGAGTGCCGACCCTCGAAGAGGCGGAACGCCAAGTGATCGCCCGGGCCCTCGAAGCCGCCGACGGCAACCGCCAGGAGGCCGCCCGCCGACTCGGCATCGGCGAACGCACCCTCTATCGCAAGATCAAGGAATACGGCCTGTCGTGATTGCCGCTCTTGAGGCAGGTGCCACGGTGGCCGGAGTTCGCCGCCGTGCCCCCTGCAATCACTCTGCTGATTCACTGTCCGGGATGCTGATGTACTCGGTGATATGCACTGGAAGGCCAATCCGGGCCAGTCGCTGCATCACATCCGTTCCGAGCGTGAAGCCCTGGTCCAGAAACCACCACCCGTCGAGATTAGCCGCCTCGCCGGCGCACCCCAGGCCAAGCCCGATCATCACCTCAGCTTTCCTAGCCAACTCCCTGAGTTGAGGAGCCACAGGAAGAACCGTAGCGGCAAACTCCTCAACGGCCTCCCCCATCTCGTGCTCATAGTCGCCCTCGTCGCAGCCATCCACACTCCAATTGAAGAAGTTGGTGTCGAATATCCGGCCGCTCGGCGACGCCCCCCCTTTCAGCCCATGCACTGAGTCGCTCACGCCCAGCAACTCTGACAATCCCTGTGGGTCAACATGCTCGCCGTGCGCGCTCAGTGTGACTGAGATGAAGTCGATTCTGATCCCCACGACTGCCTCCTTGATCTGGCCTCTCCGGGCCATCCCCCCGCGACGCCCCTGCCCCGTCGAGACGTGAGCCCCTCGCGGCACGGCGGCACACGACAACCGCCGTGGCACCCCGTCTAATCCTGCGCGGCCCTGGCACCGAGGGTGACTTCGAGGGTCTGCTCCGCACCGTCGCGGCGCAGGACCACCTTGACCTTGTCGCCCACCTTGTGACCGGCGATCATCTCGGCCAGGTCGGGCACCGACACCACGGCCTTGCCGTCCACGGTGACCAGAACGTCGCCGGGCCGGACACCCGCCTTCTCCGCACCGGAGCCCGGAACGACCTGCCGCACGGCCAGCCCTCCCGCGTCGCCGGGGAGTGCCGACACGCCAAGCATGGGCCCCCGGGCGCCGCGTGCCCTCTGCTGCATCGCGGTCGCGGTGTACTTCGGGGCCTCGTCCGCGTCGGCAATGGCCAGCACGGTCCGCGCCGCTGCGCGAGCCACCCGCGCAAGGCCCGGATAGTTGATCTTCGACGCCTCATCGCTCACGCGGTGATAGTCCAGGTGCAGTCCCGTATGGAAGAACAGGGCCGGCACCCGCCTCATGGCAAACGACATGCTGTCCGCCGGCGCCATCGCCGACTGCCCGTAGAGAACCTTCAGCCCGAGCCCCGCCACGGCGCGGTCCACCGTGTCCTTCAAGCCGGCGCCCGAACCCACCCCCAAGACCATCAGCGTGTCGCTGCGCAGCCGGCCGACCATGTCGAGGTTCACCATGGCCGCCGTCTTCTCCAGCGGCCGCACGGGGTGCGCCACGTAGTGCCGCGACCCGAACAGCCCGATTTCCTCGCCGTCGAACGCGACGAAGACAATCGTTCGCCGGGGCTTCACTCCGCCTTGCGTCATGGCCCGGGCCATGGCCAGCACTGCCGCCACCCCGCTGGCATTGTCGTCCGCGCCGTTGAAGACGACGTCCTGGTCGGGCTTGTCGGGATCCGCCGATCGGGCCCCGATGTGGTCCAGGTGTGCCCCCACCACGACCACCTGACGGGACAGCACCTCGTCCGCACCGGGCAGCACGGCCACAACGTTTCGCATCCGGGTCTGCGTGCGACGGAACACCACGGTCGCCTTGGCCCGCACGCCGGCCATGGCCCACGACTGCGGCGAGTTCTTCTCGTCGATCCCTGCCTGCACCTTGGCCAACTCCTTGCCGCAGACCGTGAACAACTTCTCCGCCTCGGGCCTGACGAGCTGAAGCACAGGGACATCCACGGACTCCCTCCGCGCAGCCGCGTGGTAACCGTACAGCTCGTCCCGCTGGTCCTCGTGGTAGTGCGGGCCGGTGAACAGTAGCACGCCCGCGGCGCCGTGCTTCTCGGCGTTGGCCGCCTTGGCCTCGAACGTGGCGTGCTGTGTGTGCTCCAGGCCCTTAAACGGGCTCTCGGCGTCCTTCTCGCTTGGCTCATAGCGCATGATGAGGACGACCTTGCCCTTGACGTCGAGGCCGGCATAGTCGTCGTAGCCGTGCTCGGGGGCTGTGATGCCGTAGCCCACAAACACGACCTCGGCGTCCAGAGCGCCCTGGGCCGAGAAGCGGAACGGGACGAACGTCTTGTCGAGCCGCAGCGAGCAGGGCTCGCTCCCGGGCAGCGTGAGGGCCAGCGACGTCTTGTCCCGGTCGACGTCGCGGCGGCCCTGGCTGAACGCCTGGAGAAATCCGCCGTCGGCCCCCGCGGGCTGGAGGCTCATCTCCTTGAACTGCCCGGCGACATACGCGGCGGCGCGAGCCATGTCGTCGGTGCCGGCCAGTCGCCCGTTGAAGGCATCCGCTGCCAGGTGTTCGAGCGGCGCGCGGACCATCGCCTCGGTGATGAGCGCGTCGAACGTCTGCTCGGGTGTCTCTTGCGCGCCGAGCGGGCAGAGCCCGATGGTCAACGTCCACGCGGCGGCCAGCCACGCCCAACACAATCGCTTCACGCCACTGTCCATGCCGCGTTCCTCCCGGTTCGGTTTGCGGGTGCCACGGTCTGACGAAGTCAGGCCATGATCGGCGTTCCAGGCGCTATCACGGCCTGGCCTGCTTGCCGTGAGCGATGTCGAACGGCGGCCAGACCGTGGCACCGGCCGTCGCCCAGATTGTATACGCACGCGGCGGCCAGGAAAACGGTTCTCTTGCTTACGAGGCGGAGTCCTTGCCACCCCCGTGCAGGCGGCCTATAATGCGCCGCGAAGGGAGTCGCATGGGCGTGATCCGGAAACTCGATCCCCACCTGGTGAACCAGATCGCCGCCGGCGAGGTCATCGAGCGCCCGGCCAGCGTCGTCAAGGAACTGCTGGAGAACGCCATCGACGCCCAGGCTGCGCACATCGACGTCGCCATCGAGGACGGCGGGAAGAAACTCATCCGCGTCCAGGACGACGGCCTGGGCATGGCGGCCGACGACCTGGCCCTGGCCGTCGCCAGCCATGCCACGAGCAAGCTCACGTCGAGCGACGACCTGGAGCGCATCGCGACCCTCGGTTTCCGCGGCGAGGCCCTGGCGTCGGTCGGCTCGGTCAGCCAGATGGTCGTGACGAGCTGCCGGGCCGGCGAGGTGGGCGGCCACAGCATCAGCATCGACGGCGGACGGCTCGGCGACCTGCGCGCCGCGGGGGCCGCGCCGGGAACCACGGTCGAGGTGCGGAACCTGTTCCACACGATCCCCGCGCGCCGGAAGTTCCTCAAGACCGAGGCCACCGAGCTGGGCCACATCGTTGATGCCATGGCCCGCGTGGCCCTGGCCTACCCGCAGGTGGCGTTTCGCCTGACCCACAACGGCCGCACGGTCCACAACCTGCCCCGGGCCGAGGACATCCGGGAGCGCGTGTCGGCCTTCTTCGGCCGCCAACTGGCCGACCAACTCATTGAGATCCGCAGCGACACGCCGGTCGGCGGCCTGTGGGGACTAGCTGCGCCGCCCTCGGAGAGCCGGGCATCGACCCGCATGCAGTATCTGTTTGTCAACGGCCGATACGTCCGCGACCGGTCGCTCCTGCACGCCATCCGCGAGGCCTACCGGGGCCTGATCGAGAGCAACCGCCAGCCCGTGGTGTTCCTCTACCTCACGGTGCCGGCCAATGACATCGACGTGAACGTGCACCCGACCAAGATCGAGGTCCGTCTGCGCAGCGGGCAGCAGCTTTACCGCGAGGTGCTGGCGGCGCTGCGGCAACGGTTCCTGACGGCCGACCTCGCACCGCGCATCGAAGACGGCCTGGCGCTCCCTGCGGGCCGAACGGCGGACAACGCGCCGCCGCACGCGGAAAGCGGCGCGGGCGACACCGACGCACAAGCCCGCGAGATGCGCATCCGCCAATCCATGGCCGACTTCCTGCGTGCCCCGCCGTCGAGCAGCCAGCAGCGGCTCTCGTTCAAACGGGGCGACCGGGGCACGGGCCCATCAGGTCCGCGCGAGTTCGCCAGCCCGGTGGCCGACACGGAACCACCGCCAGGCGATCTCCAGACGGCCCCGTCGCCACAGCGGGCACCCGTGGCACAGGGGGTCGAAGACGCCGGACCGCGAGCGGTGCAGTTGCACAACACCTACCTCGTGGCCGAGACGGACGACGGCATCCTCATCGTGGACCAGCACGCCCTGCATGAGCGGGTGATCTACGAAGAGTTGCGCAGCCGCCTCGGCGCCGGGCCGCTGGAGAGCCAGCGTCTGCTGATCCCCGCGGTGCTCGACGTCACGCAGCGCGAGCGGGCGTTCCTGGAGGAGCACGGCGAGCAACTGGCTCGACTGGGCGTCGAGTTCGAGCCGTTCGGCACCGCGTCGATCGGCATCCAGGCGTTCCCCATGATGCTGACGGGCCGTGCCCAGCCGGAACGCGTCCTCAGGGACCTGCTGGACTGGGCGGCGGAGAATGGCGGCAAGCTCACCGTGGACGACGTGTTGGACGAGTTGCTGCACCGCATGGCGTGCCGCGCGGCCGTCAAGGCCGGCGATGTCCTCACTGCCGAGGAAGTCCAGAGCCTGCTGGCCAAGCGGCACATGGCGGAGCAGACGGCCACGTGCCCGCACGGCCGGCCGACCTCGCTCGTGCTGCCGCGCGACGAGATTGAGCGACAGTTCCATCGCGACTACCGGACCACCCGCCCCGAGGACGACGACACGCTCCCGCCGGACGCATAGCCGGATCAGAGGTCATGGGGCGTGCCGGCCTCGAGAGCCGAGGGCCTCGGCGATGGACTCCGTGGCGACCACGCGCTGGGCCCAGGCCAGCGGGATGCCCAAGCGGCGGCAGAAGGCGTCGACCACGCGCGTCACCATGCCCGGCGTGCGGACCACCTGCGGGTGAACGAAGGCGAAGGTCTTCCACAGGTTCTGGTACCGGTGGTTGAGCATCTCGGCCTCGTCGCGGAAGTCGGGGTGATGCGACAGCGGGATGATGTGGTTCTCCTCGAAGCGGATCGGGGCGTTGATGGCCTTGGCCTGCATCTTGATCGGCGGGCAGTAGATCAGGACGCTGTGGGGCCCCAGGCCGGTCATGGCCGAGAGTTCCGCCTGGAGCGCCTGGAGTCGCTCGCGTCCGCCGGGCCGTCCGCGGAAGAAGGCCGCGTACTTCTCCGGCGTGCCGACCTCGCGTGCCGTAGCGGCCGTCAGTGCGGCGGCCGACACGTAAAGCTGCCGATTCAGGATGGCCCGGCCGAGATCGCGGGCCTCGCGGGCCGACAGCACGCCGGTTCCGGGGGTCTGGCCGGCGTCGTCGGCGCGGATCAGCCGCCGCACCATCTCCTCGTCGCTCATCTCGGGCCGCAGCACCGACTCGGCGTCGTCGTACGGGTTCGAGTCGGCGGGCATGTCGTGGCCGACCAGGCCGCGGGCGAGCATTGCCGAGGCGGCCACCTTGTTCTTGTGATAGTAGACGCGCTCGGCCATCGAGTAGCGAAGCCGCATCAGGTTCATGATCTCGCTGGTGATGTCGCTTCGCGCGTAGCCGCGAGGGCTCACCACGTCGAGGGCCAGCCGGTGCGTTTGCGTGAGCGTGTCCTCGCCGATGAAGAAGTAGTGCATGATCCGCTGGTCGAAGTCGCCGCGCACACCCGTGAAGAACAGGTCCCGGGCCGTGTAGTCCAGCAGGTCGGCCGAGACGGTCCCGGAGACCACGTCGGCCATGAAGGGCTGGAACAGCCCGCGGTCGGTGAACTCCCGGAACACCCGGAGCGTTTGGCCCAGGAAGTCGGCGAAGTCGGACCGCGTCGGCTCCTCGATCCGCCCGCTGGATGCCACGTGCTCCCTGGCCCGGGCCAACAGGTCGGGGAAACTCCGCCAGGGCACGGCCTCGATGTCCTCGCGGAACGCCAGGACCAGGTAGATGAGCCATCGTAGCGTCTGGTTGTCGAGACCGGCAATGTAGGGCCCGGGGCGCTCAAACACCCGGGCCACGTCGCTCCGAGGGTCCCACAGCAACGTGTACAGCCGCGGGTTCTCCAGCGCGTCGTGCTTCAGGTAGATGTCCTGAAGCTCGTCCTCGAGCGTGTGGCCAAACGGGATGTGGGTGATGTCGTGCAGCAGCGCGGCTGCGGAGACGATCTCCCCCAGGGTCGCGAAGTCGAGCGGCCCGCCGGCCAGCGCCGCCGACAGCGGCAGACCGAGCCGCGCGTGGTTCGCCTCAACGTGCCGCAGGATCTCGCGACTCACCCAGTAGGTACCCACGCTGTGAGCCAGCCGGGTGTGCGTGGCCCCGCGGAACACCAGGTGTGCGAAGCCCAGTTGCATGATACGGCCGAGGCGCTGGACCTCGGGCGTGTCGATGAGGTCCGTCGCCAGAGGGGAAAGGAGAATGTCGCCGTGTACCGGGTCCCGGTAAAGCCGCATGTCCAACCACCGATGACAATGACGGAACGAAGCAGAGCTGGTCACTGTAGCCGGTCGGCGACGCGGGTTCAACACAATTGCGCCCGCGGACGCGGTACAGGCGGGGCGGTCCGTGCCGTCACCGGAGCAGTTGGTCGTTAGTCCTATTCTGCAGGAGTGCCACAGGGAGACGCCCCCGACGGGCGTTATCCACACCGACCATCGGGGGCTCGGCAACAAGGCCGCAGACCGGGTCCCATGGAGAGTTGGCTACCCGCGCCGGCCCTTGCTCACGGAACGGATTCAGCTAACGGCGCCGCCGGTCATGGCCGCGATCACGGCGACCGTGCCTATCGTCGCGCCGCGAGACGCGCGCCACGGCCACTGGACGGCGCACCCGCCGGGAAGGCAGGCTGAGGTGCCTGCGCGGCAACGGCAGGCTGACAACCACCCGCGGACGCACGACGGTGTACACCACCTGCGCCGGCCGCACCACAACGGGCACTGTCTGGACAACCACCGGCTGGCCATAGGCGTACGTCGGCACCGAGGAGGCCATGGTCGTGACCACCGTCGGCACGCTCTGCACCACAACAGGCCTGACGACGACCGGCTGGACAACGACCGGCCGGACGATCACCGGTTGGCTCGGGCCGATGCGAATGTCGATGTGGACACCGGCCTCGGCCGGGCGAGCGGCGCCCAGCGAAGCGGCGCCCGCAATTAGAATCACAACACACCTTGTGACGAGGGTTCTCATGGCACACCTCCTTCTCTGATGTCGGGCGGAGGTTCGCGACGGCCTTGCCGGCTGCCGGTATTGCCCTCCGTCACCGGAAGAGCGATCAGGTCAGCAGCACTCGCGTGTCCTGACAGGAGCGTTAGACTCTCAAGTGGTGATTATATTCAGGCCGCAGATGTGCGACCGGAGGAGGCCCGGAACAGGCCAATACCCGCATGTCGGTGGGACCAGCGTGAGAGGCGAGGCGCCGCCAATAGGGATGACGGGGCGGTGGCAGCCGCCCCGTCATATCGAAAGACCCCGTGGCAAGTGGAACGGAGGTGTTGAGTCGGTACTCCGAGAGACACCTGCGGCTAGGCGCTGACCCGCCTGCGAAGCCGCCGGATCATCAGCCCAAGCATCCCCATGGAGAGCAAGGCCACCGTGGCGGGTTCCGGCACCGCCCGGGAGGAGCCGCCGCCGGAAGCCATGCCCCAGACCGGCACATCGAGACCGCCCTGCTTGCAGGCTCTGCCTGTCGTCAGGTCAAGCGTGACCAGGTCGCTGTCGGCGAAATTGCTCGTCGTGGCCGCCCCGTAGAGCACGCCGTCGTCGAAGGCGATGCCATAAACATCCCGGTACCCGGTCTTGCCGCCGACGAGTTTGTCCTTCCCGAAGTGTCTGCTGCCGGTGTCGAAATCGATCGTGGCCAGCTTGGCATTGTTGCCCGCGCGGACGACGGCATAGAGCGTGCCGTCGGCGGAGAAGGCGAGGTCGCCGGAGCTTGCGTGACTCATCCTGCCCTGCTTGGCAACGGTCCAGGTGCCGGACGTCTCTTCAACCAGCTTGTAGAACTTCCTGTCGTTGGCCGACAGGTACAGAGCACCGTCATACCATGCCATGCCGTTGACCGTCCCCGAGAGATTCCCGCTGACGGGGAGTTCGGAGAAGATGGTCGATCCGCCGCCACCGGGCACAATCGAATAGAGCTTGCTGGCGCCGCTGCCGCTGGAATTCCGAAACCCGACCCCATAGAGTGTGCCGCCGTTGTCGACCGCAAGGTCGGTTAAAAGCGACAGGCCCTGAATGGTACCGTAATCGGTGCCGGCGCTGGTGGTCGTGTCGTAGCAGTACAGGTGGCTGTCGCTTCGCCAGTCGGACTGCGTGCAGCCCCAGATGGTGCCGGCCAAGGCAGACTGCCCCCCGACGAGGACAACAAGCACCGCGAGGCTGAGCAGTGTCAGAGATGTCTTGTTCATCGTTCTCCCCCATGCACACGAGTTGGCCGGCGACTGAACCGATTCAAGGCGTTCACTCGAACGCTCGTCGCCGATGTGTGTGTCAGCACCCTCAACTCTAATGCGCAAGCGACGACAGGCCAGTTGCGTGCCCCGAAGAGATGGACCCCGGGCCTCATTCCTGAATATCCTGCTTCATACACCGGGCCCTTCCATGGCCCGTACTATATCTTTTTCTGCTCGTGGGATTTCAGTGGAAATCGTCGGCGCCGGGCACGCACGCAGGGAAAAGGGCGCGCTTTTCGCCGCGCGTCCCGTCCCTCGGCCGCCGCCGCAGGGCGCTGAATCCCCGCATGTCCGGCTCGGGTCTGGATGTCAGGTGTGGTTGTTCTCTTCGGGCTGGAATTCCGGAACGATGTCCCTGAGAGCCGCGATGATCGTCTCGCGGCCGGGCGTGTTCCTCAGGCCATCCATGGTCTGCATGGCCGCCAGGATCTGCTCGTCGGTCGAGGGTCGGACGCGCCAGATGCTGATCTTCTCATGGTGCGTGGGCAGCATATCCTCGCCCGTGATTCTGAGTTCCTCAAACAGCTTCTCACCCGGCCGGATGCCGGTGAACTCGATCTGGATGTCGATGTCCGGACGATAGCCCGACAGGGTGATCATGTCGCGAGCCAGGTCCACAATCTTGACGGGCTCGCCCATATCGAGGACGAAGATCTCGCCGCCCTTGCCCATGGCCCCGGCCTCGATGACCAGCTGGCTGGCCTCGGGGATGGTCATGAAGTACCGCCGCATCTCGGGATGCGTGACGGTCACCGGCCCACCCCTGGCGATCTGGCCGCGGAAGATCGGCACGACGCTGCCGTTGCTGCCAAGGACGTTGCCGAAACGGACGGTGACGAATCGCGTGTCCGGGGCGCGGCTGGACGTGTTGAGCCATTGGCAGTACATCTCGGCGATCCGTTTGGTGCAGCCCATGACGCTGGTCGGGTTGACGGCCTTGTCGGTGGAGATCATGACCATGGCCTCGGCTTTGAATTCGCAACACATGTCGGCCACGTTCTTGCTGCCGAAGACGTTGTTCTTCGCCGCCTCGCAGGGGTTCTGTTCCATCAACGGCACGTGTTTGTGAGCGGCCGCGTGAAACACCACCTGGGGCCGCGTGGTGCCGAAGACACCCCTCAGACGATCCACATCGTAGACATCGCAGATGACCGGCCGCATCAGGACATCAGGGAAGCTGCGGCGGAGTTCGCGTTCGATGAAGAACAAGCTGTTTTCGGCCTGCTCAAGCAGGATCAGTTCGGCCGGTTTGAACTTGAGCACCTGGCGGCACATCTCCGATCCGATGGAGCCGCCGGCCCCGCTGATCAGGACGACTTTGTCGCTGAGCATGTGGCCGATGGTCTCGGTGTCCAGTTTCACCTCTTCACGGCCCAGAAGGTCATTGATGTCGACCTCGCGGAGATGGGTCAGGTCGGCCCGGCCCTCGATGAGGTCCGCGACGCCCGGCACGATGCGGAAAATGAGCTTCGACCCCTTGCAGAACTCGATGATACGTCGCAGCAGTTGCCGCGTGGGATTCGGAAGGGCGATCACCAGTTCCTCGACCTCGTGCTCCTCGCAGACGCGGCCGATCTGGCTGGTGTCACCCAGCACGGGTACACCGTGGATTCGTGCTCCGGCTGAGCCGGGAGCGTCGTCCACGAAACCGATTACCCGGTACCGTTCAACGGGCAGGCGCTGCATCTCGCGCAGGACGGCTTCGCCGGCATCTCCCGCCCCGACAATGAGCACGTTCGCCAGTCCGCCCGCGGCAATCGGCCGCATGCCCTCCCGATAAATGCGAATGGCAAACCGCACGCCGCCTACCAGAACCACCGTGCCGAAATAGTCGATGACAAAAACGGCTCCAGGAATCTTCGGGGCGTTGCCCTTCTCCATACCCACCAGCAGGCCGAACAGCAGGACGAAGATGACCAGAACCGCCGTGGACCAGTGGCTGGCCTTGAATGTCTCAATCAGGTCCTGGACACCGACGTAGCGGCCCCAACTGCTGTACATTCTGAAGTACCAGAAGACGACCAGCTTGACGGCCAGCACGAACCAGATCAGCGTTGACAGGCTGGACCAGTAGGCCGAGAACTCGATGCTGGCCTCAGAGACCAGGGGCGGCACTCGGAAATCCAGCCGAAGGCAGTACGCACCCCAGAACGACAGGGCAAAGAGCACCAGGTGGATCAGCGCAACCAACGTGCTGCGCAGCCAGATGGGCATGGAACCCGGAGATGTGGTTTTCAGTTCCGCATCGGCCATGACAGTCCTTGACCATCCCCCCGGGCCCGGCCCGCGAGTCCGTCTATTCATCGGCTATCAGTGCCCCTCAGGGCAAGGCAAATACGTCTGGCTAAACCCGCGTCCAGCGAGGACTTGCCCGATTCGCCTGCTACCAGGGCTACAGCGCGCCCGGCACAGCGGACCATGATATCGGTCGCCGGCGAACCTGTCAATCTCAGCAGGCCATCCGGTCAAGCGCCCCGAGGCGACAGGCGTCCTGCCGCCAGCCGCTCCAAGGCCGTGACCAGAGCCTGTGTGCCCAGGTCGCTTCCATCGGCCGCCTCGACCGCACGGAACAACTGGTTCACCAGGCTGGTGCCCGGCAGAGGCAACCTCAGTTCGTCGGCCGTCTCCAGCACCAGCCGCAGGTCCTTCTGCTGAAGGCGAACCATGAAGCCAGGCGCGAAGTCGCGCTGGGCGATCTTCGGGCCCAGGTTCTCGAGCATCCAACTGCCGGCTGCCCCCTTGGTGATGGCCGAGAGCAACTGGTCGATGTCCAGACCGCTGCGGCGGGCGAGCATCAGCCCTTCGCACGTGGCCAGGATGTTCAGCACGCAGACCACCTGGTTGCACAGCTTGGCCGCCTGGCCGCTCCCGCCGGGGCCCATGTGTGTCACCGTGCGGCCAAGGCACTCGAACACCGGGCGAGCCCGCTCGAACCCTTCGGATGAGCCGCCCACCATGATCGACAGCGTGCCCTCCACGGCGCCCCGCTCGCCGCCCGAAACCGGGGCATCGAGCATGTCGGTCCCCTTCTGGGCCAGCCGCGCCGCCACCTCGCGGGCCACGCGCGGCGAGATGGTGCTCATGTCCACGTAGAGCAAACCCGGCCGCGCCGATTCGATGACACCGTTCGGCCCCAGGGCCACCTGCTCGACGTCAGGAGAATCGGACACGATGGAGATGATCATGCCGGCCCGTTCGGCAACCTCCGCCGGGCTCGCACACGCAGTGGCCCCAGCTTCCACAAGCGGCTTCATCTTCGACACCGTGCGGTTCCAGACGGCCAGCTCGTAGCCGGCCTTGACCAGGTTCAGGGCCATGGGCCGCCCCATGATGCCCAGCCCGATGAAGCCGATGGTTTCCTTGGCCATGTCATGTCTCCTGACCCGCGTCGCTCGGTGCCCGGTGCAACGACCTGGCCGCCTTTCGACGTTGCTCACTGCAGGCAGGCCAAACCGTGATATGCGCCGACACGCCACCGTGGCACCATCGCGTCTCGACAGTCCGCATGGCCCCCCCATACGGGTTTCGCGTCACTCAACAAGCGTGGCCATGGCACCGCCGGAGACTGATCGACTCTGCTTGCTCCCGCGCCGGCGCGCTACCGCTCGCCGGTCAGGGCCGACGGCACGGGGAAATCCTCGCCTGCGTCGGCGAGTTGGGCGCGGCGCTCCGGCGTGAGCCCGATGTCGTCGTCCGCCAGATAGCACGCCGGCTCCGGCGCCCAGGGGTCACCGTACACCGCGTCGGCCCGGACGCGTGACCCGCCGCCGCAGATCTCCTGCCAGCGGCACGCCCCGCACCGGCCTTTCAGCAGGGGCAGCCGGTCACGAAGCCCCGCAAGCAGCAGGTCGCTCGTGTCGGTCCAGATGCGGCTGAATGGGCGCTCGCGGACGTTGCCCAGCGTGTGGTGCGTCCAGAACTGGTTCGGATGGACGTCACCGACCGGATCGATGCAGCCGATGCCCACGCCGGTGCTGTAGCGCGCCCCGCCGTTCCAGGCCAGCAGGTCGTAGACCTGCCGGGCGCGCTCGGCGTCACGGGCCGCCAGATGCCGGTACAGGTAGACGCCGTCAACGGAGTTGTCCACGGTCAGGATGTCCCTGGATGACCGCCCGCGGCAGAAGTCCTCCGTGCGGCGGAGGATTGTGTCCATGGCCGCACGCGTCTCGGCGTAGGTCAGGTCGTCGCCGATGATGGCCTCGCCTCGGCCGGCGTACACCAAGTGGTAGAAACAGGCGCGGTCCACCCCCTCGGCCTCGAGGAAGTCGAAGATGCGCTCCAGGTCGCTCGCGGTCCGGCGCGTGAGCGTCAAGCGCAATCCGACGCGCTGGCCGACGTCCTTCAGATGCCGGAACGCGGCCACGGCCTTGTCGAAGGCGCCGGCCATGCCGCGGAACCGGTCGTTGACCTCGCCGATGCCGTCCAGGCTGATGCCGACGTAGGTGAGCCCCGCGGCCTTGATGTCACGGGCCACCCGGGCCGTGATGAGCGTTCCGTTGGTCGAAAGGGTCGGACGGTGTCCCAGGTCGCAGGCGGCGCGGACCAGTTCCATCAGGTCCTCGCGCATGAGGGGCTCGCCACCGGAGAACAGGACGGCCGGGACGCCAAACGCGGCCAGGTCCTCGAGCATCGTGCAGGCTTCCCGTGTGGAGAGTTCGCCGGCGTCTGACGCGTCGGCGCCGCTGCGGGCGTAGCAGTGAACGCACCGCAGGTTGCAGCGCCGGGTGCAGTTCCAGACGACGACGGGGCGCCGGTCGGCCCCGCTGCGCCGTCGCGGTCCGCGCGTCCCCCGTGCATCACCGTCACCCGCCGCGGCGCCGTAGCGCAGGCTGTCGCCTGGCGTGGCTTGATCGCAGAGGAGTCGGGTGACGTCCAGCATCGCGTACCTCTCAGCGGTCTGAGATGAGTCCAGTGGGATGCACCCGAGAGAAGCACGGCGGCATCCTCCTTCGCCGAGCCTACTTCGCCGCGGGCTACGAAGGCTGTTGGCTGCAGAGGATTCAGCAACGGCCGCCGTGGCACCCCCACGGCAGAGGACTTGCCCGGCGCCGCTCGGAGTCTACACGTCTGCCGCGCGGCCACGCCCTCGCCAGGCAGTCAATGGGTATTGCGCGCTTCCCCGCACCGCCCGGGTCAATTCTTCTTGCGGTAGTTGCTCTTGTCCTTTGTCAGGCGCGACACGTTCGAGCTGTCGAGGACGATCACGCGGCCCGATCCTTCGACGGTCGCGTAGCGGCCCGCGGCAGGGCCCGTAGCAGCAATGAGGACCGTCCTGTCCACGCCGAGGCCCTTGACCCGGAATCGCCACTCGGGCTTGTCCAAACCGTAGCCGGCCAGGTCGGTCGCGGCGTAGGCGACCACCTTAGAGGCCTTGGCGTCGGACAGGTCGCCCAAGAACCAGCGGACGCGCATGCTGTCCACGGGGAAGTCCGCGACGTTGTCGACCGACCACTCCTTCCCCGCGCGGTTGAAGTGCAGGTCGATGCCGGGGCCGGTGATCTCCAGCCGATGAACGCGATCGGTGTCCAACTTACCCCAGGGGTCTTTGGACATCGGTTGGCTGAGTTTCTCCACGAGGTCCTTGTCGGCTTCGAACACCAGGGCTCCGCCCGGGGTCATGGCCACGAACTGCCCGTCCTTCTCGGCGACATGGAGGACGTGAACGGTTGCTTCCTCGCCGCCGCCGGACGACGGCCGGTCGGTCACGGTCAACACGATCTGGGGCTCGTCGAGCCCGTACTCACCGCTTCCGGACGCAGGCGCAAGGAACTTGCCGGCGTCCACCGTCTTCAGCGTGTCAGCAAGCGTGTTGACTTTCTCGGCATCGAGCTGCTCGGCCACCGGGGCCGTCATCTTCCAAGCGGTCTCGCCACCGGGCGTCTCGCGAACGATCTCCACCGTCTCGCCGCGCCGCGTCCACGAGATGGCAGCGATCTGGCGGCCGTCGGGAATCCGCCAGAGGTCGCGCCTGTGAAGGTCGAGCCAGGTGGTCTGCAGCTTGCGAACGTCCTCGGCCTCCACGCGTCCGGCCGTGGTCGTGCCGGGCAGCAGGACCCACATGCGGCCGGTCTCGGTGTGCTTGGCGACGATGACCGTGGTGTCGCTGGCATCGCCTTCATGGCGAAACGTGATGGTGGCGTGGGGCTTAGTGAACCCATACTCGTCGCTTGCGGGATCAGCGTTGTCGTCGAACTCCCGGACCTTGAGTTCCTTCAACCGGTCGATCAGGGCATCGACCTCGCTCGCCTCGGCGGGGGCTTTCTGCGGCGCGACGATCTGCCACCGGCCGCCGCCCACCGTCTCGACGGCCACGGCCGACCCCGCCACGTCGATCGCCAGGTAGGTCACCGAGCCGGTGCCGATGGGCACCGCGTGCTTGTCGCGAAGCGCCAGCAGGTCCTTCTCCAGGTTGCGCACTTTCTGCTCGTCGACAGTCACGACGCCGGGCGAGTTGGAGATCCTGACATACGCCCTGCTCTTCTCCAGGTTCTCGTGGCCGCCGACCGTGATGGTCAGCGTTTCGGGCTTGGGTTCCTTGGTCTCGTCCTCAGCCAGTTGCTTTTCGAGGACCGAGTCGTCGATTCTCTTCTCAAGGGTCACCATGAGCCGTGGGGCATTGAAGCCATAGCGCGGCGTGCCCTGGCCCGGGTCGTCGCTGACGAAGGTCTCGGCGCTGAGACCGGTTGCGGCGGAGACAAGGTCGCCGAGCGCCTCGGTGTCAGCGCGGGTGCTCACCGGGCTGCTGATGATCCATCTGGGCCCCAGCCGTTCGGCCCGAAGGGTCTTCTCGCCGCGGGTCAGCGAAACGGCTGCCACATCGAACGGACCCCAGGCGACGAGTTTCTTGTCGCGATACCCGGCCAGCTCGGCCGTGAAGTGAGAGTGCAAGGCGCTCTTGGCGAGGTATGCCGTCTCGGCCTTCGGCAGGCGGACGTAGGTGAACCGCTCGTTGCCGAACCCGCCCTCGTTGCCGACCTCCAGTTCCAGGACCTTGTCCTTGGCGGTGAACCGCACGGTGGCCACCGCCGGCGCGAGGCCAAAGCCCTGAATGTTCGCCATGTTGAGGACGACGGCCCGGCCATAGCTCAGGTTGGCCAGCTCCGTAGCCGCAGCGCCGGCCTGGCGCCAGTCGGCCCGGGCCTGGACCGGTTCCACGAGCCGCCACATGCCGTCGGCCTTCTCGAGCACCACCTTGTCGCCCGTTTCGCGCCGTTCGATCTCGATGCGCGTGATGTCGGCGTCCGAGACGTCGGGGAACACCCGCCGGGCGGTCAGCGTGACGCCGTCGCGGTCCGGCGGCTCTCCCTGCCGCTGGAGAACAACGATCAGGACGGCTGCCGCAACGACCAGGACCGCCAGGATGAGCGTCGTACGGAAATTCATCACTCTACCTCACTCGACTCCTCACGAAATAGACCACGATGCCGACCAGGACGACGGCAAGCGGCACCCCGGCCCACAAGGCCCACCGTATGCCGCGGTAGATGCCCGGGGCGATGTCGCCAATGCGACTGGTCTGCTGGGCCTGCGGGCTGACGGCAATCATGTCCTCCTGGCGGGCCAGCCAAAGCATGGCGTTGGTCAGCAACTCGCCGTTGGCCGGGTATGGGTAGTCCCAAACGACCGTGCCGCGACCGGTCCGCATCCAGTTCCGCTGAGCCAAGCGGTCGGTGGCAAAGAACACGTCGCCGAAGACCACCAGGCGGCTCTCGACCGTCTCGGGCGGCGAGGCCGCGCCGACCTCCCCGACGGGCGGCTGCGGCACAGGCATCGTCCGCGCCGCAGCCACGGCGATGGGGTATGGCGACGGGATGTCGGCCCCCTCGTCGAACTCGGCCTGCTGCTTGCTGATCAGCTTCATCAGGTCCGTCTCGCCCCAGTAGTTCCGGTCGTCGGGGATCTCCAGAAGCGGCCAGACCTGAACGCCCTCGGGCAACGGGTCGCTCAGCGCCAGGGCGATCGGGGCCCCGAAATGCGACTTGATGCTCTGCAGCGGGGCCACCACCGGGTGAACCGATCCGGCCGCCGACTCCGACGGGTACCGGACGGCCTCGAACTCGGCCACCGGGACTCTCTCGCCCCCCATCCGCTCGATCGACTGGATGGTCACGGCGTCATCGCGGAGGTCGATGCCGAAGTGCTTGAGCATCGCAGTGTACGGCAGCGGGGGATTCATGCCGACCCGCGGAGCGGCGAAGAACATCGCGCTGCCGCCGTTGGCCAGCACCTGCCGAACCATCTCGTAGGCCCGGGCGTTGGGCGGCGGCATCTGCATCTGCATCTGGCCTTGCGGCGGCTCGGGAACCATAACGACGAGGACGGCGCGGCTCATGCCGTCGATGGCGGGCATCTCGCCCCCGCTCATGAGGTCCCACGTGCTGATGGAGAAGTTGCTCTTCCTGAGCCGCGTCACCAACTCCTTAAAGTTCCCGCTGTATTCGCTAACCGGCCTGCCGCCCCAGGTGACGAAGATGGCGGCCGGTTTCTGCTCGCTGGTCAGGCTGGTCAGCGCCGAGGTGATGGCCTCTTCGCCGCTGAAGGCCCGCTGGGCCGTCGGATCGTACCGCTGCTGTCCGGGCACAAGGGGCCAGAGTTCATCGCGGTCAACGATGCGCACGCGGCTGCCGGCTTCCACGACAACCGAATTGAAGCTGATCTGCTGGAGCGTCTCCTCCAGCTTGAGTTGTCCCTTGGGGAAACCGTCCACCAGGGCGACCATCTCCCGTTGAATGGCCTCGTAGCGGCCCTCGGCGCCGGACAGGGCCTGCGCGACCGGCTCGGGGAGCTTCACACCTTCGGCCCGGACGGTCTGGTCGGCCCACTGAGCAATCTGGGCAAGCACACTGGCCGTGGTGTTGATGGCCAGCGTGACCTGGCCGAGGGCATCGGTGTAGCCCGGCACGCCGAAGCCGCCCGAGGTTTTCTTCACGGCCTCATCGCGCTGCTGGCCGAGCTGCGACGCGAACTCCTCGCGGAGCGATTCGACCAGCTTCTTGTGCGTCGTGCTCTGCATGCTCAGCCCGTCGATCACCTGCAGAAGATCGCCCTTCACGGCGGGCGGTACGCCGCTCTCGCTCGACGCCTCACCGAAGAGTTCCAGCTCCTTGGCCAGCAGTACCGCCACCTTCTGCTCACACTTCAGGGCGTCCTTGACAGCCTTGACATACGGTTCGACCTCGTCGGCATGCAATGCCGCCACCCGCTGGCCCAGCTCGTACAACTTCTCGGCGTCCTCCGCCGGGTCGACGAACGTGGCGACAACCTTGCCGGACTTTCTCTCGTACTCGCGCAGGAGATCCTCGACCCGCTGCTTCTCGACGCGGGCCATTTCGTCCTTCTCGTCGGCGACGAAGAACGACGTCAGCCGGACCTCGCCCTCGAGCCCATCGAGCGTCATCCTGGTCCGCGAACTGAAACTGTGCCGGCGCCCCTCGGTCAGGTCGAGCTTGAGGTCGTAGCGCGTGCCCAGCCACCATGCGATGTAGTTGGCGGCGAAGACCAGGGCGGCCACCAAGAGCGAAGCGACCACCACGTTCAGGGCGACAACGCGCCGCGCGCCGGCGCCAGAAGGCGGCGACGCCGAGTTTCCCTGCTTGTCCGTAGGATGAGTCTTCTTAGCCATCGCGTTCTCCGACTACCAACTCCCGGCCGAGAGCGTTGCGTCAGGTCCGCCACTTGCGGCTCTCAAGGACCTTGACGCTCAGGAACAGGGCCAGCGCCGTCAGACTCAGGAAGAACACCACGTCCTCAAGGGAAATCGTTCCCTTGACGAAGTTCTGATACCGCGCCGAAAAGCCGGCGAACCACAGGGCCTTCCGGCCCCACGGAGCAGCATACTGCGCCAGGTAGTAGCAGAGCATCGTCATGACACTCAGGAACACCATGCTGATCATCGCCGAGACGATCTGGAACCGCGTGCACACGCTGGCCAGCAGGCCGATGGCGACGTAGAGCATGCCCACCAGCAGGAGCCCGATGTAGCCCGTGACGATCGGGCCGGGTTCGGGCCTGCTGTACAGGACGAGCAGCACGACGTAGATCAACGTCGGGACAACGAGTCTGAGGAAGAACAGCATCGCTCCGAGGAACTTGCCGAGGACGACCTGGGCGTCGGTCACCGGGGCGGTCATCAGCGTCTCGATGGTTCCCCGGGCCTTTTCCTCGCTGACCAGTCGCATGGTCATGATGGGCACGACGAACACCAGGATCCAGTTGGCCCAGAAGAAGAAGGTTTGCATCTCAGCCACGCGCCCGGGCACGAAGTCCTCCAGGCAGAAGAACACCCCGGTCACGACCAGGTAGATGGCCATCACCACATAGGCGATCGGGCTGTAGAGATAGGCCCGGTCCTCGCGACGAGCCAGCGCCAAGGTCTTCCACATGGTGCAGTTCCTCTAACGGTCTCTACGGACAGGCGGCCGCCAAACGCGGCCACGCTCACTCTCCAGCCGCGGCCGATCCAAGGTTCTGTTCGGCCACCGTCTGCACGAAGAACTCCTCCAGGGTAGGCTGTGTCGATCGCAGTTCCCGGACGGTCCAGTTGCGGCGCGTCGCCATGCGACCGACCTCCTCGCGGACGTCGGTGTCGTCGGCGGCATCGACGCCGAACCGCATGTAGCCCTCGCCCGCTCGGTCCATGGCAACGTCCTTGACGCCGTGGAGTCCGGCAATGGCCCGCCGCAGGCCGTCCGCATCCTCACCGCGTGCCTCGAGGATCGTGCGGCCGGCGCCCGGAAGACTGCGCTTGAGGTCCTCCAAGCGGCCGTTGGCCACCACGCGCCCGCGGGCGATCATGATGATGTGCGAGCACACCTGCTCGACCTCGTGCAGGATATGGCTCGACAGCAGGATAGTGTGCTTGCGGCCGAGGTCCTGGATGAGCTTGCGGGCCTCGCGAATCTGGCCGGGGTCCAGCCCGATGGTCGGCTCGTCGAGGATGAGCACCTTGGGGTCGCCGATGAGCGACTCGGCCAGGCCGACCCGCTGCCTGTAGCCCTTGCTGAGTGTGCCGATAATCTGGGACCGGCGGTCCGCGAGCTGGCAGCGCGACAGGGCCTCGGTCACCCGGCGGCGCCGAGTCGTCCGGTCGAGGTCCTTCAACTGCCCGCGGAAGTCCAGATACTCCTCCACCCTCATGTCCTCGTACAGGGGCACGTTTTCGGGCATATACCCCACGGTCTGTCGGACCTGGAGGCTTTGGGTGAAGATGTCGAACCCCTCGACGATGGCCCGTCCGCCCGTGGCGGGCATGAAGCAGGTCAGCATGCGCAGGACGGTGGTCTTGCCGGCCCCGTTGGGGCCCAGGATGCCCACGATCTCGCCGTCCGGCACATCGAACGTGATGTCGTCGACCGCCAGAAACGACCCGTAGTACTTGGTCAGATGCTTCACCTGAATCATCGCCGACTCCCTGCCCGTGCTCTTTTGCAGCCCCGGCGGCGGCCACCCACAAGGACACGCCCCTGCCGGGGGCCCGGAACCCGTTTTTATAGTCGCCGGAGCGCACTTTGTCAAGTCATTGGGCCCCACAAGTCGTCAGGCAGCAACCGGCAGATCCAACACCTGGAACTCACGCAGACGCCCCGGGGCTCGCCGCCCAGGCCCCATGCCACCTGAGGCGGCAGCTCACGCGCTTTTCGGGGAACTTTAGCCATCAGTTGGCCGATAGTAATGGTAAAATGGTGGGACTTCGGCCCTTTGATGGAGCGTGGATTTCGTGGCATCAGTCAAACATCAGGCCCACAAGGAGTTTTCCTCGTGGGCCGGAACCTACGATAAGAGTATCCTCCAGTTTCTGCTCTTCGACCCGTCTCACAAGCTCATCCTCAGGGAGCTGGGCGAGGCCGGCGAGGCCCACATTCTCGACATCGGATGCGGAACCGGCAAGCTGGCCCACCGCCTGATCACCCACCACCGCGACGCCCGGGTCTTCGGCATCGATCTGAGCGAGTCCATGATTCGGGCGGCCCCGCATCACGTCAACGGCGAGACCCGCATTCACCTGTCGGTCGCCGACAGCGAACACCTGCCGTTCAAGGCCAGTACCTTCGATTACATCACCTGCTCCAACTCGTTTCATCACTACCCGGACCGGGCGGCCGCTCTCAGGGAGATGCACCGTGTCCTGAAACCCGGCGGCCGGCTGTTCCTGACCGACGGGTACCGCGACAACTGGTTCGGATGGCTCATCTACGATGTCTTCGTCACCCGGTTCGAGGGCGGCAACGTCTATCATGCCTCGGCCGAGGAGTTTCGCCGACTCTTCACCGGGGCGGGGTTCGACGACGTCCGCCAACACGTCGTCAAGTTCATGGCCCCGTTCGTCCTCACGAGCGGACAGGCCAAGAAGGAGTAAGACGTACGTGACACCGGGGAGCACAGACAAGCGGTGCCACTGGCGGCCGCGCCCGGCCTTCGTCGCCCTCCTGGTGGTGGGCACTTTCCTGTGTCTGCTGCGCGGAATGGCGCCCGCCCAGAATCCCGCCGCCGCATCGCCGTCTCGTGCGACCAGCTCCGTGGCAGCCGACCGCAAACGCCCCGCCCAGCCCCGGCCGGCCGTTGACACGCCACAGGACAAACCGTTTCCCAGCACCCGCGGCGCGGACGCCGCACAGAAAGACACTGGCAACGCCGGCGACCCCGGTGACGACCTCGACGCGAAGATCGCCAGATGGAAACGGGTGGACTGGGACACCCTCGCCCGGAACGACCAGGTGGAGTTCCTCCAGAAGCTGCGGCAGAAGTGCACCGAGACCCTCATCGACTTCACGGCGACCTTCCATAAGCAGGAACGCATCCGCGGAAAACTGCGGGGCAAAGAGGTCTCCCTGATGAAGTTCCGCGCCAAGCCCTTCAGCGTCTACATGAAGTACACCAAGGGCGACAAGGGCCGCGAAGCCCTGTACGTCGACGGCAAGTACGACAGCAAGATCCAGGTCCATCCGGGCGGGTTGCTCGGCCCACTGTTCCAGCTCAAGATCGAACCCGATTCGGGCATGGCGATGAAGAACAACCTGCGCCCCATCACCATGGCCGGAATGACCAACATGCTCAACACGGTGGTGCCGCAGTTCGAGTTGGCCCGGGCCAACGGCGACCTCACGGTCAGCTACCTCGGCAAGATGGACGTCGGCGGACGCAAGGCTTATGCCATCAAGCGCCTCCTGCCCAAGAAAGACATCTACCCGTGCAAGGAACTCGTCTTCTTCGTCGACTGCGAGGCCCTCGTTCCGATCGGCGCCGATTCCTACACGTGGGACAACCAGCTCGAGTGCACGTATCGTTACACCGACTTCAAACTCAACACGGGGCTGACCGACGACGACTTCGACCGCCGCAACAAGGCGTACCACTTCTGAGCCACCCGGCGCGCCGCAGCCGCGAGACCACCCCCGGATGCTTCCACGCACCGGGCTCCGCCGCCGTTGACATGAGGGCGGCCTGTGGTATAGTGATCCCGGGGTGAACCATGGGGAAAGCACTGTTGGCGGTTCTGGCTGTGGCGGCTGTTTCCGGATGCCAGGCCCAGCAAGACGCATGGCAATCCGCCGTCCTGGCACCGGCCAATCTCAAGGCCGCCTTCGAGGCCGCGCGCACCGTGATCTCGGAGGACTATGTCATCGCCCGGGCCGACGAGGCCCAGGGACGGATCGAAACCCGGCCCCTACCCGTTCACAAGACCGGCGATGAGCGCAGCCTGGGCGCCTATCTCTCGAGCGGCGATGTCCAGAACTACCGCCGAACCGTCCGCTGCCGCCTCGATCCGGGCCACGCCGGCGTCGTCATTCGCCTGACCGCCAACCTCCAGCGAGAGGGGACCAGCCAGGCCGAGGCCCTGCTCATCACCAGCGAGGGAGCCGATGCCCGACAGGCCGGTGCCGAACGACGATGGCGATACCTCGACCAGCACCGGACCAGTTACTGGGCCGACGTCGGGCGCGACCGCGACGTCGAGGCCGATCTGCTCAGAAGAATCCGCGCTCGCTTCGAAGGCGCCGCCCCCGCGGACGCCGAGTGAGCCCCCCACCGCGAACAGGTTGAGCGACCCACGGCCCACGGGAAAAGCGGCTTGAAATTGTCCGGGTTCCTGCTATGATAATCGCAGCAGTAACACCTGCCGGGAACTTGGGAAAGGCCGCCCAAGCCCGGCAATTCTACCGAGGTGCCCCTATCGTCTAGCGGCCTAGGATCCCTGGTTCTCAGCCAGGTGACAGGGGTTCGAGTCCCCTTAGGGGTACCAAACGAGCAATGCCCGGTGACCAACAGGTCGCCGGGCTTTTTTCTTCTCCGGCCAGCTTGTCGCGCCTGTATAATGCTGCCGTGACCCAGCCCGAGCCCATCGTCCGTTACCGCAGCGATACCCAGCCGATCGACTGCCCCTACGGCCGGGTGCAGCGGGTCGTCACCGGCGGCGACGGTGGCCTGGCCAACGTCCACGTCGTCCGCGTCACCGCAGGAAGTCCCCACAGCCACAAGGGCTACGACGAGACCTACTACTGCCTCGCGGGCACCGGCACACTCACCGTTGACGGCCGCGACCATCGCCTCAGGCCCGGGGCGGTCGCCGTCATCCCGCGCGGCACGCTCCATGCTCTCCAGGCCGACGCGGGCCAAGTGCTGGAGTTCATCATCTTCGGCACACCGCCCATGGCGGCCGACGACCCGCGCTTCGCCCCGCGAAAGCCCGACGAGTAGACCGCCAGCCAGAGCGCGCCTTGGAACACCGGCGGATCGTGCCGACCGGTCCCCGCATTCAGACAAGGCTCAGTCGCTCACCAGGTCGCGATAAACCGCCAGCGTGGCCTCGGCCATGGCGTCGGCGGAGAAGTGCGGTTCGACCCCTGGCCTTGCCGCGCGCGACAGGCGGGCCAGTTCCTCGAGGTCGTCCACCAGGCGCACCAGCGCATCGGCCACTGCATCCGCGCTGTCCGGTTCGACAAGCAGGCCGCCGCCCGTCAACTCGGTTATCTCCGGGAAGACGCCGGCTCGCGGAACGATGATGGGCACCCCGCTGGCAAGCGCTTCCAGCGCGGCCATGCCCCGCCGCTCCGCCATGCGGCTCGGCTGCACGAACACATCGAGCCCTCGCAGGAACGCCAGCTTGTCATCGTACGCCAGTAGCCCGCGGAACTCAAAGCGCTCACCCAGGCCGATCGCCGCCAGGTCGGCCACTGCGCCGTTCCACCACTCGCGGTCGCGTGGCGCCAACTGGCCCGCCATGGCCAAGGTGGCCGCGCCGGGGCGCCGCCGTTCGAGTTCGGCAAACGCCCTGCACACCAGGTCGGCGCCCTTGGCGGGCGCGATCCGCGACAGGAACCCCACACGCAACAGCCGCCGCGGTTCGCGCAAGCCGCCGGGCCGGTACGCCTCCAGGTCAACGCCCGGCCGAACGATGCGAAACCGCTCACCCGGCACGTTCAGCCAGTCGGCCATCTCGGCGGCGTACGACGCGTGGGGGGAGATGAACTCGTCGATCGATTCGGCATGACGCCGCACCAACTCGTGGGCCTGCGTGCCGTGAGGCTCCGGGAGCTGGCCGATGAACGACTCCTCGCCCTGGAGCGTGCAGACCACCGGCACGCCAAGCCGCCGTTTGATCTCGGGCGCCACGGCCGACAGCAAGCTGTTGGTGAGGTTGATCACGTCGGGGCGTTCCCCGTCCAGCAGGTACTCGACGAGCCGGTCGAGTTCCTTGGCCTGTCGGCCCTCGGTGCCCTGAAGGACCGAGACGGTCATCGCCCCCAGGCCCTCGGGGCGCGTGTTGACGGCAAAACGCGACACGGCCCGCAACAGCGGCCGGCTGCTCAAGATCCGGTCGATCAGCGGCAGACGGCGGCGGAACAACGCCGACTTCTGTTCCAGGTACGCGTTAAGGCCGCCGTAGAAAATGCGCCGCCCGCTCGGGTCAGGGCCGTCCACCTCGAGCGGCGTGTAGAGCGGCATGAGCAGGACATCGTGGCCCCGCGCCATGAGGGCACGGACCAGGGTCACGTCGCGGGCGCAGGCCCCGCAGTGCATTCCCGCCGCACCGGCTGCCAGATAGACGATCCTCATTGCCGTGGTCTTCCACGCAGTTCTCGCCGCAGACACAAGGCCCCCGTCGGGCAAGCCTCGGCACACTCCATGGCCGTGCGGCGCAGCCCCGCATTGAGGGTCTCGTCCAGCGGTGCCGCCGTCTTCACGGCGAACCCCCGGCCGATGAATGTGAGCCCGAATTCCTCGCGGGCCCGCTCGGCGATGCGCACGCACCGGCCGCACTGGATGCACTTGCCCGACTCGTAGACGATATCCGGATGGCTGGTGTCGCGATGGAACGGGCGCCGCTCGCCTCCGAAGCGCGTGGGGACGGCCCCGGCGGCGTCGGCCCACCGGCGCAGCAGGCACTCGTCACGCTTCCCGCAATCGCAGTCCAGGCACCGCCGCGCCTCGGTCCGTGCTTCGGATTCGGACAGGCCGGGCAGGGCGCGGCCATCCTCGGAGCTGTCGCGGAGCACCCGCTTGGCCGGATCGGCCTCGGCATTGAACCGCGCGACCTCGTCGTCGCTCAGGTCGCGCATGACAACGTGGATGCGCTGTGGCTCACCGGTGACCTCCGCACCGCGCACGCACTGGTCGATAGCCACGGCGGCCCGGCGGCCCGCAGCAACCGCGTGCACGCCGTAGTTGGGCCCGCTCGTGACGTTGCCCGCGGCGAAGACACCGGCCAGGCCGGTCTGCTGGGTCCGCCGATCGACCTTGACGCCGCGCGGCCCCGCTTCGAGATCCAGTTGCTCGACGAACGCCAGGTCAACCTGCCCGCCCGTCGCGGTATGTCCCGCGGGTTTGAACGCCTCGGCTTCGCCGGAGGTCGTCCGCGTGCCCGTGGCCAGCAGCACGGCGTCGAACTGTTCGCGCAGATCGTCGAGCGAGACGTCCTCGCCGAGTCGCGTGCCCGTGCGGAACTCGGCGCCCATGCGGCGGACAACGTCGATCTCGGCATCAAGGAC
>Ga0272444_10000963_pt1 | contig 29008 bp, 21 predicted proteins | sample SSMForm13_FD_201033 | JGI IMG/M metagenome (GOLD analysis project Ga0272444, IMG submission 201033) | Marine sediment archaeal communities from Little Sippewissett salt marsh, Falmouth, MA, United States - SSM-Form-13 | ecosystem: Environmental > Aquatic > Marine > Wetlands > Sediment ...
GCGTCCCGAGCCGTCGGGCCCGGCGGTCGATATGGGGACCGACGTGTCGGCCCGCTGGCCGCGCGAGGCGTTCCCCGGCTTCGAGTTCAACAAGGACCTCGACGGCCGGCCGCGCCGCCACGGCCCGCGCATCGACCTCGGCCCGTGGGAGGTTCCGTACAAGCCCGGCGCCCTGGACGACCGCGGGCCCATCGCCACCGGACCGGAGTCGCTGCCCCGGACGGCGGCGGCCCAGGTGGAGCCGATTCCCGGGCGGGAGCCGATCGTGATCGCGGCCACGGCCTACACCGCTCAGGGCGGCGGCACGGTGCGGGTCATGTCCCGCGACAGCCAGGCCTGGGGCGACTTCGTCCGCTACTGGAACGCCGAGGGCCACTGGCTCCAGTACGCCGTCGAGGCCCCGGCCGCGGGGGACTACACGCTCACCGTGCGGTACACCTGCCAGTTCGAGGCCCCACGGAGCGTGTCGGTCAATGGCGGCGCGGTCGCCGGGCTGGCCTCCGTCGTGCTCCCCGCGACGGGTGGGTGGAAGCACTGGAAGGAGTTCAGGATGCCGGTGCCGGTGCCGCTCGGCAAGGGGCGGAACCTGGTTCGCCTGACGAGCCTGGGAGGCCGGGGCTGCAACCTGGACGAGCTGCGGCTGACGCGGCCGGGGACCGAGCCGATCGCGGTCTCGGGCGGCGCGCTGGCCGGCCAGGGCGGCGGCGAGCGCGACGTGGAGGTCGTGCCCAGCCCGCTGTCGGGGCTCTTCTATGGGTGGAACGACGCCGGGCACTGGCTCGAATGGTCGGTCGAGGCGCCGGCCGCGGGCCCCTACCGCGTGGAGCTGCGCTACGCCACGCTGGCCAGTTCGCCGCGCAGCCTGAGCGTCAACGGCCGCGCGGTCCAGGGGCTCGAGTCGTTCGAGTTCGACCGTACCGGGGGGTGGCGGTGGTGCGAGGAGGCCGTGCTGCCGGTCCCGGTCGAACTGGCCGAGGGCCGCAACACCCTTCGGCTGACCAGCCTGGGCGGCGGGGGTTTCAACCTGGACCTTGTCCGCTTGGTGGCGGTGCGCCCCGCCACACCGTGAGGGCGTCGCCCGCCCGCCGGGCGTGGCCTGTTTCGGAGCACGAGCACCTCGCGAACGGGACTGCGCGGTCCCGACGCACTTTGCGAAAGGAGAACCGATGGTCCGCACCGTGATGAGCCTGTTGCTTTTGACCGCTGTCTGCTCTGCCGCCGGGGCCCAGCAGGCGGTCCAGGAGCCGGACCCTGCGGCCTATTACCGCCGGGTGATGGCTAACGGTCGGCTGCGCACCACGGGCACCGGCGAGCAGTTCTGCTGGTGTGCCGCCTATTCGGCCAACGATTTCCTCGATGCCTACGAGGCGTTCAAGAATCCCAAGTGGCTCGAAATGGCCGAGACCTACTACGACTGGTACCTGACGAAACTCCAGAAGGATCCGGACGGCTACGAGGGCTGGATCGGCTCACCCATCGAGGGCAGCGCGTCGGCGCAGGGCATCGACGCGGTGGTGGGCGACGCCATCCTCTGCAAGCCGCTCGTGCGGTTCGCCGAAATCGTCCTCAAGAAAGAACCGCAACTCAAGGCCCGCTTCGGCAAGACCGCCGAGCGGTATGTCCGCCTGGCCACCCGCATCTGCTGGGAGAAGTGGAACCGCCGCGGCTGCTACTACCGGGACGCCGCCGGGTGGGGCAGCTACTCGACGTATCCGCGGCTGATCGACCTGAAGGCCAACCGGTGGATCGACGTGCCGAGCCGGCATATCAGCAACAACCTGAACAAGCACTACAGCATGTCGATGGTCCTGCTTCGGCTGTGGCGCATCACCGGCAAGCCGGAGTACCGCGAGCGGTGCCTGGAGGTCTTCGGGCGCGCCAAGGTCATGTGGCGCCACTATCCGGAGTCCGACCGCGTGGTGTGGAACTTCTGGATGCCTCACGCCCCATATGATCTCGAAGGCCGCGCACCGAAAAGCTGGGTGGCCGTCCATCCCGGGCGCGCGGGCTACCAGGCGGGCGAGGTCCGCAACTGGGTGGAGGTCTACGACTCGGGCCTGGTGTTCGAGCGGGCCGACCTGGAGCGGATCATCCGGACCAACCACTGGATGATGCCGGGCGAGGGCCGCGCCAAGTGGCGCAACGCCGACGGCACGAGCGGGGCCGGCACCCTGTGGGCCGCCCTGGCGCGGTTCGACGCGAAGATCCGCTCGATGTACGAGTCCCAGCTTCGCGCCGGCGACTCGCCGACCAACCGCATCCGCCTGGCCTACCTCCAGCGCGTGGCTCTGAAGGGCGAGCCCTGGGCCCGGAGGTTGACCTCCGGCCGGTCGAAGGCCGAGGGGGTCAAGGTGCCCCTTCAACCGGGCCGCAACGTCCAGATGTCGGTCCTGATCCCCGACGCGGTGGAGACGGCGGCCGACTCGCGCGTCCAGTGCGCCTGCAAGACCGCGACGGCGGGTACGCTCAAGATCGAGCTCCTGGACGAGACCGGCCGGCGCGCCCTGGGCAAGATCGCCGAGATCGAGGTCGGCAACCGGCAGGAGTTCCACGCCCCGTTCTGGGACGGCACGAACCCGGCCACGGGCAAGAAGGACCTCGGGAAGTTCCAGGTCCGCTGGTCGCTGGCCGGTGAGAGCCGCATGGCGCCCGTGTGGGTGAAGCGCGGCACGAAGCGCGGCGACGGCGGGCTGGAGCCCATCAGGCCCGGGCGGACGCTCGCGGTGGATTTCGAGAAGCCGCTCACCGGGCGCTGGCAGCTCGAGGCGGCAGAGCCCAGCACCGAGAAGGCGCACGGCGGACGCATGAGCCTCAAGGTGGAGCGGACTGCGCGGCTGGTGTTCGGCCGGTACGACGACCTGCCGGTCCGCATCACCATGTGGATCTGGGACGCCGGGGCCAAGTTCGGCGCCGGCACGGCCAACGGCCCCGCGTGGGGCGTCGCCACGGCCGTCGGCGACAAGTTCGCCCTGAGGCAGGTCTGGCGGAAGTACCTGGCCGGCGACCGCGACTACGCGTGGCTCAATACCGGCGAAGGGCAGTGGTTCAGCCCGCACCCCAGCGGCGTGCCCCGCAAGCCCGGCTGGAGCCTCTGGGTGTTCGACTTCACCGACCCGGCGGCTGTCACCGTCACCGGCGACGGCAAGGCGGTGCGTCGGCTGACGCCGAAGTTCACGCCCAAGGGTGCCGTGGCGGTGTTCCTGATGGGCAGCCGACAGGGCGGACCGCTCTACGTTGACGACGTCAAGGTCGAGTATCCGAAGAAGTAGCCGAGGCCGTCGCCGTTCGTAGGGGCACGGCCTGTCGCAGGCCCTGAGCATGTCCTAGGGCCGTGCCCGGTCGCTTGCCCTCCGTAGCCTTGGCGAAGGAGGGTGGCCGTTGACCGTTCTCCAGGAGGAAACGAGATGACACGCACATGGATTGCCGGCAGCCTCGCGTTGGTGCTCATGGTCGGCTGCACCGCGACCGCCGCGGAAGACGCGGCAAAGGCAAGAGCCGTACCGAGGCTGTACGTCGATCCGGCCAAGGGCGACGACACCGACCCCGGCAGCCCGGAGAAACCGCTGGCCACCGTCGCCAGGGCCCTGGCCCTGGCCGTCGAAGGCAAGGCCGAGGATATCCTGCTGGCCGACGGCTCCTACGGCGCCCTGGAGATCACGGCGACGTTTCCGGCGCGGGTGACGTTGCGGCCCCGACCGCGCGCGGCGGGGGCCCAGGCACCGGCCAAGGTGCTCTTCGAAAGAATAGCCATTGCCGGCGCGGAGAACGTCGTGCTCGACGGGCTCCACTTCTCGGTGCCCGATGCCCGGACGGCCAAGCACTGCTACGTCCACGTCAGCAAGAGCAAACACGTCGTCCTGAGGAACCTCCAGATTTACGGCGAGATTAATAACGAGTGGGCCGCCAAGAAGAGCATTGCCATGGGTGTCGGCGACAGCGAGGATGTGGCCGTCGAGGACAGCTCGATGCACCACGTGCAGTTCGGCATCACCGTCTCGCGGGTCAAGGATATCCGCGTCCAGGGCTGCCAGATCGGCCCGTTCCGCGAGGACGGCATCCGGTTCAAGAACTGTGACGGCGTCGTCTGCCGGGACAACCACGTCCATCACAGCAACAAGACCCTGAAGGAGCATTGCGACGGCATCCAGATGATCTACTGGTCGCACAACGTCCTGCTGCGCAATAACCACATCCACAACGTCAACCAGGGCATCGGGGCGTTCGCCTCCAAGGACCAGAAGCGCCGCAACTGGCGCGTCGAGGGCAACCTCATCTACAACATCTACAACCCTAACACCATGTCGATCTTCGACACGGTCGACGCCGTCATTGTCCACAACACGCTGCCCCAGGCGGGCCTGCGGCTGCGCGGCAGCACGGGGGCCGTCGTCCGCAACAACATCATGGCGTTCCCCGGCTCGGCGACGAGCCCCGACGCCGTGAAGGACGAGGACTACAACCTGTTCGTGGGCACCGAGCACACGCGCGACAAACCGCGCGGGACACACGACCTGGTGGGCGTCGATCCGCAGTTCGTCGACGCGGCCAAGTTCGATTTCCGGCTGAGGCCCACGTCGCCCGCGATCGACAGCGCCCTGGGCGACGGGAAGCGCGGCAAAGATATGCACGGGCACGAGCCGGTCGACGCGCCGACCGTGCCGAACACCGGGGCCGGACAACCGCCGTACGCCGACCGCGGGGCCTGCGAATACGTGCCGCCCGAGGGGCCGGAGAAACCATGACGCGAGCATCGGCACTGGCATTCCTCGCGGGGCTTCTGGCCCTGGTGCTGGCGTTGGCCACGCTCCTCACAGGGGCGCACGCCGCAGGCGATTCGGCCGCGTTGGCGGCGCCGCCGGCCGACGGCGCTGCCGACTGGGTCCCGCTGGACATCTCGGCCGCCATGAACTACGACGTCATCCAGACGCCCAACGAGTGGCTCCGCTGCTTCGACCTCTACCGCCGCGACGTCCTCCTCGGCGACGAGGACAACGATCTTCGCGGCAACACGGTCGAAGGGCAGTACATGGTCTACCTGGTCTTCGGCCAGCACGTGATGTACGGGAGCATAAGCTACCACGTCCAGGGGAGCTACCCCTCGTTTCCGTCGGGCGACGTCACCAGGGAACTCGTCTGGCAGCAGTTGGGCCAGGGCCAGGGCCTACCGCCGGACGGCCGCGTCGGACGGTACCGGCTCTATGTCGACGAACTGGAAAGCCCCGAGTGGCACCTGAGCAGGCAGGCCGACCCGCGCCCGGGGCGCAACGCGGTGCGCCTGTCGCGGCGTCGTGAGGATGCGGTGCTTGTCCTGTCGCTGCCGCACGCCCAGCAGCGACGCTACAGGGCGGTCAACCTGCTCTTTGCCGCGCGCCCCACCCAGCGCAACTGCCTTCGCATCGTGGCCGTCTACGCCGACGGGGCAGAGGCCCCGCTCTTCCAGGGCCGCCTGATGGACTTCTACGGGCCGGAGACGTTCCAGACCGACAGGCGGCAGTTCCCCGACGGCCCGCCGCGCGGCCAACGTCAGGTCATCACCTACACGCCGATGGCCAACGGTTGGCGGCGCCCCTACTTCCGCAGCGAACTCTATGGCCGCGCGACCATGAGCGAGTTCGCCGCGCCGCTGCGGCTTGATGCCGGGAAGCCCCTGACGGCGCTGCGGCTCGAAACGGTGTACGAGAATCCCGGCGGTGAGCCGCTGTCGGATCCAAGCTGGTCGGTCGACGTCTTCGCGGCCAGCGCCCTGCCGGCGAAGTAGCCGGCCGCCCGCGCCGGCGCCCGGCCAGGTCAACAGGAGGTGCCATGACGTCTTACGAACGGTTGTTTGCACCGCTGCAGGTCAAGGAGTTGACCCTCGCGAATCGCGTCGTGGTGCCGCCGCTTGTGCAGGTGCGGCCCATCACGTCGGCCGAGGGCATCGCCTGGTGCCGCCGCCTGGCTTCCGGCGGGGCGGCCCTGGTCATCGTCGAAGCGACCGACGTGCTGCGCTTTGGCCACGACCTGACGCCGGCGACGCTGCGGCCGCTGGCCGAGGCGATTCACGCCGCGGGGGCCGCGGCCGCCATCCAGCTTTTCCCCGGTCCGCTCGGGCGCGACCGCCGGCCCGCCGACTTGTCCGTGGCGGAAATTGAGACGTTCGTCGAGGGATTCGGCACGGCCGCCGTCATGTGCCGCGACGCGGGGTTCGACGCCGCCGAGCCGCACGGAGCCCACAGCTACCTGCTCCACGACTTCTTCAAGCCCGACCAGAATCACCGGTCGGACCGCTACGGCGGAAGCCCTGAGAATCGCGGGCGGCTGGGTGTCGAGATTGTCCGTGCGATGCGCCGGGCCGCGGGCCGGGAGTTCGTCATCGGCTATCGCCACACGCCGACCGGGGCGGAGTACGGCACGGATGAGAGCCTGGCGTTCGTCGAGGCGCTGATCGGCGCGGGGCTCGACGTGCTGGACGTCTCGCCGGCGATGCGTGACGAGCCGGCCGATCTGGCGGCGCCGTTCGCGGCACGATTCGACGTGCCGGTCATCGCCGTCGGCGGCATGGAGGCCCCCGGCGCCGCCGAGGCGGCCCTGGGCGCGGGGCGATGCGACCTGGTGGCGGTCGGCCGGCAGATGATCGCCGACGCCCGGTGGCCGGAGAAAGTCCGCGACGGCCGTGACGGCGACGTCCGCCGGTGCGTGAAGTGCGGAAAATGTTCCGAGATGCTGTCGAACCACGTGCCGGTGACGTGCGTACTTTGGGAGGAGGACGAAGTGGCGGCGCACCTGCCATAGCGCTGGCCGCTCGCGGCGGGCGATGCGGCCGCGCCTTGGTGACGGTGGCGACACGGCCCTGATTCCGGAGAACGCCATGAGAGCTTCGAGACAACTGGTGGCCTTCGTGATGGTCTGCCTGGTTTCCGTCACGGCTGCGCGGGCGCAGGTGGAGCCTGTGAAGCTGCCCGAGGCGGGCCAGCCCTACGACTGGCGAACGCAGGCCAAAGCGGCGAAGCTCCACCCGGACGACATCGAGCGGCTCGCGAAGACCAAGGTGCTCGTGACCGGCCGGCCGTGCAGGCAGGTGTTCCAGCCCTACCTGGGCGGCGGCCAGCCGTTCTTCATCACGTCCGATTCGCTGCTCAACGGGTTCCACGTGCTGTACGAGGAATCGCTCGTTCGGCTGGAGATGGTCCAGGCGTCGCGGCTCCCGCGGATGCTCCACGACGTGTGGTCCGGCCTGGCGACGGCCGACGCGGACCGTGAGGGCGACGCGCCCGTGGCGGCCGCGGCGAAGGCCCGGGCGCAGATCGTCGCCGGGACGGCCCTGGCCCTCTTGGGCGAGGAGACGCCCGGGTTCGACGACGCCGTAGCCCGCGCGATTGCCGAGGAGGTAAAAAAGGTCCAGGCGGCCGAGGCGATGGAGAAGCCCGCGTGGCTCGGCCCGCCGGACATGCAGCTCACGGCGATCGATTACTCGCGCTTCAAGCCGCGCGGGTTCTACAGGCGCTCCGACGAATTGGCCCGCTACTTTCGTGCCGCCAGTTGGCTCCAGGCCATTCCGTTCCGCGTCTCGAGCGACGAGGAGTTGCTGGCGATGCTCATGCTGGGCAACACCGTGCGGGTTGGCAAGGCCGCCGGGAAGATCGACCGCACGGAGGTGATCAAGCTGTGCCGGTGCTTCCGCGAGTTCGTCGGCTCCGGCGACGACTGGGACATCGTGACCGCCTCCGACGCGCTGCCGGGCAGGCTCAAGGCCGACGTCGGCGGCGGATGGCTGGGCCTGCGTCGCAAGCAGTTGATGGAACGCGCGGCCGCCGAAGGGCAGGGGCCCGGGATCAACGACCAGGTGCGCTTTGCGCCGGCCGACCCCGCCCAGGTGGCCGAACCGCAGTTCCGTGTCCTGTCGGCCCACCGCACGCCGGACGCCCTGCTGTTCCAGCGGACGACCGACCTGCGGCAGTTCGCCCGCCCGTTCCCGACGGGGCTGGAAGTGGCGGCGGCCCTGGGGTCCGCCCGGGCGCGAGACGCGATGGTCGACGGTCAGAAAGAGAAGCTCCTGGCGACCATCGACGGCGGGCGCGACCTGTTCTCCACATCGAGTCTCTATGGGCGATATCTCCACTGCCTGGCGGCCCTGCTCGATGAGCCGGAGCCCGACGCGCCGGCGCTGCTGCGCGGCGAGGCGTGGCAGACCAAGAGCTGCATGACCGCCTTGGCCGGCTGGGCCCAGTTGCGGCACGCGTGGGCCCTCCAGGCGAAGCAGAACGCGATGTACCTGTGCGCTTCGATGCAGCCGCCCGGCGTCGTGGAGCCGGAGCCTGAGTTCTTCTCCCGGATGGCCGACCTGGTCGCCGCGACGCGGCAGCTCCTGGACACCGCCGGCGCTCTGCGCTCCGACCATCGCGTGGCGGCCGTCGAACGCCGGATGCTGGTGGGCGAACTGCGGAGCCTGGCGGCGCTGCTGGAGGAGTTGGGCGCCGCCAAGAAGGGCAAGGCGGCGCTCGAAGGCGTCAAGGACGAGCGGCTCGACCGTTTCTGGCTCACGGCGGGCGCGCTGGGCGTCAAGTCGTCGCCCAAGGACGGCGCCAAGTACTACGCGGAGGTCATCGAGAAGCTGAAGTCGGAGGCCGACCGGATGGAGGAGGCGTACAAGCCGCGCGGCGCCGACGCCCGGGGCGCGGAGGACCAGCCGGCGTCCCAGCCCGGAGTGGTCCGGAAAGTACACCTGCACCGCCCCCGCCGGGGCCCGGCCGACCGGATGCTTCAGGAGCGCCGCACGGACCTGGCGCCGTTGTGGGAAAGCCTGGAAGACCTGTGCCGCCGACTGGAGACGCTGGCCCACAAGCAGCTTCGCGGCCGGCCGTTCAACAAAGAGGAGCGGGGCTTCATCGAGCGCTACGGCCAGCGGCTCGCAGGCGTGATGCTCTACGGCGGCAACTCGTACGTCTCGCCGCGCGACGACGCCCCGCGGGTGGTCGACGTGTTCAGCAACCCGACCGTCGGCCGGGTGCTGGAGGTGGGCGTCGGTCGGCCCCGGGTGCTCTACGTGCTCTATCCGTACAATGGCACGGAGATGCTTTGCCGCGGGGCCGTCATGCCGTATTATGAGTTCACGCACTCGTCGCGCCTGACCGACGGCGAGTGGAAGGCGCTCTTGGACGGCGGCACGCGACCGGAGATGCCCGCGTGGACCGAGGGCATCCTCGGTACCGGCAAGCGGGCCGAGACCAAGACCGAGCCGGCCGAGTAGCCGGTGGCGATGTGGGGTGGCATGGTCCACGCTTGCGTGGCCATGTTAGCAGTCCGGACGTCTGCACGCTCACGTCCCTCGACGGGGCTCGGGAACTTCGTCAAGCGTGAGCATAGCACCCGTGTAGGACCGATTCGCGGCAGGGAAACTGGAAAGGCAGGGACATGATGGACGCAGTGCACATATTGGCTTTGTGTGCGGTAGTCGGTGTGGTAGCGATGGCAGCGGCGCCGGCCGTGGCGGCCGATCCGGCGATGCCGTCACCGGAGAAGGTCTACGAGCAGGCGGTCCGCAACGCCGGGCCGAAGTCCGGCGGATACGGCGAGAGCTTCTGCTGGTACGCCCGCTACAACCAGGGGCGGTTCGTCGAGGGCTACGAGGCCTGGGGCGACACCGCCTGGCTTGGCTGGGGGGTCAAGTACTACGACTTCCTGCTGGAGAAGATGTCCACCGGGCCCGACGGCTACAAGGGCTGGATCGGCCCGTTCATCTACCACAAGAAGGTCTGGTGCGACGTCCACGTCGGCGACTCCATCCTCCTGGACGGCATGCTGGAGTTCTCTGAGCTGGTCCTGGCCGACGACGCCCTGGCCAAGACCTACGGCAAGGCGGCGCGCAAGTACGTCGCGATCGCCAAGCGCGACCTCATCGAGAAGTGGGACGCCCGCGGCACGTGGCGCGAGGACGGGCCCTACGGGGCCTACGTCAGTTGGAACCGCTACGGGGATCCGAATCAGTTCAAAGACTGGACCGAGCGGCCGGAGATCGACAACTCCACCCTGTCGCTGCCGTTCAACAAGCAGAACGACATGGCCCTGGTGTGCATGAAGCTGTGGCGCATCACGGGCGAGCGGAAGTACCGCGACAAGGCGGTGAAGATCTTCTCGTTCATGCGCAGCCGGATGCAGGTCTTCGACGATCACGCCACGTGGAACTACTGGGAACCGTTCGGCCCGTGGGACGTCGACCTCTCGAAGGGCGACACGCAGCACTGGATGAACACGCACCCGCACCGCAACTACCAGGCCGGCGAGGTCGGCCAGATCGTCGAGGCGTACCACACGGGCCTGGTGTTCACCCGGGCCGACATCCAGCGGATGATCAACACCAACCTCAAGGTCATGTGGAACGGCGACCGGAAGGCGCCGAAGTTTTACAACTCCAACGTGGCGCATCCGGGGCGCGGCAAGGCCGGGGCCCAGTTCGGCGGCGACGGGCACGCGGGATGCCTGTGGACCGCCCTGGCGGGCTTCGACCGGACCATTCGCGAGCTGCGCGCCGGCCAGCTCAAGAGCGCCAAGGGCACCAACGGCACGATCGCGAAGGCACATTTCGAGACGACCACCCTCGCGTCGCCGCCGGGCTTCACGCGCCGGCACGTGCGCGGCGAACCGGTGGTGCCGGACTTTCTCACCAGCGAATGCCGCACGGTCAACGTCGCGGCCGTCATGCCCTGCGTCATCCGCCGGGGCACGAAGTCGATCGTCCTGTCGAAGCTGCCGGTGGCAGCCGACCTGGAGGTGGCCGTCTGGTCGGCCGACGGCAAGCAGAAGCTCCTCGTGCTTTACACCGGCAAGGCCGCCGGCGGCCTGGACGGCCACGCGGGCATCCACATCCTTCAGTGGGACGGCACCGACCCGGCGGGCAAGCGCACGTTCGACGGCGGCTACCGCGTCCGCTGGACCGTGGCCCCGAACGACTACCGCGAGTTTCCGGTCACGGTCGTGCCGCCGCGCGGATAATGCTTTGTCACGACTCAATGGATGGGTGCAGGTGCCACGGCCTGGCCGGAGGCCAGGCCGTGATACGCGCGGCGCTCAGTGCGCTCTGCCTCGTCTCAGAAGGAGACCGGCCAGTCCGGCCGACAGCAAGGCCAGTGTGGCCGGTTCCGGCACGTTGAGGAGCAGCGCGACCGCCTGGCCGCCGGTGTCGCCGTCGAAGTCCGACACCTCGATGCCCAGGTGGCTCACCTCGTGGCGGTCGCGATCGTTGATGGCGTGCACGTCGCCGTCCACCCAGGCCTGTCCCGCGCCGCTGTGGGGCTCGGGGTTGTCGGCGGCGTTGTAGGCCTCGGCCGCGCTGAAGTCCAGGACCACCGTCCTGGTCTCACCCACCGCAAGGGTCACCCACGTGCCGCCCCAGAAGGTGTCGTTGGCCGGCTCGTCCGACGGGTTGCCGCTCGGGCCGGTCAGGCCGGTGTTCAGAAACAAGTGTACGTCGACGTCGCTGCCCGCGGGGCCGGACACGTAGCGGATGACCACCGCGATCGAGTCGTAGGCCGCCAGGCTCGTGAAGTGGTGAAGCACGGGATCCCAGAGCAGGGCCGCCTGGTCGCCCACGGGATAGTTGTCGCCCACGGCCGTCTTGTCGGGGACGGTCATCAGGAACTCGACGCCGGGGCCGGCGACGTCGGTCTTGGCGAGTGTGCCTGTGCCCCACTCGACCGCGAAGTTGGCGGCCAGCTCGGCGTCGGGAATCGTGTAGGGCCCGGCCGCCGCCGTCGCCACAGCGGCGAGGACCATCGCGATCGCAAAGGCTCCGCGGATCAGCCGCCTGCCGCTCGCCAGCAACGGATCACCTTCTGACATCGTCGGATCCTCCGCAAGGTGTGCCGAGGCACCGCTGCCGGAACAGCCCGGCCCGGTGGTACCCATGTTTAACTATACATCAGGAATGTCGGCCATGTCGGGCGAACCGGCGTTTTTTGGCCTGCCTGTGGGGGTGAAACGGGGCAGGTGCCGTGGCACGCGTGTGTGACAGACGGTTGGCAAGTCAAGTCGGCGGAGGGGGCGATTTGACAGCCCGGAGGGCCGAATCGGCGTGCAGATTTCAGGGCCCGAGTGTCAACGCTGAAACACGCCCCTATCGGCCGGGCCTGGGGCCGTCCGGCGGCCGCGCGGCCCGCAGAAAGCCGCTTGGAGGCCGGCGTGCGACAGCCTGTCGGCCCAGGAACGCCTGTGGGGCGTTCCCGGGGCACCCGGAAACGGGGGGCCCTGTCCGCGCGAGGCGCGCGAACGGACCTCGGCGGCTGAGTCACCCACCGGTTCGGCGACGCCCGCATCGGTCCATGGCGACGCCCGGGGGATGTCGCCATGGCATGCGTCTGGTTCTGTGAGGCCGGTGGCGGGGAGTCTCCGGCCGGCGGCCGGGTCACGCCTGGCGGCGCGTCTGGCGGTCGCCGAGGATGGGATCGTTGCGGTGGTAGAACTCGGCGCTGCACATCAGGTCGAGCATCTGCTTTCCTCTGCGGCAGTCCTCGATGGACAGCTTGCCCTCGCTGACCAGATCCCAGTAGGGGCCGAGATCGGCCTGCCGGTACAGGTTGGCGAAGTGCTCGTAGAACTCCTCGCGCGGCAGGCGCGTGGGGAGCACGGAGTGCATGGTGTCGTAGCACCGGTAGTCGTGGGTGAGCAACTGGTCGTACTTCTCGCGATAGAGCTCGGTGCCGGGCAGGGGCGTCAGGACCGTGAACTGGGTGTGCGTGATTTCCTTCTCGGTCACGTAGTCGCGCAGGGTCTTGAAGTCGTCGGCTGTCCAGTCGGGGTCCACCAGGAACGCGCCCCAGATGATGATGCCGTTGTCCTGTAGGATGCGGATGGCCTCGTCGTTGGTCCGGGCGGTGTTCTTCTTGTTGACGTTCTTGAGCATGCGGTCCGATGCACCTTCCAGCCCGAGCAGGACGGCGTACAGGCCGATCCCGGTCCACTTGGCGACCAGCTCGGGATGGCGGACGATGGAGTCGGTCCGGCACTCCATGGAGTAGCGTTTGCTCAGCCCTTCGGCGCGGATCAGGTCGGCGATGTCGTTTTCCCGGCGGTAGTTCATCAGGAAGTTGTCGTCCACGAAGGTCATGTGGTCGGTCTCGATGGCCAGCACCTCATCGAGCACCCGGCGGGCCGACATCTGCCGCGTCCTGCCCTCGTAGAACTTCCAGACGCTGCAGAAGTTGCAGCGGTACGGGCATCCGCGGCCCGTGGCCACCGAGGAGTCGGGCTTGTCGAACAGGAAGAAGTACTCGTGGCGATAGCGGCTCACCAGGTCGCGCCGGGGCAGGTTGAGGTCGTCCATGCTGAGGATCACGCTGCTGGCCTCGTTGCGGACGAACGTCTTGCCGCGCCGCCAGATGAGATTCGGCACCGTGTCCAGATCGCGGCCATGGGCCAGGGCGTCGACCAGCAGCGGGAACACCAGTTCGCCTTCGCCCAGGGCGATGGCGTCGACCTCCGGCCGTTGGAAGTCGTCGGGAATCAGCGTGGCGTGGTGTCCCCCGACCAGCGTGAACGTGCCGCGGTGCGACTTCTTGACCCTCTGGAGGACCTCCCAGGCGCTGTACACCTCGGGGGTCAGCGCCGTGACGGCCACCAGCTCGGGCGAGAAGTTGGCCAGGGTCGCGTCCAGGTCGTCCTCGACCCGCATGTCGAGGATGCGGACCTCGTGGTCGGGCACGCACGCGGCCAGCATTTCCAGGGCCAGGGGCTCGGGCATAGCCGCCGCACGGAAACCAATCCCGCCCTCGTAGCACTCAGGTTGAATGAGCAGTATTCGCATCGGGGTCCTCGGGTTCCCGTCCGACAAGGCACTGTCCGGTGGTGCTCTCATCCGCCCCCGTCCGGCAGGTGGCGGCAGCGGTCCGCGAGTCGCCGGGACGGGAGGGCCCGGGCGCGGACTCTAAAGGGCACAAGCATAGCAGGAATCCCGCCGGCTTGGAAGCCCTCATTCCGCCGGCCGAGACCCGTCGGTTGGCCCCGGCGGCCTGTCCGGGGGCCCAGGCGGCGCACCGGTCAGCACTCGCCGCATCGACCTGTCGTGAAGCCCGGCGAGGGCCAGTTGGGCCACGACGGCCCCGCACAGGGCCAGGAACATGTCCCACTGGGTGTCCCACGGATCGCCCTGGGTGCCGAGGAACTGCTCGGCCGACTCGCCCAGCAGCATTGCCGCAGACCATTCCACCAGTTCGTAGAGGGCGCTGACGGACAGGCAGGTGAAAACCACCACGGCGAACAGCCACTTACCGCGCTTCAGGGGCGACGTCCGCAGCAGCACCTCGCGGGCCACGATCGCAGGAACGAAGCCCTGGAAGAAGTGGCCGAACCGGTCGTAGTAGTTCCGCTCCAGATCCAGCGCGTCGCGAAGCCAGTTGCCCAGCGGCATCTCGGCATAGGTCCAGTGCCCGCCGACCATCAGGATGATCGCGAAGAACCACGCCAGGACATAGACCAGCGTGCTGAAGGTGAACCGCCGGTACGTCGCCACCAGGAGAATCCCACCGACGACGGCCGGCATCACCTCCAGCACCCAGGTGAGCCGGTCGCGCGGGACCACGCCCGACCAGACCAGAATGGCTGCCCCGGAGGCCAGCAGGGCCAGGTGGAACTTGCGGTGCGCGGCATCGGTCGTCATGGACGTGACATCATAGCGACCGGGGCCACGCGCGTCATCTGCATGCGCGCGATTTCTTCGCGACCGCGGCCAACCTTGACGCCCCGGCCGGCCGGTGGTACTGTGCCTGTCAGCCTCGGCCCCCTTCGGCCCAGGACGGTCGCTCGCCGACCGGACCCGCCTGGCTCGCGCGGGGGATCTTTCGCCCGGGAGACGTGTCGTGACGCGATGGGGATTCCTGTTCACCGCCTGCCTGTTGCTGCTGCTGACCGCCGGGTGCCGCGACCGCGGCGGCCCGGCCGGCGGGCAATCGACAGACGGTGACGCGGCACGTGGCCGCGCGCCAGCCACCAGGGAGGCTTTCTTCCGGGCGGTCCGCGACGGCCGTGTCGCCGATGTCCGGGCCGGGCTGAAGGCCCAGCCCCCGTGGGCGCGCGCGAAAGACGCTTCGGGCGAGACGGCTCTTCATGTGGCAGCCGGGAAGGGACACAAGGACCTGGTCGAGCTGCTTCTGGCCGAGGGGGCCGACGTCAATGCCCAATCGCTCGCCGGCCGGGCTCCGCTGCACTGTGCGGCTGCCCGGGGGCACCTCGGCGCGGCCGAGTTGCTCATCGCCGGCCAGGCCGAGGTGAATGCGGCCGACCGCAGCGGCCGGACCCCACTGCACCTGGCCGTCTCCGCCGGCAGCAAGGCCGTGGTTGAGTTGCTGATGGCCTGGGGCGGCGACCCGGACACGGTGGATAACACCGGCCAGACGCTCCTCCATGACGCAGCCCACGCCGGCAACATGGCAGTCGCTGAGCTGCTCATCGCCAGGAAGCCCGACCTCAACGCCCGGGACGCGGCAGGCCGCACACCGCTTTATGTGGCGGTCAGCACGCTCCAGGACGACACCGCCAGGCTGCTCATCAATGCCGGGGCCGACGTTCACGCCAAGGCCGACGACGGCAAGACCGCCCTGTACGCCGCTGCCGAGAAGAGCCGCAGCGACATGGCCCAACTGCTTCTCGCCAGGGGCGTCGACGCGAACGTCAAGGACACCGCGCTCGGCAAGACCCCGCTTCATTGGGCGGCCGAAAACGGCGACAAGGATCTGGCCCAGCTCCTGATCGCCTGGGGTGCCGATCTCGATGCCAGGGCCGACAAGGATCGCACGCCGCTGTTCGTCGCCGTCGAGCGAGGCCGCACGGATGTCGCCCGGTTCCTCATCGACAAGGGGGCCGCGGTCAATGCCAGGACCACCGACGGCTGGACGCCGCTCCACTGGGCGGCTCAGGGAGGCAATCTGAACCTGGTCCGCCGGCTCCTCGACAAGGGGGCCGACGTCAACACCCGCAACCGGCAACAGGTCACGCCGCTGCACATCGTGGCTCGCTGGGGACACAAGGACGTGGCCGAACTTCTTCTGGCCAAGGGGGCCCAGGCCCATGCCACGACCGCCGACGACCAGACGCCGCTCCAGATGGCTACCGAACAGGGACACGAGCCTCTCGCCAGGCTCCTCCGCGAACGTAGTGCGACCGCGAGTGTCGACACCGAACCGGGCGCCGTGAACGCTGAGAGCGCGGCCTTCCTCCAGGCCGTGCGTGGCGGCAACCTGCCACGGGTCCGCGCAGGGCTGCGGGACCATCCCGATTGGGCCCGCGCCGTCGTCTCGGGCGGTGGCACGCCGCTCCACGTCGCGGCTCGGGCGGGCCACCGGGCCGTCGCCGAGCTGCTCCTGGCCGCGGGCGGGCCGGTCGATGCCACAGACAGGTTCGGCAAAACGCCGCTGCACACAGCCGCCGAGACAGGCCGGCGCGACGTGGCCGAGCTGCTCCTCGACAAAGGGGCCGACCCGCGGGCCGCCGACATGAGGGGATTCGCCCCGCTGCACTGGGCCACCCAGGAAGGCCACCTGGCCGTCGCCGAACTCCTCCTGGCCAGGGGGGCTGACATCAACCACCGGGACGTCGCGGGACAGACCCCGCTCTACATGGCGGTCACCTGGGGACAAGACGACCTGACCCGGCTGCTGGTCGCCAAGGGGGCCGACGTCGGCGTCAAGAGCGCCGCCGGCTGGGCGCCGTTGCACCTGGCCAGCCTGAATGGTTCCCCGGAGATGGTCGCGCTGTTCCTCGCCGCGGGGGCAGACGTGAACGTCAAGAGCAAACACGACCTGACGCCGCTGCACCAGGCGGTCAGCAGCAGCCGCAAGGTGATCGTCGCCCTGCTGCTCTCCAAGGGAGCCGACCCGAACGCCAGGAGCGCGTTCGGACAGGTGCCGCTGCACGGGGCCGCCGCCTTGGCCGACATGGACACCGTGAAGCTTCTCCTGGCCGCCGGGGCCGACGTCAGTGTCAAGGACCGGCACGGCAAGACCTCGCTCCACTACGCGATGCACCCGCCGCACGGCGCTGTCGCCATCGGGAACCGCCAGGCCGTGGCCGACCTGCTCCGCCAGCACGGAGCCTCCGAGTAGGCTCTCGTGAGGACGACATGATGTGCGCCCTCACGGGCTCGGCCGGCCCTCCAGGTGCCCGAGCCGCAGCCGTGCCTGCCGCGCCGCGGGCATGTCGCCGTATTCCTCGATGACCCGGCGGTAGAGCGCCGCCGCGCCGTCCGTGAGGCCCTGTTTCTCGCGGCAATACCCGAGCCAGAACACCGCCTCGGCCGCGCGGCCGCGCCGGAGGTCCCTCGTGTCGAAATCGCTCGCCGCGTCGGGTGCCGTGCGAATCTGCAACCGCGACTCGTACATCTCGGCGAGTCGGGCAAACTGCTCGGCCGCCGCGTCGTACCGCCCTTCGGCCGCCAGGGCCACTGCCTCGTCGAATCCCCGGGTGAGGTCGCGCCGGGCTGCCTCGGGCCCGAGCGGACGGGCGTACGGCTCCCTGGAGGCACAACCCGAGAGAGCGACACCCGCGACCAGGGCGACGAGCATTATCTTCACCCACCGGCCAGGTTCAACTCGCATGGTCCACCCCCATGAGCAGAAGCTGTGCCTCGAAGAGCCAGGCCCGCACGTCGTGCGGCTCCTGCCCGCCCCGGAGGGCCTTGGCGATGCGGTCCATCAGGTCGGTGTCCCTCAGCATGCGTGCCAGCGCCGACGCGTCGGCCGCACGCGACGCATCGAGCAGGTCGAGCCGCGTCAGAACGACCTCGATCGAGTTCACCAGGTGAAGCAGGGACGCGTCGCGCACCCCCGCTCGCACCGCCGCCGCACGCTCCAGCAGGCCGTGCCGCCGCGCCGCCGATTGCCGCGACGACAGGCCGGAGACCGAACTCATTGGCGGTTCGTGCCGCAATCCGCCGGTCGCCGTGTAGGCCTGCCGCATCATGGGCAACATCGTCTCGTACAGCGATTGCAGCCGCGCCAGGTGCTCCTCCGCCCGGCGGCGGGCCGTGGCGGCGTCGTCCACCGCCGCTTCCAGGTGAGACACATCAGCGGTGTGCGATGCGCGCAGCCGGTCCATCGCCGTGCGCGACGTGCGCAGCGCGTCCTCCGCGGCCGATAGGTTCCGCCGAGCTTCCTTCAAGTTGCCCTTCAGGGTTGCCACAAGCGCCTTCTGCTCGGTGACCAGGGCGTCCAGGGCCACCTCCCGGCCCGCTGCGGCCTCATCGGAGTCGGTCATCCGACTCGTGAACCAATCTCGCAGCGCGGCAAGTTCGGACTCGTGCACTTCCTGCCGGCGGACGCGCCTCCGCTCGGCCTCGGCTAGGTCGGTGCGAACCTGTTGCAGCTCACGGACGCCCGCGTCGCGCTCGCCCCGCAGTCCGTCCACCTGGGCCGACATCTGCGACCGCAGTTCCCGCGCGGCAAGCAGGCCGAGCAGCCCCGACACGCCGAGGACGATCCCCGCCGCCAGCGGCAGCCAACGCAGGACCCACGATGACGCTCGCTGCGGCTTTCCTGCTATGGTCCGGGCCGGCTCGACGGCTGGCGCATCGCCGACGTGGGCCTCGCGCGCCGCCTCGTCGGCACCCCAGCGGCGTAGGAGCGACTCCAACGGTTCGCTGGGCCGGTCACCGTTGCCGTGTGTTTCGTCCATGACATCACCTCTGGTTCGTATCCCTGCCGGGTCGACCGTGCGCACGGCAACCCGCGCGTCAGGCGCGAATGCCCCGGGCGCTCATCTCCCTCTGCAGGACGGCCATGGCCTCGCTCAGTCGAAGCCGGACCGTCGATTCCGGCATCCCGGCGGCCGCCGCGATCCCGCGCGTCGTCCGACCGTCCACGTAACGCAGGTGCACCACCAGGCCCAACTCCGGTGGCAGCCGACGGATGCACTCTCGCAGGGCGGCCAACTGCTCTCGCACTTCGGGTGACCCGCCGGGATGGGTCTCCTCGGCGAACATCTCCTCGGCCAGCTCCGGGTCAAACGCCTCGGGTTCGCTGCGGCGCCGCCAGCGTTTGCGGGCCACGTTGCGGGCAATCGCCGCCACCCACCCGAGCAGCAGGCCGCGCGAGGCGTCGAACGTGCCCAGCGACCTGAACGCCCGGACGAACGTGTCCTGCAGAAGGTCGTCGGCGTCGGACGCGGCGAACCCGCAGCGCCGGAAGTAGGCAGCCACCCGCGCGGCATGGGCGGCATACAGGGCACCGAAGGCCGACCGGTCCCCCGACAGGCACCGCGAGACGAGTTCCGCGTCGGTTTCCTCCATGCCGTGGCCGCTCCCTGCAGCCAATTCTGCGCGTTGGCGCCCCTCGGGTCAAGCCAGCCACAGTTTTCTGCGCACCGCCGCGCCGACTGGATAGGGCCTCTTGAGACGACGCGTTCAATGGTTCCTATCCCATGGAGGTGCACGATGCGCAACGAAATCCCCCTGCAAGGTCTGTTCTGTATGGCGCTGGCCCTGGCCCTTGGCGTCCTGGCGGGCTGCCACCAGGGCGCCCGACACCGCCCCCAGCCGTATGCCTGCCGGCCGCAGGATGCATCACGACAAGAACGTCGCGTGGGGTGCCACGACCAGGCCCCGAAGGGACTGGCCGTGCGGGAAACCGAGCACGGACAGTCGTCCCTCGATAGGCTCGGGACGGCCTGTCCGTGGCACCCGTCACCGGAATCACATACAGCCCGGCTGGTCGTCCGCGAGCCCGCGCCGCAGACGATGATCTTCAAAGACCCCGGCGAGAACCGCCCGGCCGACGCGGCCCGCGACCGCACGTCCACCTTCGCCATGGACGTGGACACCGGGTCGTACACGCTGTGCCGCTCATACCTGGATCGCGGCCGGCTTCCACCTCGCGAGGCCGTCCGCGTGGAGGAGTTCGTCAACTACTTCGACTACGGCTACGCGCCGCCGTCGCCCGGCGGGGAGGCGTTCGCCATTCGCCTGGACGCCGCACCGTCGAGGTTCGGGCGCGACAAGCTCCTGATGCGCGTCGGCATCAAGGCCCGCGAAACCGACGAGGAGGAGGAACGCCCCAGGGCCGTGCTGACGTTCGTCATCGACACGTCCGGCTCGATGTCCCGCGAGGGGCGGCTCGAACTGGTCAAGCGCGCCCTGCGGATGTTCCTCGACACGCTGCACCGCGACGACCGCGTGGCCATCGTCGAGTATGGCTCCAAGGGCCGCAAGGTGATGTCGCACCGCAGGGTAGCCGACCGCAGCGCGATCATGGAGGCCATCGGGAGCCTCCGGCCCGGCGGGTGCACCAACGCCGAAGAGGGCTTGCGGATTGGCTATCGCGAGGCTTCCTGGGCGTTCAAACGTGGGGCCGTCAACCGCGTTATCCTCTGCTCCGACGGCGTCGCCAACGTCGGCCGGACTGACGCCGAGTCCATCCTCAAGACCGTCGCCAAGTACGTCGCCAAGGGCATCACCCTGTCGACCGTCGGCGTCGGCATGGGCAACTACAACGACGCCCTCATGGAGCAACTGGCCGACAGGGGCAACGGCAACTACGCCTACGTCGACACGCTCGACGAGGCGCACCGCGTGCTGGTCCGCCAGGCGGCGGCCACGCTCCAGGTGGCGGCGCGCGACGCCAAGATCCAGGTGGAGTTCAACCCCGAGGCGGTCGAGAGCTACCGGCTCGTGGGGTACGAGAACCGCACGCTCAGCGACCGCGACTTCCGCGACGACCGCGTGGACGGCGGAGAGGTCGGACCGGGCCATTCGGTGACCGCCCTCTACGAGCTGGTCCTCTCGAGCGCTCACCCGTCCCGAGCGCAGCCGAGGGGCCGCGGCCGCCTGGCCACGGTCCGCGTCCGCTACGGCGACGCGCGGTGCGGCAACCGCGTGGAGGTGTCGCGGACCCTCGCCGCGTCGGACGTGGTGGGCAGCTTCGCGTCGGCCCCGGCGTCGCTTCAGTTGGCGGCCTGTGCTGCCGAGTTCGCCGAGGTGCTGCGCGGCAGCCGGTACGCGCAGCACGGGAGCCTGGACGACCTGCTCGACGCGGCTCGCCGGTGCCGCGGCAGGTACCGCCACCGGGGGGACGTGGCTGAGCTGGTCCGGCTGATCGAGACCGCGCGCCGCCTCGGTGGCGATCGCAGCGGCGTTGCACGCCACGACTGGGACGACTGACGCGACGTTCCGGATCCCGGGGCCGTGCGGTGGTGCGGCGCTGCCCCAGGCGATTCCTCCGGCCGCCAACAGAATTTGTGCGACAGCCAGCCGTGGCGTAAGACAAACGCGGACAATGAGTTAGCACGCTTCCCGCCCCCGGCAGCCGCGCGTTCCCGGCACTTCATAGAGAAATCCTGTTTGACTTTCACTGTATGGGTGATATCATACAGCCGTACGGGAGGCCGATGGCCGTGAAGGTCCACCTGGAAATCGATCCCCACAGCGGGGTGCCAGTCTATCGGCAGATGATGGACCAGGTGAAGTATTACGTGGCCTCGGGCGTTCTGCGGCCGGGCGACCGGCTGCCGAGCATCCGCGAGTCGGCCCGGGACCTGTCGGTGAACCCGACGACGGTGGTCAAGGCCTACACGGAGTTGGCCCACGAAGGCGTGGTCGCGATGCAGCAGGGGCGCGGGGCGTTTGTGGCGGAGTCGGCACCGCAGATGTCCGAGGCCGAGCGCGAGCGGGCGCTCGGCCGGCTGGCCCGGCAACTGGCGGTCGAGGCCCGGCAGATGGGGGCCGCCGACCAGCAGGTCGTCGAGGCCGTGCGGCGGCAGTTGGAGGAACTCGATCGTGGCTGAGCCGGTCATCGAGGTACGGGACCTGTCCAAGACATTCAGCGGCGGGGTGGTGGCACTGCAAGGGCTCGATCTGGCCGTGGAGCGTGGTGCGGTCTACGGTCTGATCGGGCGGAACGGCGCAGGTAAGACCACCACCATCCGCATTCTGCTGGGCCTGTTGCGGGCCAACCGCGGCCGGGCTCGCGTGCTGGGCACCGACATGCTCCGCGCGTCGCCGGAGGAACGGGCGCGCGTGGCCTACGTGTCGCAGGACCAGCAGCTCCACGGTTGGATGACCCTCGGGGAGCTGTGCTACTACGTGTCGCACTTCTACCGGACGTGGGACGCGGCGTACGCCCGCGACCTGGCGCGGCGGTTCGACCTCCCGTGGGACCGGCAGGTGGGGTTGCTCTCCGGCGGCGAGAGGCGGCGCGTCGCCATTGCGCTGGCCTTTGCCGCGCGGCCCGAGGTGCTGCTGCTGGACGAGCCCGCGGCGGGGCTCGACCCGATTGCCCGGCGCGAACTGGTGGACGAGATCATCGACGCCCTGGGGCGCGGCGACGGGATGACGGTGCTGCTGAGCACGCATATCATCAGCGACCTGGAGCGCGTGGCCGAGGTGGTAGGCATCATGGAGCGCGGCCACATGGTCCGCGAGGCGCGGATCGACGACCTGCAGACGCGCAGCAAGCGGGTCCAGGTGATCTTCCCCGAAGCGCCGCCCGAAGGGTTCACGATTCCCGGCGCGGTGAGCAGCAGGGCCGACGGGCCGGTCGTGTCGGCCGTGGTCGAGATGCTCAGCGAGACGCAGCTCGACGGGATTCGCGCGCTGCCGGGCGTCCGGGTGAACGTCTTTCCGCTCGGGCTCGAGGAGATCTTCATCGAGCTGTTCGGGCCGAAGGCCCGGCGCGAGTTCGCGGAGGAGGCGTCATGAGCGTAACTGCCGGCGATGCGACATCCACCGGTCCCCGGTCGCTGCCCCGTGCGGAGCGTGCGGCCGCGCCGGGGGTCAACGTCGTCCGGGGACTCTTGTGGCGGCAGTGGCTGGCCCACCGGACGCTGATCGTGGGCTGGCTGGCGGTGTGGCTCATCCTTGGGTGGGTGCTGCTCCTGCTGTGCCATCCCAACGCTGTCATGGGGCTTGGGATTCTGTACGTTCTGCTGGCCGCGCCGGTGTTCGCCGGGCTGGATACGGTGGAAGGCTCGGAGGAGTTCTCGTTCGCCTTGCCCCCGACGCGGAGCCGGCGGTACCTGACGCGGCTGGGCATGGGTCTCGGCACGGTGCTCGTCTTCACGGGCGCGGCGGTGCTGGCCGTTTGGCTTGACCTGCCGCAACGGCTCTGGGGGCTGGTGGTCGAAAGCGGGTTCACCGAACCGTTCGTTCCGGTGCCGAACGGATGGGTCTACGTCCTGGTGGTGGTCCTGCCGATGTCGGCGTTCTGCTTCGGCTTCGCCCTGGCGTCGGTGGCCAGTTCGCGAGTCCTGGTGGGCGGCGCAGGTCTGGCGGGGGTCATCTGCGCCGGGATCGTGACCGCCCTGGGCATCGGGGCCGAGGTGCTCCTGTGGAACGACGCGAACGGGTTCATCGTCTGCCCCGTGCTGCTGGCCTCAGGCGCCATGGTCCTGCTGTTGGGCCACGCTGTCTACGTTCGGAAAGAGGGCGTGAGCCGCCCGACGCCCATGGACTCCGGTGGCTGGCGGTGGTGGATCGCCGGCATCGTCGTGTTGGCTCTCTTGCTGTTTCTCTTTGCCCTCTTCGCTCTGTCTGTGAGAGTCCACGAAACCTCGTCCGTCCGCGAGCGTGCCGAACGGCGCGCGACAGCGGCCGGTGTCTACGAAGAGGCAATGGCCAGGCAGAACCTTGAGAACAATCTCAAGGCCCATGGTGTGGAGAACTGGAAACTGCCCGACAATCTCTCCCAGTCGGAACTGTCCGAGGAGCACGACAGGCGGATCCAGGAGCAGATCCTGAAGGACAATCTCAAGGCCCACGGCGCGCAGAGCGGCGGCGCGGCCGGGCCTCGTGCGGCTGGCGGCGACGCCCAAGAGGAATCGAGGTGACGGCTATGGCACCTGTTACATGGGTGATGCTACTTGGGCCCGGGGTGGTCGTGGTGATGGTGGTGATCGTCCTGGCGGCGGTCCTGATGCGGCGCGGCGGCGCGGCCGGTCTGCGTCGGCGGCTGCGATACCGTCACCCGGTCACGCGGATCGTCTGTGCCGCGCTGGGCGTCGGCGTGCTGGTAGCCGTGGCCGCGGCCACGTGGCACGACGTCCGGGCGCTGTACGCCACTGAGCCTTCGAGCGCGGTGACGGTGCGCGTGCCGTCGAAACCCGTTCCGCCGCGCACGCCGGGGCCGGGCGATTCGCCGGGTGAGATCGAGGTCCATGAGGCGCGGATCCTGGTCTACTGCATCCTGGCCGAGCCGAACGGCGATCAGCTCGTGCCGACCGACATCTTCTGGATGGACCTTCACTGGGGCGCCGGCGTCCACGGGTTGCCCGCGGGCGACGTGAGTGGCCCGCTTCCGGAGGGTAGCCTGCATAGCGCGGGCAAGGCCGAACGGGTTCTGGGCGACCGCGTGTTCACGTTCGAGGCCAGAATCACCGGGTCTCTCCGCGAGTCTGTCCGTAGCGGCGAGCGGCATCTCCTGGCCGGCCTGGACTACTCGGTCCATAGTCGGGGACAGGGCCTCTTGGACAGACGTCTGCGCACGTCATCCCGTGGGCAGCGCTGGGTCGACGGCAAGGTCGAGAGCATGCTCAACGTGGTGGCCGGTTCGCCGTCGCATCCGCTCTCGATTGCCGGCAGCCAGGCAAACCGGCCGATGGCGGTCCTGTGGTCGTGCGTCGAAGCCGCCCGGCACGACCCGCTGACCGAGATCACGCTGGACGAGTTTGCCGCGCGCTATCCCATGCCGACGGTCCGTGACGCCGGGCTGCGGGTATTCAGGGAAAGCACCGGATTTGGCGGCGGGAGGATGCACGGGCTCTCACTGGCGGGGCACCTGGGTCCGCCGGCCGCGCTGCTGCTGGTGGCCGCGGCCCTGTTGTCGCAGGTGTTTCTCCGGCGCGGGCTCGCGCTGGCGGGGGTGCTGGTGGTGGTGATCCTGTTCGTTGCGGCCGCCGACCGGTTGGTGCTTGGTGCTCACCTGTCGCGGCTGGCCGACGAGGCCGCGCCGCTGGCCACGCGGATGCGGGCCTGCCGCGAGGCGACCAACACGTTCTTCTACCGGGCGACGGCCCTGGGCAAGATCGCCTCGATTGCCGAGGCCGAGGCCGAGGCCGATCATCTGCGCTACGTCGCCCGCGAGTCGGCGGGCTACCTTCGCCGCGAGATGCGCTACGAGACGCGCTAGCCGCCGGTCAGTGCAGGTGCTCGGCGAAGTCGGCGGTCTTGGGCTGTTCGATCCGCTGGTAGTCGGCCCACGTGATGCGGACGGCCTCGTCGTGGTGGCCCGACTCGAAGACGATCTCGTCGTCCTCCGCCAGGTGCTTGTCCACATAGACGTCCAGGCCGTACGCCTTGCCGAACGGCGGCATGGCACCCAGCTCGCAGTCGGGGAACAGTTCGCTCATCTCGTCCTCGGTGGCCAGGCGGCACTTTTTCTCGCCGACGGCTTTTCTGACGCGGTCCATCTTCACGTTGTAGCTGGCCGGCAGGACGAGCATGCAGAACCGTTCGCCGGCCTTCACGACCACCACCTTGGCCACCTCGTCGCCGGGGACGTGTTCGGTTGCGGCAAGTTCCTGCGCGGTGAACGTCGGCTTGTGCTTCAGGGTTTCGAACGGCACCTCCTGCTCTTTCAGCATCGCCCGGACATCCATAGCCCACCTCCCTTCGCGCCGGCTGGTCTGATGCTCCGCCTCGGGGAACCCCGGCGGCGCGGGTGTCCCCCGCCGGAGCCCCATTATAGAGACAACTCCGGGCGCGGGCATCAAGGGGGCTGGTGGCTTTTTCTCCGTGCCTGGTTTTCCAGACGGCGGGGTGCCATGGTCTGGCCAAGGGCCAGGCCATGATGGCCTTGCCAAGGTTGGTCACGGCCTGGTCCGGATTCGCATCGCTCATCAGGGCCAGACCGTGGCACCTGCTGGCAGTGCGGGCTCCCTTGCGGCGAGGGCGGCGGCGCGGCATAATGGCGGGCGGTGGAACCGTTCGCGGAGGCGCGCTTTGAAACGACTTGTCCTGGTGCCGGTGATTCTTGCTCTGGTCTCGCTCGGGTGCGGCTGCGCGAGCTCGCGCCAAATGGGCCGACGGCTGCGTGGCGAGCAGACGCAGCGCGACATCTACCTGGCCCTGATGACCGAGGAGCAAGCGGCTGTCCTGCTGGAGATGGAGGCCGAGGAACGCGACGAGGAGCAGCGGATTCTCTATTGCCAGGAGTGCGGCGTTTACCAGAAGTGGCGTGCCGTGCCCGAGGAGCGCCGCCCGCTCATCCGCCGCCGAGAGATCGCCGAGGGCATGAGTCCCGACGAGGTTCGGATGGCCTGGGGCCGACCGGCCGCCGCCGAGGACATCACCAGCCCGGCCGAACGGGCCGAAGGGCACCGGCGCATCGTGTGGAGTTTCAATCCGCGGACCGACGCCGAGGGCACCACCTACGAGCGGCAGATCTGTTTCCTCGACGACCGGCTGCTGTGGCACAAGGATTTCCGCGACAAGCCGTCGCTGTGGCAGCGGATGAAATGGTGGGACAAGTAGCCGTGCCGCCTGCCCGGGCCCCCATTCTTGAGACAAGCTCTGCCATCAGCACCGCAAGGTCGGGTCGACAGACGCGGCGCTTCCGGCTGCGCGTGCGGCAGCAACCGGCCGTCCCCGGTGGGGCGTGCCATGGCGACGGCGCTGGCCTCGCGGGACGGGCGTTCACTGGGCGAAGTACCAGATGTGCAGGACAATGCTGATCAGCAGCAGGCCGCCGAGAACGAAGGCCAGGACCTTCCAGACGGGGATGTCCTCGCCGGGTTCGGTGGGTGACGCGGGGGGGAGGCCTTCGCGGCTGTCGGCCAGTTCTTTCTGGGAGATTTCCTTACCCTCTTCGAGTCCGGCCAGGACGGATTCTCCTCCGGCGTCGACGATCTGGCGGGCCAGGGCGGGCGGTTTGCCTTCGCGGACCGCCTTGAGGTCCATCAGCAGGTCGTCGGTCCGCTGGTAGCGGTCCCGGGGGCGCTTGCTCATCATGACTTCGATGGTCTCGCTGATGCCGGCCGACAGACTGGTGTTGATGTGGTCGGGCGGCGTGAGCGGCGCCGACAGGTGTTTCTGCATCACCTGTTGCGGGCTCTGTGCGTCGAAGGGCACGCGGCCGGTGACCATCTGGTAGAGGGTGGCTCCCAGGGAGTAGATGTCGGCTCGGAAGTCGATGTTGGGGTCGCCCCGAATCTGTTCCGGGGCGATGTAGTAGGGGGTGCCAAAGGCCTTGCCGGCCTCGGCCAGGGCGCTCTCGGCGTCGGTGACCTGTCGAGCCAGGCCCATGTCGGCCAGCTTGGCGACGCCGCCCGGGGTGAGCATGATGTTTTTCGGTTTGACGTCGCGGTGGATGAATCCCCGGCTGTGGGCGTGGGCCAGGGCCTCGGCGATCTGGATGATGATGTCCAGGCCTTCGTCCTCGCTGAACGCCTGGCCGCGCTCGCGCAGCACGTCCGCAACCGTGGTTCCCTCGACGTATTCCTGGACGAAGTAGTTGAGGCCCTTGTGCTCGCCCACGTCGTAGGCCTGGACGATGTTGTTGTGGCTGAGGGCCGCGGCGCTTCGGGCCTCCTTGACGAACCGTTCCTTGAAGTCGGCCGTCTGGGCCACCTTCTTGTCCAGGACCTTCAAGGCGACGATGCGGTCCATGGAAACCTGGCGGGCCTTGAAGACCACGGCCTGCGACCCGCGACCGATGCGCGACAGGATCTCGAACCCGGGAATGTCGATGCTGGCGTCGGCGGTGGCGCTCTCTTCCTTGAGCGTGGCCAGGACGCGCCGCACCTGGTTGGGCGTGATGGCCATCTGCTGGACCAGCGTCTGGGCGAGGGCCTTGATGGGCGGGACGTCGCTCTGGCCTGTCAGGGCCTCGCGCGCGGCAACCACTTCCTGGTCGCTGACGTACCCGTGCGACAACAGGTAATTGGTGAACCGTGACTCGCTGTCCTGGTCCATCGGTTCGTGATGCCCCGAAGGCTCTCGTTACCCTGGCGATGATCAGAGGTGCGACAAGCCGCTCACCGCCGGCAAAACAACGAACGTCGCCGGCAGGCCCTGTCGGCCCGGCTCCGACGACATCACCGGCGCAGCGCAGAACGGCAGCATATGCGACCGCTGACTATAGGCGGGAGGTCATGCAGGGTCAAGGCCAAAAAGGCAGGCGGCCCCAGGCGGCGCGGAAACGTGAAAACGGACTTTTGACACCGCAAGGCATTGGCCGTACACTACTACGGCAGGCCGGTGGTACGAGGCAGGACGGCCGCCGACCGGCAGTGGGCTTCCGGGCGCACCGGAGCCGACGCGCTCCGCGTTTCGTGGCCCGGTCTTCCTGCCCAGTTCGTCGACATTGAGATTGCCATCAGGTGTTGTCGCGCCATCCGGGCTGATTGTGTCTCGCGGTGGCGCTACCTGTGTGGCCGGGGCTGAGGGGGGACGACCGGATGTACATCGGGATCGACATCGGATCGGTGGCCACCAAGGCGGTCCTGCTTGACCCGGAGCTTCGGGTCTTGCAGGAGCACTATGTCCGGAACCACGGGCAGCCCCTGGCCCGGGCCCGCGAGTTGCTGGGCACGCTGCTCGATGCGGGGCCCGGCGACGGGCAGCCACGCATCGCCGCCACCGGGGCCGGCGCGAAGACCCTCGGCGACGTGCTCGGCGTTGCGGTGGTCAACGAGGTGGTCGCCCAGGCCACCGCCACGGGGCGGTTCTACCCCGACGTGCGGACCATCATCGAGATCGGCGGCGAAGACTCCAAGCTGATTCTCGTCGAGCCGGACTCCGCCACGGGCCATACGCGGATCCGCGACTTCGCGATGAACGCCCTGTGCGCCGCGGGGACCGGGAGCTTCCTGGACCAGCAGGCGTCGCGGCTGGGCATCCGCATCGAGGACGAGTGGGGCCGCATGGCCCTCCAGAGCGAGCGCCCGCCGCGCATCGCCGGCCGGTGTTCGGTCTTCGCCAAGAGCGACATGATCCACCACCAGCAGGAAGGTTGCCCGGACTACGACATCGTGGCGGGTCTGTGCTTCGCCATGGCCCGGAACTTCAAGGCGGTCATCGGCAAGGCCAAGGAGTTTCTGCCGACGGTCAGCTTCCAGGGCGGGG
>Ga0272444_10000964_pt1 | contig 28989 bp, 22 predicted proteins | sample SSMForm13_FD_201033 | JGI IMG/M metagenome (GOLD analysis project Ga0272444, IMG submission 201033) | Marine sediment archaeal communities from Little Sippewissett salt marsh, Falmouth, MA, United States - SSM-Form-13 | ecosystem: Environmental > Aquatic > Marine > Wetlands > Sediment ...
CCGGGGTCTGCTATGAACCGGTTGTCGGGGTTGAGAGCGTACTCAAATGCCGCGGGCCGGTCACTCCGGAAACCCGTCATGTTTGGTATGAAGTGGAAATAAAGGAACTCGGGTACGCCCCGGAACCGTATGTGATTGCCGATGCACTCATGTCTGCCGACGGGCAACGGATTGTGTTATTTAAAGATATGTCCATGAAGATGACAGGCATTATCCGTGAAGAGATAGAAGAGGTATGGGAGAAGGCGGGTGTCAGCGGTCAGGTGTCAGGTGTCAGGTGTCAGGTGTCAGGGGACAAAGGACAGGTGTCAGAGGGTCGCGGTCAGAGGACAGAAGACAGATGTCAGAGATCAGAGGGCCCCGGTACCATCTCCCGGAGCTACGGGGCAAGCAGAGAACAGAGGAAGGAGGGAGAACCGCGATACCCAGTATCCAGCAACCAGCAACCAGCAACCAGCAACCAGCAACCAGCACTTTTTGACCGCAACAAAATACTGGCATTTGCCGTTGGCAAACCTTCCCAGGCATTCGGTGAGCCGTATAAAATGTTTGACAAAGACAGGGTAATTGCCAGACTTCCGGGGCCGCCATATTCCTTTTTGGACAGGATTGTTTGGGTTGAGCCCGAAGCATGGGCATTAAAACCGGGGGGATGGATAGAAGCCGAATATGAGGTGTCGCCTGAGGAATGGTATTTTAAAGCAGACCGATCCTCTTCCATGCCCTTTTGCGTATTGCTTGAGATTGCCCTGCAGCCGTGCGGATGGCTGGCCGCCTATTTGGGATCTGCCCTTAGAAGTGAAAAAGATCTGAAATTCAGGAATCTTGGCGGGAATGCCGTTTTGAATCGTATGATTTTGCCGGACAAAAAAACACTATCCATACGTGCCCGGATGACGAAAGTTTCCGAAGCCGGAGAGATGATCATCGAACATTTTGATTTTAAGGTGCTGCAGGATGCTGAAGTAATTTATTCGGGCGATACCTACTTCGGTTTTTTCACGAAACAGGCCCTGGCCCGGCAGATCGGCATCCGGGGAGCGGATCAGCAAGCCTATTGTCCCGCAGCGGCTGAGCTGCAGGGGAGCCGTTCTTGCAATTTTGAAAACCATGCGCCTATTTGGCCGGAAGATCCTGAGGTTCATCCGGCTCCTTCTCTGGCAATGCCGGCAAAAGCGCTACGCATGATCGACAGGATTGAAACTTATGTTCTGACCGGAGGCCCTCAAGGGCTGGGTTTTATTCGCGGGGTAAAACAAGTAAAACCGGATGAGTGGTTTTTCAAGGCTCATTTTTACCAGGACCCCGTAATGCCGGGTTCTTTGGGAATAGAATCGTTCCTTCAACTGGTCAAGTTCATGGCCATTGATCGATGGGAGCATCTGGTTAACAGTCACCGGTTTGAGCTGATTACCGGGGAACCGCATAACTGGATATACCGGGGTCAGGTGATTCCGGAAAATAAAACGGTTGAAGTTGAAGCTGTGGTAACTAAAATTATTAACACACCGATTCCGACCCTATATGCAAACGGATTTCTGAAAGTGGACGGGCTGTATATTTATCAAATGGAAAATTTCGGTTTTCGTTTAATTCCGATATAAAATCGCTTCGCGATTTTATACAACGTCCCGCTTAAAGCAGGACTCAAAAAGAGGTAATATTAGTTTAGCCATGTTATATAAAAAGGTGTATATTGATTCATTTGGATATGAGCTGGCGCCCAACGTTGTCACATCAGATGACATTGAAAAGAGGCTTGAACCCTTATATAACGCCCTCCATTTTCAAAAGGGACAACTGGAGGCGCTAACCGGAATCCGGGAGCGCAGATTCTGGGATCCGGGATTTCCCATGTATGAAGGCGCCGTAAAAGCCGGACAAAAAGCCTTGGATTCTTCCTTGATTTCTCTTGAAGAGGTGGGCATGCTCATATATGGAGGTGTTTGCAGGGACAATTTAGAGCCCGCAACCGCCTGCGCAATATCCCACGGTCTGGGTCTGGGACCGGAAACCCAGATTTACGATGTTTCGAATGCCTGCCTGGGGGTCTTAAACGGGATGATCCAGGTAGCAAATGCAATAGATCTCGGCCAGATCAAGGCCGGTTTGGTGGTGTCCTGCGAGTCTGCAAGACAGATTATGGATTTTACCATTGACCGTCTCCTTGAAACCAAGGATATGGAGCATTTTAAGAAGACCGTTGCCACGTTGACCGGAGGATCAGGGGCGGTGGCCGTACTTATGACCCAAGCATCTATCTCCGATACGGGGCATCGTCTTTTGGGAGGGGTGGTAAGAAGTGCGACCCGACATCATAAACTGTGCCGGTGGGGGCCGGATACCGGTATGCCGGCCAGCGGGCTCCATGTCATGCAGACGGATTCCGTAGGCGTTTTACAGCATGGCGTGGCGCTGGGTATAGAAACCTATAAAGCGTTTAAGAAAAAACTTTCCTGGCCGGAACATAAGCCGGACAAGGTTATCTGCCATCAAGTGGGCTCAACCCATCAGAGAAACATACTCGAGTCCATCGGGATCCCGGAAGAGAAAGATTTTACCACGTTCAAACATCTCGGGAACGTGGGCACAGTATCCCTCCCCATCACGGCTGCAATTGCCGAGGAACGGGAGTTTCTGGTTAAAAATGACCTTGTTGGTTTTTTCGGTATCGGCAGCGGCCTGAACTGCCTGATGCTGGGAATAAAGTGGTAAGAATTTGGGTTTTGGGCTATGAGAATAGGCGAAATTAAAGCAACATCGACAACATTTTATCGCGTTTGAAATGTCCAATGTCCAATGTTCAATGTTCAATAATCAATGTTCAATTTAAAAACACTTGAAAATTGGAAATTGAGCATTCGATATTGGATATTATCTTTTTTGCAGAAGGCTTATCAAGTGACGCTTAATGGTCAAAATACTGTTTACGGGCGGAAACCAATAGATATTTCTGAATTTGATCATCTTTACCCGTTTACATCCCATTACATGGGAATAAACGGTCTGAAATATCATTTCCTGGACCAGGGGGCCGGTGATCCTGTTGTTATGATTCACGGAAATCCAACCTGGTCTTTCTATTTTCGCAAGTTGATCCGGGGGTTGTCAGATCAATACCGTACCCTAGCGCCGGACCATATCGGGTGCGGCCTGTCTGACAAACCCGGCATTAAACGATACGATTACAGATTGAAAAGCCGTGTCCGTGATTTGGAACGCTTACTTGAACACCTTAATGTTAAGGAGAAAATTACATTGGTGCTCCACGACTGGGGGGGAATGATCGGTATGGTCTATGCGGTAAGATACCCTCAAAGGATCCGTCGAATCGTGATTATGAATACCGCTGCCTTTCTTCCGCCCAAAGGGAAAACGCTTCCCATAAGACTCAGGCTGGTGCGAAATGTCACGCCTTTTGCGACCCTGGCGGTGCAAGGATTTAATTTGTTTGCTTATGGTGCGCTCTACATGGCATCTTACAAAGGAATGAAAAAAGATGTTAAATCCGGCCTCATCGCTCCGTACAACAGTTGGAATAACCGGATTGCAACATTAAAATTTGTTCAGGATATTCCCGTCAGTGACAAGGATCCAAGTTATGGCCTTGTCAAGACTGTTGATGAAAATCTCTATAAACTCAGGCACATCCCCATGCTTATCTGCTGGGGCGAGCACGATTTTGTTTTTGACTCCACATATCTTGCCGAGTGGCGTCGTCGTTTTCCAAATGCAGAGGTTCATGCATTTAAAGATGCGGGACATTATGTTCTCGAAGATGCGGCAGGCGGAATTATTCCGCTGATTAAGGATTTTCTGAAAAAGCATCCGCTTTGATTTTGGTTTTTCAAATCTAACCCGAACCAGCCGGCCTACGGCTCGGAGAGAATCAAAAATATTTGCCACAAAGGCACTAAGACCCGCCCGCCTCGCCTGAGTCGAAGCCGATGGCGGGCAGGCACAAAGGATATTTTTTTCTCTTCGTGCCTTGGTTACTTCGTGGTAGAATGAAAAAAGTTTTACCAGACAAAACACAAAATTTACTACTAAGGAATTTAATCTTAAAACCTTAAACGTTATGAATTCTTGCTTTTACGAATTCATCAACTACCAAAGGAGATTTTTAATGATACTTTTAAACAAAAGACCGGTCCTGCTTTTCGGGGCAATATTGCTCGTAATGCTATCTGTGGTTACGGCATTTTCGGAGGAAAAGGAACCCATGGTTGAGAAAATGGCCGTGGTTAACGGAATCGTGATTACCAAAGTCGAGTTTGACCGGAAATTAAATCAGGTAAAACAGCATATGTTACGGCAGGGACAGCAAATTTCCGATGATAGATTGGCTAAAATCAAAACGGATATTCTTGACACCATGATCAATGAAGAACTGCTGTTTCAGGAAAGCCAAAAAAAGGGCATTATGGTTGAACCCGAAGCCATTGCCATGGAACTTAAAAAAATCAAAAAAGGATTTCCCACGGATGCTGATTTTAAAAAATTCATTGCTAAATCCGGTCTTACTGAAGCTGAACTTCAATCAAGGATTGAACGCGGGCATGTTATCAAAAAGCTTATTGATACCCAGATCATGTCCCTGATTGTCATTCCGGACCCGGAGATAAGGACATTTTACGATACCCATCCAGATTCCTTCAAGAGATCCGAGCAGGTAAGAGCCAGCCATATTTTAATCAAGGTTGATTCCCAGGCCGATCCGTCCGTAAAAGATAAAAAAAAGGCAAAACTCCAAAAGATCCAAAAAAGGCTGAAGGCCGGCGAAGATTTTGCCGTGCTCGCCAAAGAGAATTCAGAATGTCCGAGCAATATTAAGGGAGGTGATCTCGGTTATTTTGAACGCGGAAAAATGGTGAAACCCTTTGAAGATGTTGCATTTAAATTAAAAACAGGCGAAGTCAGCGATATCGTTGAAACGCGCTTCGGATACCATTTGATTAAAGTTGTGGATAAGAAACCGGCATCGGTTATGGGTTATGATGACGTAAAAGATAAAATTGGTCAGTATTTAAAAAAGGAAAAAACAGGGAAAGAACTCAAAGGGTACATTGAAGAGCTTCGGAAAAAAGCGGTGATAGAGAAAATCTCAACCTCGTAACTATATTTTTTTAAGCAGTTGATTTGCTGCGGTGAGTGTGGGGTCCCAGACCGGGCCAAAGGGCGGTGCGTATGCCAGATCTGTTTGGTAGTATTCTTCAACGGTCATTCGGCCGTGCAACGCAACGGCGATGGCATTAATTCTATGTGCAACCCCTTCCTTGCCCACCATCTGGGCGCCCAAGAGACGTCTGGATTTTTTGTCACCGATCATTAAGACATGGATGACCGACGCGCCGGGGTGGGCATGGGCGCGCGATTGGGTTTTAACCATAACCTTCTCAGGCTCAAAACCAAAATTTAAAGCTTCTTTTATGGTAAGGCCGGTACGCGCCACTTCCAGACCAAACACCTTAAACACCGCTGTACCGGCAATTCCCGGAAGCTCAACCGTTTTGCCGCAGATATTGTCGGCAACTGCCCAACCTGCGCGATTCGCCCGTAACGCCAGAGGTATCCACGTTTTTTTTCCCGAAACAACGTGATAAGCATCCGCACAATCTCCTGCAGCATATATGTTTTGATCCGAGGTTTTGAGGTTTCTGTCCACTGCGATCGCATGGCTAATGCCAAGATCAAGGCCTGCGCCGGAGGCAAGCTCGCTGTTTGGTTTTATTCCAATGGCCACCAGAACCATATCGGCTTCAAGGATAAGATCGGAACATATAACCTTTAGCCGTTGGCCCTGGGAGACGATCTTTTGCAGGTTATACCCCGGATGTAAAGTTACTTTATGGGTCTCCACTTCTTTTTTGACAACATCAGACATTTCTTCTTCCATCCAGGGCAGAAACACGGGGCCGGGTTTAACCATATCCACTTCTATGGATCCGGCCCTGAGGGCTTCGCACATTTCAAGGCCGATATATCCCATGCCGATGATAACGGCTTTTTTAACCTTGTTTGATTTTATAAATGCTTTGATTTTTCTCCCGTCATCCAGGCTTTTTAAAGCCAAAACCCCCGGAAGATCAAAACCGGAGAAATCAGGTATGATGGGAGATCCTCCGGTGGCAATCAGTAGTTTATCATAGGAAAACCGGAAATTTTTTTCCTGCAAGGATATGCCGCTAACAGTTTTGTTCAGCGGATGAATTGATTCAACGCAATGACCGGTCAAAACATTGATCCCCTGTTTTTCCCGGAAAACACTTGCCTGTCTGACCACAAGATCGTCAATTTCTCTTTCCGAGTCGGCGATGTTGTAAGGCATTCCGCAGGCACTGTATGATACATCCAGTGTTTTTTCCAGTACGGTAATATCCAAATCTGGATTATTTCTTTTTGCCCTGCTTGCAGCGCTCATTCCTGCTGCATCACCACCGATGATCACAAATTTCATAAGCCACCTATTTTTACCAGTGCCCTTCTACATTTGCCTGATCCACAAAAGCCAACTTCCCTTGAATCAAGGAGTTTACGGCATCTCTGACCGTGCCGTTGGCGTCAGAGGCCACCTTGATTTTTGCGGCATTTAGGACTTTAAATGCATTGGGGCCGCAAAATCCGGTAATTAAAACCTCTGGTCCCTTATCGCTCACCATTCCGGCGGCCTGGATGCCGGCTCCTTTGAGTGCATTAACATTTTCTTTGTTGTCCAGAACGTCAAAATCAAAGGTTTCCGAATCCACAACAAGTATATATGCGGCCCGTCCGAAGCGGGGATCAACCGGATCATCAAGGTCGGGTCCTTTGGATGTTACAGCTATTTTCATTATATCATTCTCCGAATCAGTTTGTCTTTATTTATACGCCGCCCTGGCCGCCGCCGCAAACCTGGTCATCCGTTATCGCAGACAATTTCCCTGCGATCAGGTCTTCCACAACCGGTCTTATTTCAGGACGTACGGCATCGTGATACACATCGATGCCCACCTGTCTGAACCCCATGAGCGGGCGCATGCCGATACCTCCCACAATTAAAGCATTTACATTATGTTCCGCCAGGAGATTAACCGGGACCATACATCCTCCCTGGACATGACTCTGATTTGAGATGGTGGTGACTGCCTTGATCTCTCCTGCTTCAACATCTACCAGGGTAAAAACATCACAGTGACCAAAATGTCCCGACCGTTGACCGTCCAGTCCGCCTTTTTCCATAGAGGGGACCGCTATCCTTCCATTTTGCATTGTATAAACTTCTCCTTTATTTTATTTTTAATGTTGATGGCTTCGTAAAAAGTCCAACTTCTGCGTTGCGCTGCATTCCTCGTCACTGCGACGTACTATACGTACGTCTCATTTCTCGGAATTTGCGCGCCTTGAATTTGGATCTTTTTACTTTGCCATCAAAATCTGACTTTTACGAAACCGTCAAAACAATACTGATGGCTTTATAAAGTCAAAAGACGACTTCCCCTTTTTTGTTCATCACAGGGGCTTCAATAATTTTTCTCCATATTTGTTTAACTGCCTGACCGGTTATTGATTCCGTATTATATTCAAAAATGGTTTTTCCCTGAACCATGGATTTCGTAAAAACGGGATCAAAAGGAATCCGTCCCAGAACCGTCATTTTTTTTTCTTTTGCCAGTTTCTCAATGGCTTTTGTCTGGTCAGTATTAAGATCAAATTTGTTTACACACACCATGCCCGGGACCTTAAAATGAGCGGCCAATTGTGCGACCCTCTCCATGTCATGCAATCCTGAAACTGTGGGCTCGGTTACGATGATAAGGGCCGTGGCCCCGCCGATAGAAGCAATTACCGGACATCCCACACCCGGCGGACCATCCGTGATGATCAGATCCAATTTATTTTTTTCTGCAAGTTTTCTAGCTTCTTGCCGAATAAGGCTAACCAGTTTGCCTGAATTTTCTTCGGCAATACCCAATCGGGCATGGACCATGGGACCGAAACGGGTATGGGAAATAAACCATTGGCCGCAGGTAGATAGCGGAAATTTGATGGCCTGCTCCGGGCAAAAATCCACACAAACCCCACACCCCTCACATTCGATAGAATCAACTTCAAACTGTTCGCTTATGGCTTCCCAGCGACACAACTCCCTGCAAAGGCCGCATTGGGTGCATTTATCCGGATCAATAACCGCAATGCCGCCTCCCTGAAAATCATAACGTTTTTTTATTTCCGGATCCATAAGCAAATGAAGATCAGCGGCATCCACATCGGCATCGCAAAGTACCTTATTTTTAGCCAATGAGGCAAAGGCCGCCATAAGACTCGTCTTTCCGGTACCGCCTTTTCCGCTGATGACAACCAACTCTTTCATTAAAATTTTTTCTCCCTTAAACTGCCATTTCTTTAATATTGTCGTATAATTTCAAGAATTTTTCTTTCCATCCCGGCATTTTTTCAACAATGAGTTCGCCTCTTGAATACGCTTCCGCTATTTTACGATCAAAGGGAATCTCCATTAAAATGGACAGGTTCTCTTTTTCAGCGTATTCTTTTACCCGATTGTCACCGATATCCGAGCGATTAATGACCAGTCCCGTCGGAATTCCAAGAAGTTTCACCGCTTCCACAGCCAGTTTCAAGTCGTGCAGGCCGAAGGGCGTGGGTTCGGTCACCATCAAGACGAAATCAGTTCCCTTCATGGCCGCGATTACCGGGCATGACGTGCCGGGAGGCGCGTCGATGATGGTCAGCTGATCCGGACGGGTATATGACCGAACTTCTCTGATTAGAGGCGGTGACATGGCCTCACCGATCCTCAACCGGCCGTGTACAAAATGGACATTATTTTTGTGGCCGATTTCAATTACTCCTAAATTTCGACCGGTTTCGGTGACGGCGTTTTCAGGACAGACCTCCATGCAACCGCCACAACTATGGCAAAGTTCCGGAAAGGTCAACACCATTTCTCCGATCACAGCAATGGCCTTGAACCTGCATATTTCAGCACATTTTTTGCAGAAGGTGCATTTTTCTTCGTCAATTTTCGGGACCGGTGTAAAAACAGATTTTTTCTCTTCAATGACCGGGTTTAGAAAAAGGTGAGCATTGGGCTCTTCCACGTCACAGTCCAGCAGTTGTACCCCCGAACCAATGGAAACAGCCAGGTTGGTGGCCACAGTGGTTTTTCCGGTACCGCCTTTCCCGCTTGCAATACTGATAATCATACGCTGACAATTCCTTCCGGTTATGAGCTTATGCGCGTAACATATGACACCATGTTTTCTTGTCAAGCGCTTAACCCGAATTTCTCATAAATACCAAAAAAAATAATATAAGAAAAATATACTTTGATATCAAATAGTTCCACTAAAAATAGAACCCCGATCCAAAAAAAGAATCCGTTATTATCTTGGTAAAAATTCAGCAGTCAGGGTGTTTTTCTTGTCAAAGAATGACCTTCTTTACCTGAATTTTGCACGAGTCGGAGACTTTCATATGCAAGGCACTTAAGGGCCTGCCATAGTCTGTCTATTGCGAGTCCTTAATAACGCAGCAGATGAGAGCCTCCGGCTCGCCCTTTGGGGTGAAAATTGATGAGAAAAAAAGATCATCATCCGATTTACCATTTGGGTAAAAAGTATCATGCTATGATGTTGTTTAAACCCGATTCAATAAAGAATTATAAAGATTCTCATTAATTTTCATTCAAGATTCAGGTTTTGGGAAGCATAAGGATAAACGGTATGCTGATTAATCCTATTGCCGCACTGATAGAGTAAGTTAGGGGAAGACCAATATGGTCTGCGATGATTCCGACGATTACCACAATGGCTGATCGTGAAATAAACGATACCATCATAAACAATCCATTGGCTGTTGATGGACTGCTTTTGGCATTTTCCTGTACGATTGCCAGCATAACCGGCGTGGTAGACAAGAGTGTAAAACCGGTGACAAGAAGCATCAGGCAGTGCAGCAGTCCACCGGTATACACAAATAAAAACAGACCCACAGGAGCACATATCAGGGAAATGATTAGTATCTTTCTTCGGCCAAAATAATCGCTGAGTATTCCTGATGACAATACACCCGCTACTCCAAACGCTTCGAATGCAGTGAGCCCGAATCCTGCCAGCCAGATATTCCCTGTTTCCATTTTGATAAAGGTGGGAAGAAACGTAGTTGTTGATGCGTGCATAAATCCCCGGGTAACCAGTATGGCGGTCAGCGGCAAGAGAATATGTTTCATTTCACGATAGGCGGATAACAGGGGTTTTCTGTCTGATTTTTTAACCTGAACATCAATTCCATGAAATTTAAAATAAAGCCAGAGCGAGGCCAGAATTCCGAAAATCATGATCGGGTAATATCCTTCGAAACTTAAAATCGAAACCGAACCTACCGCAACCATAGGCCCTATGGTTCTGGCCAGTTCACCGCCTGCCATATAAAAACTCATTCCTTTACCTGTTTTATTTCCGGATACTTGTGATACCATAACCGGGGCAGGGACATGAAAAACTGCAACACTGACACCGGTAACAAAAAAAAGGAGCGCCAGTACACCGTAACTGGGCGCAAGACCCAAAAGGCTCATAGGTATGGCTGTGGTCGCCGGAGCGAGGATGATAAAATAACGGACAGATATCCTGTCCGCCAGAAGACCGATAAACGGGTTAAAAAGAGCGGGGATTTGCATAATTGTGGAAAGAAAACCGGCCTGAGCAAGCGTCATGGAAAACTTTTCCACGAGAAAAGGAAGGAGGGGCGCGAAAAAACTGGAATAAATATCGTGAATAAAATGGCAAACAGAAAGGGTAAGCACTTTTCCGGTATTAAAAACATCTTTAGAGCGGGCATAAGAATTTTTAGTTGTAGTTGTGGTCATATTTATTTCGCCCTGAAAAACCTGGTCCTTTGGGACAGACCAGAGATTGATGGCTTTGCCATAGATCATATCTGCTTATGGGTTTCAGGTTTCAGGTGTCAGGTGTCAGGAATGATGAACACGGGCGCTAAGTCTCACTTTATTTGCGCTTAAATCCAGGATTATTTGATCCATTTTTAAAAGAATATTTAATTGTCATGCAGGCAATTTTAAACGGCCATTTTATCTTTTAATCTTAAACGGTTATCCGCAGTGTATCGGGGTATGATTCAAAATAAAGACAAACAATTTGTTGGCAACTACTGTTGAATTAACAGTGTCATTTATTTTGAACCTTAGCCCCTGACACCTGACATCTGAAACCTGAAACCTGTTGGTAAACGTAATTACCCATATCACCCCTCCGCGATGGACCAAATTCGGGTTCTATGGACCCTGATCTTTATTGGTAATGGTAATACCTGCAGTGAGGTCTTTCAGGTTTTTCACGCGCTTTAACAGGTTTTCTGCATCTGTTTTGGCAGGCCGAAGCGGTAATTGTGCAAGAACGCCAAGACCCTCACTGGCTTCATGAAATTCATGGGATGGCAGCGAGCTTAATACGGCACTGTTGATCATTGGATTTACCCGGAGCAATTTTTCTACAAATTCAAGTCCTGTCATGTCTCCAAGCTCTTTATCGGTTACAACAAGATCCATGGAAGTCTCCGAAAGCATATCCAGAGCTTTTTGTCCTGACTCAGTCCATGTTAATTCAACATCGTCATATTTTTCCATAGCTGAAGCCAATTCCAACAAAGAGTTTCTGTATGGTGTTACCAACAATAATCTAATCATATTCCTCCTCTTTATTTTGCTTTGAAAAACCTGGGCCTTTGAACCAGAATATTTACTTGCGGGCAAGTAGTATCGTCCATAGATACCCTCGAAACCCTGACTCTGTACCGAGATGTTTTTCAACGGTTTCTCTTTTTACCCATATTCCGAAATACGCTTTCTCAAGGGGATAAGTGAGTATCCCTACCATCATTAACGTGGTGGTAAAAGCGGATAATACCATATAAGTTACCCCCTTTTTTAATAAAATTCCGCACAACGGAAAGGCGATGAATCCGGGCATTAAAGTGACGGAACCAAAAAACGAGGCGAGCGTTATGCCGACGAATTTATTTTTATCTCCAAGATATTTTAAAATGATTTCATCAGGGATTAGAAAAAGAATAATTGAAACCAGAATAAGCATGCTCAAAAAGGCAGGCAAAATATTAATAAACTTTTTAACCGCTATCTTGAGCGCTTTAGATGTTTTGTCCGGACTTTTGAAAACCGAAATCAAAAGGGCCAATAGTGTCAGTAAGTATAAGTAATACATTTATCGCCATTTATAGGGCATATATAATGGAAAAATTTTTTGCTGTCATAATATTTTTTTATTTTCATGACAAGATCGTTTATTACATTAAATAAAATATAAACACAGGGTAAACGCATTTGATTTCCGTGCAGCGTAGCGACGGCGTGTTTCTCTTGGAAACTGACTGACTGTTTGAAGGGCTTTAGCACGCGTTAGCCCGAGACGAATGAAATTATGACTTAAAAAATCAATGGGATAATTTAGCGACAAATTATTCTTAATAGCTCTGGCGCGGCTCGGGCTTACGGGTGCTTAAGCACAAGTTTCAGTCGGTTGGAAAGAGATGCACGCCGTCGTGGAGCGTTCTTCCTGTATCGGGATTCAAATGCGTTTGCCCTGAATATAAACACCGCTCACTTGACATATTGAGTTTTTATATATATTTTCGAAAAATTTTTTAAATGGAGTAACATTTTTTCTTTATGAAACAATGAGGCCGATACGCATTGAGGCCGATACGCATTCAGATAATTATTTTTCAATGGAAGAATTTGATGCGAAATAGAAATTAACATCAAGGAGTGGGGTAATGCATTCATCAAATAGTGTAGAGAAAGATCAGACTGAAAAATTATTTGAGAACGATAACGGAGACGAACAAAAGATGCTCGCAGATCTCGGGTATTCGGAAAAAGCCATTAAATATTATATTGAAAAACCGTATATGGGCAATTTGCCGGATGCGGACCAGGTGTCAGAGATGCTTGGCACCTGCGGAGACACTTTGAAAATCTTTCTTAAAATAGATCAAAACAAAATAAAAGATGTAAGGTACCAGGTGCTTGGCTGTCCGGGTGCGATTTCCGCGGCCATGGCTTCTGTTGATCTGGTCAAGGGTCAAACCCTTGAATATGCACGGAATATTGATGACGGTGATGTTTTCAACCAGCTTGAAAATGTTCCCGCAAAAAAACACCACTGTATACAACTGGCAGTAAAAGCGCTTCACAAGGCTATCGATGAATATAAAGACGGAAACGGTGGGGTCGATGATATGGAATGTCAGTCCCTTTGCTCCACGCCGGGGGAGTGTTGTAAAAATAAGGGGTTTAATGTTAACTAGGTCTGACAGTCTCGTAAAAAGTCAAAATACGACTTTTTACGGACGTTTTAAGTTTTAGGTATTAAGTTTTAAGTATCTGTTAAAATAATTAATATTAATTACCTAAAACCTAAATCTTAAAACCTAAAACGTGATAAATTCTACTTTTTACGAAACCGTCAAGTCTTACAGAACACCTTTCGGAATGGGTGCAACCTTATCACCACCCAAAACATAGCCGCCGTCCAGCCGCAGAACACTACCGGTCATAAACGGTGCATCTTTTATCATAAAAATTACTGCTTTTGCCACATCTTCTATGGTACCGGTACGCCTTAGCAACGTATGATTACAAAGAGCCGCTTTCTGTTCATCGCTGAGCAGACCCCAGCCCCTGGTTTTTGCACCATGCCGGGTTTCAACAAAACCGAGCATGATTTCATTTACGCGAACCTCAGGTGCTCCCATGCGGGCCCAGGTCTCGGTTAAAAGAGAAATACCTCGGTTTGCAGCGGCATAACCCTCGTTGAATATATAACCGGCCGGACCGGACCGTCCGACCATGCCGGCGATGGAAGAAAAATTTATAACCACCCCGTTTCCGGAGGCCTTCAGATACGGAAGGGCTGAATCGAAGATCCATCTTTTTGCGCGCAGGGTGGTGGCCATTTCAAGATCCCACTGCTCCCGAACATACGGCCCGTGAACCACCGGCCATCCGCCGCGCTCGATGTTGTTTATCAAAATGTCCAGGCGGCCGAAATGATCGACAACTTTTTCAATAAGTCCTTGAATCTTATCGGTGTTCAGCAGATCGGTTTTGTTAATCAGGTAATCCTGACCGGTTTTGGCAAAGTCCTTTTCTAGTTCATCCAGACTTTCTTCCCAGTCAAAATAATTTAAGGCGACTTTTGCTTCTTCCCGTGCAAGGGCAAGTCCAATCCCTTTCCCGACCCCTTTTATGGCGCCGAGGACTAGGGCTACTTTGTCTTTGATTTCCATGAGTTTCACCATGTTTTTATTAGACAGGATTTACAGGATAAACTTGTCACATTTCACCAAAAAGGGTATGTTTTATCCATTGAAAGCTAAGCTTTAATAGCTCAACATCGTCATTCTTTACCGCATCTAAAGTACCGGAGTCCATGTCGGCGTCATCTAAGATTCCCCGGTCAAATATATGGGATCTAAAATTATCCAGATCATAACATGCCATGTGAAACATGAGTCTCGGCTTGATATCCAGCGGACCGGGAATCAAGCGATTTTTGAGGCTGATGATTTCCATCATCAGATCGTTCATCTGATTATAGACAAAAATTTCCTGATCTTCTATCCATTCCCGGACGGTCCAGATCCGACCGTGTTTAAATCCCAGACAATGGGGCTCTTTTAAAAGAAAATACTGCTCGGTTATGGCGCCGGTGTCTCTGGATCGTGATGCCATACGAACAAGGGGATACGTCCGGCACGATGACGGTCGATCTTCGTATACGCTGCATCCTGACGGTCCCACAAACGGGCATTTTAATCCGCTAAAAGGATCCATCTTGAAGGTGATGATCGGAAGTCCGGTTTCAGGGCCTGTGTGCTGAGAAGTATATTGCTCAAGGAACCGGTTGGATGGTAGGCCGAGTCGGTTTTTCATGCGCAATATATCATAAGGGAAGAGAAACTGGTTAAGATCCCGGCAGCATTCATTGAAACAGGGTACCTTTTTTGAACATGAGAATTTAAACGTATCGTTTATCGAAAGGGGCGTCATATTGTTTTCCATAAAAGTCTCTCCATTTTGTGTTGCACTATAATATTACCGACAACCCGCAACCACTAGCCAGTTCCCAATACTAAATGATAAATGACCAAATGATACCATATGTCAACAAAAAATGCACATCCGGACGAAGATCCACAGTGCACTAAAATGGGACACCATGGTACATACCCATCTCAACGGATGCATATATACTAGATGGGATTCATATCCTGAATGGTTTACGCAACATGAATGGCATTAAGCACAATATGTAGTGTATATTCAAATAGTTAAATTTATATATGTGATCAGGCCAAAATTAAATTGTAATGTTAAAAAATTAATAGATTAGTTTTTCCAAAAGTTCTTGACAAGGATAATCTTAATTGTTATCTAATCGTTTTGGTTTCTTTTTTCACCCTATCTTATTGATTTTATAGAATAATTGTGTATTCGATCATTTCGGATTCTTAAATCGCGGTGTTTCGTGGTTTTGTGAAAGATGGGTAGAAACTTTTTTTATGATTAATACAAATTATAGCCTTTAGTGCTGGAATTAATGAAGGGAGGTGCAAAAAGCTAAGAAATTGTACCATAAATTGTTGGAAGAGGTTAACATATTGAACATTTATTTAAAAAAAAATCAGGAGGTAAGTAAATGCCAAGTTTTGTAATTGCTGAAAAATGCGATGGCTGCAAAGGCGGGGATAAGACCGCTTGCATGTACATTTGCCCAAACGACCTGATGGTTCTGGAGCCCAATGAAATGAAGGCTTACAATCAAGAGCCGGATCAGTGTTGGGAATGTTTTTCATGCGTAAAGATCTGCCCCACACAAGCGATTGAGGTCAGAGGTTATGCCGATTTTGTTCCGCTGGGAAGCAGTATTATGCCCATGCTCGGAACCGAAGATGTTATGTGGACCTGTAAATTCAGAAACGGTGTCATCAAGCGTTTTAAGTTCCCCATCCGGACAACCCCGGAAGGTGCTGCCAATGCTTACGTGGATCTGGTAGGCAAGGACCTTGACAGTGAAGTGCTTTCAACCGAAGAGGCAGACGGCTTTGAGATGCCAATACCCACAACTGTCTAAACAGATTAAATTTGTGAAATCGAGTAAACTGATTAATATGATTATATTTATTTAAGGAGGATGTGATATGGCATTACCGAATAAACCTTTAGGAGAACTCAAAGCTGTCAAGGATCCTGAAGTTGAAGAGCGTGAAGTTGACATCCTGATTGTGGGCGGCGGCATGGCTGCCTGCGGGAGTGCTTTTGAGATCAAAAAATGGGCGCCTGACAAGAAAATCCTGCTGGTGGACAAGGCCGCTCTTGAGCGAAGCGGCGCTGTTGCCCAGGGTCTTTCAGCAATCAACACCTTTATCGGCGAAAATACACCGGAGGACTACGTCCGCATGGTCCGTAACGACCTGATGGGCATTGTCCGTGAAGACCTTATATATGACCTTGGCTGTCATGTTGATGACTCTGTATTTTTGTTCGAGGAATGGGGTCTTCCCATGTGGAAAATGTCTGATGATGGGAAAAAACTCGACGGGAAAAAGGGCCTTAAGGTAGGAACCTTAAAGTCCGGTGCAACACCTGTGCGTACGGGCAAATGGCAGATCATGATCAACGGTGAGTCTTATAAACGGATCGTGGCCGAAGCTGCCAAGCTGGCGCTTGGAGATGAAAATATCCTTGAGCGTGTCTTCATAGTTAAATTGCTCCTGGATGCAAATGAGGAAAACCGGATCGCCGGCGCGGTCGGTTTTTCCGTCCGTGAAAACAAAATTTACATCATCAAGTGCAACACCTGTATGGTGGCATGCGGCGGCGCAGTTAATATTTATCAGCCCCGAAGTGTGGGTGAAGGTAAAGGCCGTGCCTGGTATCCGATCTGGAACGCGGGTTCCACGTATACCATGTGCATGGAAGTCGGCGCAGAGCTATCCATGATGGAAAACCGTTTCACCCCGTCACGTTATAAAGACGGTTATGGTCCTGTGGGCGCCTGGTTCCTTTTGTTCAAGGCCAAAACACTCAACGGTCTGGGCGAAGGGTATGTGGGCAGTGATGCGGCCAAGGCAGAGCTCGAAAGATACGCTCCGTACGGAACCGCCGCCATTACACCGACCTGTCTGCGGAACCATCTCATGCTTTTTGAGATGAAAGAAGGCCGCGGCCCGGTTATGATGGATACGATTAACGCTCTGAAAGAACTGGGTGGAAAGGTCAGCAAGAAGGAGTTAAAGGCCCTTGAGTCAGAAGCCTGGGAAAACTTTCTTGATATGACCTGTGGACAGGCTAACCTGTGGTGCGGAACCAATACCGAGCCGGACAAGAAAAACTCGGAGATCATGCCCACCGAGCCGTATTTGCTGGGATCACATTCCGGTTGCTGCGGTCTGTGGTGCTCCGGGCCTGATTTCGACTGGGTGCCCGACGCTTACAAGATCAAATATAAAGACAAAGTTTATAACCGTATGACCACGGTTAACGGACTGTTTACATCCGGTGACGGTGTGGGATGTTCAGGACATAAGTTTTCTTCAGGGTCTCATGCCGAAGGACGGATGGCCGCCAAATCCATGGCCAGATTCGTGCGTGACAATGCCGACTTTACACCGGCCATTAGCCAGTCCAATGAAGAGTTGGTGGATATCATCTACAAACCGGTGAGAACTTTCCTTGAGCATTGTGATTATACCACCGCCATCGATATCAACCCCAATTATCTCAAACCTGACGGGATGACCTATCGTCTGATGAAAGCAACCCACGAGTATGGTGCGGGTACGGCAACCTTTTATCAGACCAATAATAAAAGTCTTGAGATTGTCATGGAAAAGCTCGAGATGATGCGCGAAGACTGCGAGAAGCTGGCTGCCGGTGACGTCCACGAGCTGATGCGTTGCTGGGAAATTTTCCACCGTATCTGGACCGTGGAATCTCATCTACGTCATATCCAGTTCCGTAAAGAGACGCGTTACCCCGGATTCTATTATCAGACCGACTATCCGGGCCAGGATGATGAGAACTGGTTCTGCTTTACCAACTCCAAGTATGACCCCAAAGCCGGAACCTGGGATATCTTCAAGAAAGACTATATCAAGATCATCCCTGATTAATGATGGACATGCGATAGCATAATCGGACATACCTCCAGGTGTCTTAATGACGCCTGGAGGTTTTTATTAATTTGATGTCGTTTTTTTACAACCCCTGAACTTCGGAACTCCTGACACACAGGAATTGGGTGATATCAAAAGATTATATTATTAAATCTGACTGTCTCGTAAAAAGTCAGATTTTGATGGCAAAGAAAAAAATCCAAATTCAAGGCGCGCAAATTCCGAGGAATGAGACGTACATATAGTACGTCGCAGTGACGAGGAATGCAGCGCAACGCAGAAGTTGGACTTTTTACGAAGCCATCAAATCTGGAGTAATAAAGTGCTGGAGTATTGGATGGAATTATAAATATTTCCATTTTTTTTCATTAATCCCATTACTCCATCACCCCATCACTCCATCTTGAAATTATCACTCAATAATCCAAACAATATTCGGAATTCTATGTAGTCTCGATTGAGGTCAGGATTTCTGAATTCATATTGCACGGAGGGATAGCATGACAGAACACAAAGCAGGCCCTGCTAATGGAAGTATTCTAGTCGTTGGAGGAGGGATCAGCGGGCTGACCACAACCCTCGAAGCTGCTGAAGTGGGTTACGAGGTGTTTTTGGTGGAAAAAAATCCTTACCTGGGCGGAAGAGTGGCACAGCTAAATCAATATTTCCCCAAGCTATGTCCTCCAAGCTGTGGACTGGAAATTAATTTCAGAAGAATTAAGGATAACCCTAACATTAAGGTTTTTACACTGGCAGAGGTTGAAAAGGTCGATGGGACACCCGGCAACTATGATGTTACGATAAAGTTGAGCCCAAGATATGTTAATGAAAACTGTACCTGCTGTGGTGATTGTGAGGCGGTCTGCGAAACCGAAATTTCCAGTGATTTTAATTTTGGAATGAATAAGATCAAGGGGGCTTATCTGCCCTTTGAAATGGCTTTTCCGGCCCGTTATGTAATTTCTCCTCAGATTATCGGCACCGAGGATGGCAAGCGGTGTAAGGAAGCCTGTAAATACGACGCCGTGGATCTTGATATGGAAGCCAAAACCATGAACCTGAAGGTGGGGGCCATTGTTTGGGCCACCGGCTGGGAGCCTTATGACGCCACAAAGATAGACAATCTCGGTTTCGGACAATATCCGAATATTATTACCAATATGATGATGGAAAGGCTTGCATCTCCCAATGGACCCACCAAAGGGAAAATTGCCCGGCCGTCGGATAACAAGGAACCCGAAACCATTGGTTTTGTTCAATGCGCCGGGTCAAGGGACGAAAATCATCTTCCCTATTGTTCTTATATTTGCTGCATGGCATCTCTGAAACAGGCCACCTACATCCGGGAACAGTACCCTGATGCCAAGGTATATATCTTTTATATCGATGTTAGAGCGCCCGGCCAGCGCTATGAGAAATTTTACCAGAAGATCAAAGAAGATGAAAATGTCTTTTTAATCAAAGGTAAGGTCGCTGAAGTGACCGAAGACCCGGGAACAGGCAATATCACCGTGGTTGCAGAAAATGCTGTAACCGGTGAAAAAATAAAGCAAACGGTCGAAATGGCTGTCCTTGCCACCGGGATGCAGCCCACAACTGCAACCGTCAAACTGCCGGCCGATCTGAAATATAATGAAGACGGCTTTATCATCAATGATTTTGAAAAAGGCGGTATGTTTGCAGCAGGATGCGCCAATAAGCCGGCGGATGTGGTTTCGTCAAACCAGAATGCTACCGGTATGGCACTTAAAGCGATTCAAACCCTGGTGAAGAGGTAGGAGGTTATCCATGGATAAAAAATATGGTGTATATATCTGCACAGGTTGCGGCATCGGGGATGCCCTTGACATGGAAGCGCTGTGTGAAGTTCCTGACGAAGAAGGTCTTCCTGTTAAAACTCATCCTTTTCTTTGTGGCAAGGAAGGGGTTGAACTGATAAAGAAGGACATTGAGGAAAACGGCATAAACACACTGGTTATCGCCGCCTGTTCCCGCCGGGTTAATTTTGATGTCTTTAAATTTGACGGATGTATTGTGGACCGGGTTAATTTGAGAGAACAGGTGGTCTGGTCTCATCCCAGATCAGAATTTCCGGCGCTTACCGAAGAACAAAAAGATGATGAAGAGCACTTTGATCGGGTGCAGATGCTGGCCGAAGATTATCTGAAAATGGGGATGGCAAAAGTTGAAAAAATCGATTTGCCGGAGCCGTACAAGCTTGAAACCTTAAATAAAAAAATTCTGGTTATCGGCGGCGGCATCACCGGTATCTCTGCGGCTCTTGATGCGGCCAAAACCGGTTATGAAGTGACCATCGTTGAAAAAGAAGCCTCTTTGGGCGGATATGCGGCTAAAGTTCGTAAACAGTTGCCCATTCAAGAGCCTTATGAGAATCTTATTCCTCCGGTCATTGAGGCCAAAATCAAAGAACTTGAGGCTTATGACAATATTTCCGTCAAGACAGATACGATTGTTGCCCGTATAGCCGGTGAGCCCGGTGATTTTACGGTAACATTAAAGAAGCCGGGTGAAAAGATCGAGTTTGACGTTCCGTATCCTCTGCCCGAAGAGATGAAATTTGATGAAAACGGCAAAGAACTGGATGTTGAAGCGCAACATAAACGGTACCTGGAATACAATGAGGGCAAACTTGACATTTTGCAAATAGATCCGAATGGTGAAAAATTCGGGGCCGTGATACTTGCTGCCGGATGGCGGCCGTACACGCCTGAAAAAGATGAATTTGCCCACCTCGGATATGGTGCACTGCCGGATGTGGTTACCAACCACCAGTTTGAGGAGATGGCAGCCAAGGGCAAGATAACCACTTCAGACGGCAAAGAAGCCAAATCGGTTGTTTTTATCCAGAGTCCGGGTAAAGGCGAGGATGATGCGGACTTTAAATATTGCGGTTCGGTCACCAGCATGGTTGCGCTTAAGCAGGCCAAGTACGTGTGCGAAGATTATGAGGACGCAAAGGCCTATATTTTTTACCAGCACATGCGGACCCCCGGGCTTTTGGAAAACTTTTACAAAAGTCTCCAGCAGGATGAGAGCATCTTCATGACCAAAGGTGACGTTATCGGTGTCTCCAAAAACGGTGACGGTATGATCGTGGAAGCGGATAATACGTTGCTGGGTGAAAAGGTCAAGGTCAAGGCCGATATGGTGGTTTTGGCCACCGGCATGGTCCCGGTTACCGTGGATGATCCGGTGGTTAATCTGGCGTATCGTCAGGGACCGGCTTTCCGTGATATCGGTCTTTTTGAAGGATATTGTGACTCAAATTTCATCTGCTTTCCTTATGAAACCCAAAGAACCGGTATTTATGCTGCCGGCGCCATTCGACGCAGCATGACCATGGAAGAGTCCATTGAAGATGCAACAGGATCCGCTCTTAAAGCGATTCAGTGTATTGAATCGGTAAACCGCGGGGTTTCCGTGCATCCCAGGTCCGGCGACATGACATTCCCGGATTTCTTTTTCCAGAGATGCACCCAGTGCAAACGATGTACGGAGGAATGTCCCTTTGGCGCCCTGGATGACGATGAAACCGGTACGCCCAAGCCGAATCCCACCCGATGCCGACGCTGCGGCACCTGCATGGGTGCCTGTCCCGAACGTATCATCGGCTTTGCCGATTACAATATCGACAGTGTGGGATCCATGGTCAAAGCCATCGGCGTACCTTCTGAAGATGATTATGACGAGCCCCCTTTCAGGATCGTCGGGTTTGTATGTGAAAACGATGCCTATCCGGCTCTGGACATTGCCGGTTTGAACCGGCTCAGTTATTCGGCCGAGGTCCGGTTTATCCCGGTTCGATGTCTGGGATCCATGAACGTGATCTGGATTAAGGATGCTCTTGCTCAGGGCATGGACGGGGCTTTTCTCCTAGGGTGCAAACATGGCGATGACTACCAGTGCCATTTTGTCAAAGGGAGTGAGCTTGCGGACATCAGAATGAAGAAAATCGGCGAAGCCCTGTCGAGTCTGGCCCTGGAAGAAGAACGGGTGGCCCAATTCGAAGTCGCCATTGATGACTATGACAAGCTCCCCAAAATGATAAATGATTTTGTGGAAATGGTTGAAGATCTCGGCCCCAACCCGTTTAAGGGATTCTAGTGATTGATAATTTTCGATTGACGATTGAAGATTAATTTTTCAATCGTCAATCGTCAATCGTCAATATTCAATATAATGAGGAGGTATTCACATGACGGATAAATACCTGATTGAGCCTGATGTAAATTTTATTAAGGAAGTCGTCGGGCTCGGGGGGGACACCCTGAAAAAGTGCTTTCAATGTGCTACATGTTCGGTGGTCTGCCCTATTTCTCCTGACACTAAACCGTTCCCCAGAAAGGAGATGATTGCCGCATCATGGGGATTAAAAGACAGGCTGGTCAATAATCTGGACATCTGGCTGTGCCATCATTGTGGGGATTGTACCACCATGTGTCCTCGCGGCGCCAAACCGGGTGAAGTGCTGGCTGCGGTTCGTTCTTACGCCATTACGGATTATGCCGTGCCCAAGGCCATCGGAAAAGCGGTTAACGATCCCAGAAAGCTTCCCATTCTTATGGGGATTCCCGTGGTTATTTTTCTGGTGCTGGGCCTTATAACGGGTCTGCTCGATTTTTCACCGCCCTTGGGGGAACACGGAATTGCACATCATCTGTTCTTTTCCTCATGGCTGGTGGATATGATTTTCGTACCCTTGGCCATCTGGGCCGTTGTGGTTTTCGGTATCGGGTTGAAAAGATTTATCACTGATATCCATGAAAATGCCGTGCTGGAAGGTAAGACCCAAAAGAAAACGCTTGATTTCGTTGGGTTGGGCAAGGCGTTATGGAACATATTGCCGACCATATTAAAACATGATAAATTTACGGAATGCGATGAAAACAGCGATCGAGCCACCCCCCATTTGATGGTATTCTGGTCATTTATCGGGCTTTTTATTGTCACCAACATATTTTTTGTCGTGCTGTATGTGTTTCAACAGCATGGCCCTTACTCACAATTAAATCCGGTGAAGTGGCTTGCAAATGTCAGCGGTGTTGCCCTGGTTATCGGCAGTGCTCTTTTGATCAAAAACCGTCTGGCCAAGGCCAAAACCGATCAGACCTCGAGCTACCAGGACTGGTATCTTCTGGGACTTGTTCTGGGTCTCGGCGTCACCGGTTTACTTACCGAAGCAACACGGCTGGCAGGTCTGGCAGGTTTGACTTATTTTATGTATTTTGTTCATCTTGTTTTTGTATTCGACTTGTTCGCATTTTTGCCGTTTTCAAAGCTGGCCCATATTGTCTACCGGACGGTGGCCATGGCGTATAACGAGTATTCGGAGAGGAAATAGAAATAGTATGGGAATTTCCTTTTTTGGACACAGACCCGCCTGCCACTGCAAGGCACGAGCGGGCAGGTGAAAACAGGTCATCAAGATTCTTAAATTACAAAATAACAATATTAATTGAAAAACATATAAATTAATTGAAAAACATATAAAAAAAGGGGAGACAATTTTTTGTCTCCCCTTTTTTTTAGTAACAAGTAACAAGCAACTTGCTCTTTCAACTATTTATTTTTTTTCGCCGGTAGCGGCCCCGTGCATCTTGATTTCAACTTTTTCAGTAAGCCCTTCGTAGTACTCTCTAAGGATTGCAACAACTTCATCCCGTCCAAAGTGATCGGGAAGGTCTCCACCCTCTGAAAGCATCTTTCTGAGCATGGTTCCGGAAAGAAGAACCCTGTCTTCCTTACCATGGGGACAGGTTCTGAGTGAAGCCATGCCGTCACATTTGTAGCAATAAAATGTCCAGTCGATTTTTAAGGGTTTGCAGAGCAATGATTTACCCGGATCGTCCGAGGTCGGGATTTTATCAAAGATGGTCTGGGCTTCAAACATGCCGTAAAAATCGCCCACGCCCGCATGGTCACGTCCGATAATCATGCGTGAGCATCCGTAGTTCTGACGGAAGGTTGCGTGCAAAAGACCTTCTCTGGGTCCGGCGTAACGCATGTCCAGGGGATAGCCGCCCTGGACCACATTTTGATCGACAAAATAGTTCTTCACGAGAGTGTCGATACATTTTACGCGAACTTCTGCAGGAATGTCTCCGGGTTTCAGGTTGCCCACCAGAGAGTGAATATATACGCCGTCACAAACTTCCACGGCAATCTTGCAGAGGTATTCGTGTGATCTGTGCATGGGGTTCCTGAGCTGCAGGGCGGCAATTTCGCTCCACCCTTTGTCCTCAAAGATTTTGCGAGACTCTTCGGGCCTCATATAAACGCCGGCATATTTGGTGGGATACTCGCCTTCGCTCAAAACCTTGACAGGGCCGGCAAGGTTGAATCCCTTTTGTGCCATGACCATCTGAACGCCCGGATGATCTTCTCCTGCGATCTTCCAGAACTCTTCGGCGGTGGGAGTGCCCTCTCCCATGTACACCTTTTCACATTCAAATTTCTTGTCGGCTTCGGTCAATTCATATTTTTCCGAAACCTTCATGGTTCCCATAATTTCATTACTATCCGGGTCGCACAGCGCAATTTCATCACCTTCGCTGATGCTGTCGGCGTCCGCTTTGTCCACGGAAAGGGTCACGGGAATGGGCCAGAAGGTCCCATCGGCAAGTAGGAAATTTTCGCAGACACCTTTCCAGTCCGCTTTGGTCATAAAGCCTGTCAGCGGGCTGAATCCGCCGATACCCATCATGATAAGGTCACCGACTTCACGATGAGATACCGTAATTTTTTTTAGCCCTTCGGCCTTTTTCTTTTCTGCCTCAAGTTCAGCGCCTTCAAGCAAGCAGCAGGTCAATCCCTTGCCGCCGTGTGGTGGAATTAAATTTGACATTTGTTACCGTCTCCTTTCATCTTTTTATTTTAATAATAAATGGTTTTACAATACCATTTCGATTTTCCCAAACGGAAACTTTTAATAATGAAAAGATCATTTGTCAAGGATAATCACCGTCTAATTGCCCAAAATACCCAAACTATCTAAAATTTAGATGTCAGGCATCAAATATCACAGGTGTCAGGTTTCAGGTGTCAGGTTTCAGGCGGGGAGGGATCTGGGATTAGAGGTCAGAGGTCGGGAGTCAGGGGAAAGAGCATAGCGCAAAGAGGAAAGAGAGCAGCATCCAGGATCAGTCAGATAGCAATGCCACAGGCGCTTTAAAACTAAGGAATAGTTGCTCCAGAATGATTTTCACAAATACTGTATATGGAAGTGGAGGATCTTGAATTATATAAAAGGTTGTGACTGAAAATGTTTCCTGACACCTGAAACCTGAAACCAAATAGCAATGGCAACCTCAGCAAACAACAATCTTGATTTACATCCATTATTACATTTATAAGGCAAAAACTCAGGTTCTCCAAAATCCCTTTAACTTCAATTAATTGTAGAAATTCCGTAAATTTTGTTATCACTCCTGTTTGGTTCCCGTGATGGTCACTTCAATAGCCCGTGTCCGTGGACGATTATCGTGATTGATTGCAACCACCTGCTGCCAGGTCCCCAGTTTGATCCGGCCGTTTCGAACCGGCAGGGCAATGGAAGGCCCCAGCAATGCGGCCTGGACATGGCTGTGTCCGTTACCGTCATGCCATGCCTTTTCGTGTTCGTATTCCATATCCGGAGGAGCCAGCCGGTTTATGGCATTTTTCAAATCCTCAACCACACCGGGTTCGAATTCAATGGTTGTAATTGACCCTGTTGATCCCACAATTGTGGCGAAAACACTTCCGAATGCAATACCGGATTTGCTGACCAATTGATCGAGTGTTGTCGTAATGTCGCACATGTCCGGACCGGTTTGCAAGCTGACATCGATTGATTCGTAAGATATAAATACCGGTTTCATAATCATCCTCCAGAGACCTTTGAAAAACGTCCCTTTTTGCCCAATTTCTGCGTCAGGCTCAAATTTTAATCCTCGAAATACTCAATGTATGTCTGCGGTTAAAATTTTCGCCTTTCTTGAACTTGAACAAAAATGAACATTTTTCAAAGGTCTCTATAAGTTAAAAAGTTATCCAATCATTTCTGACGGCAAAGTAAAAAGTTCAAATTCAAGGCGTGCAAATTTTGTAATCATGAGGCGTACTTTTCGTACGTTGAATGATTACGAAATGCAGCTCAACGCAGAAGTTGGATTTTTTACGAAGCCGTCAAAGAAGGTCCAGGTTCCAATTCCATAGACCGGGTCTTTTTTTCAGGGTCACCTCTTTTGGAATCGGTTCCACTATATGTACGAAGAGGCGATATCCTGCTTTTTCAAGCTGGTTTTGTTTGGCACTTATATCGAGTTTCCAGTTGGGGTATACCCAGTAGTCCGACTCGAATTTATTGATCCAGGATTCTTCGCCTTTGGGGCTTATCAAAGGTTTTTGGGTATCCAATTTTTCCGAAATTATGCGCGAAACGCATAGGGGCCAGTTGCCCGATATTACGATTCCCAGGGGCAGAGGGCTGTGTTTGGGCAGGGTAAAATAATCTTTGCGACCCAGTTCCGGGCTGACAATGGCTCCTTTAAAACCGAGTGATGCCAGTGTTTTTATGGCCAATGGATTGGTGATATTGCAAAACGGTCCTGCCCAGAGGTTCAATTTTTTTGGCGTACTGAAAAAGGCCAGTTGCCAGGGAGCGTTAAGTACGAAATTCCGTGCCCCCCTTTTAAGGACACGGTTGACGAGTTCTTTGAAGTTCGTCTCGGATTCAGGCCAGATAACCGGCGGAAGCCACCACCAGAGCCGGTGACCGGGACCTTTTGGCATTTTATTTTCGGCCTGAGATTGTAGCCACAGTCCTGTCAACCCCCTGGATTTTGCCTTTTCGGGTTTACGAAATACATGAAGATCAGAGACGGTTGCTTTGTTTCTTGATCTTTTTGGCAGCCTGACATTAAACATTGCAGGGGGAATTTTCAATGCCGGTTTCTTGTTTAACTCCTTTTCAATGCCGGACAGCATGCCCTCAAGAGCTTTTTCCCGCCGGTCTGTAAGGAAAATCGGGGTTCCTTTTGCAGGAATTATTTTCGAGGACGTTTTAAGAAAAAGACGCCCCCCTTTGGGTACGTATTTACCCACCCTTTGGGTGCCGTGCCATGACTCGTCCTCATATCCCAGGCGGAGGAGATCGCCGGGCAAAAGTTCCTCTCTCGGGATTAAAAAAGGCTTTTGTTGGGTTCCTTTTACCTTTCCCACCTGAAGACCGGAACCGGTCTGAATGTCAATGCTTACCGGATTCTGAGGCCGCTGGGGGAGAAAATTATAATGGGTGCTGGTTCTGCCAAGGGCATAAGATAATAATGCAAGCGCCTGTTTCTTCATTTTGGGATCGCTTCCATGATCCCTTAAGATCCGGTAAGCTTTGACCGTATAGAAAACGTAATGAGGACCTTTTTTCCGGCCTTCAATCTTCCAGGCCCGGACCCGGGGAATGTCCAAAAGGACTTTGACGAGAACATCCAAACTCAGATCCCGGCATGAAAAAAATCTTTTGCTTTTGCTTTTTTGAGTATAAACCCTGCGGCAGGGCTGCACGCATCTTCCCCTGAGCCCGCTTTTACCGCCCAGATAACTGCTCCAGTAACACCTTCCGGAAACACCGTAGCAAAGCGCCCCGTGTATAAACAGTTCCAGGTCCAGGCCTCTGGGGCAATCCAACGCCATGGCCTTAATTTCGTCTATGTTCAGTTCTCTGGGAAGAACAATCCGGTGAATTCGGAATTTACTTTTAACCAGTTTAAGGGCGGATGCAAAGCTTACATTAGACAGGGTCGATAAATGGAGGTTGCCCGAAAAACCGGTTTGCCTGGCCAATTGTAAAAGAGAAAGGTCCTGGATGATGAGTGCGTCGGGTTTCACCCACCGGTGGAGCAGCTTAAGAATCTTTCCTGCTCTGTCCAGTTCGTCGGTTTTTAAAAGGGAGTTTATGGCCACATGGACTTTGGTTCCTTTATCATGGGCCAACCGGGTCAGGGTCGAAAGCTCCTCAATTGAAAAATTTTTGGACCCCATGCGCGCTGAAAATTGTTTCAACCCGCAGTATATTTCATCGGCTCCGGCTGCCAGGGCCGCCAGAAACGAGGCCTTGTTCCCGGCCGGCGCCAGAATAGCAGGGGGCTTAACTGTTAACGTTTCATCTCTCATTTTGATTATCATAACGGATAGATAATATAAAATCAATCCTGGATTTTACGTGTTATTTCGTAATGTTGGAACCATAGCCCGTAACTTCTCGATAAGTTCTGGTGTATTAAATGATCATATTGACCCGGATCCATAATTTATTGAGATGTTACCATAATCCATAACTTCTCAAAATTGATCCATTTACATGCCAAACAATATATCCTCTTGCGTGAACAGCACCATGTATTATATTAAAGACTAATTGAAAGAAATCCGGGAAATATCGAGTGATTAAGCATTTGGAAATCTCACTCCCGATGTCATTGCGATAATCAAAGGTGAACTCATTAATAACTATTTAAATTTAGTATATTATAGAATTTACAAAGCGCATATATTACGAATTACGAATAACAAATAACCCTTAACCCCGGTTTTACGTTTTTGTTCAAACAAGGAGACCTTTGAAAAATGTTCAATTTTGTTCAAGGTCGAGGAAGACGAAAATTTTAACCACAGGAATACATTGAGTATTTTGAGGATTAAAATTTGAGTCTGACGCAGAAATTGGGCAAAAGGGGGCGTTTTGCAAAGGTCTCACGGGGTATAAAAAAGGAAGGA
>Ga0272444_10000966_pt1 | contig 28957 bp, 28 predicted proteins | sample SSMForm13_FD_201033 | JGI IMG/M metagenome (GOLD analysis project Ga0272444, IMG submission 201033) | Marine sediment archaeal communities from Little Sippewissett salt marsh, Falmouth, MA, United States - SSM-Form-13 | ecosystem: Environmental > Aquatic > Marine > Wetlands > Sediment ...
GACCGGGAAGCTATATTCCGAATTCAATATACGCCAACGTGGGACGCTGTCTGACGGGTGAAGCTGTGTATCACGAGCAGGAAATCCTCTGTGACATTTCGGGCGGTGTGGCTGCTACCTTCCCCCATGAGAGCGACTTCGTCAATCCTGAGACGAAAGAGCTGCTTGAAAAATACGTCATGAGAAATCCCAAAGTATCGGCACAGAACATTGCACAGTTCTGGCGCTATCTGGGTGATGTACTCTGTTCCGCCACAGGTGGAATCAGCAATGTAGGGAACTACCATGGCGGCGGATCGCCTGTCATGGAGCAGATCGCCATTACCACGCAGTACGATGTCGAAGAGAGAAAAGACCTGGTCAGGCGACTTGCCGGTATGACGAAGGACTAAACGCAGGCGTTGCCGGTGAAATAGCCGGAAATATTCTCGATTGATTGTACGAGGGCGGCGCTGCGGCGCTGCCCTCTTTCCTCTGGTATAATGACAGTATGGCCAAGAATGAAACAAAACTCAGGATCATAAAAAAGGGGGCGCAACTGGTCCACGCTAGGGGATTCAACAATACGGGAATCCAGGAGATTCTCGACGCCGCAGGGATTCCCAAGGGCTCATTTTATTTTTATTTCAAAAACAAGGAAGATTTAGGTCTGCATATCATCGATTATTATGGAGAAATTCTTGTTGGTAATACGGTGATCTATCTTCAGGATACGTCAATTCCTCCTCTTGAGCGTATTGATCGCCTGCTGGAAACGAATCAAAGACGTTTTGAAAAGCTCAATTTCAGATACGGCTGTCCCATCGGCAATATGATGCAGGAGATGGCCGATCTCAGCGATACTTTTCGTGAGCGCATTATTCAGGTGTATTCCCGCCTGAGCGCCTGTATCGAGGCCTGTCTCAAAGAGGGGCAGCGTATCGGTGACATCCCGGCGGAAGTGGAACCTGAAGAGACGGCGCAGTTTATTCTGAACAGCTGGGAAGGTGCCATTATGCAGATGAAGCTTACAAAGGATGAACGCCCTTTGGCAGCCTGCAGAAAACATGTTAAAGTCAAGTTGATGAGTAAGTAGAATGAGGAAGTTGTTTCTGCCTTTTCCGTATGCGTATTACTGAGAGGGAATGTTTCGGATCGATGTGTTTCGCGAGACCAGTATCAGCAGGCAAATAAGCAGAACAAACACCGCGATAATCCCGCCCATGAAGTAGTATACTGCCCCCAGATTCCAGGCTTCCTTTATCCAGCCCACAATGTACACGGCGAATGATCCTATTCCGAAGGTGAGAATAAACTTGATGCCATAGCTGGTGCTTCTCCATTGGCTCGGGGTAAAGGTGGCCACAAGACTGTTCTCTATCGGCTGCATGCCCAGTGAAAACAATATATAGAGGCCGGCGGACAGCACCAGAAGCTCCTGGCTGAAAAATCCCATTGCGATGACAAAGGGAAGACTCATGCCGTGAAACAGCAGATAAAGCCAGCGAAGATCGTGTCTGTCGGCGAGCCTTCCTCCAAGCAGCTGTCCGAAAATTCCGATGGTATAGATAGCCGAGGCAAGAATCGTCGCCGCCATCGTTTTTGCGCCTGTAGAGTTTGAAACTGATACGCGGTTGAGCAGATCCCAAAGGAAACTCGCCTTCAGTTCCAGATATGCCGGCAGGATAACGCTGTTTGCACGATAGGCGAGTCCTGCCAGTGTCATGATCACGCAGAGAATAACAAAGTACTGCCGATAATTGTTTGACCTTTCGGTCACTCCCGCCGGGCGTCTTTCGTGCATATGAATCGGTGTTTCATCAATGGGGGTGAAATAGAGAAACATACCCCAGGCTAACGAAATAATGCCGATCAGAAGGTAGGTACTCTGCCATCCGACGAGCCAGTTCAGCAGTCCCGCAATAAAAGGCGCACTCACAAGGCCGATGTTGCCGGCAACGCCGTTAATACCGAGAGCCATACCGCGATTTTTTACCCCGATGGAAATCAATCCCATACCCGCCGGGTGATAAATGCTGGCAAAGAGTCCGATGAGGGCAAGTGAAAGCGAAAGAGATGCGGCGGACTGTGAAAATGAAGTCACCATGGCGCCGACACCGGTTCCTGCAAAGAATACAATCAGACTTTTTCGGTTTCCGAAACGGTCAGCGGCAATTCCCGCCGGCAGTGCGGCGATTCCATAGAGGAGATACATGAGGAATCCCAGCTTCAGCACATCGGCGAGGTCCATGTTCAGGGATCGCATCAGCGGTATTGCCAGAGCGGGGAAGATAAGTTCGTAAAAGTGGGTCAGATAATGGGCTGCACCGGTAAAAAGTACGATCTTTTTTTCGTTGTTCATAACGGTTACGTTAATGTGTAATCCTGTAGTCAAAAGCGGCAACAATGTTCAATCTGGAGAGATTGAATGTGACCGGCAACGGTTCGAAGGGCGCCGCCGATCGTATTGTTCTAATCGATTCGTCATCGAGTATGGGGTACCCTGATGATCCGACGACCGAGGTTTCGGATACCCCCCCCTTGTCGGTGATAGTAAACAGAATGATGGTGGTTCCTTCCTTTTGAGTATGCTTTGCCTGTGGAGGATAGCACCATTCACGCTCTATTTTTCCTCTCAAGTAGGCGAGATATAGGTCGTATTTGCTGTGCAGTGTGCCGAGCGCAACAGTATCTTCCCGTATCGGCCGGATATTGTCTGAAGTATTCATCGACAAATCCTGCAGTGGTGTGCTACTCTTTTCTCCGTCACACAGGGGATCCTGCACCGACCGAGGATCCTCAAGAGACACAGTGAGGGGGTCGGAATGGATGCGCCTGTTTCCGATTTCGATAAACCCTGCAACAGCCAGCAAGGCTACGTGGAGTGCAAGGGAAATCGCAATGGTGATAAGGAATATTTTATCTGAAATCATGGTCTTCATCACCTCGCGCACTATAGCGGAAGCAGGAGGGTGAATCAAGATGATTGTGATACAGCGCGAAGATTATATGTGCGGTGCCATATCGAGCCGAACTGCTCGAAATTAATAGATGTCACATGGATGCTGACGATAAAGACGAAACATTTATGACCCTTGCTCTCGAAGAGGCAAAGGCGGCCTTCGCGGAGAACGAAGTGCCCATCGGGGCTGTGCTGGTGTATAAAGGATCGGTACTGGCGAGAGCCCACAACCGTCCGGTATCGACGAGTGATCCAACGGCCCACGCGGAGATTCTTGCCATCAGGCAATCTTCTCAAACACTGGGTAATTATCGTCTCCCCGATGCGATTCTCTATGTCACACTGGAACCCTGCATCATGTGTGTCGGTGCTATTGTCCATGCCAGAATCGCCCGAGTGGTATACGGTGCCGCCGACCCGAAGGGGGGCAGTCTTTCATCGTGCTATCACATTTTTGATGATGGAAAGCTGAATCACGTTGCAGAGGTACGGGGTGGCGTGCTCGAAAATGAGTGCGGTGAAATTTTGAGTAGATTTTTCAGAAAAAAGAGGGTATGAGTGCGGTTTAAATTGTGGAGAGGTACCGAAGTGGTCGTAACGGGGTCGACTCGAAATCGACTTGGGGGCCAAAAGCCCTCACGGGGGTTCGAATCCCCCTCTCTCCGCCATTTGATAAAAAAGGCGCCCGGTGCGCCTGGTCTTTATAGAGGTTCTACGGAGGGATGTCCGAGTTGGCTGAAGGAGCACGACTGGAAATCGTGTGTACGCCCACAAAGGTGTACCGGGGGTTCGAATCCCCCTCTCTCCGCCATTTTTTTTCAGGTGCGAAATGACAGCCAGGTCCCGGGGAACGGCGTATTGTGAACCCCGTCAGGTCCGGAAGGAAGCAGCGGCAGCAGTTTCGGCGTTTGCTCCGGGGTAACCTGGCTGTCAGTCTTTACATTCGGCAGCGTGCTGCGGATAACTTCATCCCGATTGATGCGAATCGTGGGAGTCTTTGATGGAATACCTCGTTCTGGCCCGTAAATGGAGACCTCAGGTCTTTGAAGATGTGGTGGGACAGGACCATGTCGTAAAAACACTGCGCAATGCCATTGCCATGAATCGTACCGCTCATGCATATCTTTTCAGCGGTCCTCGCGGCACCGGCAAAACAACGGTGGCACGTATACTTGCCAAGGCATTGAATTGCGTGGACGGTCCTACCGACAGGCCATGTAATCAATGTGCGAACTGCAGGGAAATTACGGACGGTACGTCTCTGGACGTTCGTGAAATTGACGGGGCCTCGAACCGTGGCATAGACGAAATCAGGGAGCTAAAAGAAAATATAAAATTTTCTGCGGCTTCATCGACCTATAAAATATATATAATCGATGAAGTCCATATGCTGACCAAAGAGGCCTTTAATGCCCTTCTTAAGACACTTGAGGAACCGCCCCGCCATGTGGTGTTTGTCTTTGCAACCACCGAAATTCACAAAGTTCCGGCGACAATTCTGTCCCGTTGCCAGCACTTCGAGTTTAAAAGAATTTCACTTAAGCAAATCGCCGGGAATCTCGCTCATATTGCAAAGGAAGAAAATATATCCATCAGCGGCCGGGGTGTTGCATGGATCGCCCGAGCAGGCGAAGGGAGCCTTCGAGACGCCCAAAGCCTCTTTGACCAGGTGATATCCTATGCCGGCTACGATATCGCTGACGAGGATATTGAAGAGGTTCTTGGCTTAAAAGATCGGCGCTACCTGAGCGGGCTCGCACAGGCGGTTCTGGAGAGAAAAGCGGGACAGTGTCTTGCCGTCGTCGATGAGATGTATTACTCCGGCGTTGATCTGAAACACTTTTACCAGCTTTTTACAAATCACTTCATGAACTTACTGATGGCCACACTGTCGAATCACGAGGGGCTGCTCACCGAGCTTGCTGAGGAGGAACAGGCCGAGTTGAAAGTGCAGGTTCACGAAGTCTCAGGGAAAACGGTACAGCGCCTGCTGGATATGTTGATGGCCGGTGAGGATGATATGAGGCGATCAGAGGAACCGCGGCTGTTTTTCGAGTATGTATTGGTAAAAATGGCCTTTCTTGAACCTCTCATTCCCATTGATGAAATGGTGTCACGATTGGAGGAGCTGGAGCAAAGACTGGTTTCGAAAGGAGAAGTGCAACTTCACTTACATGGCGCCGATACTTCTCGATCCGCCGACGTGAAAGTAGCGGATGACGGAGAAACTCAACTATCGGAGAAGATATGGGAACCCTCCAGATGCAACGATGGAGAGTCTGTGCCGGAAAAACGGGAAGTCTATGACCTGTCAGGGGAGAAAACGGGGAACGCTCAATGGGAGCATTTTAAGGAGCGTCTCAAGAGAGAAAATCCGATTCTCTCTTCGAAAGTGGACTGTGGAGAATTTCTTGGTTTTGATAACGGTCATCTGAAAATCGGATTTCCTCAGGGCCATGTGTTTCTCGACAATATAAGGGATGAAGCGCACATCAGTCAGATGAATCGTGTGATAAGGGAGTGTACCGGTGCCGAGATTGAGGTAGAAATCGAGGTACACGGGGAGAGTGGCCGAAACGGTCTCAACAGCGGAGCGGAAAAGGTGAGATCGCTCGATGAAATTCGAAGCGCCGCCTTGCATCATCCCTTGGTGCAGCAGGTGATGGATACGTTCGAAGGTGCGGAAGTAAAGGATGTGAAAATCAAGGACAAGGAGTAGGGCTGGCCTGTTGCGGTAGTCGGCAGATGACAGGCTTTAAATAATAAGGAGGTTGATGCGTTGGTGCAGAATTTTGGAAAACTCATGAAACAGGCGCAGCAGATGCAGTCAAAAATGCTGAAGCTCCAGGAGGAACTTGCCAGCAAGACCGTCGAGGCTGCCTCGGGTGGCGGTATGGTCACGGCGGTGGTGAACGGGAAGTATGAAGTGATATCGTTAAATATCGAGCGGGATGTGGTTGATCCCGATGACATCGATATGCTGCAGGATCTCGTGATGGCGGCGGTCAACGAAGGGATGCGCAAGGTTCAGGAAATGACGCAGGAAGAAATGGCGAAACTGACCGGCGGCATGAATATTCCGGGATTGATGTAGAAACGCGATGACGGGTTATCCACTTCCTATTCGTCGGCTGATTGCTGAATTTGCCAGGTTCCCCGGTATCGGTGAAAAAACGGCGGCTCGATTGGCCACCTTTGTACTTCAGGCTTCCGAGACCGATATGGCCGGGTTCGCCCAGAGTGTGATGGATGTGAAGAAAAAAATTAAACTCTGTCCGGTCTGTTTTAATCTTACGGAAAGAGAACTGTGTGAAATATGCAGTGATCAATCAAGAGACAAGGGTATTATCTGTGTGGTGGAGGATACCGATGCCCTCGTCGCTATTGAAGAGAGTGGGGGGTTTCAAGGAACCTACCATGTGCTGCACGGCGTCCTTTCTCCATCCGAGGGAATCGGTCCCGATCAGCTGCGGCTCGCCGAGCTGGTGAGTCGGGTTGAGAGAGATGGCATACAAGAGGTGTTTATCGCCACTAATCCCAGTGTACAGGGTGAATCAACGGCTCTTCTTATCAAGCGGATGCTTGAGGGGTTTCCCCTTTCAATTACCCGAATTGCTCTGGGGGTGCCCATGGGAGGCAGCCTGAAATACATAGACAAGATGACCATGGCAAAGGCCATCGAATTTCGTCGGGGGGTATAACACCTGTCTGTGAGTGCAATGCGTAAAATATCAGTCAATGTCATTACCGAAACGGTGCGTGACCTCTTTCTGGAGACAAGTAGAATACTTGGTGATGATGTAATCGGCGCCCTTGCCGAGGCCCGTGTTTCTGAAGAATCAGAATTAGGTCGCTGGGTGCTCGAAAAGATCATTGAGAATATCGAGGTGGCGCGAAATGAATCGTTACCGCTTTGCCAAGATACGGGTCTTGCTGTGCTGTTTGTGCAAGTCGGTCAGGATGTTCATTTGACAGGAGGCAATCTGAACGATTCGATTGATCAGGGAGTACGTGAGGCATATCGGGACGGATATCTGCGCAAGTCGGTATGTGATCCCCTGTCAAGGGAAAACACGGGGGATAATACCCCGGCGGTAATCCACACGGAAATTGTTGAAGGCGATCGTATCCGGATTGTTGCCATGCCGAAAGGGGGCGGCAGTGAAAATATGAGTACGGTAAAAATGCTCACGCCTTCCGATGGGGTGGAGGGAATAATAAAACAGGTCATTGAAACTGTCAGACAGGCAGGACCCAATCCCTGTCCGCCGACAATCGTGGGGGTGGGGATTGGAGGTACAATGGAGACATCGGCCATCCTGGCGAAAAAGGCTCTCGCACGGACACTAGGTTCTCCCAACGGCAATGATCCGCGGCTGGCGGCGCTGGAGAGCACACTTCTGAATAAAATAAACACCCTCGGAATCGGACCTCAGGGGTATGGTGGTGCAACCACGGCCCTGGCGGTACATGTCGAGATGATGCCCTGCCATATTGCGAGCCTGCCCGTGGCGGTCAATATTCAATGTCACGTGGCACGGCACAAGGAAGCGGTTATATGAGATGAAGAAGGCATTACGACTGCACACTCCGCTGACCGGCGAGATCTGCACAGGACTTCGAACCGGTGATGTAGTGCTTTTGAGCGGGATTGTCATTACGGCTCGTGATGTGGCGCACCGGAGAATCTGCGAAGCCATCAATCGGGGAGATGAACCGCCGGTATCTCTGAAGGGAGAAACCATATTTTATGCCGGTCCCACACCAGCGCCGCCCTCACGGGTGATCGGGTCGATAGGGCCCACTACGTCGGGTCGTATGGATATCTATACCCCGACTCTGCTGGAGGCAGGACTCAAGGGGATGATCGGCAAGGGGAAGCGATCATCGGCAGTGAGAGAGTCGATTCGTCAAAATCATGCCGTCTATTTCGGTGCCATGGGAGGCGTTGCGGCACTACTGTCTCAGTGTGTTACTGCCGTCGAGATGATTGCCTATGAGGATTTGGGAACCGAGGCGATCAGGAGACTGGATATTGTCGATTTTCCGCTTATTGTCATTAATGATATCGAAGGACGTGACCTTTATGAAATGGTTATGATCGGAAACGATCATCTGTACTGAAATTTCGCTGCTGCAGGAGATATGGAAAAAACCGACCAGTGAGTGAGTGTGAAGATTTTTTTAAAAAGACGTATTGACAAAAAGCTGAATAGTAATATATAGAGACCCCTTTAAAACTGTCCAGGGAGATTTCTTTATGGTTGAAATACGATGGCACGGACGAGGCGGCCAGGGCGCGGTTACATCGGTTGAGATGCTGGCGCTGACGGCCATTGAGGAAGGCAAATTCGCACAGGGTTTCCCCAGTTTCGGTCCCGAACGACGGGGCGCGCCGGTGATAGCCTTCAATCGGATCGACAACAAACGAATTAAGGTGAGATCAGGTATCTACGAACCGGATGTGGTCGTGGTGCTTGACCCGAGTCTGGTCGGTTTGGTGAATGTAGTGGAAGGTCTCAAAGCAAACGGCATTCTGATTGTCAATACAACCAAATCTCCGGAAGATATAAAAAAGGAAATGAATTTTCCGGGAACGGTGGCGACGGTAGACGCGGCGAAAATTGCCCGGGAAGAGCTGGGCGTGCCCATTACTAATACGACAATGCTTGGTGCTGTTGTGAAGGCGACAAAACTGGTGAAGATGGAGTCTGCCGAGGCTCCTCTGCAGCAACGGTTTGGCCGACTGGCCCCGAGAAACATCAAGGCGATGGTAAGAGCCTATGATGAGTTGAAAACGGTAAAAGCAGCCTAAACGATTGAGGATTACGTCCAATGGAAAAAAAGAAGAAATGGCCGGAAGATTGGCAGGATCTGAATCCCGGCTGTATGGTGTTCAATCCGGGCAGTGCGCGGGAATATCACACGGGTTCCTGGAGAGCCGAGAGGCCCATTTTCGACGAGAGCAGATGCATTCAGTGCGGGGTATGCTACATCTTCTGCCCTGAAGGATGCATATCCCAGAAAAGCAACGGATGTTTTGAAGCGGACCTTGATTATTGCAAGGGGTGCGGAATCTGTGCGCACGAATGCTGGCCCAAGGCCATCAAGATGATTGAGGAGGGTTAGGACAATGTCAAAGCGAATCGGTATGGAAATAGCGCTTGCAGCCGCCGAGGCGGTTGCCCTCTGCAGGCCCGATGTCATTGCCGCTTACCCCATTACCCCCAACACGCACATACCGGAGCATCTTTCAGATATCGTGGCTGAAGGGAGACTGGACGCCGATTTTATCTGTGTCGAGTCGGAACATTCCGCGATGAGCGCGTGCTGCGGTGCATCGGGTACCGGTGCCAGAGCGTTTACGGCAACCAGTTCCCAGGGACTTGCCTATATGTCGGAAGTCGTTCCCATCGTGTCGTCAATGAGGCTTCCGGTGGTGATGATTGTAGGAAACCGCGCCCTTTCAGGGCCCATCAATATATGGAACGATCAGAGCGACATCATGTACCAGCGGGACTGCGGCTGGATTTCGCTCTTTGCCGACAATGGCCAGGAAGTGATTGATATGGCCATTCAGGCATTTAAAATCGCCGAACATCGCGATGTCATGTTGCCGGTCAATCTCAACTTGGACGGATTCCAGCTCACGCATGTGGTGGAACCCATGGAGATGCCCGACCAAAAAGAAGTTGATGCTTTTCTCCCCACGTACAAGCCGTTTGCGGCCTTGCATCCTGACAATATTGTTTCAATGGGAACTTTGGCGTTGCCCGAGATATTCAATGAAACAGCCAAGGTAAAAGACGAGGTGCTGAAGGATTCCAGGAAGGTCATTCTGGAGGTATGGAAGGAGTGGGAGGAAAGATTCGGGCGAAAGTACGAACCTATTATCTCGCATAAGGCCCGCGGCGCCGATATTCTCCTTCTGACCCTGGGGTCCATGGGTGAAACGGCTGAAGTCGCCGTGGAAGAGATGCGGAAAGAAGGGGTGTCCGTGGGGCTTTTGAAGTTGAAACTGTGGCGGCCCTTCCCCTTCGAAGAATTGAGGAAGGAACTCAAGGGATGCAAGGCGCTGGTAGTGCTTGACAGGGCAGTATCCTATGGCGGTCCGGGTGGACCGGTCTTTTCGGAAGTGCGCTCGGCAATGTACGATCAGGCGGAAAGACCTCTGATTATCAATGAAATAATTGGATTGGGCGGACGTGATGTTCCCGTGAGTGATTTCAGGAAGATCATCGAAAAAGCGGCACAGGCCCTGAAGACGAAACCGAAAGAAGAATACGAAATATTTGGTGTGAGGGGATCATGAGTATAGTTGAAAACTTTGATCTATATGCCCCGAGGCTCGTAGACAAGGAAGAATACTTCAGTGCGGGACATCGTGCATGTCAGGGATGCGGCGAAGCGCTGGCAATCCGGCTGATGTGCAAGGCTCTTGGCAAGGATACGATTATTGTGAATGCAACAGGATGTATGGAAGTCGTATCCACCATGTACCCCACCACAGCATGGAATCTGCCATGGATTCATGTGGCCTTTCCGAATGCCGCGGCAGTAGCGGCAGGGGTGGAAGCGGGGTTGAAAGTATTGAGACGAAAGGGTCGCATTGCCGATCGTGATGTCAAGACCGTTGCAATCGGTGGCGACGGCGGAACCTTCGATATCGGCATTCAGGCGCTTTCCGGTACTATGGAGCGCGGTCACAACGTACTGTACGTCTGTCTTGACAATGAAGCCTATATGAACACGGGGATTCAACGCTCCAGCGCGACACCTTTCGGTGCGTCCACTACCACAAATCCCGCCGGTGTGGCGAGTCTTGGGAAGGGACAGTGGAAAAAGAATTTAACGGAAATTATGGTTGCCCATAATGTGCCCTATGTCGCGACAGCCTGTCACAGCTACCCGATAGATTTTATGAACAAGGTCAAAAAGGCGCGTAAAGTCGATGGACCGAGTTTCATTCACTGCTTGTCGGTATGTCCCACAGGGTGGAGGGTTCCTTCGGCCCATGCCATCAAGATGGGGCGACTGGCCGTCGAAGCGGGCGTCTTCCCTCTCTATGAGGTAGAAGACGGGAAGTACCGGATGACCTACAGGCCGGAAGAAATAAAACCGGTGGAGGACTATATCAAGAGCCAGGGAAGATTCAGACACCTGACGCCGGAGCAGATTGCGCCCATACAGGAGCGGGTGATTCTTGAATATAACAAGCTGCTCGATAAAGTTGACAACCTTCACTCCTGGGAAGAATTGTTACAGGATTAACCATAGAAACGACTCAATAAGGTGATTCAGGCATGGACAAAATTGCATTCAGCAGTTGGAACGGGAAGATCATCGATAACAGAAAGGCGAAGGCGTCAAAAGCGCCCGCCGGCAGTATGGAATTCCCCTCACTTCGATCCGGAGATGAGCTGAGATCGCTTATCGGCTGGAACGGGCTGGTGGTGGTGGACCCGAAGACCGATGTGGTTTCCCTTACGGTAGAGTATCTCAATGAAATTAGAAAAATTTCTTGCGGGGAATGCTCCGTGTGTATGCTCGGAATCGACGCCATTCTCGATCTTTTTGACGAGCTTGAAAGCGGGAGCAGCGCAAAGGCTGTTCTGTCAGAAATAGAATCGATTATAAAACAGGTATCGGTAGCGAGCAAGTGTTCTTTCGGGCAGTCGGCACTTATACCTGTTCTGGATGCGATAAAGCATTTTAAGGGTGATTTCCAAGCATTCGGTTCCGATAAGCGAAAGAAAGAAAAAAAAGAGTATGCGGTCACCGTTACGGCACCTTGCATGGAGGCCTGTCCTGCGGGTCTGGATATTCCCGGATACATTGAACTGATCAAAAACAACCGCTTTGCTGAATCACTCGATCTTATCAGAGAAAAATGCATCATGCCCGGCATCATCGGTCGCGCATGCACCCATCCTTGTGAAGAGGCCTGTGTGCGTAACGATATTGACGAGCCTCTTGCAATACGGCTTCTGAAGCGATCGGCTGCGGATGAAGAGCTCGCATGCGGTGGTGGCTCACTTCGGACATCGGCCGTACAGAAAGACGCGAAAATCGCCATAATCGGGGCCGGCCCGGCAGGACTCGCCGCGGCCTACCGGCTCAGGGCCAAGGGATATGGCGTGACAGTATTCGATGCGTTGCCGCGCGGCGGAGGTATGGTTGCAGTGGGAATTCCTGAATACCGGGTTCCCACGGATATTCTGAATCACGAAGTCGATCTCATCAAACGAGCAGGTGTTGATATTCGTTACAATACCCCCATGGAGAAACTCGATTGGAAGGGTCTGCAGAAAGAAGGATATAAAGCGCTCTTCATTGCTGTGGGCGCCCACAAGGGAAACGACATGGGCGTTGAGGGGGAAGATACCCAGTGTGAAGGTTTTGTAGACGGTGTGGAATTTTTACGCGACATGAACCTGGGGGTGAAAATCGAGCCAAAGAAGAAGGTGGTTATTGTTGGCGGCGGTAACGTGGCCCTGGATTGCGCCCGCAGCTGCGTGCGTCTTGGCTTTAAAGAAGTTGAGATTATATACCGGCGGTCTCGAAAAGAAATGCCCGCGAGTGAAGAGGAAATAAAGGGTGCCGAAGAGGAAGGAGTGAAGATCACTTACCTTGCCGCGCCGGTTTCGATTGCGGCGGAAGGCGGCGCTTTCAAGGCCGTTACGTGCCGTAAGATGAAGCTGGGGAAACCGGATGACAGCGGAAGGCGGCGTCCTGTACCGATTGAAGGGTCAGAATATTTTGTGAAAGCTGATATGATCATTGCAGCCATCGGCCAGAGTCCTGCACTACCCATTGTGAGCGGTACGAAATCGCTTGAACTGACATCCTGGGGAACAATTGATGCAAATCCTGTTACCCTCGAAACGGCGATTCCTGGTGTGTATGCAGGTGGCGATTGTGTGACGGGTGCCGCAACACTCATCGAAGCGCTCGACGCGGGAAACAGGGCTGCGGAAAGCATTAATGCATACCTCTCCGGATGTGCACTGTCAGATGAATTAACATTCAGCGGTGTCGACATAAAGAAAGTTCGGAGTGCGGGGTATGTGGCAAAAGATCATGCCCTTAACGTTGATCTCATGGACGTAAAGAAGAGAAAAGCCTGTTTCGAAGAGGTGGAAGGAGGTTTTTCGATCACGGCGGCCATGGAAGAGGCAAAGCGCTGTCTGCGGTGTTACCGGGTTGTGGTTTGGGAAAAGTAAAGCAGTCTTTAAGGATTCTTTTATATAAAGGGGAAAAGAATGGTTAGCATAGTTATAGACGGGCGGAAGGTGAAGGCCAAAGATGCCTCAACGGTGCTGGAAAACGCTCAGGAATTGAATATTGCGATTCCCACTCTCTGTTACCATAAAGACCTCAGCCCTTTCGGTGCCTGCAGGCTTTGTACGGTTGAAGTAAAAACAAACGGGAAATGGCAGCTCGCGGCATCCTGTACAACGCCTGTCGAAGAGGGAATGGAAATAAAGACCGATTCCGACAAGGTAAAAGAGAGTAGGAAGCTTGCTGCCGCACTTCTGTATGCAAAGTATCCCGAAACAGAAGCGGTACGTCAAATGGCGGAGTTACTCGGTGTGGACGTGTATACGGAAAAGGGAGAAGAGCACGACTGTATTCTTTGCGGCTTATGTGTGCGGGTATGCAAAGAAATCGTTGGTGTCAAAGCTCTTAATTTCCTGGATCGCGGTGTGGGCAGGGACGTGACGGAACCTAGTATCGAATTCGATCCGTCTGTGTGTATCGGGTGCGGTTCCTGTGCCTATGTATGTCCCACGGGCTATGTAACTATGGAAGAAGTTGACAACAAGCGAATCATCTGGGACAAAGTGTTCAAAATGGTACCCTGTGCGGTGTGTGGAAGATTTTTCGCTCCCGAAGATCAGTTGAAATACATCAGCGCGAAGAGCGGAGTTCCCTTTGAAGAATTGACCACCTGCGTGAGTTGCAGATAAAATTTAAAAAAGTAGTTGAAAATAGAAAGTCACTCTGATATTAACGCTAACTTCCGTAAGGGAGAAGTTCTTTAGGTACATTGTTCCCCAGTAGCTCAGTCGGTAGAGCAGATGGCTGTTAACCATCTTGTCCGTGGTTCGAGTCCGCGCTGGGGAGCCAAGACATAATCCGCTAAATATTTAGCGGTCATTTGTTAACGTGAAGCCCCGTAGGATCATTCCTTCGGGGCTTCGCTTTTTCCCCTGTATCCGCCTACCTTTTCAGAGGCGCCCCCAAATTTTTCCATTCTCCGTTTTTTTTCTCACTGCTGGGATTTCAGGTTCAACCCCGGGCGTTGAATCCGCTTGCCCGGAAAAGTGCCCCCTAATTCTCCGATTCTCCGTTTTTCTCCCTTCCTTTGTTAACAACTTTCGGTGCACCGCACCCCGGCCGACACTTCGAAGGCGCATCCGGTATATATAGACCAGAGGCGGAAACGCCGCGGTTCCTGCCGCTGCCCGAAGGAGGTCACCATGGAGTCCCGAGAACCTGCAGAAGCTATGCTAGACGAAGTGCTCACAGAGATTGCTCATATCCTCGGAGAAGGCTATCGCCGGTACCGTTCCCGGCGCTGCCTTCCCCCATCAACAAACACTCAACATTCTGAAAAGATTGAGGAAAAAGTACTTGATTCTTCTCTCGATATAGTCTTTCATACAGGAAGCATTAAAGACGTAGAGAAGGATGACTGATGGATCAAAGGACCTATCGACAGCTTCAGGCTCTTTACCGGATGTCAGTCGGTCAGCTCCGAGAACGATACCTCACGGTTTTTGGTGAAGAGACACGGTCCCATAACAAAGACTTTCTTCGGAAGCGGATCTCCTGGCGAATCCAGGCCTGTTCCGAAGGCGGCCTTTCGGAGCGTGCCCGCCGCAGGGCCGAGGAAATCGTCAATGAGGCGGATCTCCGAATACGCATCCCACGGGATCCGTTGAAGCCCGGTTTCATGGACCAGAAAGAGCGTTCAGCCACCAGCCGGCTGCCCCAATCAGAGGACCGCCGGTTGCCCCCGCCCGGCACATTGCTCATCAGGGAGTTTCAGGGCCGCGACATAGTGGTCACCGTACGGGATGCGGCCGATTTCGAGTACGAAGGCCAACGATACAAATCACTTTCGGCCATCGCCCGTAAGGTAACCGGAAGCCGATGGAACGGATACCTCTTCTTTAGACTTACGCAACCCAAAACGGCCTCGAAGGCTTCTGACAAGGGGGAGAGATGAACCGAGGCCGTTCAAGCGTGGCGTACTCCCTGGAGCATCCCGGAACGATAGTGCGCTGTGCCATCTATACCCGCAAATCCACCGATGAGGGCCTCGACCAGGAGTTCAACAGCCTGGATGCCCAGCGAGAGTCCGCGGAAGCCTATATTGCCAGCCAGCGTCACGAGGGCTGGCAGTGCAACGCCGATCGCTACGACGACGGCGGTTTCACCGGCGCTACCATGGATCGTCCCGCCCTCAAGCGGCTTTTTGCCGATATCGAGTCCGGCGCCGTCGACTGCGTGGTGGTCTACAAGGTTGACCGACTCAGTAGATCTCTTCTGGACTTCGCCCGCATCATAGACATTTTCGACAGGCATTCCGTGAGTTTCATTTCAGTGACGCAGCAGTTCAATACCACCAGCTCCATGGGACGCCTCACCCTGAACATTCTGCTGTCCTTCGCGCAGTTTGAGCGGGAGATCATTTCGGAACGAACCCGCGACAAAATGTCCGCAGCCCGCAAGAAGGGCAAGTGGGTCGGCGGCATGCCGGTTCTCGGATATGACGTGGACCACAAGGGCGGGGCACTGGTGGTCAACGCAGAAGAGGCATCGAGAGTCCGTGCCATCTATGACCTGTACCTTGAACGGCGGGCACTGATGCCGGTGGTACAAGAGCTTGATCATCGCTCCTGGCGGTTGAAGCGGTGGACCACCCGAAAAGGATACGAAAGAGGCGGCAAACCCTTTACAAAAAGCAGTCTCTTTCGGCTGCTCACCAATCGCATTTACACAGGCGTTGTCACCTATCAGGGCACCATCTATCCCGGTGAGCATGAAGGCATCGTGGATCCTGATATCTGGCAGCGGGTGCAGGATATTCTTCGGTACAACGGCCGCACCGGCGGGAGGGACGTCCGCAATAAATACGGTGCGCTGCTGCGGGGCCTGCTTTACTGCGCTCCCTGTCGATCCGCCATGGTGCATAGCATGACAAGCCGCAAGGGCAAGTGTTACCGGTACTATGTCTGCCTGACAGCCCAGCAGCGGGGGTGGGCTTCCTGCCCGACGAAATCGGTCAATGCCCATGATATGGAGAAGGCGGTGGTTGAGCATATCCGCGGTCTGGGGGCGAGCCCGGAAGTCCTGTCAAAGACGGCATCGGCGGTGCAGGCTCAGAGTAAAAAGCGATTGGCTGAGCTTGAAACCGAGCACCGGGCCCAGGAGCGGGAACTTAAGAGACTCAATGCCGGTCTTCGAGCGCTCGTAGGAGATCTGTCGTCATTGAGCGTGGACCGCATGGCTGATCTCCAGGATCGGATAAGCGCGCTGGAGCGGTGCATGACGGTTCTTCGGGAAGAGGTCGCAACCATAAAACGCGATGTTCTGGACGAGGAGGACCTGAAGAATGCACTCAACGCATTCGATTCTCTCTGGGAGTCGCTGGCGCCACGGGAGCAGGAGCGAATACTCAAACTGCTCATTGAGCGGGTTGTCTATGATGGTCGTGACGGTGCCGTGACGGTGACCTTCCGCTCATCCGGCATCAAGGCGCTGTGTCTGAAGGGTGAAACTCCCGGGCGGGAGAAGCACGAATGAACGCAAGGAAGCATCACTCTGACAGTGATACACACCTGGAAGTGAGCTTTACCTTCCAGCCGAGGAGCAAACAAAAAGGCACTGCACACCGTAAGGGCGATGACAATACCGCCGGCAGGGGGAACGTTCCCCGTGTAGCTAAGCTCCTTGCGCTGGCGATCCGCTTCGACGGTCTGATCAGGCGGGGCGACGTGCAAGACTATGCGGATCTTGCCCGCCTGGGCTACGTGACCCGGGCACGGATCACCCAAATCATGAACCTGCTCAATCTCGCTCCGGACATCCAGGAGGCGATCCTCTTCCTTCCGAACACCACCAAGGGCCGCGATCCGATACTGGAGAGGGACCTCCGGTCCGTCTCCGCCGTTGCCTATTGGAACCGGCAGAGGAAGATGTGGAAGCATTTGATTGGTAAAGGAATGGGCGGGTAACGCCATGGTCTTTTTATAGAAGTCGTTTTGTAATCCAATGAACAGAGAAGGTCCGGTTTGGACTCCTGGTCAACTTCATATGCCCTATCGATAGAGATTAAAAAGCTGGGTGAATACAGCATAATTCTGTGCGGTAAGCAGGTCATCGACGGCGATACTGGCAGGTAGGACCGGGCATTGCCAGTCAGCTCGGCATTGCCCAACTCACCTATGTTTCCAAGGGTATCAAACTGGAATTAATTGGAAGCTTGCACGATCATGGTGTTACGTCTGCTGGAAGAGGGCCGGGAAATCATGGAAGCCACATTGCCCACCCTGCTCACCTTTGTTAAAGACATCAATCAACCGCTCATCTTCATTCAAATACATTTGCCGGGCTTCCAAGCTCCCTACGGGGCTGCGTTACTGATAATGTGCGTTAGCTAGGATTTGATTTGACAGACATTGTCAGAAAAAATACCTGATTGAATCATCAAATACACCTACCTATCAACACCCATGATGTTACGGCAAACTTACTCATTAATTAGCCCTACAACGAAACATATTAAGTCACTCCCATTGCAGCCAGTTTCTTTTTGCGGTGGGAGCGATAAGAACGATAATTTTTTAACTGCGTCCATTCAATGAGCTTGATGATGTCCTCAATGCCAAATGTTTTCATGGGCAATACCACGCTGATGAGCAGTTTAAGCTGCGATACCGTAATAGCCGGCGCTTTTTTCCCCCAATCTGATGCGCATGTGCCAGAGGAAAAAATGCGCAAGCATGCAGGCAATCATATGATGTTGCCATCCAGGATATTTTCTCACCTCGTAATGATCCATGCCCAAGTCGGTCTTTGCCTCTTCAAAGCACTGTTCAACGGCCCAGCGTACGCCGGAAAGCCAGACAAAGGTTTTCAGACGGGTGGATCTGCCGGCATTCGATATGAAGTAGGAATAGGACGACACATCGCCGCCGATGGGCCTGCGCACAATCAGCCACACGTTCCGTTCAGGCCTTCCGTTTTTTGCCAGCGCCACTCGTTTCTTGATAAATTCATAGGTGATGGGACCTTTGGTTCCCTCAGAAACGATGCGACGATACCAAAAATACTTGTTCGTCGCCGCCGCAAGCGTTTCAAAGGCAATCGGACTTTCTTCCCCTTCCGCAAGCAACCGCTTGGTTCGTTCTTCTCCCCCATACCGATAGGTCTTTTCCATGACAACCGGTCCCTGCACCCAACAGAGTGTGTCGCGGGGCATGGCAACCATGTAGACCGCGCCCGTAATCTTCTCTATCGCATCCAGAAAGTCGGGGCTATTCCCGTAGAGACTGTCTGCGGCAACGTAACGGAAGGGAATGACCTGTTCCTGCGCAATTGCTTCAAGCAACTCCACGGCCAATTGCGGTTTTGTTTTGAAGGAAAGGTCGTCGGGAAGTCTGCATTTTCTTCTACGGTCGGCGTAGTCGTCGCCGAACCATTTTTGGGGAATGAACAGACGGCTGTCCAGCATGCAGTAACCATGACGGGATGCGTAGGCGGCAAAGACGCCAACCTGGCAGTTTTCCACCTTGCCGATCGTCCCGCAGTATTGCCGCGCCACACCGGCGGAATCGCTTCCCTTTTTCACGAACCCCGACTCGTCGAAAATCAGGACCCCCTCGGCATCGCCCAGGTCTTCAGACACCATGCCGTGATAGCGGGAGATAATGCGAGGCTCGTCCCACGCAACCTCGCTGATAAAGTGCTGCATCGACCGCACGGTGGCGTTCTCTACGTTCAGTGCAATCGGCTCAATCGATTTCCTCTCCAGCTGGCTCATCTGACCCGCCATGTACTGCGCAAAGCTTGTGCGTGGTTCTTCCCGGGAAAAGCAATCAGCAAACTGGGCGTGAAATCCTCGAAACTCTTCGCTGAACGGGGCAATGTCTTCTTTGTCAATGAGCAATTTAGGGATGGGAAAGGTCCCATCAACCGTACGGTTTTCCGGTACCATGGCCTGACAGTCCCCCCTTTTCGTTTTTCAAGATATATAACATAGTCAGACCATATAAACAAATATTATTTAACTATATTGCGTTGTAGGGTTAGTGTAGTCGAGATTCCGCGCCAGAGTGGCATTGTCGTAGGTTTGATACCGTAATGCTCAGTAGAAGGTGCTTATTTTTTCGATGGGGAAGGACCTTGTCTACACCTACGAGTTCCCAGAATCATTTCAAGAGAAAATCGATTATTACCGATTGAAAGTTCCACAGTAATATTCCTTGACAAGATATCATGATGGAGCTAGGGGTTTATCATGTCTTATTGATCTTGAGTTAATATATGATTTTTCGAACAGCTGTAACCCAAGGGGGGATTATGGTTTGATTATCTAAAGCCTTGTTTCTCAAAATGAGATATAGGGCTTTTGTTTTTTGTGAACAACTCAGATTCTTATAACGATCATCAGTAGGGAAAAGTGTGTTGCATAGTTTCTGTATAACACACCCAAAAAATAACGCATTTTCACCTATTCTATTTTATTATAAGAAGTTCTGTCAGAGGTAATGGTATGAACAACGACAAGGATTTCAGTCTTGATCTACTGGGTATCAAACCTATCGGGGAATCAGTCAAGACCGTTACCGATGGCACAGTCCAGGGCGTCGCGGCATTCCTTTCGCGAATATGTCTTCCCGCCGCCGAGGAATTCGGCCTACTGCTGAGAGACCGTGTGAGGAACTGGCGAACGGCCAATGTGGTTGCTGTGGGGGCGGAGGCGGAGCGTATCCACGAGCGAATGGAGATCCCGACGGGCTACTTGGCCCACCCCAAACTCGTGTCGGGGATACTGGAGCACTCCTCCTGGGAGGACGGCGAGCAGCTCCGCAAAATGTGGGCGGGTCTCCTTGCTTCCTCCTGTTCGGAGGATGGGAAAGACGATAGCAACTTGCCGTTCATGAACATCGTGTCATCACTGACGGCCCTGCAAGCATCCGTGTTGAACTACGCCTGCGAGAATACAACCGTGAGGAAGAATCGGGTTGGCTTGCTGTGGGGTACGAAAGTGGTGGCAGACGAGAAAACCCTCTACGGAATATGCGGCATGGATGATCTCGAACGGATCGACCGAGAACTGGATGGACTGCGGCAGATGGAAATGATCTCCCGTGGGTTCTCGGTGGATATGAAAACCGTCCAAGCGGACATCACACCAACAGCATTGGCGCTGCATCTATACGTTAGGACCCAGGGATGGCTATTCTCCGCCCTCGACTTCTATCAACTGGCGGAGAGCGTGCCATACAACCCGATAACAGGCAAACCATACCCGGAATCAGAGAAGGCCGGAAAAGAACAAGCGGCTGCACTTGGACCTGGTACGGCCAGCGCCGAACCAGGCCAGTAAGCCGCAGCGTTTAGGAGGAGATTTCATGCTGCTTGTGACTTTCGATTCAAACGTTTGGCGACCCGTTGGTGATCCCGCAAGGTTTCCTAGCGATCCAATGCACGCCTCATTCCAGAAGGTTCATGATGCACTTTGTAATGGTGATATAGAGGGGCGCATATCGGAAACTATTTTTACCCTTGAGGGCCTTGCCAGAGCAGACCGAAAGAATTTGCTTGGAAGTTACAACCCGAAGATTACCGTGACTGAAGAAGAATTGCCTGATGGCCAAATTCGTATTGGATTCAGCATGGGACCCGACGCAAGCGCGCACCCGGGGAACAATCCCTATCTCAGTTCTCATCTCACTGATGCCTTGGCTTTAGGGTTCAAGCTCATGCACTGTTACAGAGTAGCGGAATTCGTTAACCCCGACATTAAGCAAAAATGGTATGCCAGCACAACTATGCCCACTTCTGATATTGCAAATAAGTTTGGAGAGGTTGGGCGGAAGATTGAAGACGCTGGAGCTGGCATAGCATGGGTGAAAACAATTGGTGAAGGCTATGCCAAGCCAGGCGAATACTGGTTGGAAGGGCTGGCTAACGCACCTTCCACAGAAGACCGAGCCATTGCCTCGGCAGTCGCCGAATGGGCCGATGCAGATATGGTATCTGCACATGTTGCCTATCAGAACCATTACATCTGTACCAGAGATACCGCGAAGGCAGCGGGCGAGAAATCCGTCTTTTCGGTCAAAAATCGTCTCTGGCTTGAGAAAGACTATGACGTAAAGTTCATTTCTCCCGAGCAGCTAGAAAATATTGTTTAACAAAGCTTTTGCAGCGGACGCAAAAAACCGCGCCGCTGATTAGCGGCGTTAGCAATTATGGAATGAAATCTTCTGTGTTTTCCAATCCTATCTTTAATCGATTTCAGGAAGCATCAGAGGACGCCATGCTCCCGAAACCCGGAATTCACAACCTTGCCCTTTCAACCCGCACTCAATGCTCCTGCCGGAGTGGTCGTGGTGCGCTTTGTCTTTGAAGTCAAGCATGTAAAGAGAACAGCGGCAATCTCTATTCCAGGAAGCTATGTGATCTGACAATAACTGTCTGGTCTAATTTGAACTTTCACAGATAATTGATCGACACCGCTGAGTATCTTGCGCTCCGGTAAATACCCGTTGCGGACTGCGAATCGATGTCTCTTATTATCAGTCCCATGCCGGTATCGTTCCAGGTATTCCGCCACTTCATTCTCTACGGCTGCCTGGCGCATTCGTCTTGAAGACATATTTGATCTCTTATGAAGAGGAGATCTGAGTCGGCCATTCAGGTATACGTTATTCGACCCATCCACCAAAACGCACGATTCTAACCTTTTTGATTTCCGATTCTGACTATCCGACAGGCATAAATCTGATTCCACCCCTGCCATGTTTTTCAGATACCTGCAATTTAATGACACGAATGCATGCTATTCCAAAGCGACTTTTTTCTATGAAAAATCGTTTCACCCATGAATTTTTTCTAAATGGAGCTATATAGAGGTATATGGAGCATCTTGAAGTCATGAAAAAATTCTGAAATGCTACCCCTGTACAGAGATAATTTACCTCTTCACCCAGGACCAGGGGACCGGAAAGTAAGCCAACTTCCGGAACCTCTGGTCAGGGGGAGAAGATTTTCTCCACTGTCGTCAAAGGTAAGTAGATCAACGGAGGGTTAGCATGTCCCGGGTGGTAATAAAAAAGACGAACTTGAGTCCGGCTAGAAGACGTCTGGTTGAACTGATGCGGAACCTCAACTACGGGCGGATCGAGGGACTGTGCATCCAAAACGGCGAGCCGGTTTTTAGTCCACCACCCACCGTGCTGCGGCTGTTTTTGTTCGGCAAGGATAACGGGCCGAACGAATTCTGCAGCAGCGACAATTTCGTACTGAAAAAAAAGATGGTGGAGTTATTCGAGATCTTTGACCGGGAGCGTTCGCTTTTGATCAAGGAACTTGTTATCGACAGCGGGTTACCCGTACGTATGAGTGTAGCGGAAGAAGTACGGATCTGAATCAGATCCGTACTGAAACAACTAAATAACGCCAGACAGCAGGCTGGCCGCAAAGCGGAGGTCGCTGTGGGTGTCGCCGATTTCGGTGAACTCGCAGCACCTCCGTTTATTTTTGAATAAAGCAGCGGTCGTTCCGGCGCAGGTCGACACCCACAGGAGCACTTCCTCAGCCCCGAGGAGGCTCAGATGGGTATCGACAAAGACTACACAGGAATCGACGAGTATGCCGTACGGATCATCACGTTCAAGGCACAACAGCTGGTAGGACGAGTGGGCTTCAGCGAGTCCGACCGTGAGGACATCGAGCAGGATCTTCTGCTCGACCTGCTCCAACGACTGCCCCGGTACAATCCCGAGCGATCCCAGCGCACCACCTTCATTTCCCGCGTGGTGGATCACAGGATAGCCACCATCATTGAGGCGCGGAAGGCTGGCCTGAGGGATTACCGTATCTGTACCTGTTCCCTCAACGATCTTCAGGAGAACAAAGAGGACGGCGGTTGTGTCGAACGAGTGGAGACCATTGACCAGGACGACTATTTCCTGAGTATGGGCACGATTTCACGGGCCTCCTCAGAGCTGCGTGATCTATCCCTTGACCTTCGCGACGCTCTGGAGAAACTTCCTCCGAATGTGCGCGATCTGTGCCTGCGTCTCGCCACCGACACCGTCTCGGAGATATCCCGCGACAGGGGGATCCCCCGGGGCACGGTCTATGAAGGCATCAGGAAGATCCGGGCGATCTTCGAAGACAGCGGCCTCGGGGAGTACCTCTCGTGCCGTGTACCACAGAATCCTTTGGAGTAAAACCCGCTGCGTGGCGATGGTTCACACTGCCCGAGTGAACCATAAAGAGTTACACTGTACTATTACCATGTAACTTTTATAACTTGGGATAAAGGCGTTTTTTTGTGAATATTTGAATGTTTCAGGCGGCAGGAGAAATCTATCTCGAAAAAGTGATCTGTTCATTCCGAAAGCGACATGCAACGCCCGCAATTGCATAGGTACTGCCTCGATTAAACATTTTTTTCATCGGACCCGGATACTTTCATCATTGGGATGGATTTCTTCTGTTGACTTGGAAAGTTTCATCATGGCATCTTAATTGCGATGCTATTTTTCAAAGGAAGATCAGATGCCATGCAAGACGCTCAAATAGCTACAAATGATCACAACGTACCGAATTTCCCAATAGAGTTGATTCTGGAAAAAGCCCAGGAAGCAATCGTGGTGATCCAGAATGGCAGACATAAATATGTAAACAAAAGAGCTGCAGAAATTACCGGTTACTCGGTCGAAGAAATGCGCAACAAACATCTTAAAGATACCATTCATCGGGAAGATTACGATAAGGTTATTTCAAGTAACATGGCAAGATTAAGAGGGAATGCACTAAAATATCGACACAGGATTTTTGATAAAAACGGGCAGTTGAAGCACTTGGAAAGCTTTGGCACCGGGATTTCATGGGAAGGAAAACCGGCAACCTTGTGTTTCGTAACCGATATTACCGCACAGATTAATGCAGAGAATGAATTGAGAGAAAAATCAGTTATATTGGAGCAGACCAACACTGCACTGAATGTATTATTGAAACATCGGGAAAAAGACCTTCGCACTGTCGAAGAAAATATAGTGAGTAACATAAAGGAGCTTGTGCTCCCATACGTAGAAAACCTTAAAGTTCTCCACTTGAGCCCTGACACCGCCGCTAATGTCGATATTATTGAAAAGCATTTGAATGAGGTTCTGTCTCCCTTTCTGGCGAAGCTAACACATCGCTATTGTAATTTGACGCCACGGGAAATACAAATAGCAGCTCTTATCAAAGACGGCAAAACAACCAAGGAAATTTGCAAGATACTAAATATCGCTGCCCATACAGTTGATAACCATAGAAAGAACGTTAGAAGAAAACTGGGTTTAGAATCAAGAGAAATGAACCTTCGCTCCTTCCTTATGTCGTTATGCGAAAATAGCCATATAGAATAGCTATTAACTGGCATATCATTAGTTATTCCATTTTCTTTATGCGTATGCATAAATACTCCATTATATTTCCGGAGCTAAGTGAATGGAGCATAGATCATGGCATATGCATTATAACTATAACAGGCCTGCATCGAATCAATCTTCCCATAAACCCCGTCGCAATTTAATACAAATCTTCACAAATACAGATTCGGGCAACCCCACAAGAATATGGGTAATGGAAAATTGCCTTTATTGTAGAAAAAATTAAATTAAGGGAGGAAGTTATGAGTTTTAGATTTAACAAACAGTTAACATGGATTATAGCGTTGGTCTTCATAACCTTTGCCGCTGCCAATGCGATGGCGGAAACGCGCGGTGTTGATGTCGAAACCATGGCAAAGAATGTCACGGATTTTGACCCGAACAATTTTCAAAACCCCACAGGTGATACCATAAAAATAGGTGTTATGAATTACTTCTCGGGATCAGGTGCAGGAAATGGTGAGTTGTACTGGCCAATCATTACGTGGGTTGTTCATGACATAAACAAAAGGGGCGGTATTTTTGTCGATGGCAAAAAGAAGAAAATCCAGATCATCAAAGGCGATCATCAAGGCAAACCTGCTATTTGTAAAAAAGAGGCAGAAAAACTGTGTTTAGAAGAAAAAGTTGATGTTCTTTGGGGAAGTTCCGGAAGTCATCTGGCGGCGATCATGTCGCAGGTAGCCGGAAAATATAAAGTAATCCACAATAATTGCGCCGGCACTTCGGATAGCCTTTTGACGGGTAAAAACTTTAATATTTATACCTTTAGAACCTGTGTGACTACCTCGATGTTTGGCTGGGCAATGGCCTATTATTATTCGAAGCGGCCGGAAAAGAAGTTTTATATTCTCTGCCAGGATTATATGTATGGGCATGACATCGCAAATGCGTTCAAAGCAGGCCTCAAGGCATACAAACCGGATCACATTATTGCCGGCGAGTCGTATCATCCCCTTTTCCTAAAGGATTTTGCGCCTTATATCACGAAAATTCAGGGTTCAGGTGCGGAGGTGCTCTATACGGGTGATTGGATTCCCGACGGAGAGAATCTCGTAAAGACTGCCAAAGACTTAGCATTAAATATCCCAATTGCAAACCTGTATGCGGATATGCCCTATATGCTCGAATCAATTGGTGGACCGGCAGGACGGGGAATGGTGAATGGGAATGAGTACATGATTTCTGTTGATACTCCGGAAAACAATAAGTTTGTACAAATATGGCATGAGCAGTGGAAACGATGGGACAAACCGTACAATACCCCCCTGTACAAGTGGCCTATGACGGTGATCGGTGGTCAAGTCAACATGGCATACTGGTTGTTCGATGTGATAGAAAGGGCCGGTACGACAAAAGCCGAGAAAATTATCGAAGTGTGGGAAGGTGATGAATACAAAGCAACGACGGGAATGGTGAAAATGCGCGCCTGCGATCATGAGGCGATCAAAGACATGTTTGTGAGTGAATTTATTTTTCCGAACAAGTGGCAGGAGAACGGTGCAAGCTTCGGAAATACGGTTACTATTCCCGCAAAATATTGTACACATCCCATTCCCCAAGATCTCGACCGGTGTAATAAATAGCCCTTTTATTTTATAGAGCTGACCACAATACCCGGGTGTTATGTGAAGTAACACCCGGGTGTTAGGCCTATTTTTCAGAGCATTATTTATATGTTCCGATAAGGATGTTATGAAGTTAATGTGATGGAATAATATAGTCACATACATTCATCGCAGAAATTCATCGTCTATTGGTTTTGCATTTGCCGATGACAGACAGCCCAAAAACATGAGAAGGAAAATGCAATGAAAGAGAACACTCCCTTAGCTGAATTACGTCCTTGGCTTAGGTTCTGGCATAAGAATTTGCCATTGAAACTAGATTATCCTGAGGTACCGCTGTTTGACATAATTGAAACATCGTATAGGCGATATCCAGATAAGGCATCAATCATATACTATGGGAACAGAATTTCCTACAAGGAATTATGGATAAGCATCCTGAGATTATCCGGTCATCTGAAGGACATGGGAGTTGTGAAAGGTGATCGGGTCGCATTATTTCTAGAAAACAGTCCACATTTTATAATTTCCTTTTTTGCAGCTATTCGGGCGAACGGTATCGCAGTACCCATCAATCCATTGGCAAAGGGAGATGGTCTGAAGAACATCCTTGAGGACACAGGGTGCAAAATAGCGATTACCACCGCCAATCTGTTGCCGCAACTTCGTAACATTCTGGATGACACTCATATTGAAAACATAATCGTGGGTAGTCATGCCGATTATGTACCGGCAGCACCCGAAATTCCCTTTCCTGAAGAAATTAAGGATGGAGAACCCGTTCCCAGACAGATGAAACAGTGGATGGATTTGATGCACCGTGAAAGTATGCCGCCGGATATTCTTGTTGATGCAGACGACATTGCCACGCTGATCTATACATCAGGTACAACGGGGGTATCGAAAGGATGTATACACACGAATAAGACAGTAATGGCAACGATTCTTGCGTCCTTCCACATTCTCGTGAATACATCGGCAAGCATTCATCTGGCCTCACTTCCGCTTTTTCATGTGACCGGCTTAATCCATTCATATGCCAGTCTTTATGCGGGAGGTACTCTGGTATTATTGGCACGGTGGAACAAAGAAACAGCAATCAAGGCAATTGAAACATATCAATGCTCACATTGGATCAATATCACAGCAATGGTAATAGATGTTTTGTCTGTCCCGTCTATAGCGAGTCATGATCTAAGCTCTTTGCTCATCGTAGGTGGCGGTGGCGCCCCCTTGCCCAAGGCAATTGGAGAAAAACTTCAGGAAATGACCGGAATAACTTATTCGGAAGGATATGGATTGTCAGAATCTATCTCCACCACCCACTCAAATCCCCTTCACAGAATAAAGCTGCAATGCTTGGGCATTCCCATTTTCGGTGTAGAAGCTCTCCTCATTAACCCCGAGACTCGGGAACTTGTGCAACCGGGCGAAACAGGTGAATTACTTATCAGTGGTCCTTCGATAATGAAAGGATATTGGAACAATCAAGAGGAGACAGAACGTGCATTTATAGAAGTGAATGGCGCCACATATCTTCGAACCGGTGATATATGCTACATGGACGAAGATGGCTATTTTTTCATTGTAGACCGTGCAAAGAGGATGATCAACAGAGCAGGGTTTAAGGTATGGCCAACAGCGGTTGAAGCCACCCTTTACAAGCACCCTGCAATCAATGAAGTGTGCATTATAAAGGTTCCTAAACCTCGTGTTAATGAAGAAGTGAAAGCCGTTATAGTTCTCCGTGAAGAATACATAGGCAGTGTCACAGCAGAGGAGATAATAGATTGGGCGAAGGAAAGGATGTCCGCCTATTCCTATCCTCGAATTGTTGAATTTGTAGATAAATTACCGAAAAGCACGACGGGAAAAATTCTTTGGAAGGAACTTGAAGAAAAGCAGAGACTTGAATCAGGCTCTGATGAGTGAGGTGCTCTTTATATGTAGTTAAAGATTTTTGATATTTTCTGCTTTCTATTGTTTTTTGTCAGCTAGGTGGGAAAGGCACCTCTTTTACCAACAGCTCACTACTTCCAGAAATAAAGATGGTCGCCGTTTCCTTCAAATGCTTAATTTCAAAGACAACGCTGTGCCACGAACATTCAGGCAATGTCATTGAATACGGTATGAAAGATGCGTATTTGTAAGTGTTGGCTTATTGGGATTATGGCTTCCCCCGCTCCTTCCTCCTATTATGAATGTTTCATGTTTCATCGATCATCGTGCTTCTTTCAGTTACCATCCAATATCCGTACGGAGTTTCGCTTTCTTTTATCAGCCCGGCTTAAATAGCCGGTCCATAAAAATGGGATATATACTTAATATTGCTGGGTTTATCTATTTTTATGCTATGCAATTTACAGGATTTTAGAGAAAAACAAAGAAAGCTTGCAAATTTTACTCATAAAACCAAAGCAATCACCTCATCATAATCGACAGCAGGATTTATTTCGCTCGAAGCTTTTTCATCATAGGGTTCCCATTGATCCGTCAACCATAATCCGGTGGCGGAATCACAGTGGAGCAGCGGGCGCCGAAGAATTTTTGAAAGAGACCATCAAATGGATTGTAATCGCCTGAAAGGGACCGCAGGAGACCGAATTCATGCAATCCTTTTCGCTGCCGGAATGTAACCGTACGACCAACTCATCTTTCGCTTGAACGCACATTGGATTATAGCTTCCCGTCATGAACACATTTCATGATTGGAGGATGCCCTATGACACAACAAGAACGCACCGCCCACTGGTCGGCCA
>Ga0272444_10000967_pt1 | contig 28955 bp, 25 predicted proteins | sample SSMForm13_FD_201033 | JGI IMG/M metagenome (GOLD analysis project Ga0272444, IMG submission 201033) | Marine sediment archaeal communities from Little Sippewissett salt marsh, Falmouth, MA, United States - SSM-Form-13 | ecosystem: Environmental > Aquatic > Marine > Wetlands > Sediment ...
GGTCCAGGTGATGGGGCAGAAGGAAAACAAGCAGAACTTCCTTCTGATGCACGCCATGGGACCCAATGTGGCGGGCGCCATCGGCGCCGCCATCGCCGGCGGCGTCTTTATCGGAATCCTGGGATAGCGTCATTTATGTGCAGAAGTTCCTCTGCACTTTTTACAGTTACGCACAATGCAAGGCAACCCGCAGATTTTTTTGGGTTGCCTCTTGCGCATAATTAAACTATACATTTTCATCATGCAAGGAGGGAAATTATGAACTTTGAATTGTCCGAAGAACTAGTGATGTTAAGAGACACGGTCCGTTCTTTCGCAGCGGATAAAATTGCGCCCTTTGCCGATGAATGGGATGAAACACACTACTTCCCCTACGAGGAAGTGGTAAAACCAATGGGGGAACTGGGGTTTTTCGGCACAGTGATTTCCGAGGAATACGGCGGCAATGAGATGGGATGGCTTGCGGCCATGATCATCACCGAAGAGATTGCCCGGGCCTCGAGTTCGCTTCGCGTGCAGGTGAACATGCAGGAAATCGGTTCGGCTTTTACAATTCTCAGGTACGGATCGGAAGCACTCAAGAAAAAATATATATCCAGACTTGTCAGCGCAGAGCTGCTCGGCGCCTTTGCCATTACGGAACCGGAAGCAGGCTCAGACGTTATGGCAATCAAATCGACGGCACAAGATAAAGGGGATCACTGGCTTATCAACGGCCAGAAAACCTGGATATCGAACGCGTCCATCGGCGGTATCAATATTTTTTATGCCTACACCGACCGGTCGCTGGGGGGAAAGGGTCTTTCGGCGTTTGTGGTGGACCTTGAAAACTTCAACGACATTACCGTGACCGATCTTGACAAAATGGGGTCCCGTTCATCCCCAACAGGTGAAATCGTTCTGGAAAACACGCGGGTTCCCAAAGAAAATATTCTCGGAAAACCCGGGGACGGCGCCAAAATCGTGTTCGGATCGCTTGCACAGACGCGCCTCTCAGCTGCGGCCGGCGGCGTGGGACTGGCGCAGGCCTGTCTGGACCAGGTCACCAGATATGCCATGGAACGGGTTCAATTCGGACAGCCGATCGGCATGTTCCAGATGAACCAGGCCCTAATCGCCGAGATGGTTGCGGAAATAGAGGCCGCACGGCTTTCGGTCTATAAAGCGGCATGGCAGAAAGACCAGGGAAATCTGAACAACAATTTTGAAGTGGCCCAGGCCAAATACCTGGCCGGCGAACTGGCCTACAAGTGCTCACAGTATGCTATGCGGATACTGGGCGCCTACGGGTATTCAACGGAATATCCGGTGGCCCGGTACTACAAGGATGCACCGACTTATGCCATGGTGGAGGGCTCGGCCAATATATGTAAATTTATTATTGCCCAGGACCAGTTGGGGATAAGAAAAGCGAATCGGTAACAGGGTACGCGCTCTCCACTGTACCGAAGCGTCACCGCTGGAAGGTGATGATACTGGATTAGCCCCAAATGCCGTGTCTCTGTGGCAGTTTTTGTTACAGGACGGGGGCGTATGAGTTCGAACGCACAAGGAGGAAATTAAAATGAGACCCTACTTTGAAAAAATGGATGCTCTGGGCAAGCCGATGCGACCGGCTCAGATTGAGCGGATGAAGGCAAATATCGCCCGGATCGAAGAAGTAATGCGTGAGATCGACGGGGAAGCGGAACGGATTAAAAACGTGGGGATTCCCGACGAGGTCATGCATAAACGGGGGACGATGACCGTCTGGGAAAGGATCGAATATCTTGTGGATGCGGGCACATTCTGCCCCCTGCATACCCTTTTTGATCCGGAACGTGAGGAATCGGGAAGCACGGGGGTGGTGGACGGCCTTGCCAGAATCGCGGGGAAATGGTGCGTACTGATCGGATTCAACAATAAATGGATCGCCGGCGCCTGGATCGCCGGGCAGGCCGAAAACAATCTAAGAGTCACCGATATCGCCAAGATCATGCATCTCCCCCTGGTGTGGCTGGTCAACTGTTCCGGCGTCAAACTGCCGGAACAGGAGAAGGTTTATGCCAACAGAAGAGGTCAAGGGACCTGCTTCTTCCGCCATGCCGAACTTGAGCAGATGGGAATTCCGGTCATCGCCGGCATTTACGGAACTAACCCCGCGGGGGGCGGATACCAGGGCATCAGCCCCACTATTCTTCTGGCCCACAAGGATGCAAACATTGCAGTCGGTGGCGGCGGTATCGTCAGCGGCATGAGCCCCAAGGGATTTTTCGACGAAGAGGGCGCTGAGCAGCTCATTGAAGCAACACGACATTTCAAGGCCGAACCACCGGGAAGCGTGAAAATTCATTATGACGAAACGGGCTTCTTTACCGCCGTTTTTGAAAAGGAAACAGAGGTGCTCGACGCTATTAAAGGGTATGTGGCCGACATGCCGGCCTACAATCCGCGCTTTTTCAGAGTGGCGGAACCGGCGGAACCGAAGTATGCACCCTCGGAAATTGCCTCTCTTATTCCCATGAACCAGAAAGCCGTCTATGATTTCGACAATGTACTGGCACGGCTGGTCGACAATTCAGAGCACCTTGAATTCAGACCGGATTTCGGTCCTGAAATGTACACAGGCCTCGTGAAAATCGACGGATACTTAATGGGTGTGATCGGTAACCGCCAGGGACTTCTGCCCGACTATCCCGAATACACCAACGAATATATCGGCGTGGGAGGAAAGCTGTATCGTCAGGGACTGATCAAGATGAGCGAATTCGTCACGCACTGCGGCCGTGATCGCGTCCCCATCATCTGGTTCCAGGACACCTCAGGCATCGATGTAGGTGATATCGCTGAAAAATCCGAATTACTGGGACTTGGGCAATCACTCATTTACTCGATCGAGCAGACCGAACTAGCCATGATGCTCGTGGTGCTTCGGAAGGGAACGGCAGCGGCCCACTACGTGCTGGGAGGCCCCACTGCCAACAATAATAACGCCTTTACCCTGGGAACACCGGCCACGGAAATTTATGTCATGCATGGTGAAACAGCGGCGGCGGCCAGTTATTCACGAAGGCTGGTCAAAGAAAAGGACGCGGGCCGTCCACTGGGACCGATCATTGAAAAGATGAATGAAATGGTCGACCATTACCGCGCGACGTCTCATCCGCTTTTCTGCGCCAAGGAAGGATTTGTTGATGAGATCATACGCTTTGAACAGATAAGAAACTACATGGTGGCCTTCGCAAACTGTGCATACCAGAATCCACGATCAATATGCCCCCGCCATCACATGCTGCTTCCGCGATTGATACGGTCGCAAATCGTGAAAGGACTCGACCGTCCCGCAGCGGAATAGTTAAAAAAACCGCAGACAAAAAGAACGAGCTGCCTTTCACGCGGCTCGTTCTTTTTGTCTTATATTGAGCGCGCAAGACGCCCTTTTACATTTTAAATGTTACTAGTCCAGAACCATCAGCACCTGGTCCGCCTCTACAGAATCTTTTACCTTCACCTTGATTTCCTTCACCGTTCCATCGGCAGGCGCATAAATGGGGTTTTCCATTTTCATGGCTTCAAGAATCAAAAGCTCATCGTCTTCCTTCACCGCATCCCCCACATTTACCATAATTTCCAAGATGTTCCCCGGCATGGGAGCACATACATCTACGCTCATCTCACATCCTCCTGATTTTTTTTGATGCGTTATCTCTTTTCATCGTACATACCGACCTTGTTTTCCCAAGAAAGCCACAGGTGTATTTGTGCGCTTCCCCCCGCATCACGTGTGCCGCATACTACCTCGCCACCGTGTATCCGTCAAGCATATAGTCAAGGATCTTTTTTCACGGCTTACGCAAGCCTGTCAACCCTCTTGTTATGAGTCCAATACCACCGGCAGCTCCCTTCGAGGGACCCTTTTTTGATCTGCCCTTTTTCAATAAAACTTTTTATCGTTTTAGTAACAAGATCCTGGTCACAGCCGGTTCTCCCGGCAATTTTCAGGGACAAGGCATCGGCAGCCTTCATTTCCTCACTGGGCGAAATTCGCCCGCATTCTTCGACCAGGTCTTCCGATAATATGCGAAACACGATCTGGGTTCGAAGCTGACCTTCCGTGCTCATATTTTCCAGCGGCGTGTTGGTTCCCGCATAATAGCCCTGAACCGATCTTTCCCAGGCCTCTTTTCCGGCCTTTTCGTAAAATGCCACAAACTCATTGATCTCGTCTGCCGAAAGTGCCGACGTTCTCACGATGGCGCTGTTCGCATCATAGCGGTCCCATTCATCAGTCAAAATTTCAAGGTCGAAGGCGTCAATCTTTTCACGCACCGTGGTTCCCGGAAAGGGTGCAAGGAAGTGGAATCCATATTCTATATCGAGGCTTTCGGCAAAGTCCCCTGTCTCCTGCAACGTATGAGTCGTTTCCCCCGGAAGCCCGACCATAAAGGATGCGTGCGCAAGTATCCCGACCTTTTTGCACAGTGCAACGGCATTTCGTGCCTGGTCAAGAGTAATTCCCTTGCGGATCCGTTTGAGCATGTCGGGGTTTCCCGATTCGATACCGAAACTGACGGCATCGCAGCCGGCATCACGCATCAGCTCAAGCGTCTCCACATCTACAGTATTTACCCGTGAAAATGCGCTCCAACTAAACGTAAGACCCCGACGACCTATCTCCCGGCATACGTCACGCACTTTTTTCTTGTTGGCGGTAAAAAGATCATCGGCAATATTTATTCTTGAGAACCCGAAGGATAAAAGATGGGCAATCTCGTCGACCACAAGAGAAGGATCACGGTGACGCACTTTCTTTCCCACCATACGGCGTCCCAGACAGAAAATACAGGCATTGGGACAGCCCCGGCTTGTGATGATGCTGACGGGGAATCCCAATGCCTGATATCGCGAAAGCGGCAACAGGTGACGCGCCGGAAGCGGAAGCCTGTCGAGATTTTCGATCAGTTCCCTCGGTTCGGTCATGACGATACGATCACCATCCCGGTAGGCAATACCCCTGACGGATGACCAGGGACCATCAGATTCGATTGTACGGACCACATCGATGATTGTATCTTCCCCCTCTCCGATTACGATCATGTCGATCCCCGGATGCCGTTTGAGGGTGTTGACGGCATCGAAGGACACATGGGGTCCCCCCATGACGGTAATGGCTGACGGTTCCAGTTTCTTGGCGGTTTCAAGAATCGAAGCGGCGATGGGAAAATTCATCGTCACCGATGTCGCTCCCACGATTCGGGGCGACAGTTGCTCCAGTTCATGCTTCAGCTTTTCTTCGGTATAACGTGAGACGATGTAATCGATGATGCGCACCTTAGTTCCGGCCGATTCAAATGCTGCCGCTACATAGGTGACACCGAGGGGGGGCGAAGGCGCCTCTTCAAGGGGGTAGGGGGGAGCAATAATAGCAACATTCACAGCATCACCCCTCAATCGCCCTTTCGAGGAAATAAGAGAGATCGAAGCCAGCCGGCCATGCTGTTTCCCTTTAAGTTGCGTCGATCGAGCCGATCTATCTCCGCCTCACGTTCCCGTGGATCGGAAAACCAGTGAGCCCGCGTAATCATTTCACGGTTCGGATCGAGATGTTTTACCACACCGGCGGGGTTTCCCGCCGCAACAGCATTGGCGGGCACGTCTTTCACGACCACGGAACCGGCGCCGATAATACTGTTGTCGCCGATAGTCACCCCCTTACATACAATAGCGCTGTCGCCTACCCATACATTATTCCCGATCACCACCGGCGCCGACTGCGCAAAGGCCGCAACACGGTCGTAGGCGGAATGCCAGTCTGAATCAGTAATATAGCAATCCTGGGCCATCATGCAATTGTCCCCTATTTCGATTCGTCGTGCAGCACTGATTCTCACACCGGGACAGACGAGGCAATAGCTCCCAATACTGATGAGACCGTCCGTCTTCTCCTCAGACCAAACAGTAAGCCGGGGACGATGATCCGGCGTCGCAATGACATTGACATAGTCGCCAAGTATAATCGGTCCTCCGAATACCTCCACATACCAAGGCTTCATGAAGGTAAATCCCTTCCCGAGATATTCGAACTGAGGACGCAAATATTTGTGTACGTACCATTTCTGGAAGGCAAGATCGAGATGCTTGACAAAATAGGGGCGATGGTCCTGTTTCACCGGTATCAACCCCGTACAGTGTCCAGGGGAACTGCGGAATCATGGTGCTCATATTCCCGGGAGATACCTCCCGGCGCATAGATCCCTTCTTTCAATCTCGGGGGCTCCTCTGCATCAATCCCCCAGTATGAATGGCTGAACAGCCTGCTTGCAGGGGTTATGTCGGTAACGGCGTCGTAGGCAAGTAGTATGGCTGCAGCGGTCCATGACGTCCTTTCCTCCGGCCAGATTACGGCATCGGGAAAGGTAACCCCCATCCAGTAGGATCCGTCTTCGTATTTCTTGTTTTCTATCCAGTTCAACACCATGGCGGCCTTTTCGAAATGCCCGATCGACGCAAGCGTCAGCACAAATTCCGCCGACTCCGCCATGGTCACCCACGGGCGATCGGAGACACAGCGTACCCCCCACTCCGGAACCACAAATTTATTCCAGCACTTATCGATTCTTTTTTTTGCATCGACACCGGTGACGGCGCCGCAGAGAATCGGATAGTACCAGTCCATCGAGTAACGCGACTTGATCATGTTAAAGAGACTGGGACGGTTTCTGATGGCATTACCCAATTTTTTCAGTGCACATTTCCAGCGAGGCCTGGAATGATTGAGAACTTCGGCAATTGCAAGGGCGCACTTCAGACTCATAAATATCGAACTCGATCCCGTAAGCAGTGCCATGCGATCGGTAATGCCTTCGCCGTTCTTCGCCCAGTAGATTTGTCCGGTTGATGCCTGAAGATCGAGCGCAAAGTCGATACCGCGTGCGATCGTGTGCCACAAATAACGGAGAAACGATGCATCCCTTGTAATCAGATAGTAATGATAGGCGCCCACGGCAATATAGGTGGACATGTTGGTATCTCTGGTCCTGTCTTCCGGCATCCCGTCCCGGCATGCAGCCCACCAGCTCCCGTCTTCAAGCTGTGTTGAAGCCATCCATTCATAGGCACGGCCGGCCTCTTCCATATAGCCGGCAACGGAGAGACCCATCGCACTTTCCACATGATCCCAGGGATCGGTCTTCCCCCCCCGTGACCAGGGAATCTCTCCATTTTCCTTCTGAACACTCGCGATGAATGATGCCATCATTTCAATGTCGATCGCCGCTTCTTCAACTTTCTTTGGTATCGTCAGCTCCATGTCAGAATCCTTTTTTCAAATACAACACGACACTTTTCGCTATCAGGGGATTCAACATTTTCTCCAGCCTTCTGGTAAGCGGCGGATGCTCCATGATATCCCATTCAAGAAATTTCCGGTACATATTCACAAGTCGGCTATCCTGCCGGGTATGGCCGACAAGGCACTTCAACCACCAGTAAGGTGCGTGCAATCCATGAGTATAACGGATATCCCAGCATTTTGCGCCGGCACTCTCCAGTAAATGCAGCAACTCTTTCTTTGTATAGATTCGGATATGACCTCCCGGTTCATTGTGATATTCCTTTGAAAGCGCCCAGCAAATACGCTCAGGCAGATATCTGGGCACGCTCACCACCAGGTCTTTACCCGGTTTCAACACTCTCACCAGTTCTCTCACGGCCTTTTTATTGTCGGGGATATGCTCCAGCACCTCGGAACAGATCACAATGTCGAACGAGTCGTCCTTAAAGGGAAGCCTTGTGACATCGCTCATGGAAGTCAACCAGGACCGGCCGTTTTCAGCGCCGTCGCCGTCCGCGAAATAGAGTGTGGCCGCGGTGCGTGTAAGATCCTCCCAGTTGGTATCGATGCCGATTACCTTCACACCGTATTCGCTGTAGGCGACAGCGGCGTGACGGCCGGTGCCGCAACCCGCATCGAGCAGCAGCGTTTCCGGATTCATCGGCAATTTCGAAAAATCAGCAGTGCGCATCGAGTGCTTCCCTGTACACATCAACGGTCTTCCGGGCGGCATGGTGCCAGGTAAAAGATCCCTGCACCCGATCGAGGCCCGCTTTTCCCAACCGGTCACGTTTTTCGGGGTTGTCCAGAAGGTCGACGATCGCGCGCTCAAGTGCGCCCGCATCACCGGGAGGAACCAGCACCCCCGCATCACCGACCACTTCCGGCAGTGCACCACCGGTGGTACTGATTACAGGCACACCACAGGCCATAGCCTCACCGGCGGGCATACCGAAACCTTCGTAGATCGAGGGGATCACTGCCATGGTTGCCCGTGCGTAATAGCCTGCAAATTCCTCATATTCGATTCGGCCGGTGAAGGTTACGATATCGCCCAGTCGCAAGGTGTGCACAAGCTTCTCGATCACGCCGTGTTTTTTCGGGCTTCCCACTACCGTGAGATTAATATCCCGGTAGTGCCTGATCGAGTGCACCGCCTCGAGAAGGTATCTCAGCCCCTTGAGAGGGGTGTCCGCACTGTTGGTTACCAGGAGGCTGTGGGGCTCACGTTTGATTTCGGGAAGGGGATAAAAAAAGTCCGTATTGATCCCGTTGGGCACCACCCGAAATCGCTCACGCGATGTCTTAAAATCATCGCTGATATCCCTTTTTGAACATTCCGATACAGTGATAATAGGCGCGATTCTCCTTGACACCCTCTTCTGCATGCCCAGAAACGAATACCACCGGATCGTTTTAAACTTTTTAAAAAGCGAACCGGCGGCATCAATTTCCACATCACGGTCCACGGTAATGGGATGGTGAATGGTCGCCAGCGTTGGATATCCGATATGCGGAAGACCGAGAAGCCCATAGGAAAGACACTGATTATCATGAATGATGTCATAATCGGGCCGCTTGACTCTGAAATGGTGAAAGACGCGCCACCCGAACGTAAGGGGTTCGGGAAACCCGCCAAGGGACATGCTGAGAAATTCAAGCTGATTCAGAGGCGATGCAAGCGCTTCTATACGCTCCGGCTTGAACAGGTGATCGGGATTGTAGAGATCGAGTCCGGGAAGTTTGTGAAGGGTTACGTGGTCGACCGGCTCGGGATAGGGGGGACCCGATATCACGTCCACCCGGTGTCCAAGGTCCCTGAGCGCAGTACTGAGATATTTGATATAGACGCCCTGACCTCCGCAGGTAGGATTTCCCCGATAGGTCAGGAGACATATTCGAAGTGAATCGCCGTTGCCGTTTCCGCCCCTTGATTCCCCAGGTCTTCTCCGCCCCATAGCCGCCGGTGTGCTCCTCATATTGATCTGTAAGAGAGTTTCCTTTAACAGAATTATGACCGAAGGTCAATAATTATGAACTGTATGCGTGAAAGGTGTGAAGGATAAAAATATACTTCAGAATTATGAATCAGCCATTCCTGCCTCACAGCAAAGACTGATCGCTGCTCGTGATACGAGCCTCCCCTTCAAGGGGAGGCTCGTACGAATTTTACAGGTTACGGCTCGCCCCGTTCAGGGTGTTCGAAAGAAGCATGGCAATCGTCATAGGCCCCACACCGCCCGGAACCGGAGTAATATGCGATGCCTTCGGCGCCACCTCTGAAAAGGCGACATCGCCTAAAAGCTTCCCCGTCTCCGACCTGTTTATGCCCACGTCGATTACCACGGCACCCTCCTTGACCATGTCACCGCGGATCATTTCAGGTCTTCCCGCCGCTGCCACCAGTATGTCGGCCCGTCGCGTCACCTCGGCAAGATCCTTTGTCCTCGTATGACAGATAGTGACCGTTGCGTGACGCGCCAGAAGCATCATGGCAAGGGGTTTGCCCACGATATTGCTTCTTCCCACAATGACCGCCTCTTTCCCCTCGATACCGATACGGTATCGATCCAGCAGCTCAATGATTCCCAGTGGCGTACAGGACATGTGATAAGATGTCCCCGAAAAAAGTTTCCCCACGTTGTAAGGATGAAACCCGTCTACATCCTTTCGGGGATCAATGGCCTCGACAAAAACATCCGCATTCAGATGCTTCGGAAGCGGAAGTTGTACAAGAATTCCATGAATTGCCTCATCCTCGTTCAGTTCCTTTATAAGGTCGTGTAACTCTTCCTCCTTCGTCTCAGAGGAAAGTTTGAACTCACGTGAAAGAAATCCCGCCTCCAGGCACGCGTTCTTTTTGCCCCGCACATAAATTTGCGATGCCGGATCGTCACCGACGAGAATCACGGCCAACCCAGGCGTAATGCCCCGTTCGTTTTTAAGAAGAAGAACCTTGTCCTTTATCTCACTTCTTACCTTCTGAGATACATCCTTGCCATCGATAATTACTGCCATTGACGTCACACTCACCATCCTTGCAAAATCATTTTATTCACTTACACCGAGATATCCCTTTTTCAGTTTCTCATCGGCCTTCTCCCCGAAGGTATAGCGAAAATACATTTGCGCAAATTCACTTCCGGGGATGGTTCCTTTCACCTCACCCTGCCATTCGAGCGTAAGGCCCTTTCCCGGCACATAGGTGGTCACCGATGTCTTTCCCGGCGCCATGCCCTTGTCGAACCAGGATACATATTTCTCAAGATCGGCCTGGTGCTTTTCAATCAGCTCAGGGGGGTTATTTTCCTTCATCATCTCCAGGAAACCCTCCTGAAGTTTTTTCTGGGTCGCTTTGTCGGTAAGGTAGTGCAGGTAAAACTGTTTGACCTGTTCCGATTCAATCACTTCTTTCGGATCATGAGTCGGATTTTCAAGATACAGCCCCCCGGCATACACCTTGATCCACAGTTTTTTCAGGTAGGAAACGCCGTTGAGGGTGAGCGTTTTCTCGGCAACCACCTTCTCTTCGGGAAACTTCACGCCCAGGATTTCTTTATCATCTCCCCATACCGTGCCCGTACCCAGAAACAGGAACAACGTCACCACTACCACTGCCGTCCATTTCTTCATACTTCACTCCTCCTTCGTTGTCTGTTTGCGTTTCAATCTCAATTTATGTTATGTGGAGATATTTCGTAGCAGGGAGAAACGCGTTCATGAAAAAGGAAAATCTCGCATCCATACTGACCAGTGCCAGCACCGTATTTCCACATAACACAGCAATCATCCACAAAGACAGGGAAATACCATATCAGGAACTGAATCGGCAAGTCAACTCTTTCGCATACAGTTTGAGAGATTTGGGCATCGGACAAGGGGACAAGGTCGCCATCATGCTCCCCAATATTCCGGAATTCGTTATCGCCTATTTTGCGGCGATAAAGCTGGGCGCCGTAGCGGTCACCCTCAATACGGCATCGACTTCATACGAACTCGGCTATCTTCTGGACGACTGCGATGCGAAAGCATTTATTACAATCCCCTCGTCTGTAAAGCGATTTACCGACATTCGCCAGGATCTTCCTTTGTGCAGACATCTGATTGCCACCGAGGGGAACGAGGGGGATCTCTCCATGAAAAAAGCCATCATAGACGGGCCTTTCGATGTTCAGTCGCCGGAAATTACCGGTGATGATCCGGCGGTAATCGTCTATACGGCCGGACTGACGGGGAAACCTCTCGGCGCCGTTCTTACCCACCACAATCTCCTTACGCAGTCGCTTCTGGTAAAAGAGGTGTGCGCCGGCACCGATAAGGACAGAGGGCTTTGCCTCATCCCCCTCTTCCATACCTTCGGCGCCACAGTCAACATGCTCTGCGCCCTGAATATGGGTGCGGCAATGGTGATGATCGACAAGTTCAACCTGGAATCCGTGTTCAAGACGATAGAAAAGTCTCATATCACCTATATCGCCGCGGTCCCGAGGGTATATCTGGGCATGCTGTTGTACGATGGAGCGGGGAAATTCGACGTCGGCTCCCTACGGGTATGCATCACCGGCGGTTCTGCCATGCCTGTCGATTATATTCACCTTTTCGAAGAAAAGTTCAACACCAAGCTGATGGAGGGGTACGGACTTACGGAGGCATCGCCGGTCTGTTCCTTCAGCCGTCTCGAGAGGACACACAAACCCGGTTCAATCGGCATTCCCGTTACCGATATAGAGGCGATGATCGTGGATGACGAGGATAGAGAGCTGGAAACCGGCATGGTGGGAGAGCTGGTCATCAGAGGCCCCAACGTAATGAAGGGCTATTACAAGGCCGACGAGAAAACAGCGCAGGTGATCAGAAACGGATGGCTCCACACAGGGGATCTCGCAATGATCGACGAAGAGGGGGATATTTTTCTGAGGGGTCGTAAAAAGCGCATGATCATTACCAGCGGGTTCAATGTGTACCCGAAGGAGGTGGAGGGGATCGTGCACATGCATGAGGCCGTAAAGGAATGTCTGGTGGTGGCGAAGGAAGATCTTTTACGGGGTGAGGTAGTAAAGGCACTCGTGATACTCAATAAAAACGCGGAGGCCGACGAAAAGGAAATTATGCGACACTGCAGACAATATTTGTCTTCGTACAAGGTTCCCCGGGAGGTTGAATTTGTCACGGAATTGTCGTAGCGTATTTTCCATGCCGTCAATCGGAATTTCAAGAGGAATGTACACGCGGGATAAAAACTCGGCATGTTTTACTTACATACAAACAAGGAGATGATATATGAAAGAGGTAGTTATTGTCAGTGGAGCGAGAACCGCCGTAGGAAGTTTCGGCGGTTCGTTGAAGGATGTAAAGTGTGTTGATCTGGGCGCCCTGGTGATCAAAGAGGCGATCAAGCGGGCCGGTCTTCGCCCCGCGGTGAGCGATTTCGTCAAATCGTGCCGCCCCGATGCATTCGGTGAGTTCGACATGACGGAACTCAACAGGAAACATTACGACTATGACGATTCTTTGAACCCGGTTTATTTTGACGAATGTATTATGGGAAACGTAATTCTCGCCGGCCAGGGTCAGAATCCGGGGCGTCAGGCATCGATTTACGCGGGACTGCCGGAGGAAACGAATGCCATCACCGTCAACAAGGTGTGCGCTTCCGGAATGAAGGCCATCACGCTGGCCGCACAGGTGATCAAGGCCGGTGATGCGGACATTATTGTTGCCGGTGGAATGGAAAATATGAGCATGGTCCCCTTCGGCCTTCCCCATGCCCGCTGGGGCTATCGTATGAATATGCCCTTCGGAGAGATCACCGACCTGATGGTTCATGACGGCCTTTATGAAATATTCAATAAATATCACATGGGTCTCACCGCGGAAAATATTGCCGAAAAATACGGCATTACCAGGGAGGAACAGGATCAGATGGGGGTGCTGAGCCACCAGCGGGCACGGGCAGCCATCACTTCGGGCGCTGTGGCCGATGAAATCGTTCCGGTGATGATTCCTCAACGCAAGGGTGACCCTCTGACATTTAACGTAGATGAACGGCCCATAGACACGAATATGGAAAAAATGTCCGCACTTTCCCCGGTCTTTAAGAAGGGCGGCACGGTCACGGCGGGAAACGCCTCGGGGATTAATGACGCCGCCTGCGCAGTAGTGGTGATGAGCGCGGAAAAGGCCAAAGAACTGGGGTTGAAACCGCTGGCAAAAATAAGAGGCTATGCCTCGGGCGGCGTCGATCCCGCTTATATGGGTCTCGGACCGATTCCAGCAACGCGGAAAGTGCTCGGCTCGCTGGGACTCACCATGAAAGACATCGATTACATTGAACTGAACGAAGCTTTTGCCTGCCAGGCAATCGCCTGCATACGGGAGCTCGACATTGATATCGACAAATGCAACCTCAATGGAAGCGGTATTTCCATTGGTCATCCAGTCGGCACCACGGGAGCCCGCATTACCTACAGCCTCGCAAGCCAAATGCAAAAGAAGGACCTGAATCTCGGCCTGGCTACACTGTGCATTGGAGGCGGGCAGGGTATGTCAATTGTCCTTGAAAGGGTATAGGACCGCGAGAGCTATACACACACAAAATTTTGTACCACAGTGGTATTTTAAACGGACAAAATCACACATACACCCGTTACTGCACCGGAACACATTGAGTAATTGAAGTCCGGTCCAAAAACTACATCGAGGAGCACGCCATGAATTTTGCACCGACAGAAGAACAACAGATGGTGAAGGATATGGTAAAACGGTTTGTAGACGAAGAAATCAAACCGAAGGCCGAAGAGTTTGATCGCACCCATGTACACCCGCAGGAAGTGATCCGGAAGCTTGGTGAAATGGGACTGATGGGGGTGGCCGTTCCCACGGAATACGATGGCGCCGGGATGGATAACGTAACCTACGTTATGGCCCTTATTGAAATCTCAAGGGGTTGCGCCAGCTGCGGTGTCATCACTTCGGTCAACAATTCACTTTACGGCTATCCCGTCAAAGCATTCGGCACCGATGAGCAGAAGAAAAAATTTCTTGCCCCCGTGGCGGGAGGACTGGTTGAGGGCTGCTATGCCCTGACCGAATCGGGCGCGGGATCGGATGCCGCCGCGCTCAGGTGCCGGGCACAATTGAAAGGCGACAGGTACATCGTCAACGGCGTCAAGAAATTCATTACCAGCGGCAATGTTGCCCAATACTGCGTGCTCGCGGCAACGGAGGACCCGTCAAAGGGATACAAGGGTATTTTGAACCTCATCGTCGATCTGAAAAATACCCCCGGTTTTACGGTCGGCACGATCGAAGACAAGATGGGGATCCTCGCCTCGGGTACGGCGGAGCTCGTCTTTGAGGACGCCGAGGTGCCGGCGGCGAACCTGCTGGGCAAACCGGGAGAAGGGTTCAAGCAGATGATGATGGGACTGGACGCGGGACGTATCGGCATCGGGGCGCAGGCCTGCGGTATCGGCAAGGCCGTACTGGAAGACTCTCTTGCTTATGCCAAGGATCGGGAGCAGTTCGGAAAGCCGATCACCTCATTTCAGGCGATCCAGTGGAAACTGGCCGACATGGCAACGGAAATCGACGCTGCGGAGATGCTGCTGCTCAAGGCCGCCTGGCTTGAAGACAACGGCTTGGATTTCGAGAAGGAAGCGGCCATGGCCAAGATGTACGCCTCCGACGTCACCATGCGGGCCGCCGTCGAAGGTGTCCAGATATTCGGCGGCTATGGATACTGCAAAGATTATCCGGCGGAACGGCACATGCGCGATGCCAAGATCTGCCAGATTTACGAAGGCACCAACGAAGTGCAGCGGATGGTCATTGCACGAAAATTATTGAAAATGAGATAAGGAACCCACGGGGAACGAGAGGGACCATCAGCCCGCTCTTTCCCCGAAACAGTGCTTTCAACAAAGAAAAAGGACATGATCATGAATCCAGAATTTATCGATTCCCTGGTGATTAAAAACAAAACGAAAATAGTTTACCTTATCATGGATGGTATCGGGGGCCTGCCATCGGGAAACAGCCATCTCACAGAGCTTGAAACAGCGCGTACTCCACACCTGGACGCACTGGCACAGCGATCGGTCTGCGGTCTCCTCGATCCAGTGGGGTACGGGGTGACACCGGGAAGCGGACCTGCACATTTCTCCCTGTTCGGGTATGATCCCATCAAAACCTCTGTGGGGAGAGGATTGCTCTCTGCCGCCGGCATCGATTTTTCCATGACGGAACGAGATCTTTTCATGCGGGTGAATCTCGCCACCATCAATGCCGACGGCATCGTGACAGATCGAAGGGCGGGCCGCATCGACACGGATTCAAACCGGCGTATCTGCGAAAAAATGCAGGCAAAAATCGATTTGGGAACGAACGTTGAATTCTTCATGGCGCCGGAAAAAGAGCATCGTGCATTGATTGCCCTTCGCGGTGACGATCTTTCTGACGAGCTCACCGACAGCGATCCGGAAGCGGCGGGAAAAGCGCCGCTGACCCCCCGCGCCCTGAATCCCAAGGCACAGAGGACCGCACAGATCATCCAGAACCTGTTGCAACAGACCCGCACTATTCTTTCCGACGAGGAACGGGCCAACATGATTCTCCTGAGAGGATTCGCACGGTACCAAAAGTTTAACACCCTTCCGGAACGGTTCGGTCTCACGCCGCTTGCCATCGCGGAATACCCTATGTACCGTGGAATCGCACGGCTTCTCGGCATGGACATCCATCCCCAGACAGGCTCCATTGAGGGTGAAATCGCTGCACTGGGAACATCCTTTGACAACTACGACTTTTTCTTTGTCCATATTAAACCCACCGATTCACTGGGGGAAGACGGCAATTTCGATGCAAAAGTGAAAATTATTGAAGAGGTCGATTCCCACCTTCCCGCCATCACGGGACTGAATCCTGATGTCCTGGTGGTCACGGGGGATCATTCCACCCCTGCCGTCATGTGCGGCCACAGCTGGCATCCCGTACCGGTCATTCTGGCATCACAAACCTGCCGACCGGACCGGGTAGAGCGTTTCGGGGAAAGGGATTGCATCGGGGGGGGGCTTTCGCGCATACCCACGATGCACCTCATGGGACTGGCTCTGGCCCATGCGGGAAAGCTTTCCAAATACGGCGCCTGAGGTGCGGCTTTATCCCACTGAGACGCATCCCCCCCCTTAATAAAAGGGAAGGGGGATTTTTTAATATTTATTCTCCCGCTGAGGCGCCAAGGCGCAGAGAAAACCTTCTTTATTAGGGTGCAAGGTATAAGGTGCGAGGTTTAGGGTAAAAAATCCCCTCGCACCCCACACCTTATACCTCGAATCCTGTACCCCGTGCCCTGCACCTACAGACCAAATAGACCAGACTGATCACACAGACCAAATAGACCAAACAGATCTGGACAAATCCCTCCCAAAATGCAAAAGATAGGAACGCATAATGTGATTGAAAGGGGACGTTAAGATATGACCAGCGGTACGCTGTCGGCAAAAATCGACCAGATTGCCGATCTTATTGTCAATGCAGACACTATTGCCGTGTTTACGGGGGCCGGTATAAGCACCGAATCGGGAATTCCCGACTTTCGTTCGCCGGGAGGGATATGGACGAAATTTGATCCCAGGGAATTCACGTTCCAGCGGTTCGTAAGCGACATCGAAGTGCGGCGCAAGGCCTGGCAATTCTTTCGCGCTATACCCTGGACAGAGGTCAAACCCAACAGGGGCCATTTTGCTGTTGCCGAACTTGAAAAACTGGGCAAACTGGATTGCGTCATTACACAGAATATCGACGGCTTGCACCAACTTGCAGGCAATACGCCGGAAAAGGTGATTGAACTTCACGGCACTACCCGCTATGTCCTCTGTCTGGAATGCGGTAAACGATGGCCTCGTGAGGAAATTGAAGGATGGCTGGACGAAGGAATTGAAATCCCCATGTGCGACGCCTGCGGCGGCATTATGAAATCGGCCACCATATCCTTCGGTCAGGCCATGCCCGTAGAAGAAACAGAGGAAGCAGAACTCCGCTCCCGCCAATGCGATCTCTGCATTGTGATCGGCTCGTCCCTGGTGGTCTATCCCGCCGCCCATATGCCTGCATATGCTGTTCAGGGCGGTGCCAAACTGGTCATCATCAACCGCGATCCGACACCTCTCGACTACATGGCATCGGTAGTGGTACATGCAGGCGCCGGTGAAATCATGGAGGAAGTGCTGAACGCAGTAAAGATAAAACTCGCCGCCTCGTAGCTCATGCAAAAACGGCTGGGGAACTATTTCTCCAGCCGCTTTGCGAAATCACCATTCTTCGATTCTATTAATTCATCATCTCCGCCCCGAGGTCGAAGGCCTTGAGATTATCAGGTAATTTATCTCCGGGCAGGTTTCGAGATATGACAGCGCTGAAATCGTCTCTATTGATGGGGAGATCCCCCACGGCAGAAACAGCGCCGATCATAATGATATTCCCCAGAATTGAATTCCCCAGCTTGACCGCCTCGTCGGTCGCATCGAGAAGCCAGACCTTCGATGCCAGCTTCTTCAGCGTCGTTTCTACTTCCGTAATGTCCGGGTAGGCCGACTCACCGGCAATAACCCCAGCGGGATAAATCGGCCGTGTATTGGTAAGCACTTTCACATCGGGGTTTCCATAGTTTGCAAGCACCCTGATTGCCTCAATCGGTTCCAGCGTCACCACCATATGCGCACGGCCTCTTGGCACCTGGGGACTCCAGGTGGAACGAGAGGATACGCGGATGTGACTCATGACGGACCCACCTCGTTGTGATGCACCGAAGGTCTCTCCGATAGTGACATAATATCCTTTCTGCACCAGCATGTTGGACAACACCCGTGAGGCCATGACGTTTCCCTGGCCGCCCACGCCCGTGATTATCACATTGTAGGGGTCACTCGATAATTGTGTTGCTGTCATCACTATGCCACCTCCTCCCGTTTAATGGCATGCTGGGGACAGATATCGGCACAGACACCGCATCCCACGCATATCACCTGATCTATTTCCGCTTTCTTTTTTGTTTCATTCCAAACGAGACCGGGGCAACGGAACACGCGAGTACAGAAGCGGCCGCATCCGCATTCCTCGCCCAGACAGATTGTCTCGTCCACATGCATTTCATAATCTTTCTTGTTTTTACGTTGCGGACTCAGCGCACAGGCCTTGCGCATGATGAGCACCTTTACCCCGCTTTTGTCCTCGATTAGTTCGTTCAACAACTCCTGCGTCCCATCGAGATCAAAGGGATCGGTGATCTCCACCCGGGCGCCGATCGCCTCGCATATCCTGGCTATATCGATGGACGGCACTTGATCGCCCATCACGTTGTGATCAAGACCGGGGTGCGGCTGAAATCCCGTCATGGCCGTACCGCTGTTGTCCAGCACCACCAGCGTGATATCGGCTTTATTATGCACGGCATTGACCAGGGCCGGAATCACGGCATGATAAAAAGTGGAATCCCCGCATACGGCAAGTACGGGCTGATCCATGCCGAACTGTCCCAGCTTGCCGAATCCGCTTGCCACTCCCATACCAGAGCCCATGGCATGGAGCGTCTTGAGCGTCTCAAATCCTGTGGGTCTTATGGCCATTGAGTAACAGCCGATATCGCCGCAGACGAATCCCTTGCGCCCATCCATTTCAAGGGCATTGTGTATACTGAAAAAGGAGGCGCGATGGGGACAGCCGGGGCAGAACACCTGATCCCGTACGGGTGCCCCCACGAAGGCAGAAAGTTTTGCCGACTGATCATATTCGGCTGACACGGGTGCATACTCGATCCCCAGGACTTTCGAAAGACCTGCGATGACGATATCCGGATTCAGTTCGTTCGTCATGGGAATCGTGCCGTCGTTCTTCCCGTAAAAGGTTTTCACCCCTATCTCGGCCGCCTGCTCTGCAGCGAGGATTTTTACGTTTTCCTCGAGAAAGGGGAGCACTTCTTCTATAATCATAATCTTGTCGGTTCTCGAAAGGTTTTTCGCCAGCAATTTCGGAGGCAGCGGCCAGGTAGTTCCCAGTTTCAAAAGTCCCACCCGATCTTCCACACCGAGCACGTTGACAGCCTCTTTGCTGTAGAGATAACAGGCGCTGCCGGTAATAAGCAGCAGCTCCGGCGTTTCCGGCCCTTCGTATGTATTGAAGGGAGAGTCTTCGAAGATTGCTCTGGCTTTCTTGACCTTTTCCTGTTGCTGCTGATGCTTCCAGTCCACAGGGGCACTGATTACCACCCCTTCATCTGGATCGAGGATAAATCCGCTGTATTTGAATTCGGCCTTTCTTTTTTCCTCGGAAAGCGCCCCATAGACAATGTTACCGCTGGCATGGGACAGGCGGGTGACGCTCCGCACCACCACGATCTGTTTCAACGTTTCCGAAAGTTCAAAGGCCCACTTCGTCATATCCTTCGCTTCCTGAAAATTCCCCGGCTCGAGAAGCGGTATCTCCATGAGCCGTGAGAAATACCTCGATTCTCCCTCGTTGACACTGGAAAGGGCCCCGGGGTCATCACAGGTGACAAGGACAAACCCTCCCCTCGTTCCCGAACCAACGAGGTGAAGAAGAAAGTCGGAGGCCACATTCACCCCGTTCTGTTTCATTACACATAGCGCCCGCAGTTGGGCGAAGGAGGCCGCAGCGGCCACCTCGAGAGCTACTTTCTCGTTCACGGACCATTCCACGTAAAGATTGCGTTCCGCCGCAACTTTCGAGAGGCTCTCGATAATTTCCGATGAGGGTGTTCCCGGATACCCGCTGGCGACATTCACGCCGGCTTCCAGAGCACCCCTTACAATTGCTTCGTTTCCCATCACCAGATAGGAAGCGCCTTCTTTTGTATCAGTCAAATAGGACATGGTGACCTCCCCGTTTATTATACAGTCAGCCGTTCGACAATATCGACGCTCATCCGCAGATAGGCTTTCGATCCTTCTTCCGCCGTATTGATCATACCTTGTCCCTGTGCCTTGACAAGAGCACGCTTTTTCTTGTTCCCGGCCGCCCAGGCAAGATGTTCAAGGTTTTCCTTCGGCATATCGGAAATGGTCAGATACCCTTGCTTCTGAGCCTCCTCAACAATCCTGCGTCCCCGGTCGGTCCTGATAATCAGCGTATTCATATCGGGACGCCCTTCCATGACACCGATGGATACATCGGAGAATTCGGAGGTCATGTCGATGCAGTAGGAACACCCTTCAGGCACAAGCTCCCGTATTTCGGCAAGGGGAATCTCCAGTGTGGTCCCATCGACACCGAAAATCTGCAATATCTCCGAAGGGGGAGGCGGAATGTCTATTTTCTTGATTCGGCTGATCTCGATTCTTTCGGAAACAAAGGGTTCAAAAAGTCTGAAGTCGATGGCCCAGGTACAGAAAAGTCCCACCACAAGACCCAGGGGGTCGACAAAATCCTCTTGTTTGAGAGGATTGGTGCGCATCTGCGCCGCAGCCAGTACCTGACAGGGGGTCCCCACCAGGCCGATGTTGGTATTTCCCTCTTTAACGGCTTGATTTAATGCCGAAAGCGTCGGCGCCGCCGTATATTTCGACTGAGTACAGGAAAGCACATCCTCAGGATCTGTCACAAAGCGGGGCTCCGGCAACAGCCCTTTTCTATCCGTCAATACCGCCCCGTTTATATAACCCTTTTTGAGTGCAAAATACAGAAGGGCCGTCACTGTTCCGCCGGCTTGTGGTGCGATATCTTTCATGGAGGAACCGGCCCGTGCCATCATTATCGACTGATATGATCCCAAAGGATTCCCGTCGTAGGAAGCACCGAAAAACTTTTGGGAAAGTTCGTCGAGATTCACTTCGATCTTGGGACAATAGGCAAAGCAACGCCCTTCATCAATGACACAGGGAAACAGTATCGCTGTTTTACCCCTGTACGACCGGAAATAGGGGCAAAGATCAATACAGGCCCCGCAGCCCGTACAGAGCCGGGCTTCAAGAACCTTTGTGCGAAGTTCCTGCTGCCCTCTGTTGAGAACTTTATCTTCCATTCGATCCAACCTCCCTCCGTTTTTTGTTGATACACACAGGTGAAACGTCACGATCGGGAATAAGAAAGATCCAGGCGTTATTCATACAGACCGTTCTTGCCCCGAATAAAAACCAACAGACCTTCACATTGGAAGGATGAGCCTGTTACGTACCTGTTTCTTCGCACACTGTCAACGATTTCTTGATTGAATGAACGCACAGGCTTTCATGCACGGATCCTGCGCAACTCATTCACAAGAATCATATTTTCTTCTCTCTTTTTAACGGCCACTCGAAAAAAACATGCGTCCAGTCCCCGGTAGTTTGAACAGTCACGAATCACAATGCCGGAGGCCAGCATGCGCTCCCTCAGTCCCGGTGCGTCGAGGGGAAAGGCATCATCCATGTGCACAAGAAGATAGTTCGCCGCACCCGACATCACACTGAGTCCCTCGATATCCGACAGCTGACTCTCAAGATATTCCCGTTCGGTTTGTATGTAGCTCTGGCTCCGCCGGATGTATGACAAATCCTCCAGTGCCGCGGCGGCGGCCTGCTGAGCCGGCACATTGACCGTCCAGGGTGGCATTCCGCTTCGAATCCGTGCAATTATTCCGGCGCCTGCGATACAATACCCGACACGGAGACCGGGGATACCGAAGAACTTGGTCATCGACCGGAGAATCACCACACCCTTCGAATCAATCGCCCTCTTCTTGACCGATCCCTCTTCCACAAAATCCATGAAGGCCTCGTCGATCACCACGATCCTCCCCGCTTTTTCGGCAACATCTATAAGCGCATAGAGATGTTCCTTCTCCGTGAGAATTCCCGAAGGACTGGCGGGATTGCCGAGGCACACCATGTCGATGCCTTCCGTAATGTGCGTTGCCAGCATTCCGGTGTCAACACGGAACCCCTCTTCCATCCGTGTATGGAAAAAAGAAATGTCGGCACCGGCCATTCGCAGCCCCTTTTCATATTCGCTGAACGCGGGCGTGACGATCAGCGCCCTTTTCGGCCTGAAGAGGAGCGGAAGCCAGTAGATAAATTCCGTGGCGCCGTTTCCGACGAGAATATGCTCGGAGGCAATTCCGTGGTACTGGGCGAGTGCCCTCGTGAGATCATGGGAATCGGGATCAGGGTAATTGAGGATGCACTCGAAGGCATCCATTACTTTCCTGCGCACCCCTTCAGGATATCCCAGGGGATTGATATTCGCGCTGAAGTCGATAATCGTGCCTTTTTCGATTCCCCTTTCACGGGCAATCTCATCCACATTGCCGCCATGTTCTCTTTTATACATGATGCACCACCAAAAGAGCGATCAGGACGAGCACGGCCATTGCAGAGGATGAAAAAAACATGATGTGCCAGGCCGCACGGATGTCCCCTGTATCAACAGTCTTGTGTCTGTCACCGATCGTCGGTTTTTCTACAGTCTTCCCGAAATAAGAATGTGCGCCGCCCACCTTGAGACCGAGAGCACCCGCCATCGCCGCTTCCGGAATTCCACTGTTCGGACTGAGGTGATTCCTGCCGTCACGGCGCATGATGCGCCAGGCATTGCGGCCGTTGAGCCCCAGCATAAAGGCGCTCGTCACAATGAGCCATCCTGTCAGCCGTGCCGGTATCCAGTTGACAATATCATCCGCACGAGCGGAACACCACCCCATATCCCGGTATCGCTCGTCGCGATATCCCACCATGGAATCGAGCGTATTGACCGCCTTATAGGCAAGTGCCAGAGGAAAGCCTCCCAAAAGGAGATAGCACATCGGGGCAATAACTCCATCAGAAATATTCTCCGCCACCGTTTCAACCACGGCCTGAAGAATTTCTTCCCCGCCAAGGTTCTCCGTATCTCGCCCCACAATCATGGAAAGCTCCCTGCGCGCCGCAGGCAGATCACCTTTTTCAACCTCAACGACAACGGCCCGGCTTTGATCGAAGAGAGAACGCATGGCCAGCGTCGTCCATGCCCCGGCGATTACCACCACTGCGCCCACGACACCATGAATCCAGCATGCCGACGCCTGGAGCAGATATGCGCCCCCATACGTTCCGGCGACGACAACCAGCCAGAGGAGCACCCCGCCCCGCCTCAAATCGGACATGTGACGCCGAATAAACCCTTCACACCGGCGCACTCCCCACCCGATTATCTGAACGGGATGGGGAATGGAGCGGGGATCTCCGAGCAGTATATCCAGGACATAGGCTGCGGCAAAATGAAAAGGGATGATCATCACTGTGCCTCTTTTCGCAATGGGGAAATGCGCCCTCAACCTGCCACAGGTTGTTCTCCAGGCGCAAAAAAAGCACCAGGACAATGTCCAAGTGCTTGATTTTCTGGTGGAGCTGGACGGGATCGAACCGACGACCTCTTGAATGCCATTCAAGCGCTCTCCCAACTGAGCTACAGCCCCGCAGTACGTTTACAAACAGACGGTTTAGCTAACACAGGGGTTTTATCTTGTCAATATAATTTTCTTGACAATTGACCCTCCCCCGTTATAATCGGGCGCATCGCCGGAGTGGTGAAACTGGTAGACGCAGGGGACTCAAAATCCCCCGACCGCAAGGTCATCTCGGTTCGATTCCGAGCTCCGGCACCAATATGTAACTCAGGGGGTTAGCCGTCCCGGGCATAACCCCTTTACTTTTGAACTCGTTTTAAAAATCAGATTTTGTCCCGCCATATCTCCGCGTCATACATTTTTTTATACACACTCGATACAGATCATTGTTCCTTCCAGATATCAATTGTACCGTAAAGATCCACCGATAAATTTTATCCCCCCTTTTTTGCCTTGACAATAGGATTTTATAAAGTTATCAGTAAGATAAGTTTCTATATTGCAGATAAATTTTTCATTAAGCAAGGAGGGGACGCCATGAAAGGAACATTAAAAGCGGGATCAATGATCACCATCGTATGTCTTTTGTTTGCACTCGCAATTTTCGGGCTATGGAATGAAGCAAGGGCCATTTCAAGTTTCGATGTCAGCAAAGTATCCGACATGTCCGACTTCGATCCCACAAATGTCGTCCCGCCTCAGGGCGACACTATTAAAGTCGGAGTGATAGAACCATTTTCAGGACCGGCGGCACTCGTCGGTGAAATATACTGGCTTATAGCCAGCTGGGTTGCCCATGATCTCAATAAACAAGGAGGTATTTTAGTTGACGGAAAGAGAAAGGGAATAGAAATTATCAAAGGCGATTCTCAGTCGAAACCTTCGATTGCCAAGAAGGTGACCGAAAAACTTTGTCTTGAAGAGAAGGTTGATGTTTTATGGGGTACGGCGGGAACACCGATTGCGAATGTGGTTCAGATCGCAGCCGAGAAATACAAGACCATTTTCATGAATTGTCAATGTGACGATCTGGTCGATGCCGGACATTTCAGCAGATATGTCTTCAGGACCGGCCTCAACACATCGATGTTCGGAGATGCCATAGCCTATTTCTATTCTAAACGGCCTGAGAAAAAATTTTATATTATATGCCAGGATTATTCCTATGGCCACCGCATTGCCGATGCATTCAAGAACGGATTAAAAAAATATAAGCCCGATGCCTTGATAGTAGGGGACGATTACCATCCCCTCTTTCTAAAAGATTTTGCGCCATATGTGACAAAGATCAAAGCCTCCCAGTGTGACGTCGTATACACGGGTGACTGGCTTCCCGATGCCGGAAATCTTATTAAGACCTGTCGGGACATGGGGATACAAGTTCCCTTTGCCAATTTATACGCAGATGATGTATCGTTGATGAAAGCATTGGGGTCTTCAGGAGCAGGCATGGTTAACGGCAACGATCATATGATTACAGTCGAGACCAAAGCAAACCAGAAATTTAATAAAATCTGGAATGCACAATGGAAGCAATGGAAGGCGCCGTATAACGGTATTTTTTATAAATGGCCAGTATCAGTTTTAGGAGGAGCAACAAATCAAACGTACTGGATGTTTGACGTTATCAAACGTGCGGCCAGTACTAATGCTGAAAAAATTATCGAAGTGTGGGAAGATGATGTGTATGAATCGTTTACCGGCATCGCAAAAATGCGTGCAGTCGATCACCAGACAGAACGGGATATGTTCGTGACAGAGTTTGTATATCCCAGCCAGTGGTATGAGTTCGCTAGTTATGGCAAGGTATTTGTGGTTCCTGCAAGTATGTGTGCACCCTCAATTCCCGAAGGACTGAAGAACCGCAAATAATAGTTCGAAATAAATCCTGTATGGTACCCGGGTGCCTTGATACCACCCGGGTAGCCTTTGGGCATGTAAGTCGAACAAGAAAGATAGTGGGCTATAATGCTCGGCAAGGAGTACATCTATGGATGCAAAGGAATTTATAAAAAATGTGTTCTATATCGCAGGGATGCAAATATCCGACGAGCGTGTCCAATCTCTTGGTGCACCCGATGGGTTGTATCCGTTATTAACACAGTTAGCGGCTGGTTTACATCAAGTCGATACGGAGCAATATGAACCCCTGGAAAAACCGGACTTCTTTAAAGAAAGGTCTGAAAAATGAGCCCAATACGCGATCTTGATCTGGTTGACATGGTGAGGCTTCTCCAAAAGGGAGAAGTGTCATCGGAAGAAATCGTTAAAAGCTGTCTAGACGCGGTTGAACTATACAACGATAAATTGAATGCATTCATTTCTATAGATCCCTTAAAACTATTAAAGAGGGCGCAAGAGATTGATAAATTGCCTCAAACCGAGAGAGGTCTTCTATCGGGGATTCCTGTGGCAATTAAAGATTTGATAGACGTTTCGGGGGAAGTTACCACAGCGGGATCATCATTTTTCAAGAATAAACCTTCAGCACGTACTGATGCGTTAATAGTAAAAAAATTGAAAGAGGCGGGTGCGATTCCCTTCGGAAAAACAAACCTCCACGAATTTGCCTGGGGAGGGACTTCGGCGAATCCTCATTACGGCATCTGTTACAATCCATGGAATAGAAATTATGTAGCAGGAGGGTCCTCAGGAGGAAGCGCAATTTCCGTTTTGATGAGGATGGCGCCAGCTGCATTGGGAACCGATACGTTGGGCTCTATTCGACACCCCAGTAGTTTCTGTGGAACTGTGGGCTTGAAACCAACCTATGGTCTCTTGCCTACTGAAGGGATTTTCCCGTTAGCCTATACACTCGATCATGTAGGACCCATGGCAAGAACTGTCGAAGACGTTGAATACGTACTTAAAGCTATGTTGGACGAAAATACCCGAGTATTAGTCGAGAATAATTATGAAATAGGGAAGAAGGTTTTGAAAGAAAGAAGCAGACGTCTTGAAGGCATATGTGTCGGTGTGTTAGCGCCGCATGTTCCTAAAGACATCTGTCATGAGGCGGTCTGGAACGGTTACGAAAATGTTTTGAAAATCATTGAAGATGAGGGCGCGGAAGTAGTTGAAATACAATTCCCTGAGTTCGAATCAGCATACGCGGCCGGATTATTTCTTACATTAGCTCAGGCGAGTCAGATTCACCGTAATCGCATGGTTGAACGGCCTGAAGGGTTCGGTGATGATGTTCGTGTATTGTTGGAAGCAGGATATCTCGTTTCGGCAGTTGATTATGTTCAGGCTCAGAAAGTGCGTGCCAAACTCATTGATACCGCAAAGCGCATTATGAAGAAAACCGACTGCTGGGTAATTCCGACCACACCTAATCCCGCGATAGCTGTTGGTGAAACAGATCTCACCGTTGCACTTTTCACGGCGCCTTTTTGTACATTGGGTTTCCCAAGTATCGCCCTTCCAAGCGGTTTTACCAATGAACGATTACCCGTTTCAGTGCAAATTATCGGCGCTCCTCTGGACGAATACCGCATTCTCGATATCGCGACTATTGTATCTCAGAGCATTGCATTCCCCAAAACGGTCCCGGAAAATTTATAAAGGTAAGCCTCCATGTTCTGCCACATTTTCCATGTTCTTCTGTTGTGTGAAGGGAGTATTCATGGGATCAAACTTGCGTCTGTCGGGTTAAGGGACGACAGGAATAATTTTCAAGTAAAAAATGGCGCTTCTCCGAATACAAAGTTTTCGCCAAAATACGATTGTTACAGAGAAGCGCCCTTATCATCTTGTACACTTTTTACATAAGATATTTCCTTACAACTATTTCTTTTTCATCATCTTTCTAAGATCTCGAATGCGGATAATCTTATCATCAGGATTTGCCGTTTTTACTAATTCCGGAGGGTACACTAAAGGGTATTTTCCGGGACCTTGATGCTGAGCGAAAGTCCAAGGATAATAAGGATACCCCATAACAGGATCATGTCGCTCATCGAATGCCCATTTCCAAAATCCATGTTGTACTTCCCCTTGTTCAACGGCCTTAATCATAGCTAAAACATCTTTTGTGTTGCCCACTTTTTCAATTGCAGCCTTTGCTATCCAGGGGCCATCATAGGCGGCATAGGTTGATCCCATCAATCCACCTCCCGCTTCTCGCAATTTTTTTAGAAATGGTAACGTCTTATCGGTGTAAGGAATTTCAACTTCAGGGAACTGAGAGATCCAACCCAGACCGCTACCACGCGTCATATCCCAGAATTTAGCATATGCACTCACCCCAGACCATGAAATAACGTCTATATTCTTTGCAGATGAGTCAGCCCACTGATTTGCAAACGTTGCATGGTTTGTATACGCACCCAGCAAGAACATAGTATCCGCACCTGATCTTGCAATAAGCTCTAATAATGGTAAAAACATTGTCTCAGTGCCCGAATTCTGATGAATCGCGACAACTTTTACTCCAGGTGCTCTCTTTTCTATCCAATCCTTTATCGGAGGAAATCTGCCAGGAACACCTGAAATCAATTTGCTCGTAAATGCGGTATCCTCAACTACCAGTGCTAATTTTTTCGTTCCAATGTCATTAAGAACGCTCCACACATTGAAATTTGGATCGTATGCATTTCCAGCTCTCGGAAAAGGCCTAAAGAAAAACTTATATTTTTCATACTCATCCTTCACAACATCTGTAACTTTATCTGCAGCCGTGTAGTTCCCAATTTGGATGTGTGGGTATTCTGAAAATAATCTCACCGCCTCTTGCTGTAAAGCCATCACACCCTCGCTCCCCTCAGTAAATACGAATAAGCATTTATCGGATATAACGAGTTTACGGTATGCGGCAACAGCCAATGGAACTTGGCGCTTCCAATCCTCAATTAATAATTTAACCGGTCTTCCTAAAATACCGCCGGCCTCGTTGATTTCATTAACAGCTATCTCCATGGAAATCTTATTTGTCTTGCCCCATGGTGCATCGATGGCTGTAATCAACCCAAAATTAATTGGGTCCCCTTTAGGTGGTGCTGCTGTTACCGGTGTACAGATGAATGATACTCCCAGTAAAGCTATGCCTAAACACAAGAGGCATAAAATCAATTTCTTTCTCATTCTTCGTTCCCCCTTTCACGTTTGTTAATTATTGTTGATAAATAACCGCCACCTTTGTTATTTCCTGGCTTTCAAAAATGACACATTTCAATACAGCGCCCCACTTATTTATCTAAATTATATTTTTCGTATATTTCTTCATTATGAACACCAAGACCATGTTCAATACGATCAATCCTAGGT
>Ga0272444_10000968_pt1 | contig 28928 bp, 24 predicted proteins | sample SSMForm13_FD_201033 | JGI IMG/M metagenome (GOLD analysis project Ga0272444, IMG submission 201033) | Marine sediment archaeal communities from Little Sippewissett salt marsh, Falmouth, MA, United States - SSM-Form-13 | ecosystem: Environmental > Aquatic > Marine > Wetlands > Sediment ...
TGATTGCGACCGCGAACGCGCTCAATTCCCAGTCGCTCGAGGAGTGGACGGTCTTCACACAGCTCGATCCATCGGTCAGATTCGCTGGGAGCCGGCTAGACGTCGGACTTGAGCTGATGCAAGCCGAGCGCCGTGAGAGCGGTTGGCCGTGGATTCGCGTAACGCGACCGATTGCATCCAGCGTGACCGGTGGCGGTGCCGCGGTCGAAATGCCCTCCTCGTACTCATTCTCTGGACGATTCTCCGTAGATCGGTACTGGCTCGGCATCGACACTGCGGGACTCGCCCCAGGCGTACACCTGATCTGGATCGTGTACGGTGAGGGTGAAGCCGTCCTTGTTCCGATCATGATCCTTCCCTAACAGAGAAGCACCCACGCGGGCTCCGGTTTCATCCCGGAGCCCGCTTTCTTCTCCTGGCAGACAGAGCAGCCGTTGCGACGTCTCAACGACCCGCGTATGATCCCCTCCACTTCCTCGTTCTGAACCGGCAAGGCAGGTCACGAGAACAAGAGGAGAGGCCTCATGGCTCTGATCGTCTATCTCATCCTTGCGTATCTGCTCGGGGCCTTCCCCACAGCTGTGGTGTTGAGTCGCATCTTCTGGAAGACCGATATCCGGAAGCACGGAAGCGGAAACGCCGGAGCGACGAACACCTGGCGCGTTCTCGGGTGGAAGGCGGGACTCCCTGTCCTCCTCCTCGACGTGTCAAAGGGAGCTCTGGCGGCGGGACTCCTTCCTCTCCTTTCTCTGGGACCTCTTCCGGTTGATTCTGGAACACTACGCGTCCTCTGCGGTCTCGTAGCTGTGCTGGGGCACGTTTTTCCCATCTATACGCGCTTCCGGGGTGGCAAGGGCGTCGCAACGGCCGCAGGAATGCTCCTTGTCATCGCGCCCGTACCGGTCGCCTTTGCGGCTGGCGCCTTCGCGCTGCTTCTCATGACGTCGGGTAGGGTCTCTCTCGGTTCGATCTTCGCGGCGTGGACCATACCCCTTTCCGTTTGTCTGTTGCCGCAATCGCTGCAGGCGGACCGACCTCCCGCGCTGGTCGCCCTCGCGTTCGTCCTGTCCACCTTCATCACTGTGACGCACCGAACCAACATCGTCCGCCTCCTCAATGGCACTGAACACGTCTTCGCGAACTTCCAACTTTGGAGGCGCCTCTTCCGTCGATCGGGGTGAACTCGAACCGACTGTCGCCAGAATACCTAGTTCTGAACTACGTTTGATCCGCATTCGACCGGATGCTACAATCGGGGGACACACCGAAGAGGTGGAACCATGGAACGAGACCCAATGCGGGACCTGCGGAACCGCAACTTGCGTAACATTGCCTTTATCACGATCGTCGTGATCTTAGGGTTGATCCTGCTTCAGTCGTGGTTCGGTCGAGGCAACGGATCGACCGAGATCAGCTTTACCCGATTCCGCGAGATCGTCGAACGCGGGGGCGTCTCGCAGGTACGGATTCGAGATGATGTCGCCTACGCCACGGTCAGGCCGCTCATCGAAGCGGAGTTCCAGCTCGTCGTCGAGAACCGCTCCGACGAGACTCTGACTCTCGTCTCCCTCTCGCACGACCGATATGGCGAGTTCGACGGGTACGAGACCATCCTCCTTCCCGTCGTGCTCGCTCCGTATGAGACGTTCGCGAAGAACGTCCGCTACCCAGTGTACGGCGAGAGCGGCTACAGGGACCCCGGAATCATGACTGCCGTTCTGCTGGCCGCCGACGGCACTCGGATCACCGCGACCGACAATACGGTCGATCTCGGCGGATACGCATCCCAGATCCTCGTATCCAAGACGGAACAGGACAAAGCGATGGTTGAATCGGGCAGCGAAGTTGAGGCGCGTCTACCGGAGGATGTTGCGCTGTACCATACGCTCCTCTCAGAGAACGTCGGCGACGTCGAATACGAGCCGCCGTCGAGCGGCGGATTTCTGATGACCCTTCTCATCTCGCTTCTGCCAATCGTCCTTCTAATCGGCGTCTGGATCTACATCATGCGACGCACGCAGACCGGTGGCGGAGCACTGTCGTTCGGTCAATCCAAGGCGAAGCTCGTCCAACCTGCCTCGACCGAGATCACGTTCGCCGACGTAGCAGGCATCGACGAGGTCAAGGAGGAGGTCGAAGAAATCGTCGACTACCTCAAGGACCAGAAGCGGTTCGTGCGACTCGGAGCCGAAGTCCCGAAAGGCGTTCTCTTGATCGGCGCTCCCGGGACTGGCAAGACCCTCCTCGCCAAGGCGATCGCCGGAGAAGCGGAGGTCCCGTTCTTCTCGATCAGCGGGTCCGACTTCGTCGAGATGTTCGTCGGCGTCGGAGCAGCGCGGGTTCGCGACATGTTCGAGAAGGCGAAGGGTAGCGCACCGTGCATCATCTTCATCGACGAGATCGATGCAGTGGGACGCATGCGTGGCGCCGGTCTCGGGGGAGGGCATGACGAGCGGGAGCAGACGCTGAACCAACTCCTGGCAGAGATGGACGGATTTCAGCCGAACAAGGGAATCATCATTCTCGCTGCCACCAACCGGCCGGACGTTCTCGACCCAGCTCTCCTGCGACCAGGCCGCTTCGATCGGCGAATTACGGTCCCCTTCCCGACGGCAAGCGAACGCATGGCGATCCTCAACGTGCACTTGAGAACACGCGTCATCTCAGAGGATGTGGATCCTGAAGTCATCGCCCGACAGACGCCGGGCTACGTCGGCGCCGATCTTCGCAACCTGTGCAACGAGGCTGCTCTTCTTGCAGCTCGCAAAGACAAGGCGTCCATTGAGATGGTCGACTTCGAAGAGGCGCGCGACCGGCTTTCACTCGGATTGAGGCGGAAGAACGTCGTGCCCACGCAGAAGGAGCGCAGACTCAAGGCCTACCACGAGAGCGGACACGCGATCACAGCGCACGTTCTGCTATCGGAGGACCAGAAGGTGCACCGCATCTCGATCCTACCTCGCTCGGGCGGCTCCGGCGGCGTCACCGAGTTCCTCCAGCCGCTGCAGGAGCGCTGGCACCCCACGCAGGAGGAATTGGGGAACCAGCTCGTCTTCGCCCTCGGCGGACGCGCGGCGGAGGAGGTCGCCCTCGGCGAGTTCGCCTATGGATCCCAGAGTGATCTTCGTACGGCGACGCAGCTCGCAACCGAAATGGTGATCGAGATGGGAATGAACGAAGAGCTCGGTCCAATCAGTCTCGGGAGAGAGCGACGAAACGTCTTCCTCGGAGAGGAGCTCGTGCGAAGCAGCGAGCACTCCGAAGACATGAAGCGTGCCGCCGACAAGGAGATCCAGAGCCTGCTCGCTCGCTCCTACACTCGTGCGAAGGAGATCCTCTGCAAGTATCGCGACGAACTCGAGGATCTCGCCAACGCCGTCCTCGAGAAGGAAGAACTCGCCGGCCCCGAGCTGGACGGCCTGCTGACCCAGCTGATCCCACTCCCGGCTCCCGGCTGATGACGAAGGATCCTCAGCGGATCGTCCTGCTCGGATCGACTGGTTCCATCGGTCGGCAGACACTCGATGTTGTCGATCGGCTCCGCCTGACGGGTCACGGCATCGAGGTGGTCGGCCTCTCCGCCGGGCGAAACGTCGAGCTGTTGGCAAGGCAGATTGAGTCCCACGTCCCTCAGAGTGTCTCGGTCGCAGAGCCAGATGCCGCCCGGGAACTTCAGCGGCGGTTCCCTGACCTTCGTGTTCTCCACGGGGACGAGGGACTCCGCAGAATCGCAGGACTGGACGAGGTTGACATGCTGGTCAACGGACTCGTCGGAGCCGTCGGTCTGGCTCCGACGCTCGAGGGCCTCAAACGGGGACGGACGGTCGCTCTCGCCAACAAGGAAAGCCTGGTAGTGGGGGGGGACCTCGTGCGCCATGCGCTCGACGAGCATGGAGGCCGCCTCTTCCCTCTCGACAGCGAGCACAGCGGGTTGCTGCAGTGCCTCGAAGCCGGAAGATCCGACGATGTCACCCGCGTGATTCTGACAGCATCCGGAGGTCCGTTCCTACGAATGGAGGTCGATGCGCTCGCGCGTGCTACGCCGGCCGAGGCGCTCGCTCATCCGAACTGGTCCATGGGATCGCGGATCACGATCGATTCCGCCACGATGGTCAATAAGGCATTCGAGGTCGTCGAGGCACACCACCTGTTCGACCTGGCCTACGAACGGATTGACGTTCTCATCCATCCCGAGTCGTTCGTCCATGCCCTCGTGGAGTACGGCGATGGTTCAGTGATCGCACAGCTTGCGACGCACGACATGCGCATCCCGATTCAGTACGCGCTGACCTACCCGGAACGGCGCTCTACGGAGCTGCCAAGGCTCGCGCTCGCCGAGGCGTGCGCACTGCACTTCGAGCCACTCGACCCGGATCGTTTCCCGGCGTTCGCTGTTGTCCTCTCCGCCGCGCGTGCCGGGGGAAGCGCGCCCGCTGCCGTCAACGCAGCGGACGAAGTCCTCGTCGCTCGGTTCCTGCGCGGAGAGATCCCGTTTACGGGAATCGCGTCAGGGCTGAGCGCCGTCCTCGACCGATGGCGAAGCGAGACCCGAGACGAGCCCATCTCGCTCGACGTGCTGCTTGAGGTCGATCATTGGGCTCGCGACACGGCCTTCGAGTTCAAGCCTCCCACACAGCTTCGATAGGCTGGTCGGTCATCCGTTCGGTTCCGAGCTTCGTCCGAAACCGCCAACTACTGACCAGAGCCCTGACCACCGTGCGTAGAGGAGATACAGGAGGATCCCGGCGAGCGTAGGCACGGCAACCGCGAGCGCGGGGATGTCCCCTCCGATCGCCTGCCGCGTCCCGAAGACCACTCCCGCGAGCAACGCCGATCCGACTCCGATTGCGAGAAGATGTCTGCCCTGTTCCCTCGACCAGCGCATGGAGGAACGCAGGAAGGCGAACAGGATGATGGCGTTGACAAGGCCGGCACCGGCCGTCGCGAGCGAGAGGCCCGCTTCCCGCATCGGTCCCACCAGAATGAGGTCCAACGCCACGTTCACGCCGACAGCGCCAACGCAGGCGAGAAGAGGAAGCGTCGTTCTGCCTAGCGCATAGCATGCGCGGGTCTGCACGTAGACCAACCCATATGGCAAGAGGCCCAGCGCATACGCGGAGAGCGCGCCGGCCGTGCGCACCGTGTCGGAGGGTCCGAAGCTTCCATGCTCGAACAGGAGGCAGATGATGTCGTGGCCGATAACGAGCAGCCCGACCATGGCAGGGAGGAGCACGAACGCGCTTGCGATGAAGCCGTCTCCAAGATACCGAGAGAATCGACCGGTCTCGCCACGAGCCCAAGCCGCCGATAGGCGTGGTAGAAGCGCGGTGGCGATGCTCACGGCGAACACACCCAGAGGTAGCTGGAACAGGCGCATCGCGTACTGGAGGGCCGCGATCCCGCCGTCGGGGAGATGGGACGCGATCTTGTTGTCGACCAGCAGGTTGATCTGGGCGACCGCAAGAATAACCACGGCAGGCGCCATCCTGTTTCCGAACTCTCGAACTGCCGGGTGTAGCGGCAGGAGGGTGAAGCGAAACCGGAATCCGAGCCTTCGCAGCGCCGGCAGCTGACTCAGCAACTGTCCCGCACCTCCGATCAGGACTCCAAGCGCAAGTCCGAGGATCGGCTGATGAGGGAAAGCGGGCGACACAACCAGGACGCCCACGATCATGCCGACGTTGAACCAGACCGGCGCGAACGAGGCGGGGAAGAAGCGGTGCCGGGCGTTGAGGACTCCCATGAAAACGGCTGCAAGACCTATCAAGGCAATAAACGGGAAGACGATCCGTGCGAGTGTCACCGCCAGAGACAGCTTCTCGGCGGGGAAGCCGCTCGCCAGAAAGGGCACGTACGCCGGAGCGAGCAAGATGCCGACAACGACCGTCACGGGAAAGAAGATCAGGAGGAGCGACAACAGGTTGCTGGCAAACCTGTCCGAATCCTGACATGCCGCGTCCGCACCGTTGTGTAGGCGCGCCTCGTTGGCTTCCTGATACTCTGTGGACGAATCACCCAGCGAACCCTTCGCGCCACCGACCCGCAGGCGGGTATAGATCGGGACGAACGCCGTCGACAGCGCACCTTCGGCGAGCAAGCTCCTCAGGAAGTGCGGGACGAAAAACGCGATGAGAAAGGCATCGTACGCCGCACTGGCGCCAAACCGGTGCGCAATCGCCGCCTCACGCGCCAGACCGAGGAGTCGGGAGGCGCCCGTGGCGACCGCCATCAACAGGACGTCGCGCGCCAGTCTCCTCATTCGCTCATCGGTACAAGGAGCAGGGCGACTGCCACACGATCGCCATCGCTGAGTTCATGGCACCCTCGATCGGAGACGGCAAGCGAACTCGAACCACTCGAGCGGAGCACAAATGCGTCCTTCGCAGGCACGGAGAGAGACTGAAGGTACGCACGCAGTTCGCCAACCGCAGCGCCTGCGCTTCGCTCGTTCTGCGGGATCGAAAGGAAGATGAGGCCGCCGTGCCAGTCGACGATCACCACGCTCCACGCGCGAGCTTGCTCCAGATCGTAGATCTTGCTCGTGTCCTCGGCGAGTCCTTCTCGCACGAGAACTGCCTCGATCGACACCGCATTTTGCAGACGCTCGGGAAGCTCCTCCGTGTAACACACCAGCTGTGCGTCGTCGCCGAGCGAAACGGCGGCAAAGCGGGCACTCGCCTCCCCGCTCGCCACGATCAGCGTCGCTGTCGGATCTCGGTCGACGAACGTCCCATGATAAACGGAGACGACCTTGCCCCCCCTCACTTTTAGAACGGAGAAGCCTCCGGGTACACCCTGCGCGATCTCTCCCCGATAGCCCGGCGGATAGGCGATCGCCTCACCGTAGCGGATCGGCCGACCTACGTCATCGATAGGCATCTCGGAACCCTCGGCCCGCAGGACCGCGCGGCCTGTCCCACGGACTGCCGAAAGCCGGCCGAACGCATCAACGGCGAGCAAGACCTCCTCATCCGAAGTCAGACTCAACGGAACACCGTCGATCACGAGGCAGGTCACCGTCTCTCCTGCACCGAGGCCGACAGCGGCGGATTGCTCGTTCACAAGCGTAGAAAGCGGAACGAGATCCCCGAGTCCGGTGATCGCGATGGACGGGCGAACACGGTAGCGAGTTCTCCACGCCTCGATGCGTTCGTAGTTCACACAGGTCGCGCCTGCCGCGAGAAGGAACTCCGATTCAACCAACTCTCGATCATCGCCGATCTCGGTCACGAACTCCGAGTACGTTCTCTCCCCCACTTCGACGGTCACGGAGAAGAATCCGTCTGCTTCGAATCGTCTCATGCGAAGAGCCCCGATCTCTCGCAGCGACACGAAAACGTCGAGCCTGCCGGATCCGGCAAACTGCGCCTCGACACGGGACATTGGGCCGTCGCCAAGCACGACCGAGCGGTGAGAGAACGGGGCACTGCAATGATGGAACCGGATACGGAATGACTCCGAGTCGACGGCAAGCACTTCAACTGGAACGAACTCGTCGAACCGGAGGACGACGCACTCCTCGGACACGTCAAACTCGCTCACCGTCGCGGCCTCAACTTCTACGTACGTCGCAGACCCGAGCCGACGGGTGATGCCCCCTGTAAGCCCTACAATCCACTCCAGAGAGACGTAAACCTCTCCATCGAGTACGGGGAGGTCGGCTTTGCGGACTTGATCGCGACCGCCGCTCCAGCGAAGGGCGACGCTTCCTTCCTCCTCATCGGTCACCTCAATCCCTATGAGGCTGCCAAATTCGGAGAGCGGAACGAGAAGGCCCCCTTCATCTTCAACAGGCGCCGCGACGAGCTGCACGGAACGTCCGTTGAGGAAGAACTGCTCCTCTTCTGCGAAAACTCCTGCCGCCAGGGCAAGAAGAGACAGACAAGCGACCGTGCCGATCCACCGGCCCCGCATCGAGGTTACTCCTCCTTCGCCCCCTCCTCGTCGACACGGATCCGCACATCGGCCGAAATGCCCTTGTAGAGGTTGATCGTGACTGAATGCGGCCCGAGAGTCTCGATCGGCCGTTCTAACTGCACTCTGGATGCCTCTATGTGCTCGCCGATGATCTCCTCGATCTGCGCAATGATGTCCTCAATCCGAACCGATCCGTAGAGCCGATCGTCATCGTGCGCCTTCCGGACGAAGACCAGCGTGTGATCGGCAAGCTTGTCTCGCAGCAGGGCTGCCTTCTCCTCGCGCGCGAGGAGCTCTGCTTCGTGAGCCGCCCTCTCTTTCGCATACCGCGCAACGTTGTGTTCCGTGGGCTCGACGGCCAACCCTCGAGGAAGGAGGTAGTTGCGCGCGAATCCATCCGCAACGTCGACGACCTCGCCGACGTGTCCGACGTTCTCCAGCGTCTCTGTCATGAGTACCTTGGCGATGACAATCACCCCTATCTATCGGCGAATTGTAGGCGGCATCGCGAGACCCGTCAAACGGCGATTCTGTCGGCATGAACGGGCATGGTATACTTCGCGTCGATGAACCGCCTCGTCGAGTGGGCCAAGCGCCGTGATCGCGTTCTGGTGATGGGAATCGTCAACGTGACGCCGGATTCCTTTCACGACGGTGGCCGCCATGCCTCGGCCAATGTGGCCGTCGCGCGCGCTCTACGGTTGGAGGCCGACGGAGCGGATATTGTCGACATCGGCGGAGAATCGACGAGGCCAGGCGCGGAGCCGCTGCCGGCCGATGTGGAATTGGAGCGGGTTCTCCCCGTTATCGCGGAGGTTCGCAGGCGCAGCCAGGTTCTTCTCTCGGTGGATACGACCAAAGCGGGTGTCGCTCGCGAGGCCCTCGCAGCAGGGGCCTCGATGGTCAACGATGTTAGCGCGCTTCGACTCGATGACAGGATGGGCGAGACCGTCGCCGCGGCCGGCGCATTCATCGCGCTGATGCACATGCAGGGGAAGCCGGAGACAATGCAGGAGGACCCGACGTACGAAGATGTCGTCGAGGACGTCCGCGAATTCCTGCGAGAGCGGATTGCAGCCGCAGTCGCGTCAGGGATCTCGACCGATCGCGTCCTGATCGATCCCGGCATTGGGTTCGGCAAACGCCTCCACCACAATCTCGCGCTTCTTCGAGGCTTGCAGCGCCTCGCGACCCTCGGTCCACCGATCCTCTGCGGGCTCTCGCGCAAGTCCTTCCTCGGGACGATCCTCGATCTTCCCTCTGAGGAGCGCCTGGAGGGGACAATCGCCGCAAACGCAGTTGCCATAGTAAACGGCGCGGATGTCATCCGCGTCCATGACGCGAGAGAAGGGAGGCGAACGGCGGACGTGGCATTCCTCCTACGCCAAAGATGACGCTTCAGGTTCGCGAATTCGTCAGCCACGCAGGTCAGCGCTTCCCCATCCTGGTGACTTTGCCGGGGGACGCAGAAGCGGACGACCAGCTGCGCATCGTGGAGGCCATCACCCTGGAGGGGGAGGCCTTCGCCCAGCTTTCCACGCTTTACTTGAGTGTCCGAATCACTGCGCCGGTGCGCCAACCGTGTCGACGCTGCCTCACCCCCGTGACCTCGGTGGTGGACTTGCAGGAGGAGTTTGAAGTGCCGATCGCCCCTGGCAACGACACCGTCGAGCTTCGGCCGGACGCGGTCCGGCTCGTTCTGTCGGCGCACGATCCGAACGTCGTTTGCCGTGAGGATTGCCGGGGACTCTGCCCGGTGTGCGGCGCGAACCTGAATCGACAGCCGGACCATGATTGCCACCCGGGGGAAGAGGAGACCAGGACGATACGGGATCGCTTGTCATGGACGAACGATTCGTAGCCATCGGACTCGACCCTGGCCTGGCTACGACCGGGTACGGCGTGGTGGCATCTACGGCGGCCGGATGGGAAGTCTTGGCTGGCGGAGTCATCCGAACAGATAAGGACACGCCGCGCGCGCGCCGGCTGCGCGAGATCTTCGACGAGACTCGCTCGCTGATGGAGGAGTATCGGCCAACCGGCGTCGCGATCGAGGAGGTCTTCCTGGCGACGAACGCGAAAACAGCGATGCGAACGGCGGAAGCTCGCGGCGCACTGCTCATGGCCGCCTCGGGAACTCCCGTCCGCGGATACACGCCCCTCCAAGTGAAGAAACGGATCACGGGATACGGGAAGGCGAACAAGGCGCAGGTGCAAGCGATGGTGAAGCGCCTCCTCTGCCTTGCCGAGACGCCGAGGCCGGATGATATGGCCGACGGGCTCGCGCTCGCCCTCTGTTATCTTCTCGATCTGCGCGGGCCTTGCGGGGTGAACGATGTCTATCTATAGGCAGGTTCTCCGATTGCCGCACGAACTCGACGAAGGCCGGCTCCTTCTCTTCGACGGCCACTCCCTCGCCTATCGATCCTACTACGCGATTCGGGATCTGACCACACGAGCCGGTGAGCCGGTCAACGCCGTCTTCGGTTTCTGGCGCGCCCTCCTCCGAACTCTGCGCGATCATCCGTCCGCGTTCGTCGCTGCGGCGTTCGATGCTGGCGGAATCACGTTTCGTCACGAGATGTACCCGCAGTACAAGGCAACGCGGACGCCGATGCCGGAGGACCTCGCCTCTCAGCTGCCGCTCATCGAGCGTCTTCTCGCTGCGCTGGGAATCTGCACGATCTCCGAGCCAGGGGTCGAAGCCGACGACGTCCTGGCCACGTTGGCGAGGGAGGCCGCCTCTTCCGGCCTCCAGTGTCTAATCGTCACAAGCGACAAGGACATGGCCCAGCTCGTCGACGAACGAGTGGCTCTCCTCCGGCCAAGCGGACGCGGATCGCCCCCCGATCAGCAGATTCTCGATTCGGAGGGTGTCCGCGCGAAGTACGGTGTGCCGCCGGAGCGAATCGTCGATTGGCTCGCTCTCGTCGGAGACACGTCGGACAACGTCCCTGGAGTCCCGAGTATCGGAGAAAAGACGGCCGCGAGACTCCTGGAGGAGTTTGGATCTCTCGATGGACTCCTGGCGAACGTCGAGAGCGTGAGGAATGAGCGAGTACGCAAGAACCTTGGCGACCACGCTCAGCTCGCCTATCTGGCACGCCGTATGATCCTGCTCAAGAGCGATCTCCCACTCGGCGACGTCCGCCAGACCTGCCGGCTCGGCTCCATCGACACGGATGCGCTGGCAGCCTTCTTTTCGGCGGTCGAGTTCGGAAGCGCATTGCTCGAGACGGATCTTGAGCCTTCTCAGACACCCACCGAAGAGCCCGCCCGTAACGCCAAGTACCGGGCCATCCTGACTGAGTCGGAGTTTCATGAGCTGATCGAGGATCTGCGCGGACGCGAGGCGTTCGCACTGGATCTGGAGACAACCTCCCTCGATCCGATGCGGGCTGAGATCGTGGGCGTCGCTCTGTCGCCCGAGCCGTACGTCGGCTATTACATTCCCGTCGGGCATGATGTACTCGGCATACCAGATCAGCTGGCAATCAAGGCTGTTCTCGACGCGCTACGCCCACTCATCGAAAGCGAACGCCCGCGGATTTGGGGGCAGAACCTCAAGTACGATGTCGCGGTCCTCGCACGGTACGGAGTCCGCGCACAAGGGATTGGCTTCGACACGATGATCGCGTCGCATCTTGTCCGGCCAGATGAACGTCGCCACAACCTCGAGCAGATCGTCGAAACGTATCTCGGTCACAGCGTCACGACCTACGAGGACGTGGCGGGCAAGGATGGCTCCTTCGCCTCGGTGCCGCTCGACGCGGCGACGCAATACGCGGCGGAGGATGCGGAGATCGTTCAGCGCCTACACGCGCCTCTGGCTTGTGCGCTCGAGGAGATTGGCGCCACCTCCCTGTTCTCGGAAGTGGAGATTCCTCTGATCGATGTGCTCGTCCGAATGGAGCGACACGGGATCCTGGTAGACACGCGCTTGCTCGCCGAGCAAGGAGAAGGACTACGGAAGGAACTCAAGATCGTCGAAGCCGATCTCGCCGAGATGGCCGGAGAGCCGTTCAACCCCAGTTCTCCGAAGCAGGTCGCCGAGATCCTGTTCGAGCGACTCGGCCTTCCAGTCATTGATCGAACGAAAACGGGTCCCTCAACGAATGCTCGCGTCCTGAGCGAACTTGCCATCCACCACCCGTTCCCGGGAAAGCTGATGGCCCACAGGCAACTGAAGAAGCTTCTGTCAACCTACATCGAGCAGCTACCAGGGACGGTCAACGCGGAGACGGGCCGGATTCACACGTCCTTTCATCAGGCCTCGACGGCGACCGGCAGGCTGTCGTCATCGAATCCGAACCTGCAGAACATTCCCACGAGGACGGAGATCGGCGGACGAATCCGATGTGCGTTCGTCGCGCCGGAAGGCTCGATGCTCCTCTCCGCCGACTACTCCCAGATTGAGCTTCGCCTACTTGCTCACATCTCGGAAGATCCGCATCTGCTTGAAGCCTTTGCCGCGGGGGCCGATCTCCATCGCCTCACGGCGAGTCGGGTGTTCGGTGTCTCGGAAGACGCAGTGACCAGACCGCAGCGCGAGTCGGCCAAGCGGATCAACTTCGGCATCCTCTACGGGATCTCCCCATACGGGCTGGCGCGGGATCTCGGTGTGTCTCGGTCTGAGGCGAAGGACTTCATCGACCGATTCTTCAGCGCCTATCCAAAAGCAAAGAAGACCATCGATGAGCTTGTCGAGTCCGCGACCGACCGAGGCTACGCTGAGACGATCCTCGGCAGGCGAAGACCCCTGCATAACCTGACATCCCGAAATGTGGCGCGCCGCAACTTCGATCGACGGAATGCGGTAAACACGCCCATCCAAGGGAGTGCGGCAGACGTGATCAAACTAGCGATGCTTCGCATCGATGCGGCCATCGAGGCCGGGCATCTGCGGGCCAAGATGTTGCTGCAGATTCACGACGAACTTGTCTTTGAGGCGCCGGCCGATGAGCAGGAGGAAACAGCGGATGCGATCGTCGAGGCGATGGTGGGCGTCCTGCCGCTCAAGGTTCCTCTGGAAGTCAAAACGGCATTCGGCCTGAACTGGGGCGAGATCTAGCGCCGAGGAACGCTCTCTCTTCAACTGGGGAGAGAAGCGTCGGACATTCATGATAAACTTCATGCCGAAGATCCGACGGAGACGGGGTGAAGGCCGGATCGTGACACCAAGGAACCTGCGACGTGTAGGTACTTCTGTCGTGAACAGGAATAAGGCGCTCCACCCGCTGACTGCGGCCGCTCTGGCTGCCGTGTCTCTTCTCATTCTCGTTGCCCTCTCGACCGCGGCCTTGCCCGACCTCGTCATCTCCGGTCTGTCTCTGGAGCCATCGGATCCGCTGCCAGGGGCCTTCGTCGATCTGATCGCCACGGTGGAGAATGTCGGGAACGACCTCGCGGCGGGCCAGTTCTCCGTGAGGTTCTCGGTCGACGGCGAGGTTCTCGAGAGCACGGCCATCAATAACGGTCTGCGCGCAGGCCGAAGCGTGGTCACGACCGCATCCTGGATTGCCAAAGAAGGAGCGCACACGTTCGAGATTGTGGCGGATCAGCCGTTTGACCGCGTCACCGAGGCAAGCGAGATGAACAACGCAAGACAGTTCGACGTGCTCGTCCCGCTCGCCTCGAGCATCGCGCAGCAGGTCGGAGGCCTCCGCGTCGCCGTCGGATCCTTCGAGGATCGGAGTGAGTCAGGGTGGAACAACGTGGCCGATGGAGTCGCCGAGAAGGTGCACGAGCGGTTGGCAGAGGCGGGCATTCGTACGATCGACCGAGGAGAGTTCGAGGAGACGATGCAGCGGCAGGGCTTGAACCCCTACGCTTCGCTCGATGCCGCGGCCGCCGCGCGCGAGTTGGGCGCTGACATACTCATTACCGGCTCCATCGTCAGCATCTCGGTTGACCAGGCCTCGCTGAGCCTTGGCCCCTTCAGCTTGGGTGACGCATCCGTCGATGTTTCGATCTTCGCTGACATCATGGATGCATTCGCCGTCGAGCCGGTACTCACGCTTTCCGCCGAGGGGCACCACGCGGGATCGTCCGGGCTTTCCATCGACCTCGACGTGCTTCGCTCGGCGTCGGGGACGGCGAACTCCTGTAGCGGAGGGCTTCGAACCAACCGAGACGCGTACTACAGAGGTGAGTCGGTTTCGATCGGCTACCTCAACCCGGCGGCCGCGTCCTGGTTTGGCGTGGAGATCCATGACGCCACAGGAGCGTTCCTTCGGTGGCTTGGGTGGGAGTACTCGACGTCGGGAGGATGCTCCGAGTGGTCTTGGGATCAGCGGGACTCGTTCGGAGTTCAGGTCTCGCCGAGCGTGTACATGGCGAAGATCTGGGACGGCTCCTCGTACGCCGCCTCGACGATCTTCCAGATCCGGCCGGGTTCCAGCTTGTTCCCGCTTTTCGACGAGATCACGATCGGCGGCGAGGGGTTTGAAGAATCGATCGTCGGGGCCGCAGTGAACCGCGCGGTCGATGATCTCATCTCGAGGCTTGTGTCGTCACTCATCAGCATCGCACCGGCCGCAGGGGCGGAGCGAGCTTCGATCGCCTTTGAAGCAGAAGCCGGCAAACCTCCGTCGGAGGGACAGATCGCGGCGGTTCTTCCCGACGGGCGGATCGCAATCAACGTCGGCGGCACGTCCGGCCTCTCCAAGGGAGACCTCTTCGAGGTGCTTGGCCCTCCTGATGCATCGCACGTTCGAGGGGAGATCGAGGTCGTAGAGGTGCGGGACAACGTGTCCTACGCCGTGCTCGTGGGTGAATTCGAAGCCGCCGTCGGGGACGTCATCCGCCGGATCGATCTGTAGAGGGGACCTCCCACGCGGCCCCATAGCAGCTGTAGCATTCGCGCTCCAGATTGCATCACTTTGCTCGCAGTCTGTATCCGCCTTCGATACACTACGGTCAACCATGCGCATTCGTGCGACGTTCATCCTGTTTCTGTCTCTCCTCCTGCTCGTCGGGTTGACCGTCACTCCGGAGAGTTTCGTCCGATCGGTCGGCCTACGCATCGTCGCGCCATGGGCAGGCATGCCCACCCTGGTCGGCGTTCAGGTCAACACGGACCTCGGTTTCGGACTGGGAACTGCCTCGTTCTTCCTGTCGACCTTGGGGGAAGGTGTGGCGACGATCGGCACGGACATCGCGCTGACGGAGCCTGCAGGCCAGACAATGGCCTACCTTCGTCTTCTGACAGGCTTCTACTACTTCGATCTCTCCGCTTTCGCCCCCTCCCTGCTGTTCGGTGGGGGTATGGCATTCGAGTCGAACATGCTCGACCCGATCCTCTTCGGACTGGCTGCAGAGTTCATCTACCCGATTGCCCTGCCAATTCCTATGTTCTCTACCTACGTTGGATGGGCGCTTCCATGACGACGCTGTTCGGAACCGATGGCGTACGTGGCAGGGCGAATGAGCTCCTCACGCCGGAACTGACCCTCAGACTTGCCCGAGCCACCGCCCAACAGATGGCCAAACCCGGCGGGCGAGCGATCATCGGACGGGACACGCGGCTAAGCGGACCGATGCTTGAGGCCGCCCTCGCGGCAGGCTTTGCCTCTGCGGGCGTCGACGTGTTCCTCGCTGGCGTCATCCCGACGCCGGCTATCTCCTTTCTCATCAAAGACGAACGGGCCGACTTCGGAGCGGTCGTTTCCGCTTCTCATAACCCGCCGGCCGACAACGGCATCAAGTTCTTCGATAGGCGCGGGATGAAGCTCGCAGTTGAGGAGGAGCGTTCGATCGAGACCCTCTTGGAGATGAACCTCCCACCCGCGGGGCGGATCGGCGCGATCTGCAGTCTCGAAGCGGCGGCGACACGCTACGCCGCATTCCTTTCGGGGACGATCGACGTCGAAGCCATCGACCTCTCAACCCATCGGATCGCCGTTGACTGCGCGTTCGGCGCGACCAGCAGGATCGCGCCGCACGTTTTGCGCCATCTTGGGGCCGAGGTCATCGAGCTGCACACGGAGGAGGACGGATCCCGAATCAACCAGGCGTGTGGATCGACGCATCTGGAAGCAGTTCGCGATGCCGTCGCACGCCACAGGGCGGACCTCGGCATTGCGTTCGACGGGGACGGAGACCGCGTTTTGTTGGTCAGCGAAAGCGGCCGAACACTCGATGGCGACCTCATGATGGGGATCGTCGCCCTCCACATGCAGCGACAAGGAACACTGTCGCCCGAAGTCGTCGTCTCCACCGTGATGAGCAATCTCGGCCTCGAGAAGACGCTCGGCGAGCGAGGCATCCGCCTCCATCGAACGCCGGTCGGCGATCGGAACGTCTCTCAGGCCATGATCGAATACAGCGCGCAGGTTGGCGGAGAGCAGTCGGGGCACATCATCTTCGCCGACCACTCTCCGACCGGAGACGGCATCCTGACTGCCGTCAAGCTTCTTGAGATTGCGCACGAGTCGGGCACAAACCTTGAAACGCTGGCCGAAGAAATCTCCCTCTTCCCGCAGATTCACCGATCCCTTCCGTGCGACGAGCCTGCGAAGCTCCTCGAGAGCGAACCCGTCCGACTTGCCATCGACACGGCGAACAAGGATCTGGCTGAGCGGGGTCGCCTGATCGTTCGCCCCTCGGGAACGCAGCCGATCCTCAGGCTGACCGTGGAAGCCGATGCCGAAGACCTTTGCGAAGAGGTCGCTTCTCGCCTCGTCGAAGCGATCAGCAAACAGCTCTAGATTTCTGCGTTACCGGGAGTGAATCGTCAGTCGTCGAATGGGTATGTCAACACCGGATCGCGCGCGGCCAACGTTTGGTCGAGCCGACGAGTCGGCGCCGTGTGCGGAGCCTCTCGAAGGAGATCTGGATTACTCGCAGCTTCGGCCGCGATCTGCGTCATCGCCTCCACGAACCGATCGAGAGACGCTCTGCCTTCTGTTTCCGTTGGCTCGATCATCAGCGCCTCCTTCACGATTAGGGGGAAGTAGATCGTTGGCGGATGCACGCCAAGGTCGATCAGCCTCTTGGCCACATCCAGGGCACTGACTGCGTTTGGAAGACCCTTTGCGGAGAGCACGAACTCGTGCTTGCACAGGCGGTCGTAGGGAAGATTGAACAGGCTCTTCAGGCGAGTCTGAAGGTAGTTCGCGTTGAGCACTGCGTTCTCACCGACTTCGCACAGCCCGTCGTCGCCAAGTTGCAGAAGGTAGGTGTAGGCCTTGGCCGCCACGAGGACGTTCCCGTAGAAGGAATGCACCGCCCCGATCGATTGAGGCCGATCCCAATCGAACCGGAACATGCCGTCCCGTTCCACGACGTGTGGGACAGGCAGGTAGTCGGCCAAAGCTTCCGCGACAGCGATGGGTCCCGCGCCTGGCCCGCCGCCGCCGTGAGGCGTCGAGAGCGTCTTGTGAAGGTTGAAATGGAAGACGTCAGCGCCCATGTCGCCAGGACGGGCGTGCCCGAGAAAGGCATTCAGATTCGCCCCATCGAAGTAGCAGAGTCCGCCGACGTCATGCACCGCTCTCGTGATCTCGAGGATCCTTTGCTCGAAGATCCCAAGCGTGTTCGGGACCGTCAGCATGATTCCGGCGATCGTCTCGTCGAGCACCGAGCGCAACGCGTCGACATCGACCATGCCGCAATCGTTTGACGGAATCTCGTCCACGGTGAACCCTGCAAGCGCGGCCGACGCCGGGTTCGTGCCGTGCGCCGAGTCCGGAAGGAGAATGCGCGCTCGGCCTGAATCTCCACGCGCCTCGAAGTACCGCCTGAACAGGAAGAGGCCGGTGAGCTCGCCATGCGCTCCTGCTACCGGCTGCAAAGAGACGGCGGGCAGCCCGGCGATCCGTCCGAGCAGGCCTTGTAGGTCGTGAAGCAGCTCGAGCGTGCCTTGCGCGAGTTCCGGATCGGTGAGCGGATGTAGCCCACGGAATCCCGGCAGCCCGGCGACGTCCTCGTTGATCTTCGGGTTGTACTTCATCGTGCAACTTCCCAGCGGATAGAAGCCGTCGTCGACGCCGAAGTTGCCTTTCGACAGCGCGGTGTAGTGACGGACCACCGTTGGTTCGCTCACGGTCGGAATGCGAAGCGGCAGGGAGCGCAAGAAGTCCTCGCTCAGGCCGAGTGCGCCGTCGGGAGTCTCCACTTCCGATCCCGGGAAGAGGCCGCTTCCGTTCGCGCCGATTGGACGTTCGAAGATCGTCTTCATACGGCACCTCCGAGAACTGCGACAAACCGCTCGAGCTCGTCCTCCGTTCGCTTCTCGGTCACCGCGATCCGCAGGGAGTCCTCCACGCCAAGGCGCGTGAGTTCCGATGGTGACGCGACCAGGAATCCGGCCTTCGACAAGCAGTCTTCGACGGCACTCGGGTCTTTGGCTGTGCGAACGACGAACTCGTTGAAGAATGGTCCGTCGAACGCGAGATCGAATCCGTCTAGCTCGACGATCCGCCGAGCCAGCGCATGAGCCTTCCGCGCATTCAGCCGAGCCACGTGCTTCAGCCCTTCCCCGCCCACAGCCGCCAAGTAGACGGTCGCCGCGAGGGCACAGAGCGCCGAATTCGTGCAGATATTCGACGTGGCTCGTCCTCGCCGGATGTGCTGCTCGCGTGTCTGAGCGGCCATCACGTAGCCGGTTTCTCCTGCCGCGTCGACCGTCCGCCCCGCGACACGGCCAGGCAGCTGCCGCAGATACGCCTTCCGCGTCGCAAACAGACCTAGAAGCGGCCCGCCGAAGGCCATCGGTAATCCGAGGGACTGACCCTCGGCGACTACGATGTCTGCGTCGAATGCTCCCGGCGGTTCCAGCAGTCCGAGGGCGAGCGGGTACGCCGAAACGATCAACAGGGCGTCGCCGATTCGGTCTTTCATCCCCCGAAGGCTCTCGATCACGCCGAGTGCGTTCGGCGTCTGGACGATGAGCGCAGAGAGGTTGTCCGGCAAGTCAGTGAGATCGCAGCCTCCAGATGCATCGTAGGGAAGCTCGTGGAGTTTGATGTCCGCTGCCCACGTGTATGTGTCTAGAACGCGTCGAAGATTGGGGAAGAGCGACCTGGCTACCGCGATCCGGCCTCGCCCTCGAATTCGCTCTGCCATCAGCGACGCTTCCGCCAGCGCCGTGGCTCCGTCATAGAGCGACGCGTTGGCAACCTCCATCCCCGTAAGCTCGGTGACGAACGTCTGGAACTCGAACATCGCGGTGAGGGTGCCCTGGCTGATCTCCGGTTGATACGGAGTGTAGGCCGTCGCGAACTCGGAGCGCGAAAGCAGGTGAGAAACCACGCTCGGGACGTAATGATCGTAGATGCCTCCGCCGAGAAACGGGACTCGCGCGGCGCCGGCGTTTCTTGCGGACATTCGGGCGAGCCGATCGGCAAGCTCCAGCTCACTTGTGGGGGAAAGACCGAGCGGGCGGAAGCTGTCCCGGATCGCCTCGGGGATGTCCGAGAAGAGGTCGTCCGTCGAATCCAGACCAATCGCCGCGAGCATTTCCCTTCGATCGGCGAGCGTGTTTGGGATGTAGCGCATCCCGCCCTTATCCTCCAGCGAGGTGACGTTCGTAGCCAGCGGCGTCCAGTAGGTCGTCGACCTGTGCCGGGTCGCTGACCTCAAGGACGAGAATCCACCCTTCTTCGTGTGGAGAGTTGTTGATCGTCTCGGGTGCTGACTCCAACGCGCCGTTCACCTCGACGACCTTGCCTGCGAGAGGAGCCAACACGTCGCCGACCGCCTTCACAGATTCGACGGCACCGAGGTTGTCTCCCTGTGCCACGTCTGTCCCAACTGCCGGAAGCTCAACGAAGACGATGTCTCCGAGTTCGCCCTGTGCGTGATCGGTGATTCCGATCCGCGCTCGATTGCCGTCAAGCTTCACCCACTCGTGATCCGCGGTGTATCTGTACTCGCTTGGATAGGCCATGACTCCTCCCGTTCTTCGGTTCGGTAGGGACAACCGCCGCGATTATACGAAGGGGAGGAACGCCGGACCAGGCGCGAGCTTCAGCAGAGCGTGCGCCGTCTGCCAGGCCGGTCCTTTGCTTTGCCGGAACGCGCCCGCCATTCGGCGAAATGATGTGCGGCTTCCGTCAGAAGGGCACGCTCATCCACGTCTCATCAGAAAGGGGCCTCTCCTGTACCCCTTTTGCTTAGAAAGGGGCCTCTCCTGTACCCCTTTTGCTTAGAAAGGGGCTTCTCCTGTACCCCTTTTACTTAGAAAGGGGCCTCTTCCGACGTTCTAGGGTAGAAGCTGGCGTACGCCTTGTTGAACGAGACCGTCACCGTCCCGGGTGGCCCATGGCGCTGCTTCGCGATGATCACCTCGGCGTCCGATCCAGCGCCCTGTCCCGAGACGTGGCCCTTCTCCTCAGGACGATTGTAGTAGTCCTCTCGGTAAATGAACATCACGACGTCGGCGTCTTGCTCGAGGGCGCCACTCTCACGCAAATCGGACAGAAGCGGGCGTTTCGACTCTCGGCGTTCGACGGCGCGGCTGAGTTGCGAGACGGCCAGTACCGGCACCGATAGCTCCCGCGCCAATTTCTTCAGCGACCGAGAGATGTAGGCAATCTCTTGTTCGCGAATGTCGGTTCGAACACCCGCGTCGACGAGCTGAAGGTAGTCGACGATCAGCATGTCGAGCCCGTACTGCGAGGCCATCCTGCGCGCCTTGGCACGGATCTCGAGAATCGAGCATCCCGGCGTATCGTCGATGATGACCGTGGCTTTCTGCAGCTTCCCCGCCGCCGCCGCGATGTCCCGCCACTTCGGCGCGGGCACGTATCCGCCGCGCAGACGGTGCAGGCTCACTTTCGCCTCGCCGCACAGAAGGCGCTCGAGAAGCTGCTCCTTGGTCATCTCCAGTGAGAAGATGCCGATCGCGGCCTTGTCGTGGACCGCTGCGTACCGGGCGAGGCTTAAGACGAAGCTTGTCTTGCCGGTACCGGGACGTCCCGCGACGATAACGAGATCCGATGACTGCATTCCGGAAGTCATCTCATCCAGCTCGCGGAAGCCGGTCGATAGACCGCGGAGCGTCTGACGATCCGGGTCCCGATGCAACTCTTCCAGCGAATCGATGTGCTCGTACAGGAAGTCATCGACCAAAACGTAGGACCGATCGAGGTTGCTCGCAGTAATCTCGAAGATCAGAGACTCCGCCTTGTCAAGAACCTCGTCGGGCTCGCTGACTTCGTCGTATCCAATCTCGGAGATCTGTCCTCCGGCCTCGATGAGAGCCCGCAAAACCGCCTTCTTGCGCACAATATCGGTGTAGTATTCGAGCGAGGCCGTGGTCGTCACCCGATCGAGGAGTTCATTCAGATACAGCCTGCCGCCTGCCCGCTCCATGTCGCCACGTTCCTCGAGTCGATTCGCAACCGAGACAATGTCTGCGCTGATCTTCCCGCCGCTCTGCGTGGAGAAGAGTTCGCGGATGGTGCGGAAGATCACGCGGTGGCGCTGCAGGTAGAAGTGATCCGGGGTCAGCCGCTCCACAAGGATCGGGACGCAGCGGTCCGGATCGAGAAGTGCCGCGCCGAGAACCGCTTGCTCGGCCTCGATGTTCTTGGGCAGTTCCCGAACGTCCGCGACGTCCCTTGGGGATAGATTGGATTCGACCATGCGTCACCTGTCTCCGCAAGGATTATACGGGGATCGACGGCATCCAGGCGAATGCAGAGGTCGGAGCGCGTAGGTTCGCCTGAAGCGCCCGATTGAAGGTGTGTTGGCCGTTTGCTATACTCCCGGAAACGACATTTGACCGTGACTCGGAGGATGATGTGGAAGTTCTAACGATGAAGGAGCTGCTCGAAACCGGCGTGCATTTCGGGCATCGAACGCGCAAGTGGAATCCGAAGATGGCACGCTACATCTTCACCGAACGGAAAGGGATTCACATCATCGACCTCGAACAGACGGTCGAGATGTTCAAGAAGGCCTACTATACGATCCGTGATTGCGTCGCCAACGGCGGGAATATCCTGTTCGTCGGAACGAAGAAGCAGGTTCAGGCGACGATCGCCGAAGAGGCGGACCGCTGTGGCGCGTACTACGTCAACCGGCGGTGGCTCGGGGGGACGTTGACCAACTTCGCCACGATCCGACACTCGATCGAACGCATGAAGAAGCTGGAGATCCAGGTCGAGGACGGAACCGTCGACCACATGCCGAACAAGGAGGCGAGCAAGCTGCGACGTGAGCTCGCCAAACTGCAGCGCAACCTCCATGGCTTGCGTAATATGGAGCGGAAGCCCGACCTTCTGTACATCATCGATCCGGATGTCGAGCTCAACGCCGTACGCGAGGCGAACATCGCGGGGATCCCGGTCATCGCCATCGTGGACACCAATTGCGACCCGGATCCGATCGACTATCTCATCCCGGGGAATGATGATGCCATCAAGGCGACGAAGCTCATCACCGCGCGAATTGCCGACGCCGTCGTTGAGGGTCGTGAGGGGCGCCAGGGCGAAGCCGCAGAGGCAGCCGCTGCAGAGGCTCCGGCCGCCGAAGGACCGGTAGTAGAGGGTGAGGAAGTCGAGACCGAGGTCAAGTCGGAAGACGCGACACCCGACGTGGCCGGAGACCTCAAGGCGGAGGAGATCGATCCGGCGAAGGAAGCCGAATCGGACGAGCCCAAGAGCGAAGGTGAAGAAGCGGACGTCAAAGAAGAAGCCGAAGTGGTGGCCGAGGACGTCGAGGAAGGCAAACCGGCAGACCCATCAGAAGAAACTGCCGAAGTAGAAGAGGATGCGGAGTCCGAGGAAGAGAGCGGAGAGGCTGATGGTGACGATAAGAGCTGAAGACATCAAGAATCTCCGCGAAGAGACGGGCATCGGCATGATGGACTGCAAGCGGGCACTCACTGCGGCGAACGGGGACACCGATCGCGCCAAGGAGATCTTGCGCGAACAGGGGCTTGAGCTGATGGAGCAGATCGGTCGGGAAGCCACGGAAGGGCGCGTCGTCTCCTACGTTCACCACACCGGAAAGGTCGGTGTGCTCGTTGAAATCGCCTGCAACACGGACTTCGCCGCCAACAGCGGCGAGTTCCTCGACTTCGCCAACAACGTCGCGATGCACATCGCGGCCGAGGCGCCGACGTACGTCGTCCCGGAGGATGTCCCCGCCGAAGTGCTCGAGCAGGAGAACGCCGAGTTTCGAGCTCAACTCGAGGAACAGGGGAAGCCGGCGGAGATCATCGAAAAAGCGCTCGAGGGACGCGTGAAGCGGTTCTACCAGGACACCTGCTTGATCAAGCAGCCGTTCGTCAAGGATCCCGACGTCACGATAGAGGACATGCTCGCCGATCTTCGCACGAAGACGGGCGAGAACATCCTCATCAAACAGTTTGCCCGTTTCGCCATCGAGGTTGCAGGATGCGCAGATCCCCTTCTCGCGTCCTCCTAAAGCTCTCAGGCGAAGCGTTCAATGGCCCCGAAGGAGCCATCTCACCGAGTGCGCTGGAGCGTATAGCCGGCGAGATCGTGGCGGTCCGCGAAGCGGAGATGGCGATCGTCGTTGGCGGTGGAAACGTCATCCGAGGAGCACGAACCTTCGACTTCCCGCGCGTCGAGGCCGACGCCCTCGGGATGCTCGCGACCGTGTTGAATGCTTTGGCGTTGCGTTCGTACCTCGAGCGCAAAGGCAGAGAGGTCGTCGTTCAGTCGGCCGTTCAGACGGAACTGACCGACCCGATCTCGGTTCGCGCGGCCGCGTCAGCTCTTTCGGAAGGGTCGGTCGTCCTATTTGCTGGTGGTACAGGCAGCCCGCTGGTCAGCACGGACACGGCGGCGGCGCTGCGAGCGGTCTCGATCGACGCCGCTCTCCTCGCCAAGGCATCCACCGTCGCCGGCGTGTATGACGGCGATCCCGCGAAGGCTGAGGACGCGCAGTTTCTGACCGAGATCACGTATGACGAGTTTCTGCAGAAACGCTATGGCGTCATGGACCAGATCGCCGTCGAAATCTGTCGCGAACACGCTGTCCCAATTGAAGTGTTCGACTTCCACCGCACCGGCGCACTTGCCGCCATTGCATCCGGTGAACGCGTCGGAACCCGTATTTGGTAAGAACTCACGACTGAATCGCGGATCATAGGACCATACTCTCGCTACGTCATCCACAGATGAATGCCTGCGATGCACCCATTCATCTGCGTGTCTAGAAACCCGCGCCTTCGCGCGCGGCCCTAGACACGCAGCCACTTGAGCAGCTCCCCGAAGCGTCGCTCGACCTCCGGCGCATAGCCGTCCGCCGTGCCCTGATCGTGCGCTCTCCTGGCCGCTCCACGCGCCCGGCTCATGAGGTCGAGATCCTCAATTAGATCGACCGCCCGCAGCTGGGTGAGGAACCCGTGCTGATGCGTTCCCAGAAGGTCGCCGGGACCGCGGATACGCATGTCCGCCTCGGCGATCGCGAACCCGTCATCGTGCATGACGAATGCCTCAAGCCGGCGCTTTGCCTCGTCGCTCTTGGCCTCGGAGATCGCGACGCACATGGCCTCCTGGCCGGACCTCCCGATTCGCCCTCGCAACTGATGAAGCTGCGAGAGACCGAATCGGTCGGCGTGCTCGATCACCATGAAGTCGGCATCCTGTACGTCGATCCCCACTTCAATCACGGTCGTGGCAACGAGCAGTCTCACGTCGCCGCGGATGAACCTTCCCATCGTATCGTTCCGCTCGGCGGGCCCGAGGCGCCCGTGGACTAGCCCCACGCCAAAACCGGGAAAACGTGTGCGAAGCTCGTCGGCCACTTGGACCGCCGCAGCGGCCTCGACCTTCTCCGACTCCTCGACAAGCGGGAGGACGACGTACCCCTTTCCTCCCGATCTCAAGCGGAAGCCGACCTCTTCGTAGACCTTTTCCCGCTCTGATTTGGGCACCCATCGCGTATCGATCCGGCGCTTCCCCGTCGGCAGCTCATCGAGGATCGATACGTCGAACTCGCCATAGAGTGTCAGCGCGATGGTTCGTGGGATCGGCGTGGCGCTCATCACGAGAAGATCGATCCCCTCTCCCTTCTCTTCAATTGCCGAGCGTTGGACGACGCCGAAACGGTGCTGTTCGTCGATGATGGCCAGTCCTAGATCGGCGAAACCGACAGTCTCCTGAATCAGCGCGTGCGTGCCGATGATGAGATCGACTTCGCCTGCCCCGACCGCGGCGGTAATCTCTTCCTTCTCCTTCGTCGCGCCGGTCAGCTGCTCGACGCGAACCGGAAGACCCCCAAGGAGGTCGCTGATCGTCGCCGCGTGCTGGTCTGCGAGGATCTCGGTTGGAACCATGAATGCAACCTGGCTTCCTGCTTCCACGACGGCAACCGCGGCGATCAGCGCAACGAGCGTCTTCCCCGAACCGACGTCCCCCTGGAGGAGGCGCATCATCCGGTGCGGACCGGAGAGGTCCTGTACGATCTCTCGCCTCGCGGCCACCTGTCCCGCGGTCAGAGAGAACGGTAGGCGGGCGAGAAACGAGTCGACGAGATGGCCTGAAACGCGCCGCGCGACTCCTTCCTCCCCTCTGACGATGCTGAGTAGCCCCATCTGCAGGAGAAGGAGTTCCTCGAAAGCAAGCGTCCGCCGAGCCTGCTCGAAGTCCGCCAAGTCGACCGGGCGGTGAATCGCAGCGATCGCCTCTCTCCGTCCGATTAAGCTGTGCTCCTCTCGCAGGTCTTTCGGAAGGATCTCGCCGACGTCGTCGAGTTCGGCGTCGAGATGTCGATCGATCAGCGACCGGATGAGGCGATCGCTGACGCCCTCCGTCGCCGGATAGATCGGAATGAGACGTCCGATCTCCAGGCCCGCGTCTGCCAACTCCCAAACAGGGGAGCGCATCTGGAGTTCGCCGTGGCTTCGCTCTGCCTTCCCGAAGACATCGATCACTACGCCGCGCCGTAGCTGATCGGCCAACCAGGGCTGATTGAACCAAACGGCGTACAGAAAACCGGATCCATCTCCGAGGGCCGCCTTGACGATGGTCATCCCACGACCGACACGGCGGCGATCAACGGCCAGAACCTCGCCGCGTACGGCCGCCTCCTGCCCGAGGCGGAGCCGCCCGATCTCTACAGACGTCGACCGATCCTCGAGCCGTCTAGGGAAGTAGAGCAACAGGTCTTCGACGGTCAGGATTCCGAGGGAGCGCAAGGCGGCCGCCCGCTTCTCCCCCACACCCTGCAGCGCCGTGATCGGACGGTCTAGCCGATCTGTGCGCGGCAGCGCATGCTCGCCGTCTCCGAGAAACGTGAACAGAGCCTCGATCATCCCTTCACGTGTAGCTCGGTCGGCGGTGCGATATCCAATAACGACTGGCCCCGCCTCAGGCAAGTGCTGGTCGATGAACGCCTCGAGGCCGCACGTAGCGGCTGAGTCGAGAAAGCCAGTCGAGGCCTCCAAACGGAGAACCTTCTCGACCGTGTCCTTCGAAGCCCTGTTCCCTTGTGACATATCGACGCCAACCATATAATGCCGCAGACCAACAAGCAAGGGAAGGCCATGCACATTCGAACGTACGGCGACTCCGTGCTTAGGCGATCGGCAGAGCCGGTCGAGGCCATTGACGCCGAAGTCAAGCAGATCTGCGAAAGGATGGTCGAGGCCATGCTCCGCGCTGACGGTGTGGGTCTCGCAGCGCCCCAGATCGGCATTCCCAAGCGAATCATCGTCCTCGATGTCGATGGAGAGTTTCACGTGTTGATCAACCCTGAGCTCCTTTCAACCTCAGAAGAGACCGAGGTGTTCACCGAAGGGTGCCTGAGCGTTCCCGGCGTACACGCGGACATCGAGCGGAGCAGCACGGCGATCGTAGAAGGCACCGCGCTCGATGGAAGCCGCGTCGAGATCATCGGCGAGGGACTGCTCGCCCGCGCAATCCAGCACGAGATGGATCACCTCAATGGACAGCTCTTCCTTGATCATCTCAGCCAGGTGCGGCGCCGAAGTCTACTCAAGGAGTACGACCGCAAGAAGCGAGAGGAGATGGATTGAGACTCGCTTTCCTCGGGACATCGATCTTCGCCTGTCCGTCGCTTGAGCGCCTAGCAGGAGCGCACGACGTCTCCCTTGTCGTGACGCAGCCCGATCGCCCGGCGGGGAGGAAGGGGAGGCTCAGAGAGCCCCCGATCAAGGGCCTCGCACGGCAGCTCGGGCTGCGTATCGTGCAGCCGGAGAGGATCCACGACGAGGATGCGATCCGCGCGATTCAGGCCGCCGCGCCGGAGGCGATTGTCGTCGCTGCATACGGAAAGATCCTGAAGCCGCAGCTGTTCGAGATCCCGCCGCACGGGACGATCAACATTCACGCCTCGCTTCTTCCGGCGTATCGCGGTGCGGCTCCGGTTCAGTGGTCGATCATTCGTGGAGAGCACACAACCGGTGTCACGACCTTCCTCATCGACAGAGGCATGGATACCGGGAAACTCCTCCTCCGTCGATCCCTCTCGATTGAATCGGACGAGACGGCGGGAGAACTCGAAGGAAGACTGGCCAACCTCGGCGCCTCTGCGATCGTGGAGACCCTTGAAGGGATTCGAACCGGCGCACTCCTTCCCGACCTTCAGCCGGAGGAGGGCATCTCCTACGCGCCGCCTCTTACTCGGGAAGACGGCCGGATCGATTGGTCGCAGAGCGCCGTCGTCGTCCACAATCTCATCCGTGGGACGAACCCGTGGCCCGGGGCATGGACGACTCTCGGAAGCGAGCGGGTCAAGATTCACCGAAGTGTCCGGACGAATATTCAGAATGGGGGCGTGAACCCCGGGCAGATCGCCCTGCCCGAGACGGGACGACTGTTTGCCGGCTGCGGCGATGAACTCATCGAGCTAGTTGAGATCCAACGGGAAGCAAGACCCCGCCTCGATGGGAAGGCCTTTCTAAATGGCCTTCGCGGCGCAGGCCACTTCGCCTAGGTGCGAGGATAGAGCCCGGCCAGGCCGTTTGGCTCGATCCGTCGCTCCAGGATGATCCCATCAAGTTTACCCAGGACGATCTCTACCGTGTTGGCGACCGTCGCAGCGACGAGGTGTCCACCCGCGACAGATCCGTCGCGCCGCGCGACCGTGACGTGGCAATGGACGACCCTCTCCCCGTCACGGAGGGCGATGTTTCCCTGCATCGAGACGAGCTCGACCGGCTCCGGCACGGCGTGTTCCTCGTACGCCGATCCGTTCCAGTAGGCCAGCCTGGCATCCCGAACCATGCCAATGCCACCGAGAATCGCCGCCGTGTCGACCGAGATCGACAAGAGTCCTGCGACTAGATCCTCTCCATCAACCATCCGAACGGCGATTTCACGTTGCCCGCGTGCTTCGATCATGATCCCTCCGAAGAAGGATCTTACTCCGGCTTCGGTGTGAGGAGCCAGTTGCGCTCGCGCACGTCCGTCACCTATCCTCCGCCTGCGATGAACCGAACGAGCGACGCCCGATGGATCGTCGATCAGCTCTCAGCACGGTTCGGAGCGATCAGCGAAAGCACGCGGGATCCGGTCGAGATGCTTGTTCTCACGATCCTGTCCCAAAACACGACGGACACCAACCGCGATCGCGCCTACGTCGCCCTCATCCATCGCTTCGGGACTCTGAACGCTGTAGCCCATGCAAAGGAAGAGGAGATCGCGGACGCCATTCGCGTCGGCGGCCTCCAGCGGCAGAAGGCGCGGTCGATCCGGCAGTCGTTGGGTCGGGTGCCAGTGGAGCGCGGACAGCTCGACCTTGGCTTCTTGGAGAAGATGGAAACCGCCGACGCCTTGGCGTGGCTCCTCACGCTTCCTGGCGTGGGGAGGAAAACAGCGGGAATCGTCCTTCTCTTCGCCTTCAACAAGCCCTACTTCCCGATCGACACCCACATCCGCCGTGCTCTCCAGCGACTAGGATGGGTGCACGGGAAGGAAGAACCACACCGTCGCGTGAACGCCCTACTCGATGAGGATCCAGAGCTGATGGTCGGCCTGCACTTGCAGTTGATCCGTCTCGGGAGGACTCTTTGTCGTCCGCGGAAGCCACAGTGCGGGGGCTGTCCGATTCGTGAACGATGCGACTAC
>Ga0272444_10000969_pt1 | contig 28923 bp, 22 predicted proteins | sample SSMForm13_FD_201033 | JGI IMG/M metagenome (GOLD analysis project Ga0272444, IMG submission 201033) | Marine sediment archaeal communities from Little Sippewissett salt marsh, Falmouth, MA, United States - SSM-Form-13 | ecosystem: Environmental > Aquatic > Marine > Wetlands > Sediment ...
TGGAAGCATTGCACAACGACGAGCTCGTTCACGAAGCGCCGGCAATCGTCGGACGCCAGACAACTTCGGCGCTGGCGTACGCCGCTGAATAATCACAGACCCGGATCCTACCTACCTTTGGGAGAAGAGAATGGGGCTACGTCCCGTTTACCGGCAAGAACCGGAAGACAAAGAAGCATACACTGCCTCCAATGACCGGATGTACACCTTGTTTGCCGGGGTGTACGATTTTTGGGTGAAGGTTTTTCCGACTTGGAAAAAATGGCTGAAACAAGCACTGCCGCACATTCACGGTCCCAAGGTGTTGGAGGCTTCATTCGGCACCGGCTATTTGTTGACGCAATACGCCGACCAAGTTGAAACCTACGGCATCGACTACAACGAAAAGATGGTCGCGGTGGCATCGAAAGCTTTACGGAAAAAAGGCATGCACGCCCAGTTGCAGCAGGCCGATATCGAACAGCTACCTTTTGCCGACGGCATGTTCGATTGCGTGGTCAACACGATGGCCTTTTCCGGCTATCCGGATGCGGAACAAGCCATGTCCGAAATTCACCGCGTACTCAAACCGGGCGGTCGGTTGGTGCTTATTGATGTCAATTACCCGGCCGACGGGAATTTCATGGGCGCAAACCTCACGCGGCTCTGGGCTGTGTTGGGCGATATCATTCGCGATATGGAACCGCTGTTTCGTCGTTTCCACTTCGATTACACCGATGAGGAAATCGGCTGTTTCGGCAGCGTTCATTTATACGTGGCTGAAAAGAAGGGTTGATCTGGCCGCTTACTAATCAACGTGAGAGTTGATTGCCTATTGATTTCACTTCTGCGATAGTTAAACGTTATCTGCGCATATAGACCCGCGCGAGGAGTTGATCCATGAAACGGCTTTTCTTGATTTTGGTTTTGTCGCTGGCGGTTATTGGAATGTGTGCCGGTGCGGCCGCCGCCGAATATCTGGTCGGACTGTCCCACGGCACGGACAAGCAGCGACCGGAATTTTCGTTTGTTCCCCAAGATTTTTATCACCTGCAGTCGGCTCAAAATGAGTGGGAGCCCTTTGCCGTGCTGCTGCGCGACGACGCCGGCCTGACCAATGTTGACGTCGCGATCACTGAATTCACCGGCCCGGGCGATCCCATCACCGAGATCGAGCCCTACCGCGTGCACTACGTGCCGGTGCCGGTCGAGAAAATCAGCCACCTGCCTCCCGATCCGTCGTTGGCCGGCGATTGGCCCGACGGATTGGTGCCCTTCGTCGACCACTTTCTCGGCGAGGTCCGCTCCGGCGCGCCTTTCGACGTGGAAGCGGATTTTACGCAGATGGTTTTCGTCGACGTGTTCATCCCCGAAGATCAAACACCCGGCACCTACACTGCGACGGTGACGGTCACCGCCGACAGTCGCGACGAGTGGACCGGCACGGTGACGTTGGAGGTCTGGGATTTCGCTATCCCCACCGGCATCTCGCTGGACAGCAATTACGGTTGGAGTCTGGGTTCCGTCTACAACTGGCATAGCTCGCACGGCGGCATCACCGACCGCGCGACGCTCAGCGCGCGTTACCTGGAAGAATTCGCTCGGCACCGTATGTCACTGTACAACTGGCAGACGACCGGTCCCGACTATACGTGGAACGACGACGAGCAGACCTTCGATTGGGATTGGACGGAATTCGACGCGGTGGAGGGACCGTACCTCGACGGCACGTTTTATCGGCCCGGATACAGACTTACCGGTTACCGGATGTCCGGCGCGCCGGGCGGCTGCCCGCCCAGCGTCGATCCGGCTGTCTGGGAACGCGAATACTGGAGTGGCTGGGCGGAACATTTCCGAGACAAAGGTTGGGACGAAACGCTGTTTTACTACCTGCCCGACGAGCCGCGCCCGTCGATGTACCCCGCGCTGCGTGACCTGGCCGCGCGGTTGCACAACGCCGATCCCGATTTGCGGCCGATGGTTACCGAACAGTTCGAAGAAGATCTGGCCGGCGACATCGACATCTGGTGCCCGGACGAACCTCTGTTTTCCGACTCCTTCCCGTTCCCGCCGTTCCCCGAAGTTTACGAAGAACGCCGCGCTTTGGGCGAAACCACCTGGTGGTACAACTGTGTCAGCGCGGTGATGTTGCTGGATTACGCCAGCCACGCCGTCGACGCCGAATCGACCTATATGCGAATCTGGACCTGGCTGACCCGCCGCTACGGTTTCACCGGAATTTTGTTCTGGCAGACGGTTTATGTGATCGGCCAGAACCGGGATGTCTGGGAATCGATGTACGCCGAACCGTTCTTCCAAGGCGACGGCACCGTGATCTACCCCGGCACGATCGATCGCATCGGCGGCACGACCGACATTCCGATTGCCTCGTTGCGTATGAAGTATTTGCGCGAAGCGATGGAAGACTACGAGTACTTCCACCTTCTCGACGAGGGCGGAGACGAAGAGTGGGTAGATGCCGTCACCCGCACTGTGGCGCCCAAAACTTACAACTGGGAACACGACTGGCGCGCGTTGCTTCGATGGCGCGAAAAGGTAGCGCAAAAAATTCTTGGTACGGCTGACGAGACGCCGCCCGGACCGCCCACCGAGATGTCCGCCGAGGGTATCGTCGACGGCGTGCGGCTGGAATGGACCAAGCCCACTGCCGCCGACCTGGCCGGCTTCGATATCTATTACGCGCTGTACGAAGACGACCAATACCTGGGCGGCACGATTAACGATGACTCGGCGACCGGCGCGATCGTCGAAGGTTTGCTGCCGGGTCGCGAGTACTCGCTGTGGGTCATGGCGTTCGACGAAGCGGGCAACCGTTCGGCGGCCAGCGATGTCGTTACCGCCACGCCGCTGGAGGAAAGCGGCAGCGATTCGAATTCCGAAGACGAAGAATCGGGCGATGACGAAGATGAGGACAATCCCAACGGCGTCGGCGTTACGGCGACCGATGATGACGACGACGATGAACCTGCTTTCGGATGTGGGGGGTGATGTCATGAAATGGAAGATGCTGCTGATATTCGCCCTGATGATGTCACTCATGCTTGTCGTTGCCTGCGGTGACGACGACGATGACGACAACGACGACGTGACCCCGGACGACGACACCGTCGATGACGACGATGACGATACCGTCGACGATGACGACGACGACACCGGCGACGATGATGACGATACCGTCGACGACGATACGTCCGATGACGACACCGGTGACGACGACACCGCGCCGACCTGCGATTGGGAAAACTACAACGCGCTGATGGTGGAGGGCAAAACCGCGCTGGGCGATTTCGACCCGGCAACGGCGGCTGAGAAATTCGCCGAAGCGGTCGAGTTGTGTCCCGAGGTCGGCGACGCCCAGTTGGGCGATCTGCTGGCTCAGTTCCAGAACATCATGAAAACCTTGGCGGAAGTGTTCGCCGAATACCCCGACTTTCCGTTCATCGATTGGGTGGCGTTTCAGGAAGACGTGGTCAACGACTTGATGCCGCTCAACGAAGAGTTCGTAGCGGCGGCGATCGCCATGGAAACGGACTTTCCGCAGAATCGGCTGTTCGTTCCTTCGTTGCCCATTTTGATCATTGAGGAAACGGTGGTCGTGGATTGCGGCGGCGAATGGGATTATGCGGATTTTATCAATCTGGCTGCGGTCGGCAATCTGGTCGACGCCATCGAAAGCTTCTTACTGGCTTTCGAATTGGAGGCGGACTGGTCGTTGCTGGAAGATTTTCCGTATTTGTACGATCCGATTGAAGTCGTGCACTGGTATTGCGGGCAGATTCTGGAAATGTTCGCCGATCCGCTTTATCCGGATTTCATGACCTTTACCGAAGACGGGCCGGAATACTTCGCCGACTTCGCCATCGCCCTCGGCTTTGCCGCCATTGACGGTGAAGAAGGTTTTGCCGCCGTGTTGCTGGAAACCGACCCGCAGGGCGACGATGTGACGTCCTATGTCGATGCCAACGGCAACGGACAATGGGACGAAGGCGAGCAGTATTCGGTGCCTTATTTCGGGCCGCTGGGCGACGAGTTGAATCTCTTCCTTTTGAATTCGCTGATTCTGATGGCCGACTTGGGTCCGGCGCTGCTGGATACTGGTCCGGAAGATCTGCATCCGCTGTTGCCCGATTGGCTCCCGCTGGGTGATCTGAATTACATCCTCGAAGCCTTGCAGGGCTGGGTGCCCGGCATCACTCTGCCGGAAATCCCGATTCCCGTCGGACGCTGGCTCTACAATCCGCCGGAAGATGGTTTGCGCTCGACGCTGATAGCCGTGGTCCAACTCCTGTACGATTACACCGCGCCGACACAGGAGGCGGGGATCAACTGATAAGTAGCTCTTCCGTTTGACTCGCTAGGGAGCCGACGTATGGATCAAAATGTACTGTTTGCTTTGGGCTTGACGATCTTTGCCGGTCTTTCCACGGGAATCGGCAGCGCACTGGCCTTCTTTTCAAAAACCAGCAAACGGTTTTTATCCGGCGCTCTGGGCTTTTCCGCCGGCGTGATGATCTACGTATCCTTTGTCGAGATTTTTAAAAAATCCCAGGAATCCCTGGTTGGGGCTTATGGCGAGGTCGCCGGTACCTGGTATACGGTGCTGGCGTTTTTCGGCGGCGTCGTGTTTATGCTTATCATTGACCGATTGATTCCCGAACACGAAAACCCTCACGAGGCACGCAGCGAAGAAGAACTGGCCGGCGAGGCGGAACCCTCCCGGCTCATGCGGATGGGACTGTTTGCCGCGCTGGCCATCGCCATTCACAATTTTCCGGAAGGGTTGGCTACCTTTTTTGCGGCGCTTTCCGATCCGACGCTCGGCGTGCCGATCGCCATCGCCATCGCCATTCACAATATCCCGGAAGGCATCTCGGTTTCCGTACCGATTTACTACGCCACGCAGAGCAAGAAAAAAGCCTTTTGGTATTCCTTTCTCTCAGGTTTTGCCGAAGTGATCGGCGCGCTGATCGGGTATTTCTTTCTACGCGCCTTTTTCACCGACATGGTTTTCGGCTTGCTCTTTGGCGGTGTCGCCGGGATCATGGTCTACATCTCCATCGACGAGCTTTATCCCACCGCCAGAGAATACGGGTACGGGCACATCGCGATTTACGGACTGATCGCCGGAATGGCTGTGATGGCTCTTTCGCTGCTGATGTTTCTCTAAGTAAATTTTTTGTATCACGGATCAAGTCAAGTAAGGTTCCGCCGGATTATGATTGACTTGTTCCATCGGGCCGTCGCGCTCGGCGAGATCCCTGGGCGATAATGCAGCTTGACAGCTATATACTTTTGTTATAGCTCTGAGAAGGTCACGCAATCCAAGTGGGAGGGGGCATGGGTCAATACTATCGCGATGCGGATCATCTTTACGAAATCTACGGCTACTTTCTCAGTCGCATTCTGCAAGACGAAAAAATCGGCAGGAAAATGTCCAAGGCCGGCATCATCGTCCGTTTCATCTATACCGACCCCGACGCCGAAGTCACCATCGACTTGAAGAATCCGCCGAAGCAGGAAGGCTATCACGGCACGTTCTATTTGGGACCGTGCGATTTGAAGCCCGACGTCTGGACCAAGCAGTCGGCCGACCATTCCCATAGCTTCTGGCATGGTCACGAGAATCCGGTGGCCTCGGTCGCCAAGGGCAAGGTCAAGCAGGGCGGCAATATCGTGGCGATGCTCAAGCTGTTGCCCGTCGTGCGGCCGGCGTTTAAAATGTTTCCCGTGATTCTGGCTGAGATGGGTCTGGATGACCTGATCATCAAAAAAGGATAAACAGCCTTGTCGATCAAATACGCCATTCTGGGTCTGCTGCATTACAAAGACATGCACGGTTACCGGATTAAAAAGCTCATCGAGCGCGATTTCGGTTTCATGTGGACGGTGAACTACGGCCAGATTTACCCGGCGCTTCGTTCGATGCACGAAGAGGGCTGGGTGACGATGTCGGTCGTGGCCCGGGCGAATTCGCCGGACCGCAAGCTGTATTCGATCACCGACCAAGGGCGGCAGGAATTTTTGACCTGGCTTGCCGCCGAGCCGGAACGGCAGTTGTTCATCCGCGATCCGTTTTTGTTGCGCTTCACTTTTTTCAGCCAGGGTGACACAGAACGATCACTGCAACTGATTCAAGAACAGATCGACTTGTATGAAGAGCAATTGGCCGTACGCAAGAAATTCACCGGCAGCCGTCAGCGGCGCGATATGTATGTGCGCCTCGCAACCGATCTCGGCCTTCGTTTCAATGAGATGATTCTCGATTGGCTCCGGCAGGCGCAGGCGGAAATCAAGCGGGAAATCGGCATGCAAAAGCTGCGCGTGCACGACGGCAAAAGGGGGTAGGCATGCAGTATCAAGGCATCACCCTGGTCACCGGTGCCGCGGGATTCATGGGTCGCCATCTGGTTAAGTACCTGACCGAACAAGGCGTCCGCGTACGCGCCACGGCCCGCCCGAAAAAGGACACGTCGTTTTTCGATGACCTCGGCGTCGAGTTCGTGCCCGCCGATCTGACCCAACCCGACACGCTGCCGCCGCTGTTTCAGGGCGGGGTGGATCGCATGTTTCACCTTGGGGCGATCTGCAACTTTTCCACGCCCTACGAAAAACTGGCGCCGACCAACGTGCTCGGCGTCAAACGCATCACCGCGCTGGCGCTGGAAGCCGGCGTCAAATGCTATGTGCACGTCGGCTCGACCAGCGTGTACGGCCAATATCGCGGCGAGCCGTTCGTCGAAGACGGCCCGTGCATTCCGCAAGACGATTACGGCCGCAGCAAGCGCGACGGCGAAATGGTCGTGCGGCAGCGCATGCGGGAAGGATTGCCCGCGATCATCACCCGGCCCTGCACGGTGTACGGTCCCGGCTGTAACGACGGTGCGGGCAAAGCCTTTTCGCGCCCGACGTCGATCGCCGCCATTCCCGGCGACGGCCGCCCGCGGTTGTCCAACGTGCGCGCCGAAGACGTGGCGATCGCGGTGGAGCATCTGTCGCGGCAACAAGACGCGTTCGGTCACACGTTCAACATCGCCGACGGCAGTTACCCGACCCTGGAAGAGGCGCTGACGCTGGCCGCCGAGGTTTTCGGTCAGAAACCGCCGAGGTTGCACCTGCCATTGCCGCTGATCAAAATCATCTCGCGCGTCGACGGCATGGTTTCGGCGTGGCGCGGACGCATCCCCGATTTGGAATACGACGCGGTCAATTACCTCGACCGCGATTACATCGTCGACAACTCGGCCCTGCTGGCAACCGGCTGCAAACTTCGCTACCCGGACTTCACCGAATCGATGCGGCAGATGGGGCAATGGTTTCAACAAAACGCTGCGGAAATCTGAACGAATGAATAAGGAGTGAGCGCATGCAGGTTGTAGTCATTACGGGCATTGCCCAGGGTATGGGGCGCGAAGTGGCAAAGGTGCTGGCCGCCGAAGGCTATGGCATCGCCGGATACGACATCGATGGCGAAGGCATCAAAACGTTGAAGGACGAGCTTCCCGGTGATCCGGTGTTGGAAACGCTCGATGTCACCGATCTGGCCGGCGTTCGCAAATTTCGTGATCGCGTGTTGAAACACTTCGACCACGTCGACACCGTGCTGTCCAACGTCGGCATCGGCTTTTTCGGTCCCTTCGAAGAAGTGGATCTGACCAAGGCGACCAAGTGTCTGGAGATCAACGTCATCGGCGCCGCCGCCGTTTTCCAGGCATTCATTCCGCACATGCGCGAACGCGGCAGCGGCAAGTTGATCGCCGTATCCTCGCTGGTCGGTCAAATTCCGTTCCCCTTCGAATCGATCTATTCGGCCAGCAAGTTTGCCGTCGAGGGCCTGGTGCATTCCATGCGTCTGGAACTCGAACCCTTCGGCATCAAGATGGCGCTGATTCAGCCGGCCCAGGTGTCCACCAATTTCGCGGCCAAGATTCACGTGCTGCCGCCGGAAGGGTCGCCCTATCGCCAGCGCGTGGCACGTTTCATCAACAAAGACGAGGAATTGATCAAGACCGCGCCGAATCCGCAGCAGGCGGCGCGGATTATCGCCGACGTGGTGAAGAATCCGAATCCGAAGCTGGATAATCAAATCGATTTCAAATCCAAATTTTTCATGGGGTTGAATAAAGTTTTGCCGACCAAGCTGCGGGACATCATCTTGCTGGATACGATGGACATCAAATAGCGGGCGAATCCGTCGAAGCGCCCAGGAGGTCTGGCCATGCCGGGACTCGAAACAATCGGTGGCAGCGAAAGAGTCAAGCGTCTGCGTCAACGCATCGTCGACGCCCCGCGTGAAGTGTGCGTCGAACGCGCGCGCTACCTGACGCAGTCGATGAAGGAGAACTGGGATGAACACGCCCTGACGCGCATGAGCAAAGCCTTCGCGCACATCCTGGAAAATATCAGCGTCATCATCCGCGATGACGAGTTAATCGTCGGCTGCCGCACGAGCAAGCTTAAAGGCGGACCGTTTTTCCCGGAAAACAAAAGCGTCTGGATCGAAGGCGACCTGGAAACCTTCAACGACCGCGAATTGCAGCGCGTGTTGATCACCGATGATCAGCAGCGCGAATTGCGCGAAGACATTCTGCCGTTCTGGTCGGGCAAAACGGTGCAGGACCGTTTCGAGGAGTTGGCGCCGGCGGACGTGCTGGAAGACATGGACAAGTACATCTTCACCATGATCCTGGAAATCACTTACGGCGTCGGCCACTTCACGATGGATCATGAAAAGGTGCTGCGCCTCGGAATGAAGGGCATCATCGCCGAAGCTGAACAGCATTTGGCCGAGTTGACCGAGGATGAACGCGCCGGCGAGAAGGGCTTGTTCTACGAAGCGATGATTCGCTCGTGCCGCGCCGTGGTAACCTTCGCCAACCGCTACGCCGACCTGGCCGAAACGATGAGCGCGGCTGAAAGGGATCCGCAGCGCGCCGTCGAATTGGCGACGATCGCCCGCGTCTGCCGCCGAGTGCCCGAACATCCGGCGACCACCTTCCACGAAGCAGTGCAGGCCGTTTATTTCGTGCATTTGACCGCGCAGATTGAATCGGGCGGCAACTCGATCTCTCTCGGTCGCATCGACCAGATTCTTTATCCCTATTACCAACGCGACCGCGAAGCCGGCACGCTGACACTCGCGCAGGCCGAAGAGTTGCTGTCGTTGATGTACATTAAAACCAATGAGATCTGGAACATTCTCGAAGAGGCGTTCATCCCCGGCGGCGAGGGCACCGAGGGCAAAACCACGCAAAACGCGGTCGTCGGCGGTGTCGGGATCGACGGCGAAGACGCGACCAACGAGTTGAGCTTCGTCGCGCTGGACGCCTACGCTGCGGTGCAGACCGTGCAACCCAACTTCGGCGTGCGGATTGCGCCGAGCGGATCGCCCGAGTTGTTCGCCAAGGCCGCGCAGTATGTCAAAGACGGCGTTTTGCTGCACCTGTTCAACGACCGGATCGTCATCGATTCGCTGCAGCGCGCCGGGCACACGTTGGCCGACGCGCGCAACTACGGCGTGGTCGGCTGCCTGGAGCCCAACGCCCAGGGCAAAACTTTCGGCTCGACCTTCGCCGTGCAGTTCAGCGGCATCAAATGCCTGGAATTGGCGCTGAGCAACGGCATTGACAACATCTTCGGTTACCAGTCGGGCATCGAAAGCGGCGACCCGGCGGCGTTCGCTTCCTTCGAAGACGTGTGGGACGCCTATCGCAAGCAGTCGTCGCACTTCATGCAGCAGATGGTGAAAGGCATGGCGGCGATGGATCAGGCCGTGGCGGAGTTGGCGCCGTCGCCTTTCGCTTCGGCGATGATCGAAGGGCCGATGCACAAGGGCCTTGATCTGACCCGCGGCGGCGCGGTGTACAACTCAACCGGCGTCGAGCTGATCGGCTTTTCCAATGTCGTCGACGGTCTCTTCGCCATCAAGCAAGCGGTGTTTGAAGACCGCGTTTTGTCGATGGACGAGCTGGCTGCTTACCTCGCCGACGATTGGGACGAAGCGGAAGACAAACGCGCCTACCTGATGAACAAGGTGCCCAAGTTCGGCAACGACGACGACCAAGTCGACGCGATGGGCGCGCAGGTGGTCGAACACTTCTGCGACGAAGTGCTCGGTCACGAAAACTTCCGCGGTGGCCGCTTCTGGCCGGGCGTCTTTTCGGTGGGCTTTCACGTGGCGATGGGCGCGTTCGCCGGAGCCAGCCCGGACGGGCGCCACGCCGGGCAGATTCTGGGCAACGGCATCACCCCGTCCAACGGCCGCGCGGTACAGGGGCCGACGGCGGTGTTCAATTCGGTAGTCAAGTTGCCGCTCGACCGCATTCACAACGGCGTGAATCTGAACATCCGCTTCAATCAACGTCAGATCAAAACCGACGTTCTGCAATCGCTGATCGCCGCGTACTTCGCCAAGGGCGGGGTGCAGGTGCAGTTCAACATGGTCGACTCGGCGATGCTCCGCGAGGCGCAGAAAAATCCGGAAGACTACCGCGACCTGGTGGTGCGCGTCAGCGGCTACTCGGCGCTGTTTACCGGCATGAGCGAAACCGCGCAGAACGAAATCATCGACCGCATGGAATACGAAGCCCGCTAGGGCAACCGGCAGCCGGAGGAACGACATGTCCAAAGTCGTAAGCATGAAGCAGGCCATCGCGCAAAACGTCAACGACGGCGATTTCCTGTTCATCGGCGGTTACATCTGCCGCACGCCGTTCGCGGCGATTCACGAAATCATCCGCCAAAAGAAAAAAGACCTGACCGTCACGCGCAGCAACGCCGCCGACGATTTCGACATGATGATCGGTGCGGGTGTAGTCAGGCGTTTTATCGCCACGTTTTTGTCGCTGGGCTTTTACGGACTGGGCCGTTGCTACCGCCGCAGCCTGGAGCAGGGCATTCCGCACAAGGTCGAGGTCGAAGAATACACCAACCTCTCGCTGCCGATGATGCTGATGGCGGGCTCGATGGGCATGCCTTTCATTCCGGTCAAAGACATGGCCGGGTCGGATCTGCTCAACGTCAAATCATTCATGGGCGACGACAAGTACAAAATCATCGAGTCGCCTTTCGACGGCACCAAGACCGTGCTGGCGCCCGCGTTGAATCCGGATCTGGCGATCATCCACGTGCAGCAGGCCGACGAAGACGGCAACGCGCAGATTTGGGGCATCGGCGGCGATTGCCAGGTAGGCGCGAACGCCGCGAAAAAGGTGATCGTCACCTGCGAGCGCATCGTCGGACGCGACGTGATCGGCAAAGATCCCTCGCGCACGATTGTCCCCGACTTCAAAGTCGTGGCGGTGGTCGAAGAACCCTTCTGCGCCCATCCCGGCTACACGCCCGGTTTCTACGATTTCGATTTCTCCTTCGGCAACCTGTACAAGACCGCGTCGAACACCGTCGAAGGATTCCAGGAATTTCTGGACGAGTGGGTCTACGGCGTGCCGAACCGGAGCAAGTACATCGAGCACTACATCAAGAAAATGGGTTACGCCGCCTTCCGCAATCTGCAGGCGGAATTCGATTACGGCTATCCGGTCAGCTACACGTACTGACAGAAAACGCAGGAGCGAACGATGATTGAACATGCCGATGACTACATCAAACCCGAATTGATGGCCTGCTGCGGCGCGCGCGAAATCGCGGACCGCAACCTCGTGCTGGTCGGCACCGGATTTCCCACGATGTCGGCCAACATCGCACGGCACACCCATGCGCCGAACGCGCGGTTGATGCAGGAATCAGGCGTGTACGACGCCCAGCCGAAGCGGCCCGCGCTGTCGGTCGGCGATCCGTGTCTGAATCCGGGCGCGGCGATGATCGGCGGGTTGGTTGAGATCATGGGTATGTTTCTGCAGGCCGGCTGGGTGGACGTGGGCTTTTTGTCGGGCAGCCAGGTCGACAAGTTCGGCAACATCAACACCACGGTCATCGGCGATTACGAGCATCCGAAAAGCCGTCTGCCAGGCAGCGGCGGCGCGAATCCGATCGGCTCGCTGGCAAAAAAGATTCTCATCATCGCGCTGCACGACAAACGCCGTCTGACCGAGAAGGTCGATTTCATCACCACGCCGGGTTACATCAGCGGGCCTGGCGTGCGCGAACAATGGGGCCTGCCCGCGGGCACCGGGCCCGAAGTGATCATCACCAACAAGGCGGTGATGCGGTTCGACAAGTCTACCGGCGAAGCCTACCTCGAGTCTTATCACCCCGACACATCCGTCGATGAAGTCGTGAAGCTAACGCCGTGGGATCTCAACGTCGCCGACGACGTGCACGAAACCGAACCGCCGCGCGTCGAGGAAATCCGCGCGTTGCGCGAAGTGCTCGACCCGAATCGGATGATCCGTCTTTACGAAGGACGCGGCTACGTGTAAGCGTCCGCGGGGGAGATCAATCAATGGACGAAACGAAAAAGCTGGCCGATTTCGCCGCGGCGTTGTCGTTTGACGATCTGCCCGCGGCGGTTGCGGTCAAAGCGAAGCATTGCCTGCTCGATTTTTTCGCCAACGTGTACGGCTCGTTGCAGATCGACGACGTGCAGCGGGTCGTCGACTACGTGCGCGGGCTCGGCGGACCCGATACGGCGACGGTGCTGGGCGCGGGTTTCGCCACCTCCGCCCCGCAGGCTGCGTTCGTTAACGGCGTGTGCGGCGAGGCGCTCGAAGCGCAGGATGGCTTGCGCTTCGGCGGCAATCATCCGGGCGTCGCGGTCATCCCGGCCGTGCTGGCGGAAGCCGAACGTAAAGGCTTGAACGGCAAGCAGATACTAACGGCGATCGTCGCCGGGTACGAAATCGCCGGCCGCATCGCCGCCGCCGTGCATCCGCATCACACGCTGTCCGGCTTTTTGCCGACGGGCACCTGCGGCACATTCGGCGCAGCCGCCGCGGCGGGCAAAATGATGGACCTGTCCGCCGACTTGATGTTGCAGGCGCTGGGCAACGCCGGCTACCTCGCGCCGCTTTCGATGGCCGAGCACTTGATGGGCGGCTATACCGCGAAGATTCTGCAGGGCGGGCAGGCGGCAAGCGCCGGGCTGAACGCGGCGGGCTTAGCGCGGGCGGGCATCACCGGAGCGCCTTACGTGCTCGAGGGCTCGCACCTCAACGGCGGCTTCATGCAGATCACGACCAAAGACAACGCCGATCCCTCGCGCATCACCGACAAACTGGGCGAAGCCTTTTCGATCGACGACATCTATTTCAAACCTTACACCGCCTGCCGCCACACGCACGGCAGCGCCCAGGCGACGCTGACCTTGTGCGCGGAACACGAATTCACGCCCGCACAAATCGAAGCGGTGGATGTGTACACCTACATGATCGCCGGGATCGCCGTGGGCAAGGGCGTGGAAGAAAGCAGTTCCTTTGTCGCCGCGCAATTTTCGATTCCCTACGTCGTTGCCGCCTGTTTGCTCGATGGCGACATGGGACCCGCGCAATTCCGGCCCGAGCGCGTTGCCGACGAACAGGTGCAAGCCCTGGCGCGCAAGGTTGTCGTCCACCCCGACGCCGAGCTCAGCGAGAATTACCCGGCGGTCACCGCCAGCCGCGTCGAGATCAAACTCGCTGGCGGAGAAACGCTTGTCCGGCAGGTCGACACGCCCAAAGGCGATCCGCGCGACCCGATGACTGCGGAGGATCTGGCGGCCAAGCTGGCGCGCTTCGCCACGGCGAATCAACAAGAGAAGGTTTCGGCCATCGTCGAAACGACGCTTGCGTTGGATCAATGCGACGACATCCGCAAACTGACCAAGTTGCTGTAGAGAGGGACGCAGATGGATTTTACGCTGAACGAAGAACAACAAATGCTCGTCGACATGCTGCGGAAGATGGGCCAGCGGGAAAACTTTAAAGAATTAGCGGTGGAGATCGACCGCACCGGCGAGTTCCCCCGGCACCTGATGAAAAAATTCGGCGAGTTGGGTTTATTGGGCATGACGTTGTCACCCGAGTACGGTGGAGGTGGGCAGCCCGGCATCAACGCGGTGCTGGCCGTCGAAGAGTTGGCCAAGTTCAGCCCGATGATTGCCGCGCCGGTGTTCGAGTCGAACGTCGGACCGGTGAAGGTGATCAACAACTGGGGCACCGAACAGCAGAAGAAAAAAATCATCCCCGGCGTGTGCCGCGGCGAGTTGAGCGTCTCGGTGTCGATGACCGAACCGGGCGCCGGGTCGGATCTGACCGCGCTTTCGACCAAGCTCACGCCCGACGGCGACGACTACATCCTCAATGGTCGCAAAGCGTTCATCACCGGTGGCGAAGAAGCCAGCCACTATTTCGTGTACTGCCGCTTCGGCGACAAGCCCGGCTACGGCGGTATAGGCGGTGTGATCGTCGAAAAAGGAACGCCGGGCTTTTCGTTCGGCAAGCAGGAAGACTTCATGGGACTGCGCGGAATGCCGTCGTGCGATCTGATTTTCGAAGACGTGCGCGTACCCAAGGAAAACGTCGTCATCGAGCAAGGCCAATTCCGCAATCTGATGACCACCTTCGACCTGGAGCGCTGCGGTAACGCCGCCATGTGCCTGGGCGTAGCCGCCGGCGCATTGGAAGAGGCGCGCCAGTACGCCACCGAACGCAGCGCCTTCGGCCGGCCGATCTGCGAGTTCCAGGACGTTCAATTCAAGGTCGTGAACATGGCGATGAAAATCGACGCGGCGCGGTTGCTGGTTTACCGCGCGGCCATCGGCGCCGGGCGCGGCTTCCCGTCGATGTTCGAATCGGCGATGGGCAAGTGTTTCGCCAACGAGATGGTCGTCGACGTGACCAACGAAGCGTTGCTGGTTTTCGGTGGCTACGGCTACAGCAAGGAATTCCCCGTCGAACGCATGCACCGTGACGCCCTGGCCTGGCGCGTGGCCGGGGGCACCGTGCAGATGCTGCGCATCACGATGGCGTCGATTCTGTTCGCCCGACGCTTCAGCCAGAAATCGGGAGCTTAATCACCAAGAGTAAAGCCGTGATGGAGCAGGTGCTTTGGGCCGACCCGACCGAGAGCACGTTCACTCCGCAAGTGATCGACGAAGAAATTATAGTCGCCGAAATCGACGCTTCGTAATTGACTTAAATCAAGTAAAATACGCTTGTCCCACAAACCGATTCCAATGGTGCAACTGGATGAAAGACGATCAAGCCAGCAGCACGGCGCAGTACGCTGCGTCGTTTCGCGCGTTGGAAGACGTTCGCCGCCCGGCGGACAGCCGACTTTTCACCGATCCCTTCGCGGTGCATTTTCTTGCGCCCAAGCTTCAACGAATCGTTCGTGCGGCTTCGCTGCCGGTGCTTGGCACGGTGGTGCGCGTTTATATTGACTACCGCTGGCCGGGCGCGATGTCCTCGGGCATTGCCCGCACGCGCCTGATCGACGATTTGATGATCGCAGCGGTGCGCGACGACATCCGGCAAGTCGTCATGCTGGGTGCGGGTTTCGACTGCCGGGCCTACCGACTGCCGGACCTCGCCGACTGCCGGGTTATCGAAGTAGATCACCCCGCCACGCAGGCGTTGAAGCGGGAGCGACTGGCGGAAATCCGGTCGACGCCTAATCCGGTGATTTACGCGGCGGCGGATTTTACGCGGCAGAATCTGCGCGATGTTTTGCAGGAAACTTCTTTCGATGCGACTTCGCGTACGTTTTTTTTGTGGGAAGGCGTTACGCATTACCTGGGCGAAGCTGCGGTGAACGAGACGTTGCGCACCATCGCCGGGTCGGCTGCACCGGGCAGCCGTCTTGTCTTTACTTATCTGCACGGCGGTTTGCTGGACGGCACAGTAAAATTCGATGGCGCGCATGCATCGAAAGATCAGGTCGCGGGCCACGGCGAGCCCTGGATCTGGGGCATGCACCCCGAGAGAATGCCCGCCTTTTTATCCGAGCGCGGTTTCAAGCTGATGGAAGACGTCAGCGCCGACGAATATCGCGCACGCTACTGGGGCGAACGCGGCCGCCGGATGCGGGGCTTCGGTTTTTATCGGGTCGCGCTGGCGGAAAAGATTTCCTGATCTGCCGTCAGTATTCTTCACTAAGGGAACGAATATTCGCCGCGCATTTCAAGGGTTTCCTGTATTTCTTTGCGGTGCGTCGGATCCAAAGACATCAGATGTTGACGCAAAAGTGTTGAGGTTTGTTCCGGCGACAACTGATGCACTTGGATTCCTTCGAGAATCGACAGAGTCAGAACACCATAATTGTCGCAGGTCTCATAATTCATGCCGTAGTTGTTAAAGGGCGTTACCGTGCCCATCATTTGCGCGCCGGCGCACAATCCGATGGCGATTACTATAATAAAGCAGGCTTTCGCCGCTTTGGCCCATTTCTCATGGCTTAGCCAACGGTTCAGTGTCGCGGCGATGATCAGCGATAAAAACGGGAACAGCGGCGATAAGCGGTAAAAAACCCGGAAATTGAGTTGTACCTCCCCGAAAAGAGCGATGTTTTTGGTGTAACCGGCGATGCTGCGGCAAGAAAAAGGAAGAATAAAAAACATGATAAAAACACAAAGGACAACAGGCCCAAGCAGGAACGATCGGGGCGATGCGTCTGATGAATCACGCGACCGGCGCGATTGAAAACGTTTAACCGACAGGTGAACCAAAAGCGCCAGCCAGTAGATAACGCAAACAACGGTCAACAGATACATCAGGTAGTTGAAAACGTCGAAGCGAAAACCGAACATGCGGGGCAATACCTGGGTGAAAAAGGCTGCCAAATGCCCGATGCCCCCAACATCCAGATTGACCAGCATCGATTCCACGACTCCGCTGACATCGGATCTGGTTCCGTAGTAACCGAAAAATTCATGTTTGCTGGAAGCTCGCAACGTAGAGATTGCCAGCAAGCCCACCGAAGACCCCAGCATGGTTGCCGGCAAAGTAAGCAGGCTCCAGAAACCGACGGCTTTGATCTGCCGGAAGAAAACAATCGGCATGAACAGGCAGATGAAAATGAAAAAGATCACAGCCAAATAGCCGAAGAACACCGCCAGCGATGCAGTCGCAAACAAAAGAAACGGCAGCAGAAGCGTGTGGGTGAGTTTATGAACGGGTCGAAACAGCAAATAAAAAAGTAAAAATAAAGCGGGCCCGAAAAAGGCGATAAGCTCTTGGTGATTGCACAGACTGATGGTCTGCGCCATCAACGCGATGGGAGGAACGAAGATGAAAAGCAGGGTGAAAATCGTCGCAGTGCGTTTGGGGAAAAAATTGCGCGCAACAGCCAGAAAGCCGACGAAACCGACGGTGGAAAACAACAACGCCATGATTTTATTCACCATGCGCGTGCAACCCACGAGTTTGATAAGCGGAATGTAGAGGTAGCTGACCAACCACGGACCGCCGGTCAGAAACGAACCGAACAGATTTTGCGACATCAGAGGATTGCCGCGCATACGTTCCAGGGCCATCGTCGAAAACAACATTTCTTCGTTGGTGCGATAGATTTCACCGCTGCTGAAGATCACGATGACCAACCGCGCCAACAGAAATAGACTCACCGCGGAAAAGTACGGATGTTGTTCGGCCCAGGCGACTAGTTTTCGCAGCTCATTACTCATGAGAGGTGAAAAGACTCGTCAGTTGATAAAGATTTATTTGTCCCGTTTCGCCATTGTAAGGATTCAGATCGTATCGGGAGATTTCATGGAAGTCAAAACATGAAAAGAGCGGCAAACTCTCGATTTTTTGCGGCGATAGTTCCTGGTTCACGAAAGGAAAGATCATGTAATCGAACCGGGGCAGCGGTTCCATGCAAATGTCTTTGTGCACGATGTCGGCATATTGATTTCCTTCGATGAAAGCTTTTGGCGATCGGTTTTCGGTCGCGTTGTGGAAGGCAAGCGTTATCGAGTTGAGGTCGGTTTCGGGCGGGTAGTAACGGTCGTGCACCATGATGGTTACAGTCTTTTCCTGCGACCAGTCGCTTTCGATGTCGTCCAACAATTCGTTGAGTACCTGCCGGTCGTAAGGGTGTGCGTTTTCGTACGTACCGATTAAGGTTAACAGACAGCACAGGGCAACCAGGCCGATGACTAAGCCGCGAAGCCGCGGTCGCGAAAACAGATGCGTCGCATACGCCGTAGTGAGGGCCAACGCGGGTATCAGAAACAGTACATACCGCAATTTTTTTGGCGGCAGGAAAGAAAACACGACGTAACCGATAGCGATCCAGATCAGCAACGGCCAGGCCCGGCGGTCACGACGGATAAGCAAGGCAAAAAAGGACAGACCGGCCAGCGCGCCCAAGACGATGCCGGTTCCCTGCGTCAGCATCAAACGGGGATAAAAGGCAACCGTTTGGAAAAACGGCATCAACATGATTTCGTCTTGCGAAGCGCCCAGCAGCAACGGCAGGCTGTTTTGTGCGATGATCCACCAAACCAGCGGCAGGCAGGCCAACACCGAAACAGCAAGAAAAAGAAGAAACGGCCGGATATTTTTACGCCGGCGATCTTTCTCGACCAAGAACAACTCAATGAGAAGGGCCAAGAACAAGGCGGCGACGACCACGGCGAAAGTCCAGCGGGTCATCATGCCGACGGCGACGCCCAACCCCCAGCCCACCAGCCAGCCGATGTGGCGACTGTGGCGCCAGGCGACGTATAAGCAAAAACCCACCGCGGCGAAACAGACGAAGGCGTAGTCGATGGAACCCAGCGCGCACTGCTTGTGAATCGCCGGATATGCGGCAAAAAGCAACGCCGCCAGCAAACCCGTCGGGCGATCGGCCAGCAAACGGCCGGCCTGGTACAGCGCCAGCAAAGCAATCAGCCCGAGACCTATGTTGAGCGTGGCGACCGACAGGTATGAAAGACCGCCTAAAAGAAAAGTCAGCGCCAGCAGAATGAGGTAAACCGGCGGGTAGAAACGCAGGGTCAGAATATCGCCGTACATCGAAAGATCGATGCGATCGACGCCGGTCCATTGATCGACCAGTTCGACGGCAATATTCAAATACGTGGCTTGGATCATGGAAGGCATGCGCTGTAAGACCAATTGGTCGGCCAAACCATTGGCGACAAATATGCCGAAAATTATAAACAGAAGGGCGAAGGCAAAGTTTTTAGACATAAAGGTCCCGGCATGTTCCGATGTTGTTTGATTTATGAAGAGTAAAAAGAAAACGCCGCCGGTGCAAATGGAATTGTCGGTTCATCTTTGGCGGAATTTCACTTCGTTTTTTTTCGTTACTTGCTCAACCGGCATCAAACTGTATCGTCCAACGGTGACCGTAGGGCACCCCACCGACAGCCGAACCTGAAACCCGGATGTCAGGTCCAGGTCTTAGACCTGGCACCCACAACCGTCGTCATCGTCATCGTCATCATCATCGTCATCGGCAACATCATCATCGATCACATCATCGTCGTCGGTCACGTCGTCGTCAGCAACATCGTCATCAACGACATCATCGTCGACCGTGTCGTCATCGTCCGGTGTGGTGTCGTCGTCGATAACTGTGTCGTCGTCGGTAACCGTGTCGTCATCGGTGGTGTCGTCGTCGATGGGATTGAGCACGTCGCGGAAGTTTTCGATGCGGTGGAAGGTGAAGAAGTTGGCGTCATGATAGCCGTGGGGCATCACGCCTCCGCCCATTGGGTAAGCCGTGCGCGAAACGAAAACCATGTCGTCGCCGTCGATGCGCCAATCCACGTATTGCCAGGCATGAAAGACAATGTCCCAGTGATAAAGAACCGTTTTATGGTTCGTCCAATTGCGCAAATCCGGCGAGGAGCACAGCACCAGGTGGTTGCGCATGGCGTAGGGATGGCTTTGCTGGTTGGAAAGCGTCCAGTACAGCCCGGTTTCCTCGTCGTATCGGATGACGAATTTCACGCCGCCGCCGGGCATGTCGATGAAGTCGTTTTCCGGATCGAAGCTCGACTCGACGCCGTCGTCGCTGATGTGCATCACGGCCGCAGTGTCGACCGTGCCCAGCGAGGGGATGGCCGAGGAAACGCGCAGGATGTTGAGCAACTCGCCGTCCGGGTCGACCACGACGTTGCCTTCCAGCCAGCCGGTGCCGGTCCATTGCCATTCGTCGTGCGACATCGGCGGCGTCATGATCCAATTCGACGCCTTCAGCAGATCGGCGTCGACCGGGGCGGACATGACGAAGGCGCGGAAGTGGTAACCCCATTCGCCGGGGTCGGCCCGGTCTTCCATGCCGCGAAAGATGCGGCCGTTGTGGATCGCCACCGGCACCGGGCCGGTGTGGTAGCGTTCGTCGCCGGACAGCAGCAGCCCGGTATCTTCGTCGAGTGCTTCGGTCCAGGTGAAACCGAGGTCGTCCGAGCGGCGGATCGTCACGCTGGGATAGCCGCCTTTGCCGTCGATGCCCATCAGGTAAAGCGTGCCGTTGTGATAGAACGTCGACGACCAGTATTGGTCGTACACCGTGCTGATGTACCGCCAACTGCGCCCCTGGTCTTCGGAGAGAAACATCAGCGTTTCCTTCGGGTGACCGGAACCCCAGGGCCCGCCGTATTCGTGGTTGGCCAGGTAAGAGCCGTCGGGTAGGATGATCAGCGACGGCGACATGCAATACTGCGTCGGCGGATCGCTGCTGTAGTTGATGACGATGCCGGGAATGTCGATCGGCTCGGTGGTGAACGACCACAAATCGCCGGTTAGCACCGTGCTGTCGGTCAGAACGGTATCAACCTTCCAATAGTAAATCGTATCCCGCGCCAGTTCGTCCGGTACGAGCGTCGAAGGCGCCGGATCGACGGCGACGGTATCGGAAAAGTCCGGTTCGAGCGCCGGATTCTGTACCACATCGGGGTCTTCATCCAGACGTACTTCGTAGTAATCGATTGGCGCAGGCACGACTTCAGGTGGTAGCCAATTGAGTACGAGGTCGTGCGGTTCGATGTACAACCGGCCATCCGCCGGAATGGGACCGCAGGCAATAAAGGTGGCGTCGGTTGGCCCGGCGTGGGCGATCAAGCCGGCCGGAAACGTAACACTCGCGAAAATGATTAGACCCAGGATTACCCAAAAGACCGGCAACCTGTTTGCATTGTCCGCATGTGTCATAGCTCGTTTTCTTTCGTCTTTTCGGTTTACTCCAGCGGCGCTCCCCACTGTGTCGGATCGAGAATGACGTCGCAATCGACAACATCGGCGCCGGCCTCATTGCGGAACGGCGAGTAACAATACTCGATGAAGTACGCCATCTCGGTGGAGCGCACCACGGCTTTTTCCTCGGACATCACATCGCTGGGACGCAAATCGACCGGCCCTTCCGGCACCGACGGAGCCCACAGATCCCAGTTCGGCCAATCCAGGTAATGATCGACGGCCAGCGAGTATTCGTCGACGATGTGCTGTGCTTCGCGGTTGGTCAGCGGCAGCCCGGCACTCGCCGCGGCCAGCAGATAAGAAGCGGTGTCGGCGTCGTAGCCGCGATGTTCTTCCTGCCGGCTGTTGTCGAAGATGTAGTTGCTGCGGTCGGTGAGGCCTTCGAGCAATTCGTAGGCCATGTCGTCGTACTCGTGCATCAGCGCCATCATCACCGCGTCGATGTGGAAGTAGCGAATGATGTTGCGATCGTTGAAGTAGTGCTGGTAGCTGGCAATGAAATCATAAAGGAAGCTGCGGCCGTCGCCGCAATCGTTGGCCAGCGGATCCTGATAGGCGATGAAGGCGGACACCAACTCGGCGTTGCATTCCGCGTTCGGCGCGACCGGGTCGTAAATCGTGAAGCTGGCCAGATCGTTGACCATGAACGGGAAATCGGCGCTCATCGGAATGAAGGTGTCGCCTTCCATATCTTTGGTGCGGATGAAATAGCCGGCGTCGACGATGTCACGCACCCAGGATTCCATGTAGTGCAGCGCGTATTCCGCCGCATCGCGCACATCCTGATCGGGTGCTTCGTCGCGCAGGCGGTACAGCAGCGGCACCATGCGGTAGAAGTGCGGCACATCGTCTTTGCTGCGCATCGTGCGCACCCAGATGTCGCCGTAGGCCGGGTTGGTCGGGAAGGGGATGGTCCAACCGTTCCAGTCGAAGTCGTATTCCTTGTTCGGGTCGTAGTTGACGTAAACTTCGCGCCCTTCCTCGATTTGTGTGTTGTTCTGAGCGAAGATCGTGCGCGGCATGATGTACAATTCCGGGTCGTCCTCGCTCCAAACGAAACCGTCGACCAGTGCGCCCAAACCCTTGCCGTATTGGTCGACCATATAAGCCGACAGGTCGTCGCCGGAAGCCAGGTAGAGCGCGGCGTAGGCGTTGAAGATCTTACCGGTGCGGATCATCAGGTTATCGGAGTTGCCGGTGTGGCGGATCTCGATGACGTCGCCGTCTTTCACGCCGCTGTTGACCTGGAAGAAAAGTTTGAACTCCGGCCATTCATAGCCCGGTCCCATACCGTGCGAAAGCCAGCGGTAGCGGTTGAAATACTGGGTGTCGACCCAGAAGCTGGTGATCTTCTGCGTGAACTCGGTGATTTCCTGCGGTGTCAGCGGATCGCCGACTTGCGGCCGGGTGAATTCGAAAGGCAGTTCATCGGGCCACGAAGGCTCGCGACGCTCGATTTGTGTAGCGACCGGCGGAGTTGCCACCGGGCTGGGGCGCAACGCGGGCACATCGTCCGGCAGGGTGCGGACGGGACGGAAACCCAAAGTGAACACGCGGTGGTCGGGCCGATGGCCGGAACGAAACGCCGAGCGGGTGAAGGCCGCGCCGTGGAAGCGGGCGGCGCCGCCGCGGACGACGTGGAAGTTGCCGTCGGCCGGGCCGACCGGGTCGGTCGTTTCGCCGGTGTTGTCACGGGCATAGAAATCCCAGGTCCATTCCTTGGCGTTGCCCAGCATGTCGTACAGATCCCAATCGTTGGGCGCTTTTTCGCCGGTCGGATGATTGTGCCGGTAGGCGTTGCCGCAGTACCAGGCGATCTTCCGCAGATTTTCGTCGAGCGGCTCGCAGGAGGTGTTGGTGATCGGTCCGTTGTAGAACGCGGTGGTCGTGCCGGCGCGGGCGGCGTATTCCCACTCGGCCTCGGTCGGCAGACGGAAACCTTCACATTCGTAAACCGAATCGGCGCCGTTGAGCGCGACCGTCGCCGTGGCGATGCCACCGTGTTCGGCGCAGTAGGTTTGATCGTCGCCGGATTCTTCGTCGGCGCATTCGATGTCGGTAAGCGTATAGCAAGGCGCGTAATCGCCCCATTCCGACAGCTTGTTGGCGTAGGCGAGGGCGTCGTACCAACTGACCTGTTCGACCGGTCGTTGGGCGGCCGTTCCGCCGTACGTGTAATAGCTGGGGTTGTAGCCCATCAGCTCTTCGAATTCCCGCTGCGTGACTTCCGTTTTCCGCATTTCGAAATGGCGGGTCAGGGTCACTTCGTGTTGGGTTTCGTTGTCGCGACGGCCCAGTTCGTCGGTCGGGCTGCCGAGGGTGAAGGTGCCGGACGGGATGTAGGAAAAGCCGGGCGTCGTCGGCGGGGGCGGCGAAGTGTCGTCGTCGCCCGGTGTCGTATCGTCGTCGTCCGGCGTCGTGTCGTCATTGTCATCATCGTCGGGTGTAACGTCGTCGTTGTCATCGTCATCGACAATCGTATCGTCATCGTCGTCAATCGGCGTAGCGTCATCGTTGTCGTCGTCATCGTCGTCGTCACCGCAGGCGACCATCAGCGGCAGACAAACGAGCAGCAAGAGCGTGATCAGAAAAAGACGGTGTTTCATCATGGCATTTCTCCTTCCGAGAAGCGCAGGATAACAAGGCTTGGCGGTGTCGGCAAGGAATGAAAGCGAGATCATCCCGGAGTGCCAATTGCTGCAAAATCTGCGTTTCAGATGTGGTCGCCGGCAGCAACACCGGCAGTGGGCATGCGATGAACAAGGTCAGCGAGTTGCCACTTGTCTCGCTTTGTTGGGGAAGGGATACTCGGCTTTATTCGATTGCGTAAAGAAAGAGGATTGATCGTTGGCTAAAGCGTTGCAGACATTGTTGATCAAGCCCGCCGGTCCCGATTGCAACCTGGCCTGCACCTATTGTTTTTACCTGGACAAGGCTCGCCTGTTCCCCGAGACGAAAACGCATCGGATGAGTTCCGAGGTGCTGGAAACAACGATTCGGCAGGCGATGCAGCAAAGCGGCGAGCAAATCGCTTTTGTCTGGCAAGGCGGCGAACCGACGTTGATAGGGCTTTCCTTTTTTCAAGAGGCGGTCGAATTGCAGCAGCGCTACGGTCGCGGCCATCGGGTCGGGAACGCGTTGCAAACCAACGGGTTGTTGCTCGACGAAGCGTGGATCGATTTTTTCCAGCGTTATCATTTTCTCGTCGGCTTGTCGCTGGACGGCCCGGAACACGTGCACAACCGTTATCGGCGCACCGCCGCCGGTCAGGGCTCCTGGCGACATGCGGCCAAACGGGCGCGGCAGTTGTTGAAAGCCAACGTGGCGGTCAATGCATTGGCGGTGGTCAACGATTACTCGGTGCAATTCCCCGAAGAAAGCTACCGCTTTTTCTGCGACGTCGGATTGCGGCACATGCAGTTTGTCCCATGCGTCGAGCCGCATCCGAAAAACCCGAAGCAACCGGCCGATTTCTGCGCTTCGCCGGAGGCGTACGGCGAGTTTCTCTGCCGCCTTTTCGATTTGTGGCGTCGCGATTTCCGCCGCGGCGTGCCGACGACGTTCGTGCGGTTTTTCGATACGCTTTTCTACCGCTACGTCGATCGTGAAGCGCCGGAATGCACGTATCTCGCCGAGTGCGGCGTGTATTTGGTGGTCGAACACAACGGTAATGTATATCCCTGCGATTTCGTCGTCGAAGCCGATTGGCAGTTGGGCAATGTCACCGAAGACAAGCTGATCGACCTGCTCAACGGCGAGCGCCAGCGGACCTTCGGGAAAATGAAAGCGCACCTGGCCGACGACTGCCGCCAGTGTCGCTGGCTTGATCTTTGCCGCGGTGGTTGTACCCGGAATCGTTTACCGTACAGCGATCCCCGGTCGCTTAATGTGATGTGCCGGGCCTACCGCATGTTTTTCGCCCACGCCGACGATGCGTTCCGCGAATTGGCCGACGATTGGCACCGACGGCAACGTGCGCAGGCGGGAGCGAAGCAAAAGGTCGGTCGTAACGATCCGTGCCCCTGCGGCAGCGGTAAAAAATACAAAATGTGCTGCGGAAAATAAGCGGGTTTATGATTCTTCGTAATCGCGGGTGAACGGTGCGTCGAGATAGGGATCTTCGGTCTGCGCCATATGGTCGCGCAACCGCTGGCGCATCTGGAGGTAAACCTGGCGGTAAGCCGGGTCGTCGACGAGGTTGCGTTGTTCGTTCGCGTCGACATTCAAGTCGTACAATTCTTCCGGCACGCGAGGTTGGGTCCAGGGTTGATCGGGCAACTCGGCCAACCGCTGCGCCCATTCCATGTCGGCGCATTGATCCAACCCAACCGGCAGATCGGAGTAATTCTTGATGAATTTCCACTGCCCGCAACGGATCATCCGCGTTGGCAGGTAATCGACGTGCCAGGTCATTTCGGCGAAAACGGCATCACGGGTGGGTGGTGCTTTCGTGTTTTGCAAGAGCGAAAGGAACGACACGCCCTGTAGCGGCTCGGGAATCGGCAGGCCGAGGCCTTCCAGAATCGTCGGCATGATGTCGACCGTGCTGACCGGGTGCGCGCACGTGCTTCCGCCGCCGGTCCACTGCGGCCAACGCACGAGCAACGGTTCGCCGACGCCGCGGTCGTAAAGCGTCATCTTGTTGCCGGGCCAGGGCGGTCCGTTGTCGCTGACAAACAGGACCATCGTTTTTTCGGTTAAGCCCAGTTCATCCAGCTTGTCGAGCAATTGTCCGATGAGAAAATCCATCTTCAATGTCTGGCTGTAATACTTGGCCAGTTCCAGGCGAATCTCCGGCCAGTCGGGCAGATGATAATAAGCGGGAATGCTGACTTCGTTAGGGCTGATCGGAAAATCGGGATCAAAGTCGAACTCGCCGCTGAAACTATCCCGATGGTTGTTCATGTAGTTGATTTCCATGTAGAAGCGGTTGTCTTTGTTGGCTTCGAGAAATTCCAGTGTGCGGTCGGCGGTTTGGATCTCCGACGCCAGCAGGCAGCCCAGTCCCTGGTTGTAGCCGTAGTGGTAAGGGTTGAAGAACGGAGCGACGTGCCATTTTCCTTCGATGTAGGTGTTGTAACCGGCGCGGCGCAGCATGCCCGGCAGGGTGCGGTAGCCTTTGGCCAGCGATTTACCGGGGTAGGTGGTGGTCAGGCCGTCGACGCCATTGGTATGCGGATATTGGCCGGTGATCAAGCAGGCGCGGCTGGGCGAACAACTGGAGGCGGTGACGAAGGCATTGTCGAATTTGACGCCTTCGTTGGCCAACCGGTCGATGTTCGGCGTTTCGATGTCGCGGTTGCCGTAGCAGGATAGATCGTGCCAGCCGAGGTCGTCGGCGGTTAGCACGATAATGTTATCGGGCATCTCCACCGGCGGCGCGGTTGCGTTCGGGTCGCCACTTTCCGCTTCACCGCAACCGGAAGCGAGCGGTAGCAATCCACCGGTCATGGAAAGGGCCATGCCGCCGGCGGTCGCTTTCAGAAAGTCGCGTCGTGTTAGTCGATTCCGGTTCTTCATATGTGTGGCAGTGTAGCTTAAACACTTTTCTGCGCAACGCCGTCATCATGATGCAGGTGCATGCAGACCGACAGATCCGCTATAGTACGGTTATATAAACCGATGACGGTACGATGAATACGAACGAAAGCAAAACCACGCGCTCGCGTGTTTTTTGGCTGGCAGCCGGGCTGGTGCTGCTGGCGTCGATCATCGTGCGGCTGATCGGGCTCGGGCGGGCGAATTTGTGGACCGACGAAGTCGATACCTTTTATATGGCGCAACAACCGGTCGCTAAAATTCTCCGCGATAAACATGCGGTGGATGCCGTGGTGATGCCCGAACCGCCGTTGGCGGCGCTGGTGGTGAAACCATTTGTGCCGGCGATAAAATTGAACGCGGACAGCGACCTTACCCCGCGGCAGCGTTTTTTGTTTCGTCTGCCGGCGATGCTGGCGGGAATCGCGTCGGTGTTGTTGGTTATGCTGTTCGCGTTGCGGTTGGGGCATCGTCGCGTTGCGCTATGGGCGGGGGCGTTGCTGGGTTTGTCTTATTGCGCGGTTTATTACAGCCGCGAGGGCCGGTCGTATTCCTGGGTTGTGCTGTTGACGCTGGTTGCCGGCTATGGCCTGTATAGGTTGGCAAATCGTCCGCAGGGTAAATGGATTGGGCCGATTGTGCTGGCCCTGACGCTGGGATTGTACACGCACTACTTCATCGCCTTTATGGGTGTGGCCGCCTCCTGTTTCATCATAGTTTTCGCCCTGTGGCAGAAGCGGGAAGGGTGGGTTTACCTGAATCGCTTTATTTGGTGTGCCTTGGCTTCGATAGTCTTGGTTTTGTTGTTGTACGCGCCCTGGCTGCCCGCATTTTTCCGCGTCGCATTTTTAGGCATGGAAGGGCGGCACGGCTATCAAGACGCAGCGTCAGCCGCGCCCGTGGCGGCGCTGGGTTTCAACCTGGAGTACTTTCGTGCGTTGATCGGCCGCTGGACGGTCGGGCGCGACGGAAACACGCTGCCGGTGATTATGCTGGCGGCAATCGGAGTTGCAACGTTGTGGCGCCGTGATCGCGCTGCCGCGATGTGGCTGACGATCTGGTTGTTGCTGCCCTGGTTGTTGGTGATGTTTATTCCCGGCAGCTCGATGACGCACGTGCGTTACCTGCTTTTCGGCATGCCCGCATTGTTGCTGTTACTGGCGGTTGGAGTGGATGAGGTTTACCTGCGATTATGTCAGCTTGTCAAAACACCAGCGGGGACATACGTCGCGTTAGCGGCGACGATTTTTCTGATTTTCCTGTTGCTGCTGCCTAGTCTGCTCGGCATGCCGGAATTGTTCGGCGAGAATGCCAAGTGCCTAGGCGATACCGACGGCCCTCTGTGTCTGCGTTTCGTCGATTGATCGACGCGATTTTGGCACCTGATCTGAACCCGATTGCATCGGCTGTATTTTCATATGATAGAAGAAAAAGGGAAAGTTAATGTTTGGCAAAGCGGGACGGAAAGCATGCATTATAATTGGCGAATTTTATTGATTGTTGTTGCGTTGATTGTGCCGTTGGTCTGTTGCTGTGCCGACGACTCGTCAAACGATACAGCTCAAGCCGAGGACGATGACGACACTGAGACACCGGTCGACGACGACACGGGCGACGACGATGCAATCGACGATGATGTGATCGAACTCGGTGCGCGAACGGTGTTGTCGCTCAACGACATTTGGCAGGTCGAAGAAGGCGGCTCGCAGGGCCAGCCGACAACGTTTACCCGCACCGTCGTTGTGCCGGCGCTGCTTAACGCCGCGCAACCGCCGTTCGAACGCGTCGGCAAAAAAAGCTGGGGCGACCGGGCCTTCTGGTACCGGACAACGTTCGAAGCTCCTGCCTCGCGCGAGTCGGCGATACTCAATATCCACAAAGCCAAGTACGGCGTCAAAGCCTGGCTTAATGGGCAGGAAATCGGCGAACACCTGGGTTCCTACACGCTGGCTTCGTTTGACGTTGGGCAAGCAATTGTCTGGGGCGAGGAAAACGAATTAATCGTACGCGTCGGCGATTACGTCGATGCCGTGCCGCGCTCGGTGCCTGCCGCGCAGGATCTGGAAAAGGATTACTTTCTGCCGGGCATTTACGACGACGTGGAATTGGTGCTGGCCGATGCGCCGCGCATTGTGCGAACCAAGATCGAGCCGGACATCGACGACGGCACCGTTCGCGTGCTCACCACGGTAGAAAACGATGCGTCGGCAGCAGTGAACATCACGATTCGTTCGCAGGCCGTTGCCTGGGCCGACGGAACGCGGGCGGGGGAAGCCGTTGCAACCTCGGCTTCGATTCCGGCCGA
>Ga0272444_10000970_pt1 | contig 28898 bp, 26 predicted proteins | sample SSMForm13_FD_201033 | JGI IMG/M metagenome (GOLD analysis project Ga0272444, IMG submission 201033) | Marine sediment archaeal communities from Little Sippewissett salt marsh, Falmouth, MA, United States - SSM-Form-13 | ecosystem: Environmental > Aquatic > Marine > Wetlands > Sediment ...
CTTCTCCCTCGGCCTTCTGCAGCGTGGCGAGGAGCGCAGGAACCTTCGGGATCGACGTCAGCTCGCCCTCGGGCATGTTCTCCAAGCAGAACTCGATGATGTCGATCGACTGCGCGACCTCGAGCAGGCGGACGACGATGTTGTCGAACACGTCTCCTACGGCCGCTTTCCCGTAGTCCTCAGGGGTGATCGCGTGGATGTCCATGTCGGCGTACGCTAGGTACGGCATGTCCTGGCGGACGTCTTTCTTCACGCCGGACGCACGCGTTGTCGGGCCGGCGGCGCAAAGCGCAACGGCGTCGGCATACGGTAGAACCCCAACATTCTGCGTTCGCATCTCGACCGACTTGTCGTGCAGGTACAGGTCGAGCATCTTCTCCAACAGATTCCGGTAGTAGTCGATGGCCTCGTAGGCGAGATGGGCCTTTTCCGTCGGGATGTCCCTTCGGACGCCGCCGAAGATTGGGATGGCGTAGTCAACGCGGTTCCCCGTGAGTTGCTCAAGCAGGTCCATGCACTTCTCTCGGACATTCCACGTGACATGGAGCAGCGAGTCGAACCCGAGTTCGTGCGCTCCGACGCCTGCCCACAAGAGGTGGGAGTGGATGCGTTCAAGCTCTCCGATGATCGTGCGGATGTACTGCGCGCGCGGCGGAACCTCGATTCCAGCCGCGTTCTCCACTGCCTGCGTGAACGCCAGCGGATGCGAGATCGAGCAAATCCCACAGATCCGCTCGGACAAGTACAGTGTCTGGATGAGATTGCGCCGCATCCCCATGTACTCGATTCCGCGGTGCGCGAAGCCGGGCTTGATGTCGACGCCGACGATGCGCTCGCCACTGAGTTTGAACTCAAAGCGGATCGGTTCCTTCAGCGCCGGATGCACGGGCCCCACGGGCACCGTGTAGCAAGCGGTCGCCCCGTTTCCAATGGACAGGTTGATCGACTGGTTATTCATCGCGCGTCTCCCACTTCACCAAGCGCTTCACGGACTTCGACGTCTCCTCTTGGAGGTCCAGCCGCCACGGATGGATCGTCATGTCCTCCGGAAGGAAGAGATTGCGTCCGTCGGGAATTCCCTCGACGGCAATTCCGTAGAACTCCTGTTTCTCGCGTTCCGATGTCTGCGCACCGGGCAAGATGTCGGTGATCGTCGGAATCCGGAGATCGGTCTTCGGCACGTTCGTGCGCACGGTGAAGGTGATCTCGCCGTACGGCTCCCCCCACCCCACCGAGAAGTGGTAGTTGAGCGCGAGCGTGTCCTCGAGGTCGTCACCGCTTATGACGGAGAGGTGGGGCGCGAAGTTCGTGCACAAGTGCTCGACCGCTTGATGGAACGCATCGCGGTCCACCGTGATCCACACGTCGTACACCGCCTGCGGAGTCCGGGTCCCTACCGAACGCTCGATCGTCTTTTCGTCGAGGAGTGCTTGTCCGAGTGCGTCGCGGAACGACGAGAGAATTGTCTCAGGTATCATCCGCCCACCCCCGTCTTCTCCAACGTTTCGAGTTTCGCGACGGCTTTGACGACACCGTCGATGATTGCCTCCGGCCGCGAGGGGCATCCGGGAACATACACGTCGACAGGGATTACTTCATCCACTGGCCCGACGGTGTTATAGGATTCGTAGAACACCCCTCCGGTGCACCCGCAGCTACCGACAACGATGACCGCCTTCGGATCGGGTGTCTGGTCGTAGATTCGTTTCAGACGTGGGAGCATCGGCCGTGTAACCGGTCCCGTGATCAACAGCACATCAGCGTGTCGCGGGGTTCCGGTCAACATGATGCCGAATCGTTCGACGTCGTATCGCGGCGTGAGTGCGGCCACGATTTCGATGTCACAGCCGTTGCAGGATCCGGTGGCTACGTGGAACACCCACAACGCGCGTTTGAAGGATCGTGGTAGTGCCATGGCCTCACCCAACCAGTACGAGAATTACGAACATCAGCGCCAGGGCGCCGACAAGCCACGCGACGTAGTCGCTCAACACGCCCGTATGCAGGGCGCGAACTCTTCGGTAGTAGGCTGCCAGTCCGTCGATCATCCCCCAGTAGAGGTTGTCACCACGGACGTGCAGGCCACCTCGCTCTTCCGGTTCCTCGTTTCCCGATAGGAAAACCCTCGTCTGCCCCGTTCCGCGCTTGTAGTCGCGGCGTCCGCGCGAGCGCACGAGAAGCGCTATGACGAGGACTCCGAGGAAGAGAAGGGTCCACGCGATCGGATTCCAGGCGCCGAACCCCGATTGAAGTCCGTTCATCGTATCAGCCCCCCAGTCCTATGACGGTCGTGATGTACGCGGCCGGTCCGTCCCACAGTGCTTTGGCCGCCGGGGTCACGATGTGGTCCACGAAGAACCCCGGGAAGAGGCCGAGGCCAATCACGAACACCGCGAGAACGGCCATCGGCACGAGCATGCCGACTGGTGCTTTCTCAACGGGTTGGGACGGCCGAGGTCCAAGGAACGCGGCCTGGAACCCCTTCACAAACACCGCGAGAAGCAGGATGCTCGATAGGATTGCGACAATCGAAAGGAACGGCGAAAGCTGGAACGAGGCCTCGTAGATCAGGAACTTGGATGCAAACCCGTTGAACGGCGGCACGCCAGCGAGTGCAAACGCCCCAATCGCGAAGAAGACGGTGGTCCACTTCATGTGGTGGGCGAGACCGCCCATCCGATTGAGGTCGCGTGTTCCTGCAGCTCGGATTACAGCGCCGGATGCGAAGAAGAGAAGTCCGACGCATGCGGCGTCGTTGAGCATGTGGAAAAGCCCTCCCTGGATCGCGACGAACCCGTAGGCCGGCGGCGCCGCTTGTGCGCTCACGGCCAGGCCGACGCCGACGCCGAGGAGCATGTAGCCGATCTGCGAAACGGCTCCGTACGCAACGAGACGTTTGATGTCTGACTGCACAAGCGCCATGGTCACCCCGACGAAGATCGTCAGCAGTGCGAGCACGATGAGAATCCACCCGAGTGCGGTGGCCGATACCGTGGCGCTGAACAGCGTGAACACGATGCGGAACACGGCATACAAGCTCGCTTGGCTGTTGGCGACGAGCACTGCCGACATTGGAGCCGGCGCCTCGCCGTACGCGTCCGGCGCCCACATGTGCAGGGGGACGGCGCCCGCCTTCATGGCCAGGCCGGTCAGGAGCAGGCCGAGGGCCACCTTGTCGAGAATGCCTGTGCCGATTGTGCTGGCGAGGTATCCGATGTTCAGACCGCCGTACTCGCTGTACAGGAGGCCGATTGCCAGCAACACGAAGAGTCCCGACAGCGTGTACAGCGCCATCACCTTGAAGCCGGCCTCCTGCGAACGTCGCAGCCATACGCGAAAACCGATCAGCCCACACGCTGCGATCGACGTGATCTCGAGGAAGACGAAGAAGTTGAACAGGTCTCCCGTCAGCTCCATGCCGAAGATTCCGGCCGTGAGGAGAAGGAACAGGCTGAAGTACAGTGTTCCGCCGGAGCGGTTTCTCCAGTACGAGAAACTGAACACCGCACCGGTCAGCGTGATGAGTGCGGTGATCAGCGCCATGAACGCACTGAGCCCATCGATCTCGAACAGGATGCGGATCGGGATCCCGCCGCTCAGCAGGGGAATACCGACCGACTGCCCGCCGAGTTGGTACACGAACGGCACCGCACCAGCGGCGAAGAAGTTCGCTGCCAGCAGCCCGGCCAGCGCGGCCGTGGCGGCGATGATCAATCCAACGAACGCATCCCGAACGCCTCGGCCGAGTTTCCCGAGAATCGGGACGGCAAACGCGCCGAGGAGCGGCACTGCGACGAGGAGTACGGGTGCGTGAACGAGGAGTGCGTTCATCCGTTCAACTCCTTTATCTCTTGGATGTCGAGCGTTCCGTAGTGCCGGTGGATGAAGACGGCAAACGACAGCAGCAAGGCAGTCGTTGCCAAACCGATCACGATGCTCGTCAGGGTCAGCGCCTGCGGTGTAGGCAGAACCATGTCCCGAATCGGCGTAGGCGCGAGTGTATAGATCGGTGCCATGCCGCCTGTCCGATATCCGGCCATCACCAAGAACAGGTTCACGCCGGTCTCGATCAGCGAAATACCAATCACCATCTTGATCAGGTTGCGCTTGAACAGAAGCGCGTACAGCCCGAGGACGATCAAGAGAGCGGCAACGACAAACGGGAAGTTCCCGATACTCATTTCGTCTCCTCCTTCCGTCCTCCGACCATCATCACGATGACGATGCAGGCAATCCCCGTCATGACCTTGAGGCCGACGGCCCAGTTCATCAACGGCAGGGTCCCGGCGGACAGCAACTGGCCGGCGGGGGCGCCGAAGAAGCCCCCGGTGCCGGCGAACAGGTTGTAGAAGAACGCCGTTCCGATTCCGAGGAACCCCAGTGCGAGGAACGCCAGTGCTCCGATCTCCTCCAGTGTTTGCAGGATGTGACGGTTCAGGTGGCCCTTGACTCCCGCGGCGCCCAGCGCCACCAGGAGTAGCGCAAATGCACTGGCCACGACCGCTCCACCCTGGAAGCCTCCTCCCGGAGTGAGGTGCCCGTGCATGATCACGTAGAACCCGAAAAGAAGGATCATTCCGTACACGCAGCGGGTGATCGTACGAACGATGACAGACATTTCGTTTCTCATCGCTCCTCCTCCCGCAGCTTACGGAATAGCGCCAACACGGCCACGACGGCTGCAAACAGCACGGTCGCCTCTCCAAGGGTATCGAACCCGCGGAAATCGAAAACGACCGCTGTAACGGCGTTGTTCGCTGCGACGTCCGTTTGCGTGTTGCTGATGAAGTACTCGTCCATTGCCGCTGTCTGCGGCGCACCGAACGGTCGCATCACGCCGGGCGATACCGCGAGGAAGAGGAAGGCCGCGACGAACAGAAGAGAGACCAGAAGGGTCGCCTTTTTCATTCTTCCTCCTTTCGGCGCGTGCGGCGAATCGCAATCACGTAGATTGCTGTTGTCAATGCGGCTCCGATTCCCGCCTCTGCGATTGCCACGTCTGGTGCCTGAAGAATATAGAACTCGAGCGATACCAGCAGGCTCGCCGCCGCGAGTGCGAGAACCGACGAGAGCAGATCCTTGAACCAGACGGCCAGGGCGGCTCCGAGCACGATGAGCACCAGAATCACGATGTGGACGATGATCTGTGCAATCATGGTCGTTCCTCCAGTTTGTCCACCACGGCCTGCTTCGGCCGTACACCGCTTCGGTACGCGGCGCGGGCGATGGCGTGGGATCCCGTGGGGTTCGTGATCAGAAGCGCAATCAGTGCAACGATCGTGTGGATTGCCAGTGTGTTGTACGCGGCGCCTCCGGTTGCGAACCCGTAGATGATCACACCGAGTGCGGTGAACAGCGATCCGAAGGTCGTGCACTTGGTTGCCCCATGCAAACGGGTGTAGACATCGGGAAACCGCATCAGCGCAATCGATCCCAGACCGTTGAACAGGACGCCGATGCCAAGCAGAACGTACAGAAGGACGGCCATTACAGACCTCCTTCCAGATACTTCGCTACGTACAGCGTGCCGACGAATGAGAGCAGCGCGTAGATGATCGCGACGTCGATGAACACGACCTGATCGAACGCCGCTCCGAGCACAATCATCGATGCAACGATCAGCGTGTTGATCGTGTCGAGTCCGACGACGCGGTCTGCGACCGTTGGGCCGAGCCCGATTCGAAGGATGCTGACGATCATGAACACAGCGAAGCACGCTGCAACGACGAAGAACGTCAATGAACCGATGATCATTCGGCGATCCTCCTTGCCCAGTCTGCGAACGAACCACATACCGTCTTGCACGACGGTTCCGGATCGCTCACGTTGATCCAGTGCACGTATAGGTCGCCCTCTTCCTCATCGACATCGACGGACAGCGTCCCCGGGGTCAGCGTGATCGAATTCGCGAGAAGCGTGATTCCGAGATCGGTGCTCAACCCTGGGGACAGCCGAACGATGCCCGGACGGATCCGACCGGTGACCACCCGGTATGCGACGTCCAGATTTGCGCGTGCCATGGCAAGGAAGAACGGACCGATCAGGTACACGATGAATGCGAGCCAGCGAAGCGGATTGAGCATCCGCCACGGGTTCCGACCGGATCCGTCAGCCTTGGGCGCAGTGACACGGCCGGCCACGAGGCCGGCGATGAGTGCGAGGACGATTCCCGTAATCAACTCCTCGATGCTCCAGACCCCTACTGTTCCGCTATTCCAGGTCAGAAACAAGTAGAAGACAAACGCACCGACCGCGGTGACGAGAATCGCGAGCATTCCCACCCTCCCCTATCCGATTCCCGACAGAAGCACCACGAATCCTGCTTCCCGTCGAGATTCATCGATGGTATCGGAGGGGTCTCTCACCTGTCAAGGATCGTGCCCGTCAGCCCAAGATGGGCCGTGCCTGCAGAACCCGGAAGCGAAGCGGCCGGGTGATCACTCGACGGAGATCGTTCGGGTGACGGTGTCCTGATTGCCGCCGTCGTCGGTGACGGTCAGGCTGACCTTGTAGTTGCCGGGAGCGCCGAACACGTGGATCACGACGGACTGCGTCGAATCGACCGCGTTGTCCCCGTCGAAGTCCCATGCGTACGCGGTGACGCGTCCGTCGAAGTCGAACGAGAACAGGCCGTTGAACTCGACAGGTTCTCCAGCAAACGGTGCGGTCGGCGAGTAGGAGAAGTCGGCCAGCGGTGGGAGGCTGCTGGTTGGCTCGGCGGACTCCTCTGCCGTCTCGGATTCGGCGGACTCTTCGGTCTCTGTCTCCGCCGGAGGTATTGATGGGTCGGCAACGACGACGGTGAGAACGATCGTGTCTGTGGCAGTCCGGTCGTCGGTGACCGTGAGCCGTACGGCGTACGTGCCCGCTTCGGAGTACGTCCACACGACGCGTTCGTCAGCCGACTCGATTGTGCCATCGTCGGCGAAGTCCCAGGTATACGCGGTGATCATGCCGTCGGCGTCGAAGGATGCGGACGCATCGAACGTCATGGGCGCGCCGACGGTTGCAGCATCCGGAGTAACGGTAGCGTCGGCGTACGGAGGCACGTTGACCGCCACGACCTCCGGCTCACCCACGCGGATCTGCGCGATGGCCGTGTCGATGAATCCGCCGTTGTCGGTGACTGCGAGGAGGATCTCGTACGTTCCGGCGGTCTCGAACGTCCAGACGGTGGCCACGTCGCTGCTGTCGACTTCGCCGTCTCTGTCGAAGTCCCAGGCGTACGCGACGATCGATCCATCGAGATCGAAGTCGCGAGATCCGGACGCGTTGAACGAGATCGTTTGACCGGCAACGGGGCCCGTTGGGCTGAAGGCAATGGAGGCAAGAGGGGGGAGAACCGACTCCGGTACCGTTGGGGTCGTCTCCTCCTGATCTTCCGGCGTCTGCTCTGCATCGATCGGCTCCTCGATGTCCGGAAGAGCCGGCGCGGGGTCGACGGTCACCGTGAATCGTAAGGAATCCGTGTTTCCCGCGTCGTCGGTGACGGTCAGTTCAACGAGGTTGTCGCCCGGCTGGTCGAAGGACCACGTCGCCACCGCGTCGGTTGCGTCGTCGGCGCCGTCGCCATTGAAGTCCCACGCGTATGCAGCGATCGACCCGTCGAAGTCGAAGGAACCGGTGGCGTCGAACGTGACGGCCTCACCTGTGGTCGGTCGGGTCGGTGCGTACACGGCGTCCGCCGTCGGTGGTTGGAACGTGATGACAATGGCACGCTCTCGGATGGATCCGCCAAACAGGGTTTGGGGGGTTCCATCCATCTGCGCAAGGACGTCAACGCGTTGCGGGGTTGTGTACTCGAATCGGTCTGGAAGGGTCGCTTCGTCGAGGGAAAGCGTGGTCGGGCCTGGTGTGACGTCGAAGAACGCAAACGCACCGGTCGTATCTGTCGTTGCCGTCTTCATTGTGCCCGCGCTTGTCTCGAGCAAGACCGTGATTCCTGGGAATCCGGTCTCCCCTGATTGCAGGACGCCATCCTGGTTCTCGTCGAGGAACACCACCCCCTTGACGGTCAGGACCGGCTGGAGCGGAAGGTCCACCGCGAGAACGACGCCCTCACTCACAACGACGTCGACGGGATACATCGCCGCTGCATCGGATGGCAATTGGCGAGCGGTAAGGGTTACGCTGCCAGGATACATCGGCGGGAAGCGGAACCACCCGTCATCACCGGTCGATACCTCGATACCGCCGGCGGTTAGGATGGCGGCATCTGCCGGCCGATCCCCCTCGTCGTACGTCCCACTCGCGTTCGTATCGATGAACAGACGGCCGGTGACGCGCCCTTTCGAGAGGAGAAACGGCAGTGGTAGGTCAAACGTTGCGTCAAACGTAATCCCCCAGCCGAACGCGACATCGTCCGGGTCGGTTCGGCTCCAACCGACCGATCCATCAAAGATGATCGAGAACGCTGTACTGAGCTGGATGACAAGCGACGCGGACAGGTCAAAGGTATCGTACTGGTTGTCGAACTCGATGGTGGCCTCGTGGATCGTTCCGGCCGGTTGGAAGGTGAACGAAACGTCCGTTCCGGCCGAGAGGACGGTTCCCGTAGCAACGTCGAGGACCTTCTCCTGTGTCACGTCGAGAGACAACGTCAGCGTGTCGATGGACAGGCCAATGGCCTCCGTGAACGAAACCGTACGCAGGTGGGTAGACGCGGCACGATCGATCCGGTCTTCGACCGTCCCGGAAAGCGAGAACGGGACCAGGCCATCGGTCTGAGAAATCATGCAGGTGAGAAGGAAGTCGATCTCGTCTAGAGACGTGGGGTCTGCGTGTCGATTCCACTCGAAGTCCAGGATTGAGAGAAGCTCGGGGCCCCCCTCGATCGGTGAGGCCGAGAAGCTGAGACCGAACGCGTCGGTAATCAGGGTGTCGACGATCGGGTTGTCGATCCAATTGGATCGTTCATGGGCGAGTGACAGGCTGAGGGATAGCGCGTTCGTGGTCAGACGCTGCGTGATCCGAAGGCCGGTTTGATCTGAAAACGAGCTTGGGAACCCGGCGCTTGCCGAGAACGCGTGTCCGCGAAGGAAGTAGGCGTCACCGTCGTACTCCGTCACGAACGAGAAGGCACTCTCCAGACTGCTGCTGGTGGTCGCGAACCCTCCCTCGGACCGGAAGATCCAACCTGTGAACGGCTCGGACTCCGCAAGGACGGTGACTGCGTTGGTGGCCTCGCCAGTCTCAGTACGCATGCCGAGATACGCGGCGCCGAGCCGGATGGCCGCAAAGCCAGCCGTAAGCTGCGCGGCGGCGCGGGCCTCTCCGTCGCCGAATCCTCCGACGAACGCAGTGGAGAAGCCTGTCTGCTGGATCGTCAGCTCGCCGCCCTCGCAGGAGACGAGGAGAAGATCGGTGAGCCGACACGACAGGTTCCCGATTCGGAATGTGACGGGATCCTGTTCGATCTGCAGGGTGTACGACGCTACGGAGAACGGGGCCGATCCGAGCGGGTTATCTCCGGAAAACGACGCAGCGAAAATCCCGTCCCCGACATCGCCGTACACAGACAGAGAGACGTAGCTCGAAAACGCGCCGGTCAGGACGTCCTTGTCGATCGAAAGCCGAATCCGGGTCGGCACTTCTTCAATCAGAAGCCCTCCGACCGTGTCCGGACTTGGTGGCAGAATCGTCGTGAAGATCGTGATTTCGTCGGCCACGCCGGTGTATAGAGTGGACGCAACCTCTACTGTCAACAGGTCACGACCGGACGATGCGTCGCTGGGTACGCTGAGAGTGATGGACAGCGTGACTCGCTCTTGTGGGGCAAGGCCGATCATCGTATGGGAGAGCTCGATTGGGTAGCCGTGGGAGGACTGCGCGACGACCCGTATCGAGTCATGCGCGTTGCCGCGGTTGACCACAGCGACCGAGTATGTGTAGGTATCACCCGGCGCTACGCTGCCGGCGATCGCAGCAACGATCTCCACTTCGTTTACCGGTGAGATGGTGGTCTGTGCGCTTGCCGACGCGACATCCAACGGATCTGTGGTCGACGTGGCCGTGACCGAGAGGGTGTACGTCCCGGCCAACGCCCCTGCAGGAACCGTGAGCGTCAGAAAGACCGTCTCTTCTGTCCCTGCGCCTACGTCCAGCGTCGACGGAGCACCGAGTAGATTCCAGCTATCGGGTGCGTCGATGGTGAGGGCGATCGTATCTGCCGTACTTCCTGTGTTTCGCACGGAGAAGACATGGGTGATGAACGCTCCGGGTGCGGCCGTCTTCGACGCCGATGCCGAAGCGATCTCAATGTCCGCCAGCGCCGGCGTGCTGACGAATACTCCCCCTACGACGCAGCAGAGCGCTGCGATCACGTATCGCCTTCTCACCATGGCTCGATCGTACGCAGAGGCTACGGCGGTTTCGCGGGCTCACACTGTGTTGTGTCGTGACCTTTGTCCGACGAGGAGAGGACGTAGGGCTCCCTCCCAACCTCTGCGGGCGGACGGTGCGGCGAATGTCCCGAGCAAAGGGGGCATGAGGTCTCTCGTCGGTTGTGCGGCGCACGTACGGTGGAGGGTGGTAGATCTCGATGATTGACGCACGCCTTCTGCAGGAAATCGTGGTTCACGCAGACGACCGCGTCGGCGTGTTCGCCGATGTGAGTCGGATCCTCAGCGACATGGGGATCGACCTCATCTCCGTCTCGATCCGAGCCGACGGCCAGTCGGCGGCTGTTCACCTGGTGACGTCCTCGCAGACGTATGCGTCCCGCGCGCTGCGCGAGGCAGGGTACGAGATCAGTCAACGAGACGTTGTCGTCTTGGAGATACCCCATCATCCGGGATTCCTTTGCCGGATCAGCGAGGCGCTTGCCCGGAAGGAAATCACGATTGACGAGTTGTACGCAACCGCCTCGGAAGAAGGGGCGACCGCGGTTGTCGTCCTTACCGGCCCGCAGAACGGAAGAGCGGTGCAGCTTCTCCGTGGGCACTAGCTTTCGCCGTTCCACCGAATCCACAAGCCGCCTTCACAACACGCACACATTTCATCGCTACGGTAAGCACATAGCGAGCACAAATCTCGCACCCCCGATACCAGCCCTCCGGGAGAGGGACATCATGTCCCTCTCCTTTGGCTTTCAAGGATCTCTCCTCCCTGCTCTTGTCGCGTGTGTCGCTCCGCCCTGTGAAGATGAATTGCGTACAATAGACGCACTCGGTTCGGACGACAACGCAGGGGGGGACGAATGATTCGAGTACGATTCGCGCCAAGCCCGACGGGGTACTTCCACGTGGGGTCCGCGAGAACGGCGTTGTTCAACTGGCTGTACGCACGGCAACAGGGCGGGACCTTCATCCTGCGGATCGAGGACACCGACAGGGAGCGCTCGACGGACGAATCGATCGCTCAGATCCTGGAATCGCTCCGTTGGATTGGCCTGGACTGGGACGAGGAGTATCGCCAATCCGAGCGGGAGGCCCTTCATCTGGCAGCAGCCGAAGGCCTGATGGAACGTGGGCTTGCGTACGAACACGAGGGCGCATGGTGGTTTCGCGTCCCCACAGACGGCCTCACCATTGTGCATGACGACCTGCTCGGCAACGTCGAGTACCGCAACGACCACTTGAAGGACTTCGTCATTCGTCGGTCCGATGGCAGCTTTATCTATCACTTCGTTGTGGTCGTCGATGACGCTGACATGGGTGTGACACACGTAATCCGGGGGGACGATCACCTGAACAACACGCCGAAGCACATCCTTCTGTTTGAGGCGCTCGGCAAGCCCGTGCCCCAGTTTGTCCATCTACCGATGCTTCTGGGTGGAGATCGTGAGAAGCTGTCGAAGCGGCATGGAGCGGCCTCGCTGCTCGAGTTCCGCGACGCCGGGTTCTTGCCGGAGGCGATGGTCAACTTCCTCGCGCGGCTCGGGTGGTCACACGGGGACCAGGAGGTCTTCTCGATCAACGAGTTGGTTGCGTTGTTCGGCGTAGACGGCATCAATAAATCCGGGGCGGTGTTCGAGGAGTCGAAGCTTCGCTGGCTGAATCAGCAGCACTTGAAGCGGTCCGACCCCGATCGGTTGCTCGGGTTGGTACGCCCGTTCCTCCTGGCGCGCGGACATGTGGACGAGCGCCTGTGGGGCGAAGCCGCGACCGACCGACTGCGTACCGGGATCGAACTGCTACGTGACCGGTGCCACACGCTGAAGGACCTTGCCTGGGCCATGGAGATGCTGTTCCCCGTTGATCTCGACCCCGAAGACGGAGTGGAGGTCGCGCCCGAACAGGCGAGACTGCTCGAACGGCTGGCGGATGAGCTTGAACCCCTTGCGCCGTTCACGGCCGAAGCGGTGGAGGCGAGGATCCGCCAGACGTTGCAGGCCGAGGGAGCCAAACTGAAGGACGTCGCGTTGGCTTGTCGGATTGCCGTGACCGGCCGGCGGGCGGGGCCCGGGTTGTTCGAGATCCTCTCGCCGATCGGCGGATCCATTGTTGCCGATCGCTTGCGACGTACAGCGAGAAAGGGGGCGGTCGGATGACGGGATCGCGCGTCGGCATCGCGTTGTTCGTTGCACTGAGCGTGTGTGCGGTGGGCTGGACGGTGTGCGGCGAGCAGCCGATCCTCGAGTTCACGATCTCCCCGGATCCGGTGGTGATTGCCGTCGGAGACACGTCGACGGTTCTGATCTCCGCGGCGAATCGATCGGTGTACGAGGCCGATGATGTGGAGTTCTTCTGGATCGAAAACGCGTGGGGCATCACCGGCGAGTCCGTCGAACCGCTTGAGGTCGTCGACCCGTTCGAGACCGGGATGGTCCTCCTTCCGGTAACCATTCCCAACGGCGCTGCGCCGGGGCTGGCTCCCGTCGACCTTGAGGCCGTGTACACGTATTGCATGGATGAGCTGTGCTTCCAGATTGCCGAGGTGCTCTCGCTCGATGTCATGATTGTCGAAGCCGCGGTGGCCGTCGCGGAGCCCGACGAGACGCAGACGGGCAGCGTCGTTGTGGGGCCGATTGCCTCCGAGACGCTGACTGAGGGTTCTCATCTGTGGCCGCTCGTCGGAGGAATCGGCCTCGGAGCGGTTCTGGCGGTTACGTTGGTCCTCGCCGCACGGAAGCGGCTGCCGCAGATGGTTGCGGTGTGCAGTGTCGGCGCCGTGATTGCGGGCGGTCTGGGCGGCGGCGTTTGGTTGGCGCAGCACGATCAGGCGCAGAGTATCGGTGAAGTCCTCTGTACGTCGTGCGTCGGCATCGAACAAGCGGGCGATCCGATTGCAGAATGGTCGAGCGTGGATGCGGCGCGTATCGAGGCGATCGATCGGCCGATCGAATTGATCGTGTTCAGCGCTCCGTGGTGCCACTCGTGTCCGTACGCGAAGGCGATGGTGTCGGAGGCCTCACGGATCAATGATCAAATCACGTATCGCGTGATCGACGTGGACAAGCAGCCGGCGAAGGCTAAGGAGTACGGCGTTGTGCGCTCGGGTCGAACGATCGTTCCCGCCGTCGTCCGGCTGGACACCGGCAAGATCCTGTTCGGGATCGAAGCGTTCGAGTCGCGATTCATCGATCTGCTGGAGGGAAACGAGTGACAATCACCCGATGGCGAAGGCTGGTGCAGGCAGGAGGGCTGCTGTTCGGGTTGCTGGGATTCGCCGGCATTGGGATGACGCACGTGATCTTCCCCGGGCTGCACTGCTACGCGTGTCCCCTATCGGTGACCGTCTGTCCGATCGGTCTGATCCAGAACCTGATCGTGTTCGGGACGGTTCCGTTCTACTGGCTCGGTGCCATCGCGGCCTACGGTCTGATTGCCGGTCGCGGGTTCTGCGGGTGGTTTTGCCCGTTCGGCACGCTGAACGACCTTCTCTCATTTCGCAAGGTGAAGATCTGGAGAACCGGCTCGTTCGGCAAGTACGTGATCCTTGGCGGCACGCTGGTTGCAGCGTGGGCGTTCGCGGACACGCTGTTCTGCAAGATCTGTCCTGCGGCGACCATCGAGGCGTCGATTCCGTACCTGTTCCTCGGTGTCGCCACAGTGAATGCGCCGTTTCTCATTCACGTCGCGTCGTTTGCGGTCACCCTGATCGGAATGATCCTGATCGCTCGGTTTTGGTGTCGCTACCTGTGTCCGATGGGCGCGCTCCTGTCGCTGTTCAACCGGGTCAGTCTCCTCCATCTGGAGCTGCGGACGGATCGCTGTGTGGAGTGCGGAGCGTGCGCAGTTCGCTGTCCGATGGGAATCGAACCCCATGTCGATCATGACGACCACAACTGCATCAAGTGTGGAGCATGCGCTGAGGCCTGTACGTTCAGCGCGCTGCGGGTTCGCTTCTCGTGGCCGTTTCGACGAAAGACGAAGCGGTCGTGATCGAGTACGTTTTGCTCGGAGCCATCCAGGGATTGACCGAGTTTCTTCCCGTGTCGAGCTCCGCCCACTTGGTCATCGCCGAACGTCTTCTCGGGTTGGATCCCCCGGGCGTGCTTCTCGAGGCACTGCTTCACTGGGGAACGCTTGCCGCGATCGTCGTTGCGCTCCGAAAAGACTTGTCGGATATCGTCTTGTCGTTGTACGGCCGCGGTTCGCTCGAACGGCGCCGGGAGATCGGACTCCTGCTCGCCGGCACCGTGCCGATTGTCGTGGTCGGTCTGGTGGCACGCAGCAAGATCGATCAGGTCTTCTCCTCGTTGTGGAGCGTGGCGATTGGCTTGCTGCTCACGGCGGCTGCTCTGGGTGTAGCACAGTGGCGTCGTCGGCACGCCGATCGGAGCTGGCTGCGCTTCGGTGACGCCATGGCAGTAGGGCTGGCCCAAGCTGCTTCCCTCGTTCCGGGCATCTCGCGCAGCGGGCTCACGATCTCCACGGCCGTGGCACGGGGAGTCGCACCGCGCGCGGCAGCGCGGTTCTCGTTTCTGCTTTCCATTCCGGCACTCTTCGGCGCGGGGCTCGTCACACTGATGAGCGGGACAGCAAGAGAGGTCGGCACGACCTTCTACTGGCCCGGGCTCATCGTCGGCGTGTTCACCGCGTTCGTCGTGGGACTTGTCACCATCCGGACGTTGCTGTACGTGATTGCCCGGCGAGGGTTGTGGGTGTTCGCCGCATACTGCGCGGTCGTTTCTGTCTTCGTGATTGTCGGCTGGCTGATCTAGCGTCTGCCCAGCGCCACGACGGTGAGAACGATCGCGGCCGTCAGTGCGAGAACGGCCAGGATCGTCAGCGCAGACGGCCCAAACGCGGCGGTCGTCGAACGTCCGTCACCCCCGTCCCCATCTTCACCGGCCAACGTTCCGTCCGCCGGCTTCACCACGACGAATCGGTCAATGACGTACGAACCAAACGACCCGCCTCGAAGTGTCGTACGCACGCCCACCCAACTGCTGGCGTCCGGGTTGTACGGATCGATGATTGTGTAACGGCTGCCTGACTTCCCGGTGATGACGACCCAATGACAATCCTCTGCTTGCGAGCTTCCGTTGCACGATCCGGTCCAGTGAACGCCGGCGATCACCGGGTTGCCCTGGCGGAGAGCGTGGTCGATCACCACAGCCGATACGGCGTTCAGACCCGTGTTGCTCCGGTTGGAGTGAAACGCGAGATCGACCTCTGGGACCCGTTCCCAAACGAGGCAGCAGGATCCTGCAGGATCCTGCGAGCATTGCCCATACCCGTCGTTTGCGCGGAGCCAGTCGTTGAGGATGCCCGGGTCCATGCCCGACTGCGCCCGGCCGGTGCTGGATTGCGCCGCGCTGACTGCTAGATGGACGTCGAAGTAGTCGAGAACGCACGCGAAGGCCGTAACAAGACAGCCGGTCTCTGCGAGACGGTCCGGACACCCATCGCTGCCGAGAGCCCAGCTTCCCCACGCTCCTGGCCCATCGGTGTACGCCTGGTTGAACGACGGGACGGAGCGAGGAAGGGTGATGGTCTCGGCGTTCGTAGTCTGCCCGCCTACGAGCATGCCGGCCGCGAAGCAGACAGCGTAGCCGAATGCGTTGCGCCGGAAGCCCCTCATCGGAGAGCCTCTCGAGGATCGGACGGGATCCGTTGGCAATGCTCTCCAATAGATGGTACGGGGCGTTCCAGCGAAGGCCACGCTGCGCCGTTGGCTGTTGAGCGTGCGTCGGGAGGCATGAAACGATCGGCCGGCATGGGCATGTGGCGGAGTGCCTGCTCGAGGACCTCGGCTGTTGTCACCGCACGGGGACACGATGTCCGGTGGAGATCGACACAGACGACCCGAAGCCCACACGACAACGGTTGAATGACGATGCCCCCCTCTCGTAAGCTGTGATGCGCTACCTGGACACCGGAAACGATCATAGCCACGGGAATACAGCGCCGCAAGGAGGAGTCTGTGCGCATCATCGGCGGGACGCTCAAGGGTCGTCACCTGGTGGACTGGGAGGATGCCGGCATCCGTCCGGTGCGCGACTTCGTGCGGACCGCTCTGTTCAACATCATCGACGACTTCGTTCCCGATGCCATCTGCCTTGATCTGTTCTGCGGAAGCGGCAGTCTCGGACTGGAAGCGCTTTCACGCGGTGCGCGGCGCTGCGTGTTCGTGGATGCATCAGCCGACGCATGCCGAGTGGTCCGCCGAAACCTGGACGCGTTCGATCTGCTCGGACTGTCTGAGGTGATCGAGTCTGATTCGCGTGCGGCAGTTTCTCATCTTGCGTCGCGTGGGAGGCGATTCGATCTGGTCTGGTTCGACCCGCCGTACTTCCAAGGTCTGTCGACTGCGACGATGGACGCGTTGGCAGACGGGCACGCGCTGACAGACGACAGCGTCGTGGTTGGTGCGACGCACCATACTGAGCAGTTGCATGAGTCGTACGGCGTTCTGGCGACCGTCGATCGAAGGCGGTACGGCGACAATGCCCTTACGTTCTTCCGTCGAGCGGGTGGAGAAGACTCGTGAGCCGAGGCGGGCGGCGACCGACGCTGCAGGAACGCATGCTCATTGCTGCCGTCGCGATCGTGCTGGCAGGAGCCGGTCTCGCGTTGCTCCTCGGAACGGAGGATGCTGAGGATCCTGACATCGCTGCCGTCCCGGTGTTGTTGGACGCAGCGATTGTTGCGCCGACCTTCACCGACGGACCCGCACCGATTGACATCAACACCGCCTCCGAAGCGGATCTGATACGGCTACATGGGATCGGCCCCGTTTTGGCGGAGCGCATCGTCGCATACCGGAACGAACACGGGCCGTTCTCGTCGATCGACGATCTCAAGGCGGTTCAGGGGATCGGCGACGCCACCGTCGACGACCTGCGCGGCCGTGCGACGGCGGGGCCGTCCGATCAGTAGCACACCGTCTGCGTACGATGCCTCGGATGCTGCTTGATCGCTGGATCCTGTCCACGTTCCCAGAGGAGCACGTCTATCGCCCGGGCGGTCATGGGCGTTCCCCGGCGGTGGAGCCCGTGCACCATGGATTCCACGGCGTGCACGGCGCAGGCACGAATCTCAACCTCCGCCGCGGAATGGTGGGGAATGCGGCGGCCGCTGTCGATCCGCTCTGCGAGCGTACTGTCGTACTGCAGCACGCCTGCCTGGCGAAGCACGTGCGGGACGAGGTTGTCCGCGAAGATCGTGCATCGATCAATGTCATCGAATCGTCCGAGATCATGGTCAGCGAGGGCGAGCGACAGATCCGAAGCCAGGATCTGAGCGCGTTTGTAGAACGGCACGAAGGAGCCCCCGTACCGACTGACGTCGCGGAAGAACGGCTGCCGATGGAGCAGGCAAACCAGACGAGCGACCGAGTGCTCCGCGCGTCGGATCAGTCGGACCGGGTCCCCGCCGAAGCGAGCGTTTAGATCGCTTCCGAGATCCCGAAACGCTTGCGCGAACAACTGCATCAGCCGCCGCTGCGCGGGCCTGTCCATCGGTTGATGGAACAGCCGTCCGCAGTCGCCGGCGGTCAAGCGGACCAGTCCATCCGCGGTGAGGGGGCCATGCGTGCGGAACTGCTCGGCCAAGGCTGCTGCAACGGTGTAGTAGCCGGACGCGTGGGTCTTGCGAAGGTGGGGAAAGAAGCCCGAGCCGAAGTTGACACTGTCCAGAAGGACCCAGTATATCAGGGTCTCCTCGGGTGTGCCGACGAAGTGGTGCTCCGGGTCGACCGCTGGCGGGTCTGAACCCGCGTCCGCGAGGCCCTCGGAGAACGTGCGGAGACGACCGCGGTCAATTCGCACGCGGGTGGCAACCGCTGCGACACGACGGCACCCCTTGCGGATGTCTGCCAGAACGTCTGAGGAAGGAATCGGCCGCCGACTCATGCGACGACCGTATCCGAACCGAGGCGAAGCAGCCAGTCTGCCTCGCCCCTCACGGGACGAACGCTCTACGATTCTTCTCTGTCGTCGTCCTGCTCGCTGCCCGGGTTGTGCTGCTTTGCCCAAGCGCGAAGCGACGTCAAGTCGGGAAGATCCGGCACTTCGGGCAGGTCTGAGAAGTCCGGCATCTCGGGCAGCAGGTTCGAGAAGTCCGACATCTCGGGTCCTGTGAAGGCCCTCGCCGTTCGGACCGTGCTACGCTTGGGCTCCGTCTGTTTCTGGAGATTCGTGACGTGAAGCATGGTCAGGGCTCCGGCTTGATCCTTGCTGATTCCGGCGTCGAGCAGGGTCCGGAAGAAGGCGCCGATGCCCGCTGCCGTTTTCGTCATCTGTTCCGATCCGTAGACGGTTTCGTGGATGCCGCGGACGAGGTTCGGGATCCGCTCGCTGACGACATCGAGCACGTCCCGGACGTCGTCGGCCGCCTCGATCTGCTCTTCGAGTTCCTCAAGGCTCTCCTCCAGCGCGTCCAGCTCTTCTTCTCTCTCCTCAAGCTTCTCCTGGAGTCTCTCCAGCTTCTCTCGCTCACGCTCGAGTCGCTCCTGCTCGCGCTCCAGCCGTTCTCGCTCGCGTTCGATTCGCTGTCGCTCGCGCTCGACTTCCCTCTCCCGGTCTCTCTCTGCCCGTTGCTCCATCCGCTCCCGTTCGCGCTCTGCTCGCTCGGCCTCTCGCGCCTGTTCGCGTTCGAGTCGTTCTTCCTCCCGTTCGAGTCGTTCCTCCTCACGCTCCAGCCGCTCCTGTTCCTGCTCGAGCCTCTCCTGCTCGAGCGTTTCCCGCTCACGCTCCCGTCGTTCCTGTTCCGCTTCCCTCTCGCGCTCGATCCGCTCCTGGTCCCTCTCTCGCTCCCGCTCCTCCCTCTCTTCTCTATCCCTTCTGAACACGAGCTTCCTCCTTTCGTCTTCGCGTGCCGGTGATGCGAACGTTGTGTCCCATCACGCGAAGCGTTCCGCGTATGGGGTGGTGTCGATTGGCCAGACTGACGCCCAGATTGAGACCGATCAGAAGGGACCCCACGTCGATCTGCGCGATCTCGCGAAGACCGGCTCGACGGGCGACGCGGCCCCACGCCCCCCTCCGCGGCCCCGGCTTCTGCCGGGCAACACCGACGACGAGACGGCGCATCCACGCCGCCTCTACGAACTCGGTCTGACAGGCAGAGCATGTCGCGAGGTGTTCTGCGATCCGTGAGGCGGTCTCGATCTCGACCTCGCCGGTCACGTACCACGGGAGCATCTCCCGGACGGGTTCGCAGTTCATAGAAGCTCCTTTGCCAGCGCCTTGCGGGCGTGGAACATGCGTGACTTCACGGTTCCCTCGGGAATGGCGAGGACATCCGCCACCTCGGCAATGCTCATCTCCTCGTAGTAGACCAAGTGGAGGACCTCGCGGTGCGCTTCGGTCAGCGTGGCCAACGCTCGCTCCACCTGGAGCGCGCGCAGCGTCTGCTCCGAAGGATCGGGCAGCGTTGTGTCCACTTCCGGCATTCGATCCCCCTTCCTCTCTTTGCGCAGCAGGTTGTGCGACAGGTTGCGTGCGATGCCCAAGATCCACGTCGTCGGTTTCGAGCGGCCTTTGAATCGTTTCGCGCCGTTCCAGACGGCGAGCATCGTCTCCTGCAGCACGTCCTCTGCAAGGTGGCGGCGGCGGACAATGGACAACGCGTACCGGAGAACCCGGTCGGCGTGCCGGCGGAACAACGTGTGAAACGCAGACTGGTTCCCTGCGCCGATCAGCGCGAGGAGTTCCTCGTCGCTCTTCTCGGTTCCGTGATCTTGCATCACGGGCTCGCTGTTCGCCGATTCTTCCATTCGCAGTCCGATTGCCATCAACTCATTGGTGTGCAGATCCGGCTGTTGGGTTCAATCGCCGGGTGCGGCTCCAGGAGGATGGCAGGCATCGTGAGAATAGCACGGCGGCGAGGCGGGTTCTGTTGCAGGGAGGTCGATCGGTTCACGCTACGCTCGCGAGAAGACATGCGAAACCCCGTTGCGATCGGTCTTCGATGAGCCCGACTCAGGCAGTATAGTAGTCACGAGATGTGCCATACACCGAAGAAGACGGTTCTGTAGTGGGGAGGGGTCAGCGATGCTGCATGCACGAGGATTGAGCCGCGTACTGTGGACGGCGCTGTTTGTCGCGGGCGTCGGGTTGTCGGCCGCGGCTGCAGACACGTACCCGAACTGCAACTGGCGATGCACGGCAAACGACGTGGCGGCCGTGCGTATCTACGTGGATGCGGCGAACTCCTGTTCGTCCGGGCAGACCATCACGGCCGGCGTGTACATCACGTTCAACAACGGAACGAACAGCAGTCGCTACGCGGTGCGGCTGCTGGCCGATTTGTACGTCGACGGCCAGGTTACGCGGTCGTTCAACGAGTGCGTGGCCAGCACGATGTCGCCCGGCGTGTCGGACATTCGGCTGGCCACGATCTCGTTTCCCTGCGGGGCGCAGATCGAGTTCCGCAACATCATCCTCTCCTGGAGTGCGTCGCCGGAGTCCTGCTCGGACACGCCGAGATGCTCGTCGCGAGCGGCGAAGTGCTGGAGTGGAGGAACGGTTCCCGTCTCCGGTCTTCCGCTTCTTGCTACGGCGTCAGCGACCACACCGGTCTGCAACGAGGTTGCCGTGCGCTTCTCGGGAGGAGCGAGCGGTGGGTCGTTGTCCTATACGTACCGCTGGACGTTCGGTGACGGGGCGACGAGCAGTCAGGCAAACCCCGAGCATACGTACGCCGGTCCGGGAACGTACACGGCGACACTGACCGTGAGTGACGGGGAGGGGCGTACGGCACAAGCATCGACGACTGTCGTCGTCCAAGCCCGGCCGACCGCGACCGCGACCAACGGGGGACCGTATTGCGTCGGGGAGACGATCGCCCTCGCCGCATCAGGCGGGAGTACGTACGCCTGGACGGGACCGAACGGGTTCGCGAGCACGCTGCAGAACCCGCAGATCGCCGGCGCGACGGCCGGCAACGAGGGGACGTACATCGTAACCGTTACGAGTTCCGCCGGCTGTACCGCGACGGCGTCGACGGCAGTCGCTGTGAATGCCGCACCGCACGCAACGGACCGCACGGTTCGAGTCACCGAGGATGAAGTCGCGTCGCTCGCGCTCACGGCGACGGATGCGGATGGGGACCCGTTGACGTACGGGGTTGTGAGCGGACCGAGTCACGGAACGATCACGGGGTTCGACGCGGCGACGGGGGAGCTTGTGTACACGCCGAGTGCGAACTACAACGGGCCGGACAGCTTTGTGTTCGAGGCGTGCGACCCGTGCGGTGCCTGCGATGAGGGCGTCGTGACGATCACGGTCGAGCCGCGCAACGATCCCCCGGTGGCGAGTGACTCGCAGACGTCGACGCCGGAGGACACACCGGTCGCAGTGCGGATTCAAGGGACGGACGCGGACGGGGACGCGCTGACGTACGCGATTCTGACGCCACCGAGTCACGGAAGGATCACGGGGTTCGACGCGGCGACGGGGGAGCTTGTGTACACGCCGGACGCGAACCGCAGCGGACCGGACAGTTTTGTGTTCGAGGTGTGCGATCCGTCGGGAGCGTGTGACACGGGGGTCGTGCGGATCGAGGTGACGCCGCGCAACGATCCTCCGGTAGCGAATGACAAATCGGTAACGGTGACGGAGGAGGCGGCGGCTGCGTTGACGGTCACGGCGACGGACGCAGACGGGGACGCGCTGACGTACGCGATTCTGACGCCGCCGAGTCACGGGACGATCACGGGGTTCGACGCAGCGACAGGCAGTCTCGTGTACACGTCGTATGCGGACTACAACGGACCGGACAGCTTTGTGTTTGAGGCGTGCGACCCGTCGGGGGCGTGCGACACGGGGACGGTGTCGATCACGGTGACGGGGGTGGACGACCCGCCGGTAGCGGATCCACAGGCTGTGGTGACGGCGGAGGACACGGCGAAGGCGATCGTGGTGACGGGGAGCGACGCGGACGGGGATCCGTTGACGTACGGGGTTGTGAGCGGACCGAGCCACGGAACGATCACGGGGTTCGACGCGGCGACGGGGGAGCTTGTGTACACGCCGGACACGGACTACACGGGTCCAGACAGCTTTGTGTTCGAGGTGTGCGACCCACACGAGGGGCACGGATGTGCACAGGCGACGGTAACGATCACGGTGACGCCGGTGAACGATCCGCCGGAGGCGCGGGATCAGTCGCGGGTGACGGCGGAGGACACGGCGACGGGATTCTTCGCGTTGGCGATCACGGATCCGGATCACACGTTGAGTGAGGTGGAGTGTGACTGCCTGGTTCCCCCGCAGCACGGGACGGTGGAACGGGGGCCGAACCACACGGTGAACTACACGCCGGAAGCGGACTTCGCGGGTCAGGATCAGTTCTCGTACATCGTGTGCGATCCCGTGGGTGCATGCGATACGGCGACGGTGACGGTGTTGGTGACGAGCGAGAACGACAATCCGTCGGTGACGGCGGGGTCGGTGGAGACGTGGGAGAACACGGCGGTCGACGTGACGGTAACGCACGCGGACCCGGACGGCGATGTGCTGACGTGCGTGTTGAGTGAGCCGGGACACGGCGTGGTGGATCCGAGCGGTGGGACGGTGAGTGGTCCGTACCCGGCGACGGGAACGGTGACGTACACGCCGGCCGCGGGGTTTGTGGGGACGGACCAGTTCACGGTGACATGTGACGACGGGAAGGGCGGAACGGACGTTGCGACGGTGGAAGTAACGGTACTGGCAGTGAACGACCGTCCGACGGCGAACGATGGAGCGATCACGCTGGCGGAGGACACGTCGACTGGGGTGACATTGACGGCGACGGATCCGGATGGGGACACGCTGACGTTTGCGGTTCTGACGGTACCGAGTCACGGGACAATCACGGGATTCAATGCGGCAACGGGCACTCTCGTGTACACGCCGTATGAGGACTACGGAGGCCCGGACGCGTTCACGTTCAGTGCGTGTGATCCATCGGGGGCGTGCGATACGGGGACGATATCGATCACGGTAACAGGGGTGGACGACCCGCCGGTGGCGGATCCGCAAGCCGTCGTGACCGTAGAGGACACGGCGAAGGCGATCGTGGTGACGGGGAGCGACGCGGACGGGGATCCGTTGACGTACGGGGTTGTGAGCGGACCGAGTCACGGAACGATCACGGGGTTCGACGCGGCGACGGGGAGCCTGACGTACACGCCGAGTGCGAACTACAACGGGCCGGACAGCCTTGTGTTCGAGGCGTGCGACCCGCACGAGGAGCACGGATGCGCACAGGCGACGGTCTCGATCACCGTGACACCCACCGCGGATCCCCCGGTGGCGAGTGACTCGCAGACGTCGACGCCGGAGGACACACCGGTCGCAGTGCGGATTCAAGGGACGGACGCGGACGGGGACGCGCTGACGTACGCGATTCTGACGCCACCGAGTCACGGAAGGATCACGGGGTTCGACGCGGCGACGGGGGAGCTTGTGTACACGCCGGACGCGAACCGCAGCGGACCGGACAGTTTTGTGTTCGAGGTGTGCGATCCGTCGGGAGCGTGTGACACGGGGGTCGTGCGGATCGAGGTGACGCCGCGCAACGATCCTCCGGTAGCGAATGACAAATCGGTAACGGTGACGGAGGAGGCGGCGGCTGCGTTGACGGTCACGGCGACGGACGCAGACGGGGACGCGCTGACGTACGCGATTCTGACGCCGCCGAGTCACGGGACGATCACGGGGTTCGACGCAGCGACAGGCAGTCTCGTGTACACGTCGTATGCGGACTACAACGGACCGGACAGCTTTGTGTTTGAGGCGTGCGACCCGTCGGGGGCGTGCGACACGGGGACGGTGTCGATCACGGTGACGGGGGTGGACGACCCGCCGGTAGCGGATCCACAGGCTGTGGTGACGGCGGAGGACACGGCGAAGGCGATCGTGGTGACGGGGAGCGACGCGGACGGGGATCCGTTGACGTACGGGGTTGTGAGCGGACCGAGCCACGGAACGATCACGGGGTTCGACGCGGCGACGGGGGAGCTTGTGTACACGCCGGACACGGACTACACGGGTCCAGACAGCTTTGTGTTCGAGGTGTGCGACCCACACGAGGGGCACGGATGTGCACAGGCGACGGTAACGATCACGGTGACGCCGGTGAACGATCCGCCGGAGGCGCGGGATCAGTCGCGGGTGACGGCGGAGGACACGGCGACGGGATTCTTCGCGTTGGCGATCACGGATCCGGATCACACGTTGAGTGAGGTGGAGTGTGACTGCCTGGTTCCCCCGCAGCACGGGACGGTGGAACGGGGGCCGAACCACACGGTGAACTACACGCCGGAAGCGGACTTCGCGGGTCAGGATCAGTTCTCGTACATCGTGTGCGATCCCGTGGGTGCATGCGATACGGCGACGGTGACGGTGTTGGTGACGAGCGAGAACGACAATCCGTCGGTGACGGCGGGGTCGGTGGAGACGTGGGAGAACACGGCGGTCGACGTGACGGTAACGCACGCGGACCCGGACGGCGATGTGCTGACGTGCGTGTTGAGTGAGCCGGGACACGGCGTGGTGGATCCGAGCGGTGGGACGGTGAGTGGTCCGTACCCGGCGACGGGAACGGTGACGTACACGCCGGCCGCGGGGTTTGTGGGGACGGACCAGTTCACGGTGACATGTGACGACGGGAAGGGCGGAACGGACGTTGCGACGGTGGAAGTAACGGTACTGGCAGTGAACGACCGTCCGACGGCGAACGATGGAGCGATCACGCTGGCGGAGGACACGTCGACTGGGGTGACATTGACGGCGACGGATCCGGATGGGGACACGCTGACGTTTGCGGTTCTGACGGTACCGAGTCACGGGACAATCACGGGATTCAATGCGGCAACGGGCACTCTCGTGTACACGCCGTATGAGGACTACGGAGGCCCGGACGCGTTCACGTTCAGTGCGTGTGATCCATCGGGGGCGTGCGATACGGGGACGATATCGATCACGGTAACAGGGGTGGACGACCCGCCGGTGGCGGATCCGCAAGCCGTCGTGACCGTAGAGGACACGGCGAAGGCGATCGTGGTGACGGGGAGCGACGCGGACGGGGATCCGTTGACGTACGGGGTTGTGAGCGGACCGAGTCACGGAACGATCACGGGGTTCGACGCGGCGACGGGGAGCCTGACGTACACGCCGAGTGCGAACTACAACGGGCCGGACAGCCTTGTGTTCGAGGCGTGCGACCCGCACGAGGAGCACGGATGCGCACAGGCGACGGTCTCGATCACCGTGACGCCGGTGAACGACCCACCGACTGCCACTGACCAGTTTCGAACGACGGACGAAGACAAGGCAACGGGGTTCTTCGCGTTGGCGATCTCCGACCCGGACGATGCCCTGAACGTCCTTGCCTGCGACTGTCTCGTGCCGCCGCAGCATGGGACGGTGGAACGGGGGCCGAACCATACGGTCAACTACACGCCGGATGCCGACTTCTTCGGCGTCGACCAATTCACGTACGTCGTTTGTGACGGGGACGGGCTGTGCGACACGGCGCTCGTCACCGTCTCGGTGGCGCCTGTGAACGATCCGCCGGCAGGAACAGGCGGCCCCTTCGTTACGCCTGAGGATAAGCCGGTGCGCATAGCGGTTGCCGCGACGGACGCCGAGGGGGAGGAACTCGTCTTCACCCAAATCGGCGGGCCGCAGCACGGCACGATCGAGAGCTTCGATCCGGCGACCGGGAGCGCGACGTTCATTCCCGATACAGGGTTCTCCGGCTCGGATTCGTTCCGGGTCGAGGTGTGCGATGCATCCGGCGGCTGCTCAATCATTACGCTTCGCGTGCTGGTCGTCGAGGCAAACGACGCGCCCGTCGCAGCATGCTATAGCACGACAATCACGCAGGGAGCCGCGTCGCCGGTCAGCGTGCTGGCGACCGATCCGGACGGTGACCCGCTGACCTATTCGATTCAGGAGCACCCGACGCATGGGCGGATCGAGTCGTTCGATCCGGCGACAGGGACACTGGTGTACGTGTCGGACAATGCGTACACCGGGCCTGACGAGATTTCCTTCCTTGTGTGCGACGACCGAGGGTTGTGCGACGAGTGCATCATCCAGCTCTTCGTCGTTCGCAACGCGGGCGGCGGTGGCGCTGTTGGAGCGTGCGAGCAGGACGTCGTGATCTCGGAGATTGCCTGGGCCGGGACGCGTGCCGATGAGACCCATGAGTGGATTGAGCTTCGCAATCTGGCCGACGAGCCCGTCGACTTGACGGGGTGGACGCTCCGCTGGCGGGCGACGGCTCCGACGTCCGATGAAGCCGGGATGTGGCGAGTCATCGCGCTGCAGGGTTCGGTGGACGCGGCGCAACGCGACGTCCCGATCGAGTGGTCGGCGGATGAGAACGTGCCGGGGGCGGCGTGGATGCTACGAGACGAACAGCAGCGCGGTGACGCATTCCTGTTGGAACGCGGCACGGATGACGCCGTCATCCTTGTGCGGGCGGATCAGGTGTACGACGATCGCCTGGCATTGGGGCGGACGGCGGAACTCCCGGATGACGGAGCATTGGTTCAGTTGATCGATCCGACGGGCTGCCTGGTCGATACGGTCAACAGCACGAACGTCGATGTCGCTGCGTGGTACGCCGGCGGCGGCGTGGCATCGGCGAGCATGGAGCGGACGGACCTGCATGACATCGACCGAAGCTGGAACTGGCACACCAACCTCGGCTTGGTGCGAAATGGGCTCGACGCGTGGGGAAACCTGATTTGGGGCACGCCGAAACAGGGGAACTCCCCGGCGCCGGTCGGGCTCGTTGCCACCCTGGCGGTAGATCCGGTCGGCATCATCCAGGGCGACGCGTTGGCCGTTCCGCTGACCGCACAGGTCACGTGGCCGGCGGATCCGGTGCTGTGGCGTGTCCTTGCTCTCACGGCAGCGGGAACGGTCGCGAAGGCCTCGTGGACCGTTGAAGCCACGCTATCCGAGGTTGTTGTCACCGTCGAGACCGGTCTTCTGCCGATCGGTCCGGTGTCGATCTGGGTGCGAACCCCGACCGGCGACGTGCTGGCCGTTGCGCTGACCGTGTCTCGATGACGTTGGATGACGATGCGCCGGCCCGGCAGGAGACCGGCGCCTCGTCATCCCTGCACAGTCGTCGTTCGCTATTCCTCCCGGGGAATGAGTTCGATCCGACGTTTCACAACCGTTCCGTCGGCAAACGCAAGTCGCAGATCGTAGTACGCGGGGGGAAGCGTGCCCGTGTCGACGCTGAAACGGTACGCCGAGGTATCTCGATCGTAGCGAACCAGCCCGTGAAAGACCTGGTCCTCGATCACCCGGTGCTGATCATACGTCAGTCTGTACAGCTCGACGATGACGTAGCTGACGACGACGGGGTTCCCACGATTCGGATCAGCGAGCGTGCATCCACCAGTCACCGGTGTCCCAATCGGGTACGCGGCGACGAGTCGCTGACCGTGAACCATCGGTGGTTCGTCCCCCTCATCCAAAGGGAGTGTCCGGTCGAGGTAGGCGTCGGAATCCGAGCCGGTTCCCGCCGGAACGATCAGGAAGGATGGCGCCGCTTCGGCCTCCGGTTGCAGGGCGTCTTGGATATCGATCTCGGCCCCGTGTGTCGGCTCATAGGGCCGCTGCTCGTTGCCGGCGAGATCCCGTGCGGCCATGACATCGATCGTCACGCTGGGTTGGCGCATGGCGAGGCCGGACACATCGAAGCGAACGGTGAACGTGTCACAGGGGGAGAGGGTTTGGGACCAGCTAGAGCCGCATGGCGTGAGTGTTCCGGAGGCCACAATGTCGGGAGCGAACACCAGAGAGGGTGTTTCGCTCGGATCCATGGGTTCGTCGAACTGAACGGTGACGGCGAACCCGCCCGGCCCGATGTCGGCGGCTGTGAGAAGGGCGTCGCTGACGGTCACGCCGACTACCGTGGGGGGCGTGCTATCGTAGGTCACCACATTGTCTGTACTTGTTGCGACCGCATTCGCGTGTCCGACAAGGTCCATCACGGCGCCCGTCGCGACCGTTGCCGCGACTGTCCCGTCGCTCGCTGCAACGATTGCCACGCTGAACACGGTCCCGTCGTAGGGAGCCGCTTCGGTTACTGTGACCCTCTCCGCAGTCGCTGTTCCCGCGACACCGATGTCGTTGTCCGTCAGTGTCGCACCGTCGATTGGCTCGCTGAAGATGGCCGTGAAACGAAGAGGCGACGTGTTGGCGGGATCGGCTTGTCCTGCCGCTTGATCGACTGTCACTTCGGGCGGCGTGCCGTCGTAGATGACTGCATTGTCGGTGCTTGTCGAGGCGGTGCTCGGGTTGCCCGCGCGGTCTTGGACACGGCCTGCCGGGACGGTTGCCACGATGCTGCCGTCCGTGATCAGCGTGATGGAGACCGTGAACTTCGTGTTGTCGTACGGTTCGATCTGGGTGATTGCGATTGCGCCGGCCGTGGCTGTCCCTCCGATCGCTACGTCGTCGTTCGTGAACGTCGTGGCGTCGATCGGCTCGTCGAAGACGACCGTGAACTCGGCGGGCGACGTCGGAGAGGGATCTGCTTGCGTTTCGCTCT
>Ga0272444_10000972_pt1 | contig 28887 bp, 30 predicted proteins | sample SSMForm13_FD_201033 | JGI IMG/M metagenome (GOLD analysis project Ga0272444, IMG submission 201033) | Marine sediment archaeal communities from Little Sippewissett salt marsh, Falmouth, MA, United States - SSM-Form-13 | ecosystem: Environmental > Aquatic > Marine > Wetlands > Sediment ...
GGGTAAGGGGGATGAGATCAGGGGTTTTCTTCCCCCCGAGGATCCCGGCGATCCTTGCCACCGCCAGGACATCCCCTTTGAGGGCTTTTCCTTCGATCACGGCCTCAAGGGTTTTTGGTGAAACCACCACCTCGGCGCCCGCCGTCGCGGTGCGGTTTGTGGGTTCCTTGAAACCCACATCCACCATCTGGGCCCTTCCTTTCCCATCAAGATGGGTCAGGACCGCCAAAGGTTAAACCTTTTCACTTTCCCGGAGGAAGTCCGCGATCAATCCGGACCATTCAGGAGGCAGGTCTTTAAAGGAGATCCCAAGGCCCAGGTTCCCGTTTTCCAACTGGCGCTGATGGACGATTTCCCCAAGAGCATCAAAAACATGGTCCCGAATTCCCAGTGTGACCCAAACCTCCTTGTTCCCGGCGGGGACAGGCTCGGGGATCTCCAGGAGGATGCCGCCTTCCGAAAGGTCGAGAGTCCTTCCAACGATCTCGAGATCCACCCGGCCCTCTGCGTCCTTGTGGGTCAGGGATACGAGATTCAGCGTTTCGAACCGCTTGTCGCGTTCCGTGGAATATTTCGGAGTCAAAACATCCTCCTTGAGGGAATGACTGAGGTCACCGGGCCAGTTGCAGCCCCTCCACAATGGCCGACGGATAACATATTTTCCCTTCTATTGCAATGAGTTTGGGCGTTTCCTTTTGACTTGAAAAAAGTGTTTGGATATATTTTTATCTGAAGGAGGAAGGGATGAAAAAATTTCAGGTCAGAACCTCGCGCAGACAGGAAATGGTAAATGTTACGCGATTTGTGGAAGAGATGGTTCGAAAGACCGGTTTCAGGTCCGGTCTCTGTGTCGTCTATTGTCCCCACACCACCGGAGCCGTAACCATCAATGAGGGGGCCGATCCCGATGTCGCGTCGGACATCCTGATGGCGCTGAGCCGCCTGGTTCCGGAAAATCTGCCTTTCCGGCACCGGGAAGGGAACGCGGACGCCCACATGAAGGCAAGCCTCATCGGCCCCTCGGAAACCGTCATCATCCACGATGGCCGGCTCCTCCTCGGAACCTGGCAGAAGATTTTTTTCTGCGAATTCGATGGACCTAGGGAAAGGTCGGTTCACGTGAAGTTCCTGGCAGGGGAAAACCTGTAGCCAGGCTCGTCTGAACAGCCCCGGGAAAAACGGGGATCTAATGTCTGCCCTGTCCGGAAAGATCTCCCTGGTCTGGGAGCCGGACCCTAGAAAAGCGTGTCATCAATGGCCTCTTCACGAATGACCTGGTAACACTCCTGCATTTTCCCCGCCCTTTCGGGGATCCCGGTCACCTCCACGAGAACCTTTTTCCGCGCGTAGGTGATCTCCACCCGGTCTCCCTGGCGGACCGCTTTCCCGGGCTGGGAAGGTCTTCCGTTGACAAGAACGTATCCATTTTCGCAAAGGGTCGCGGCCAGCGGCCGCCTTTTGACCAGGCGGGTCCTTTTCAGGAAAAGATCGAGGCGCAGCCGGGGTGGATGGTTATCCTCCATTGGAGAAGATCTCGATATGGGTGCTGTCTTTCAGCTCCCATAACCATTCCTCCTGCACCTCGCGGCTTTTTTCGGCGGTCAGGGTCGAGCGTAACTGATCCTCGACAGCGGAAAAGGGAGGCGGATCCGAGATGGTTCTGTCTTTGAGTTTGAGGATGTGAAGCCCCAGTCTTGTCCTGACAGGCCCCCCCACTTGTCCCGGTTCGAGGGTCATGGCGGCAGATTCGAGTTCGGGAAGAAGCTCCCCCTTCCGGAAAGTGCCGAGGTCCCCTCCCTTCGAAACGGAAGCCTCATCCATGGAATGTTTTCTGGCAAGGGATTCGAAAGGGACCCCTTCCCTGGCCTGTTCGATGATTCGAGAGGCAAGGTCCATGGCGGCCGCCTCGCTCTCCGGCGAAGCCGGGTCAGGTTTGAGCAGGATGTGTTTGATGGAGATGGTTTCGGTGGGAGGGTGGATCTCCTCATAACTCTCTTTCAGCTCCTCTTCGGTCAACCTCACCCGGGTCCTCACCGCGGCGGCCAGGGCTTTTCTCAAGAGGATCTGCTCTTTCAGGTCGTTCTCAAAATCCTGGCGGTCCTGCCCCCTTGAGGAGAGAAATTCCTCGAAGGTTTCTTCGGACATGCTGCTGTTTTCCAGAATGGAACTTTCCGCCTTCTCCAGTTCTCCTGAGGAAACGGCAAGCCCGTTGTCCCGGGCCCAGGACAGCACCAGCTTGCGGTCGATAAGCAGGTCGAGACCTTCCTGGCGGGTCAGATCCGGGTTGTCCCTGAGAAGAGAGTCGATTTCCCTCTGGGTAACGGGTTCGGGACCGACACGTGCGACGACCTTGTCCACGACCCAAGCATCCGCTTCGCGGGTCCCCTCGGCTGCCCATGGGCTGGCAAGAGGAATGATTAAGGAAAAGATGATCAGGAAGAAGAGAAGCTTTCTCATGAACCATCCGTTTGGGAAAGGTTTTCCGGGAAAAGGGTGATCCGGGCCTGTGATTTCAGGGAATCAAGCCATTCCCGGAAAAACTGCTCGCGCCGGGCCTGGAAGATGCGGTCGGCGATCTCATCCCTGGCCTCCTCAAGGGAGAGTGTTCTGGGAGGAAACCGTTTTAGGATTCGGAAAACGTGGAAGCCGTAAGGGGATTTGACGACCCGGGTGACGGCGCCCTCTTTATAGCGGAAAACCACTTCGTCAAATTCCTCCGGCATCTGCCCTTTCGGAAAAACCCCGAGATCCCCGCCCTTCTCGGCTTCAGGGCTCAGGGAGTGCTCCCGGGCCAGTTCCTCGAATTTTTCACCCTTAAGGACCCTTTTTCTCAAGGTCTGGGCTTCTTCTTCCGTTGCCACGAGGATGTGCCTCGCGTGCACCTGCCAGGGCAATTCAAATTCCTTGTTGTGTTCCTTGTAAAAGAGGCGGATATCCTCGTCACTGACATGGATCACGCTGTCGACTTCCCGGTGGATCAGTTTGTTTATGAGGAGTTTTTCCCGTTGTTCCGTCTTCCACTCCTCGAAAGCCAGGCCTGCCCCTTCCAGAGGCGGGTCAAAGGGGTTTTTCGGATAATCCTGGGCGATCAGGGCGATTTCCTGGTCGATCTCTTCATCTGAAACGGTCAGGCCAAGGGTCTTCGCCTCCTGAAGCAGCAGGCGGGTTTCGATAAGCCGGTTTAAAAACCCCATCTTGAGTTCGGGGGTAATTGAGGAAACATCTTCGGGAAGGTTGGCCCGCTTTGCGAAACGCTCGAAACTGTCCTGGAAAAAGGGAACGGTGATGGACTCCCCGTTAACCAGCGCCGCCAGTTTTTCGGGGGGTTTTTGGACCTCCTTCGGCCGTCCGGCGAAAAGGACAAGATAAAGGATAACCCCTGTCAGGACGACTGCGAGGAAAAGGATGCCAAAAAAGGTCTTTTTCATGTTGCCCCTAATCTATCAGAAAATCAGAAAGATCTTAACACATCCATGAGGAATCCGACACGGTCCGTGGTTTGGGAGAAGCCGGAAACATCCAGTTTCAGTGTCACGGGAGGTACAAAAGTCAGACGCCGGTCCGAGGTCAACAGGGAAACGAGTGCGTCGGGGGAAACCTTTGCCTGCGGGTGGAACCCCACCAGGAGGAAAGGGCCGGCGGTGTCGATACGTTCAACGCCCATATCCCTGGCGATGATCTGGACCTGGATGCGCAGGAAAAGTCCCGCCACTTCCGGAGGCAGCCGTCCGAACCTGTCCGCCGCCTCCTCCCGTAAACCTTCCAGGGCGGCAAGATCCCTTGCGGTGGCGAGCCTCTTGTAAAAGGTCAAACGCTCCCCGACATCGGGAAGGTATTCTTCGGGAAGGTAAGCGGGGACGGGAAGGGTGATGACCGGCTCGACGTCGAGGCCGGTTTCCTGCCCGGCGGCCTCGCGCACGGCCTGTTCCAGGAGCTGGGAAAAAAGTTCAAGACCCACTGACTCGATCCTTCCGGACTGTTCCTCCCCAAGGAGGTTGCCCGCGCCCCTCATCTCAAGGTCGTAGGAGGCCAGTCGAAACCCCGATCCAAGTTCAGTCAGCTCCTTTAAGCTCCTTAATCGCTGTCTCGCCTCCTTGGTCACCGATTCCTCAGAAGGGACCAGAAGATAGGCGTGGGCAAGAACATGGGAGCGGCCAACCCTGCCCCTGAGCTGGTAGAGCTGGGCCAGGCCGAAGCGATCGGCCCTGTTGATGATGAGGGTGTTGGCGTTGGTGATATCCAGGCCCGATTCGATGATGGCAGTGGTCACCAGGACGTCCAGGTCGTGGTTCAGGAACCCGACCATCACCTCCTCGAGCTGTTTTTCCCCCATCTGCCCATGGGCCACCCCCACCCTGGCATGGGGGACCGTTTTCCTGACCATTTCCGCCGCCGCGGCGATGCTCTGAACGCGATTGTGCACGAAAAAAATCTGGCCGCCGCGATCCAGCTCCCTCGAAATGGCGTCCCTGATCAGATCCTTTTCAAAATAGCGGACCTCCGTGTGGACCGATTTCCGGTCTGCCGGAGGGGTGTGGATGAGGGACAGGTTCCTCAAGCCCGAGAAAGCCTGGAAAAGAGTCCGGGGTATGGGCGTGGCCGACATCGTCAGAACGTCCACTGTTTCCCTCAGTTTCTTCAGTTTTTCCTTGTGACGGACCCCGAAGCGGTGTTCCTCGTCGATCACAGCGAGGCCCAGGTCACGAAAAACCACATCCCCGGAAAGAAGCCGGTGGGTGCCGATGACAATATCCAGCTGCCCCTGGGCAAGGGCGCTTAGGACTGATTTCCGGGTCGCGGGAGGAACGAAACGGCTTAGAAGACCTACGTTCACCGGAAAATCCTTAAGGCGTTCGGAAAAGTTCTGGAAATGCTGCTGGGCCAGGACGGTTGTCGGCACCAGGACCGCGGTCTGTTTCCCCGCCGCTGATGCGAGGAAAGCCGCCCTCAGGGCCACCTCGGTTTTTCCGAACCCGACATCCCCGCAAACCAGGCGGTCCATGGGCGTCGGGGCGGTCATGTCGGAGATAACCTCAAGGATGGTTCGCTCCTGGTCGGGTGTTTCTGTCCATGGGAAGGACATCTCGAATTCCCGGAATATGTGGTCCGGGGGGGGAAAAGGGTAGCCCGGCTTATTCTGGCGAGCGGCGGAAATCTTGAGCAGGTCCTGGGCCATGAGGCGCAGGGTGCGCCGGATTCGGGCCTTGGAGCGCCTCCAGGCGCTGCCACCGAGTTTGCTCAAGGGTGGAGGGGTGTCAGAGGCGCTCCGGTAACCCTGGACCCTGTTCATCTGCCAGACGGGCACGTAGAGGGAATCGCCCCCGGAAAAGGTCAGGTGAAGGAAATCGTCAACGGCGCCGGCAACGCGGAGCTGCTTTAAGCCCAGATACCTCCCGATGCCATGGTCGACGTGAACGACGATATCCTCCTTCGTGAGGGAGCCGATGGGCAGGTCCCATTCCGGGAAGGCGACCCCCGAGCTCTTTCGGACGGAGGGAAGACCAAAGAGGTCTGCGTCGCTGATGATCCGCAGGTGTTCTTCCGGAAGGAAAAACCCGGACGACAGGGTCCCGATGACCAATGCCGGGTCCTTGCCCCTGAGGGCCTCCGGGAAGGATTTAACGGGAGATACGACGCGCCCCGTTTCCCCGGTAAGAGTTTGGAGCCTGTCCGCCGAGGAGGTTGAATGAAGAAGGAGGACGGTCTTTTCTCCTGTCTCCTCCTCCAGTAGCCGAACCAGTTCGGTGATGCGGTCGGGTCTCGAGGCCGGGATGGTCGACGGCAGGGGAGGCAGGCATTGGACGACCCGGGCCCCCGGCATGTCGAAAAGCGAGGTCTGGATTCTCTCCCCGGAAGAAAGACGCCGGATGATCTTTTCCCCATCGGAGTAGACTCGCTCCGGGACGGGGAAAGAGGGAGTCCTTTGCCGGCGGGCGCTGTGGAGATGTTTTTTTAAATGTCCACGGGTTTCCTCGAATTCGTGAAGAAAAAAGATGGGTTTATCCGGGAAATAATCGGCGGGATAGGAAGCCTCCCCGAAAAGAAGAGGCAGAAAAAGGCCGATCCCCGGCGGGTCCAGGCGGTCACGGAATTGAGAAAGGAACCTCTCCCTTGCGGCAGCCCCGGTCCCGGAGGCGGTGAAGTGCTCAAAGAGAAGGCCTGCAGCGCGGTCCCTTTCCTCCGGGGCCAGGATCAGTTCCGTCACGGGGAGGATGGTCTGTTTCTCGATCTCGTCCCCGGATCTCTGGGAAGTGACATCGAAGGTCCTCAGGGAATGGATCCGGTCATCCCACAGCTCCACGCGAACGGGGTCATCGCTGGCCGGAGGAAAGACATCCACGATCCCGCCCCTGACGGCCATCTCTCCCGTTTGCGTGGCTACGGCTTCCCGCCGGTATCCCATGACGGAAAGTTTGGCGATGAGATCATCGCGATCCAGTTCCTGATCCAGGCTCAGTCGAACGGACCATTTTTCGAGTCTCTCCGCGGAAGGGACTGGATGAAGGAGGGCTGTGGAAGAAAGAACCACGGGACCCAGGCTTTGCCTCAGGGCTGCGAGAGATCCTAAGCGCTGGGCGGCCGAGTCCGGGTCGGGGGTTACCCCCTCATAGGGAGTGGACTCGGCGGGGGGAAGATTATATACCCTTTCACCCCCCAGGAAGAGAGACAGGTCCTGAGCGAACCGCGCGGCGCAAACCGCGTCCGGGGTTATTACCACCAGCCGGTTCCAGTCAGGGGTACCGGACGCGATAAAAGCGGCCGCCTGGGCGTTTACGCCGGAAACAGCCACCTCCCCCGTGTTGGCAAGGTTTTCGAACAGGTCGGACAAGAGAGGCATCTTAACGGTCGGAGGATCGGATTTTCTGAATGATTTCCGTGGTGGAAACCCCTTTGTGGAAGGGGACGTTGACGGTTTTTCCGCCGTAGGTCTCGAGGATCTCTCGACCGGCAATTCTTTCCGGATCCCAGTCTCCTCCTTTAACCAGGACATGGGGGCGGATCACCTTGATCAGTTCAACGGGAGTTGGTTCATCGAAGGGCACGGCCGCGTCCACCCACCGGAGGGAAAGGAGGACTTCAAGCCTTTCGCGAAGGGGAACGATGGGGCGGTCGGGGCCCTTGAGATTCTTGATGGACTGGTCCGAATTCACCCCCACCACCAGGAGGTCCCCCAGATTTTGCGCTTCCTTCAGATAGCGGACATGGCCTGCGTGGATCAGGTCGAAACACCCGTTGGTGAAGACGATGGTCATCCCGGCATCCTTCCAGTCCCGGGCGGCTTTTTCGATGGTTGAAAATGTGTAGATCGCCGGCTCGATGATCATGGCGTTCCCCTTTCCTTAACCGCCTCGATCCTGTTGTTGGCGATAAGGTTGAGGGTCGGCGCCTCCTGGTTGCAGAAGTCCTCACAGAGGACTGCGGCCTCCCGGTCTCCCTGAATGATGAGTTCTTCGAAGGTTTTCATTCGTTTTCCGGAATCCGTGGGGGGTTTTATCACGCCCCGGTTTTCGATGTCAATGAAGGCTGGGGGAAAGGCCGGAAGCCTCCGCGCCGGCTCGGTTCAATGGAGCTGGGCGATGAGGGAATAGAAAATCAGGAAGAGCACCGAGAGGCCAATGGCATAGGTGAGGATCCCGACGATGTTGGACCAGAGCAGGGCCGCCCGGGAGGGAGGGGATGTTTCGAAAGCCTCAAGGCGGCCTTCCCTGACCATTCTTTCGTATTCGAGAGGCCTTTCGTGCCGGAATTCCTCTTCGCTCATCTTTCCCGTAAAGACGACGTGGTCTAAAGGAAACTTTTCCGGTCTCAAATGGGTGTTGAAAAAATGAATGGTGAAAATAAACCCTGAGGCGAGGATGGCCTCGTCGGAATGAAGAATAATGCTGACGTTAAAGACCCATCCCGGCAGGAACAGCGAGAAGAATTCGGGGAACCAGAGGGTCAGTCCGGAAAGCCCGATGATCCCCACCCCCCAGAACACGGCCAGGTAATCGAATTTTTCCCAATAGGTGAAATGGTCGAATTTCGGACGTTCGCCAAGGCCCATGAACCACAGGATGTGCCCCGTCACGTCCTCGACGTCCTTTATCGAGGGCAGCATGGAATCAGGGCCGAATGCCCATTTTAAAATTGGTTCCCTGCGGATCCGGATAATGTAATACAGTGCGTAAACCAGGTGCAGGAAAAAGTACAGGAAAGTCACGGCCCCGCAGACCCGGTGCCAGAAACCGGCTGCTTCTATGCCCCCCATGGCACGGGTCAGAACCTGGGCCCATCCCTCGGAATAGAACTTCAAGGGCATCCCCGTTATGACCAGCCCCAGAAAACTGAACATGATGAGGACGTGGATGAACCGGTGATACCAGTTGAACCGGAGATACCAGCGGCCCACCTGTTCCTCCTTGTTCGGTTGAGAGTCCTGGGTCATGCTAAACCTCCCGGATCAATGATCCTCGCCGGACCCATTCCGGTAAGCCTTGAAGGTACGAAGGAACCAGAGCAGGGTGTGGATCCCGAAGAAGAAGAAAACGGAGAAGAGCAGGAACACCATGGCCACATAGAGGTAATACAGCATGGGATAATGGTCCGCGTCATGATAATCGGCGTGGGGCATATACTGGATGAAATTGACGTTGGCGCCAGAGTGGCACTGGCCGCAGGTGGCCACGAGGTTGTCCGGGTGAATCATGGAATCGGGGTCGTCCCCCGGCAGGATCTCGTGGGCCCCATGACACTCGATGCACTGGGCCACTTTCGCATCCCCCAGCCATGTTCGCTGTCCGTGGAAATTCTTGGAAAAGGAATAGCTCATCTCCTCATGGCATGCGGAGCACCTCTCGACCACCGTCAACTGGAACTGCTCTTCGAGAGCGGCTTCCGTCCGGTGGGGCGAATGGCAGGAGGTGCATACCGGGGCCTCATCCCCGTTCCCCTCGAAGGCGTCGCCATGAATGCTTGACTGGTAGGTTTCAAGGACATCGGGATGGCACACGCCGCAGGTTTCGTTGATGCGGTGCCTGGCGACGGTGGATTCCTCCTCATCCGCTCCCCGGATGTCATGGCTCCCATGACAGTCGTTGCAGGCTGCGGAAAGGTCTTCGGCATCCTCGATCAGCAATCTCCCGTGCACCCCTTCCTCCCAGTAGGAGCAGGAGCTGTCGTATTCTGAATGGCAGGCGCAGCAGGTGGAGGATGCCTTCAGGTCGTTGACGGCGGAATCGGGGTCATCTCCGGACAGGATGTCATGTTTTCCGTGGCAGTCAATGCACTCGGCCATATGTCCTCCGGCCTCGACCTCCTCAACCGCGTCATCGTGGCAGTTGCCGCAGTCAACGGCCTGAAGCTCCTCCTCGTGCATGTCCTCCACGTCCCACAGGTCCTCGTGGCAGTCGGCGCAGTCCATATCACCGTGGACGGAATTCGTATAAACCTCTTCATCCACAAAAAGGGATACTTCCTGCCCCCGCACCGTTTTTGCCAGGGTGTCGTCAGAATGGCAGTCATAGCAGTCGGACGTGGTAAGGGCGAGGGCCGGCGATGCTGCGATAAGCAGCAGGAAGACCGATATCCGGACAATACGCCTCATAAATTTTCCCCTTAACGAAACCCGACGTCCGTCAGCAGCGCCGTCGGTACAAGGGTGCGGAATTGGTGCTGATCGCGATAAAGCGCAGAAAAGGGAGGGTGGGAAACCCGCCCTCCCGTAAAGAATCAGACCTTGAACACAAGGATGAGCGAAATCACCAGGGAGTAAATAACCAGGGACTCGATCATGGCGAGACCGATGATCATGGGTGTCATGATCTTTCCGGAAGCCCCGGGGTTCCTGGCGATCCCTTCCATGGCCGCCTTGATGGCCATCCCTTGGGAAACCGCGCCGCCGAAAGCGGCTATGCTGATGCCGAAACCTGCCGCAAGGGAAATGGCGATCCCCAGTTTCTCGGGAAGGGCACCGGCTTCCTCGGCCGCCAGGGCGAAAGATGCGAATGCCATGACAAGGATGGCGGCGAGGAACAGGATTGTAATCGTTTTTTTCATCGAAGGATGCCTCCTTTCCTAAAAGAGTAGGATTATTTATGGATTAGCTTAATGCGCCTCTTCTACGGCTCCGCTGATATAAAGGATCGAGAGAAGCGTAAAGACAAAGGCCTGCACACAGGAAACGAAAACCCCCAGTCCCATAAAAACAACCGGCACAAGGAGCGGCACCAGGCCCATGAAGATGGCAAGAACCATGTGGTCCCCGAACATATTGCCGAAAAGCCGGAAAGACAGGCTCAGAAGCCTGGCCGAGTGTCCGATCAGCTCAATAATGAACATGAAAGGATATAGCCACCAGACAGGACCCAGGAAATGCTTGATGTACCGGAAGCCATGGGCCCGGATCCCGACGTAGTGGGTCGCGAAGACGATAACGATGGCGCAGGCCAGAGTTGTATTCAAATTGCTCGTCGGAGGATCAAAACCGGGCACCGTACCGAGGAGGTTGGAAAACAAAATGAAGATCCCTGTTGTACCGATAAGAGGTAAAAAGGTCCTGGCATGGTCTCCCATGAGCCCCCTCATGAAGTTGAGCATACTGCCCATCATCAGTTCCATGAGGTTGGGAAAGGAGAGCGGTTTCTCGTCGGGAAGACGCCGGTCTTCCTCCTTCTTGTAGAGACGTTTGACCATGACCCCAAGGAGGATGAGCACAACCGACACGAGGGCGGCGTGCATGACGGGGGAAGGATCGATACCCCCGTATTCCGCAAAGGCCTCGCTGGCGTTCTCAAGGGCGCCGTGGATCGGTGTGTGGTCCAGAAAAATGAAGGTTTCCGTTGCTGCCATCAGGGCTCCTTTTCACTCCCTATATTCCTTCCAAAGAGAAAAAAGTCAAACATTAACGCCATCAGGAGGGTGGAAATTCCCAGCACGAGACCGATCGGTGAACCGATGTCCAGAATCAGGACCGCTCCTATCACCGCCGCAGTGAGAGCCAGTTTGCCCATAAAAATCACCAGGACGAAGAATCGCCCTCTCTTTTTCTCTCCCACGAAGGCCATGACGACGCGTTCGGTTCCCCAGAGATTGAGGAACACGACCAGGCCGCCTGATAAATAGCCCAGGGACATCTTCCCCAGTCCCGCAAGAAGAAGGGCTGCGCCTGGAAGAAGGGTCAGGGCGGTGATCCAGTATTTGATGCGGCTGATCCTGGCGAGGTCAGTCCCGGGGGTCAATGGTTTTCCTCGTTATAAATGCCCCTCTTGAGGGCGCGCAGCAGATTACGTACTGCCGCGATAAACCCAAACCCCAGGAAAACGAGCGTCAGCCAGGGTTCACTGTTAAAACGGCGGTCGAGGTACATTCCCATGAGGAGCCCGATGACCACCGCCGCCCCCATTTCCAGCCCGAGAGTGCCGAATTTCAAAAGATCGGAGAAAACGGTTGACCGGGCCATAAACCTGCGCCTTCTTTCCTTACCAGCGGCGCCGACAAACTAGCAGAGCGGATTTTATGTTGTCAAGCCGGTTTGGAGGCTCCTGGATGGGGTATTAAAGAACCTTTAAAAGGGCTCTTTCATGGGCTCTGACTGTGGCGGCGATGTCGTCCTCGCTGTGGGCCAGGGACACGAAGGCCGCCTCGAACTGGGAAGGCGCAAGATAAACCCCTTCTTCAAGCATGGCCCGGAAATAGCGTCCGAACAGGGCGGTGTCCGACCTTCTGGCACCGGAGAAGTTCTCAACAGGCCCGGTCGTGAAGAAAGCAGTGAACATGGATCCCACCCGGTTCAAGGACAGGGCTGCTCCCAATTGCCGGTTTATCCTGGTTATTCCTCGTTCCAGAGCCTCGGATCTTTTCTCAAGGGTTTCATATGTCCCGGGCTTCATGAGGATGTTTAAGGTGGCGATCCCCGCCGCCATGGCAAGGGGGTTTCCGGAAAGGGTCCCCGCCTGGTAGACGGGGCCGTCGGGGGCGATTCGATCCATGTAGATGGCTTTGCCGCCGTATGCCCCCACGGGAAGGCCCCCGCCGATGATCTTTCCAAGGGTCGTCAGGTCGGGAGTAATCCCGAACCGTTCCTGGGCTCCCCCCAGGGCCACCCGGAATCCGCTCATAACCTCGTCGAAGATCAGGAGCGAACCCTCCTGCTCGGTCAGGGTCCGGAGTCCCTCGAGGAATCCCCCCGCAGGAGGGATGACACCCATGTTCCCGGGGACCGGCTCCACAATGACGGCGGCGATCTCCCCAGGGTACTGGGCGAAGAGGCGAGCGACGGAATCCGGGTCGTTGAATTCTCCCACCAGTGTGTTGCGGGCGCAGTCGGCGGGGACGCCGGGGCTGTCAGGGACGCCCAGGGTAAGGGCGCCGGATCCGGCCTTGACGAGGAGGCTGTCGCTGTGGCCGTGATAACAGCCGTTGAACTTGACGATCTTGTCCCTTCCCGTGACCCCCCTCGCAAGACGGACGGCGCTCATGGTGGCTTCGGTCCCCGAGTTGACCATTCGGACCTTCTCCATGGAAGGGAAGGCTTTGATGATCATGCGGGCCAGGATGGTCTCCCTTTCCGTGGGGGCGCCGAAGCTGGTGCCGTTTTCGGCGGCCTCGAAAAGGGCGTCGAGGACGGTTCTGTTGGCATGACCGACGATCATGGGACCCCATGAACCGACATAGTCGATGTAGGAATTCCCCTCCTCGTCCTCGAGGCGGCACCCGCGGGCTCTTTTGACAAAAAGAGGATCACCGCCCACCGAGCGGAACGCCCTGACGGGACTGTTCACCCCCCCGGGTATCACCTGCCCGGCTTTTGAAAAAAGAATCGCTGATCTTTTTGCTGGCATAATCCTTAGGACCTTTTTCCCTTTAAAATTATAGAGTTCCCATTATCATGGGATTTTGGCGGGTGTCAAGGGGAAAGGCCAAATTAGTCTAGACATCGGACATTAAATTGTGTATTGTCGTCGTTGTTTGTGGTCAGACCAATGTGCCGATGCAGTCCCGGGCGGCCATCTTCCTGACAAGCTTTTTTGCAATTTCAAAGTAGTTCGTTTCCTACCGCACTGCCGTGTTGCGATAGATTTTGAGGGGGGGAACCTTTGAAAGAAAACCTTATCGCTGGCTACCTGCCTGTCATCCTTTACATGATCGTCTGTGTAGTTCTCACTTTTGCCCTTGCGATCATCTCCCAGATTCTGGGACGCAAAAATCCCAACTCCGAGAAAAATGCCACCTACGAATGCGGGATGGTTCCGTTCAAGGACGCGAGGCTGCGTTTTGATGTCAGGTTCTACCTCGTCGCAATGCTCTTTTTACTCTTCGATATCGAAGTGGTTTTCTTATATCCCTGGGCCGTCGTCCTCGGCAAGTTCAACCCGGTCATCTTCGGCCTCATCGAGATGATCCTGTTCATGGCCATCTTGCTATTCGGTTACATCTATATCTGGAGAAAGGGCGCATTGGACTGGCGATGAGTACGATCGGAAAAAACAAACCCACCCGCGTATACCGAAATAAAAAGCCCCGAGAGGCTAACATCCTCCTGACATCGACAAGTGCCGTGATCAACCATTCCCAGAGGTCTTCGCTCATGCCTCTGACCTTTGGTCTGGCCTGTTGTGCCATTGAGATGATCGCTACCGCGGGGCCGCGTTTCGACCTCTCACGGTTCGGCTGGGAAGCGTATCGCGCAACTCCCAGGCAGTCCGACCTGATGATCGTGGCCGGGACTATCACCAACAAGATGGGGACGGTCGTAAAAAAACTTTACGATCAGATGGCCGAACCCAAATGGGTTATAGCCATGGGGGCCTGTGCGACCTGCGGCGGTATTTTTCAAACCTACAGTGTTGTGCCTGGAGCGCATCATCTGATCCCTGTGGACGTTTATATCCCAGGTTGCCCTCCAAGGCCGGAAGCCCTCATCCACGGGTTCATGACCCTTCAGATGAAGATCGACCAGAAGAGGAATTTCGGGGTTGCACCGGTGGATGTGGAACCCGGGTTCCGGGGGCCGACGAGAAAGGAGCCGTTTTGACCGTCAACTGGAACCGACAGAATTTCAGCGGAGAGGATCCGGAGCAGCATCCGGCCGTCGTCGCGCTGAGAAAGAACGCGGGGACACCCCTGGTCGGAGTCGGCATCTTCCGCGGCGAGGTCACCGCGGTCCTTTCCCCTGAACACTCCATCGAGGCGCTGACCTTGCTCCGTGATGATCCGGGACTCGTTTTTGACATGCTGGCCGATGTCACGGCCGTGCATTGGCCGCAGCGCGAGGGAGCCGAATTCGACGTCATCTATCATCTCTATTCCCTGAGCAACAAGATGCGGTTCAGGGTCAAGGTTCCTTTGGCGGAGGGTCAGGAGATCCGTTCGGTCGTCGGGGTGTGGACCACGGCTGGATGGCTCGAGAGGGAGGTTTTCGATATGTTCGGGATCCACTTTGCCGGTCATCCGGACCAGCGGAGGATCCTTAATCCCGAGGGCTTTGACGGGCATCCGCTCCGCAAGGAGTTCCCCGTCCAGGGCCGGGTGCGCTGGTAAGGGAGGCAGTGGTGGCCAAACAGGAGATAATGACCCTCAACGTAGGGCCCCACCATCCCTCAACCCATGGGGTCCTTCGTCTCATTGTGGAGCTGGACGGCGAGGTCGTCCTCAAGATCACGCCGGACATCGGCTTTCTTCACAGGGGCATAGAAAAACTGTCGGAAAGCAAGAAATACATCCAGGTGCTGCCCCTCACCGACCGAATGGATTACATGAGCTCCGGGACCAACAACCTGGCTTACATCCTGGCCGTGGAGAAGCTCCTCGGGATCGAGGTTCCCCCGAGGGCGCGCTTTATCCGGACAATCATGGCGGAGATTACCCGAATCAACAGCCATCTCCTCGGTATCGGATCGGCCGCCGGCGACTGCGGCGCTGTTTCCATGCTCCTTTATTCCCTTCGGGAGAGGGAGGGTTGCCTCGATCTGTTTGACGAGACCACCGGCGGACGGATGATGCTGACCTACTACAGGCCGGGGGGCGTGGCCAACGATCTCCTGCCTGGTTTCGAGCAAAGGCTCAATGCCTTCCTGGACAAGTTCCCGAAGAAGCTGGACGAATACGAGACGCTGCTCAAAAAGAACCGGATCTGGCTCAAGCGGCAGGTGGGCATAGGATATGTCAGCCGCGAGGATGCCATCGCCCTGGGTCTTACAGGCCCGGTGGCGCGGGGATCCGGCATCGACAAGGACATCCGCCGCGACGAGCCGTATGAGGCTTATGACGAAGTGGAAATCAACGTTCCCTTGCAGACCGGGTGCGATGCCTATTCGCGGTGGCTGATCCGCATGGAAGAGATGAGGGAAAGCGTCAACATCCTCCGTCAGCTGATCGCCAAGATCCCCGACGGTCCCTACATCAATCGCGAGGCCGCCAAGTACGTATATCCGGACAAGGACCGCGTCAAGGATTCCATGGAAGCCCTGATTCACCACTTCAAGCTGGTTGTCGACGGGCTGGCCCCTCCGAAGGGTGAGGTCTACAGCAGCATCGAGGGGCCCAAGGGGGAAATCGGATTCTATATCGTGAGCGACGGAAGCTCCAAGCCGTATCGCCTGAGGGTCCGGCCTTCCTGCTTTGTTAATCTGCAGTCCATCATGACCATGGCGCCAGGCAACCTGATGGCCGACATCGTGGCTATCGTCGGGAGCCTTGACATAGTCCTAGGGGAGATCGACCGGTGAGCACCCAAGAACTGTTCTCTGATGCCGAACTGAAGGCTATCCAGGGGATCGCCTCCAGGTACGAGGAGGCCGGCTCGGCTGTGATGCCCCTTCTGCATTATGTGCAGGAGATCAGGGGTTATCTTGGCGAGGACGAGATGGCTTTCATTGCCGATTACCTGCGGATCCCGCGGGTCCGGGCATACGAAGTGGCCACCTATTATACCCTGTACGCCACCAAGCCCAGGGGCAAGCATGTCATCCAGGTCTGCCGCAACCTGAGCTGCACCATGGCAGGCGCCGAGGGAATCATTGATTTTCTCAAGAAAGAGCTGGAGATCGAGGTGGGAGGCACCACCTCAGACGGGATTTTCTCCCTGGTGGAAGTGGAATGCATCGGAAGCTGCGACAAGGCACCGGCCATCATGATCGACGAAGATCATCATGGCCCGGTGACGCCGGAGTCCCTCAGGGAAATCCTGAACACTTACAGGGGCAAGCCGTGAGCGAATTAAAGGTACTCACAAGGAGAGTAGGCCTGCCGGATTCGGCGAAGATCGACACCTATCTGGCCAACGAAGGCTATGTTGCTCTGACCAAGGTCCTCAAGGAAATGACGCCGGCCCAGGTGATCGACGAGGTCATGAAGTCCAACCTGCGGGGCCGCGGGGGCGCGGGTTTCAAAACGGGGATGAAATGGGATTTTGCCTCACAGAACAAAACGAGGCCCAAGTTCATCGTCTGCAACGCCGACGAAGGGGAGCCCGGAACATTCAAGGACCGGGTGATCCTCAAGTTCGATCCCCATGCTCTTCTTGAAGGTATGGCCATAGCGGCAAGGGCCGTGGACGGCGACCATGGATATATCTACCTCCGGGGCGAATATCCGGAAGAGGCCAAGATTCTCGAGGATGCCATCAAGGAAGCCGAAGAGCGGGGATACCTGGGAAAGAACATTCTCGGGTCCGGCCTGGACTTTACCATCACCGTACACCGGGGCGCGGGAGCCTATGTCTGCGGGGAGGAAACAGCTCTGATCGAATCCCTGGAGGGGAAGAGGGGACAGTCCAGAATCCGTCCGCCTTTTCCCGTAAACTCTGGTTATAGGAAACTTCCTACGGTGGTCAACAACGTCGAGACACTTTCGAGCGTTCCTATTGTCATTCTTAAAGGCGGTGACTGGTATGCCGGGGTCGGAACTGCCGAATCCCCCGGTCCCAAGCTGTTCTCCATCAGCGGCGCCGTGGAAAACCCGGGCGTTTACGAACTTCCCATGGGAGTCACCCTGAGGGAGTTGATCAAGACAGCAGGAGGCATGAAGGACGGAAAGGCCTTCAAGGCTGCATTCCCCGGAGGGGCGTCATCGGCCTGCATGGACGAGTCCGAGTTGGATACCGGGATGGATTTCAATTCCCTGGCCGCGATCGGAACCATGCTCGGTTCAGGCGCTGTCATGATCCTCGATGAAACGGCCGATATGGTCAAGGCGGCTTACGTCCTGACCAGGTTTTTCGACCATGAGTCCTGTGGCAAGTGCACTCCCTGCAGGGAAGGACTTACCTGGGTCAAGCAGCTCATGGCCGGCATTCTGGAAGGGCGGGGCACCGAAGAGGATCTTGATCTCCTCCTGGATATCTGCGAGCAGATCCAGGGGGCTTCCTTTTGCGGACTCGGAGAGGCCTCCGTAAACTGCGTTACCAGCACCATTCGGAAATTCCGCGGCGAGTATCTGGATTACATCAACAGAAAGGCCGGCGTTCGGGCGGCTTCGGGAGAGAAATCATGACGGTCAACCTCACCATTGACGGCAAGCGGGTCATGGTGGACGGCCAGGCCACCATTCTGGAAGCCGCGCAATCCATCGGGATCGAGATCCCGACATTCTGTTACCACCCACGGCTTGAGGTTTTCGGCGGCTGCCGCATGTGCCTGGTGGAGGTTGAAGGCTGGAGCAAGCTCGAGACCGCTTGCACCTGCAGGGTGTCCGAAGGCATGGTTGTGCATACCGACACTCCCAAGGTTCGGGAAGGCCGAAAGGCCATGCTGGAGTTCCTCCTCATAAACCACCCCCTGGACTGCCCCGTCTGCGACCGGTCCGGCAACTGTGATCTCCAGGACCTTGTCTTCAAGTACGGAAGCGCCGAAAGCCGATTCAAGGGACAGAAAAGGGTGCTTCCCGACCGCGTCGTCAGCCCCCTCATCGACAGGAATGTCAACAGGTGCATCCAGTGCAAGCGCTGCGTCAGGATCTGCGACGAGGTCCAGGGTGTGGCTGCTTTGGGCATGGCCCACCGCGGTGCCAAGACGGTCGTGGTTCCTTTCATGGACAAGACCCTCGACTGCGAATTCTGCGGGCACTGCATCTATGTGTGTCCCGTTGGATGCGTCACCCCCATGCCGGCAAGGCATCTTGCCCGCACCTGGGAGATGGAAAAGACCCCTTCCGTTTGCTCCTTCTGCAGCAACGGCTGCATCCTCGAGTACAACACCCGCGACGGAAAAGTCCTGAAGGTTTCGCATCTTGAAGGCCCTGGAGTCAACAATGCGAGCCTTTGCGCCAAGGGGCTCTTCGGATACGATGTCATCAACCACCCCGACCGGATCACCAGCCCCATGATCAGGAAAGACGGCCAGCTCCAGGAGGTTTCCTGGGAAGAGGCCCTCGAAGTTGTGGCTGACAAGCTGGGGCGGTTTTCCGGTGAGCAGGCAGGGGGGATCGCCTCGCCCAGGATGACCAACGAGGAACTTTACCTGTTTGAGAAGTTTGTCCGGGTCGCCCTCAAGAGCAACAACGTGGATACGACAGCCGGGAACTGGACAAGGAAAGTCCTTCCCATCCTCGAAGAGAGGCTGGGAATCTTCGCTTTACCCAACCCGGCCAAAGAGCTCAGCGATGCCGGGGCCATCCTCATCGTCGGCTGCGATATCACCGTGAGCAGGCCCATTGCCGGGCTCAAAGTTAAGGAAGCCCTCCGGAAAGGGGCCAGCGTCACCGAGATCAACCCCTCCAGGACGCCTCTGGACCGCCTGGGAACTCGAGGCCTCCTGGCTCCCATCGGCCAGGAAATCGCCGTCATTAAAGGGATGATCCGGGTGATCCTTGATGAGAAGCTGGTGGACCTTGGTGCTGTAAGCGCCTGGGATGGTTTCACCCAGCTGGAAAAATCCGTCCGCGAAAAGGATCTCGAGGCTGTTTCCAAGGCCTCCGGGGTCGACAAGGAAGACATCCGGCAAGCGGCCCGTGATTTCGCCGGTGCGGAGAAAGCCTCGGTGATCTTCGGTGAAACCGCGGCCCTTCAACCCGGAGGGGAAAAACTCCTTCAGGCCATTTTCGATCTCCTGCTCCTGACAGGAAAAGCCGGGAAGGAAGGATGCGGGATCTACCCCGTTTATTCCGCCACCAACTATCAGGGGGCCGTGGACATGGGGGCCGATCCTGCCTGGCTTCCGGGCCGGGTCCCTGTTGAGTCTTCCGGGGGACGCAAGGACCTTGAGAAAAAATGGGGCGCTTCGATTCCGGAAAAACCGGGCCTTGACGCCTACGAGATGATCCATGCCGCGTCCGAAGGGAAGATAAAAGCCCTTTACCTTGCCGGTGTCGATCCCTTTGCGTCCGTTCCGGGTTCCGTCCTGGTCCAGGAGGCCCTGGACAAACTGGAGTTCCTTGTCGTCCAGGATCTCTTCATGACGGAAGCGGCGAGCAGCGCCGACGTCGTTCTCCCGGCGGCCGGAATGGCCGAAAAGGAAGGCACCCTGACCAGTTCGGAGCGCAGGGTCCAGAAGGTCAACCGGGCCGTGCCCGAACGTGGAAAATCCCTGGCCGACTGGAAGATCTTTATCCATCTCGCTGCCGGCATGAAGGCCAGCGGATTTAATTACTCCTCGCCAAAAGATGTTTTCCGGGAAATCTCGGAGGTTGTTCCCTTCTATTCGGGTCTCGCCGAGGCGGATCTCGGGAACGGCGGGATCCATTGGCCCCTCACAGGCGGCGATACCGGAACGGAACGGCTCCTCGAAGGCGGGATCTCCGAAGAAAAGAAGCGGTTCTCAGGCATCTCCGCCTGGAGTACCGGGGACGGCCAAGGCCAGTACCCCATTTCCCTTGTTCTGGGAGAGCTCCTGTTCCATTCCGGAAGCCTGAGCCGTTACTCGGAGAACCTCAACAAGATCGTTTCCTCGGCATGCCTTTTGATCAACCCCGAGACCGCCGGGGAATTGAAAATCCCCGATGAAAGTACCGTCAGGGTTTATTCCACCAATGGTTCCGTGACTGTTCCGGCGCGTCATTCGGAGGATCTGGTCCCCGGAGTCCTGTTCCTTCCCAGGCACTTTGCCGATGCCAGGGCGTCCGATCTCATGGTCCCGGGCCCGGGAACGGAATCGATGACATCTGTCGTTAAAGTCCGGATTGAAAGAATCGAGGGATAAGGGAACTCATTATGGAGAACCTCCTTCTGTACCTGTTGATCTTCCTGCTCAAGGTAGTCGGGATCATCGCCGTGGCCTTGGGCGGCACAACGTTCATGATCTGGGTGGAGCGAAAAGGAGCCGCCCGCATCCAGAACCGGAGCGGCCCCCTTTACGTGGGTCCCTGGGGCCTCTTCCAGCCTGTGGCCGACGGGATAAAGCTTTTCCTTAAAGAGGATATCTTCCCGACAAAGTGCGACAAGGTTCTCTTCTTCCTTGCGCCCCTGATGTGCTTCGCACCGGCGCTCATGACCTTTGCGGTTATCCCCGTGGGTCCGCATCTTCAGATCGCCAACATCAACATCGGGATCATCTATATACTGGCCATTTCCTCCCTCGGCATCTTCGGCATCGTCATGGGAGGCTGGGCCTCGAACAACAAATATTCCCTTCTCGGGGGGCTCCGTTCGGCCGCCCAGATGATCAGCTACGAGATCACCCTGGGGCTCTCGGTGGTGGGCGTGGTAATTTTCGCCGGCTCCCTCTCCCTCAACGACATCGTTATGGCACAGGGAGGGACCTGGTTCCTGGGCATTCCCAGGTGGTTCATCATCCCCCAGATCCTCGGGTTCGGTCTCTTCTTCATCGCGATGTTTGCGGAAACCAACCGGCTTCCCTTTGACCTTCCCGAGGCCGAGCATGAACTCGTCGGAGGGTATTTCACCGAGTATTCGAGCATCCAGTGGGGCCTCTTCATGATGGGGGAATATGTGTCCATGATCTCCATTTCATGCGTCATGGTTTCCCTTTTCCTCGGAGGCTGGCTGCCGCTGCCCTGGATCGGGCCCCTCGTTGAAGGGATCCTTCCCGAATTTTTGGTTCTTTACCTGATGCCGACGACCTGGTTCATGTTGAAGGTGGCCTTTTTCATGTTCTTCTTCGTCTGGGTCCGCTGGACCATTCCGAGGTTGAGGTACGACCAGCTCATGACCCTGGGGTGGAAGGTGCTGATCCCCCTTGCGCTCTTTAATGTTTTCCTCGCCGGTGTTTTGAAGACGATCCAGCTTGCCTGATACGGGAGAAACCAAAGTGGGTTTGCTGACCAACATCTTTCAGACAGATATCCTCAAGGGCTTGGGTGTGACCATCAAGTACTTCTTCTCCAAGCCGGTCACTTTCCGGTATCCGGAAGTGCGCTACGAGATGGGAGAACGGTTCCGGGGAGCGCATATCCTGAAGCGCGACGAAGACGGGAGCGAGCGTTGCGTCGGCTGCGGGCTGTGCGCTGAAATTTGCCCAGCCAATGCAATCTACATCGAGACGTCCAACGGGGAGGATCGGGAAAAGATTGTTGATCGCTACGATGTTGATCTGGGCTTGTGCATATTCTGCGGGTTCTGCCAGGAGGTCTGCCCCGTCGATGCAGTGTTCCTCGGGAAGGATTACGAGCTGGCGGTGACGGACCCCGGCAAGTTGCAGGTTAACAAGGATGAGATGCTTGCCAAGGGGGAAGATCCCCGATACGGACATTTGTAGGAGCGAGGATATGGGTCTTCCAGAGATATTTTTCTACTATTTTGCCATCGTGGCTGTTCTGACGGCGGCCTTTGCGGTTACCAGGCCAAACCCCGTCTATTCGGTCCTTTTCCTGGTGGCCTGCTTCTTCCACGTGGCTGGCCTCTTTGTGCTCCTCGGCGCCGAATTCCTCGCCGCCCTCCAGATCCTGGTTCAGGCGGGGGCGCTGATGGTTCTTTACCTTTTCGTTGTGTTCCTATTTAACCTCTCCGAACTGAAAGGCAGCCGGACCATCCACCGGCAGGCAGGCGCTGCAGGTATTGTAAGCCTGATCCTGGTGGCCCTCCTCCTCATCCTTTCGATGCAGGGTGTGTTCCCCGGTCCATTCAAGGAGCTTGTGCAGCCCCAGGCGGCAAACAACGTGTCCTACGTCGCCGGATCCCTGTTCACGGATTTTCTCCTGCCTTTTGAACTTGCATCTCTCGTGCTCCTGGTCGTGCTGTTCGGAGCTATCGTCCTGGGAAAAAGGGAGGAACAGGAATGATCGGCCTGGAACATTATCTGGTACTATCGGCAATCCTGTTCATCATCGGGGTCATGGGAGTGCTCACCCGCAGGAACATCATCGTCATCCTGCTGTCCATCGAGCTCATCCTGGCCGCAGTGAACCTCAACATGATCGCCTTTTCGAGCTTTCTGCACAACGCCACGGGGCAGGTATTCGTCTTTTTTGTCCTGACTGTTGCCGCGGCGGAAGCGGCCCTTGGACTTGCCATTCTGGTGAACCTGTTTAAAAACCTGGAGTCCATCAACGTGGACGATGTCAACCATTTGAAGGGCTAGGAGACCCAAACGATGACTGAAGCCATAGTCCTGGTCCCTTTGTTCCCCGTCCTCGGGGTCTTGCTTAACCTCATCTTTTCCCGGAGGATGTCCGAGGCCGCGGTTGGAATCATGGCGTGCGCCGCGGTGGGCGCTTCCTTCCTTTCCGCCGCGGTTTCCGTTTTCGGGCTGGTGGGGATGGAAGCGGGGCACCGGACCGTCGAAACCATTCTCTATCAGTGGATCGGTTCCGGAAGTTTCACCGCCGACATCGGATTCCTTCTCGATCCCTTGTCCGGAGCCATGATCCTCATGGTAACCGGTGTGGCCTTCCTGATCCATGTCTACTCCATCGGCTACATGCACGGCGACCCGGGTGTCCGGCGCTTCTTCCTCTACATGAACCTCTTTGTCTTCGCCATGCTCACGCTGGTCCTGGGCAACAGCTACATCCTTCTTTTCGTCGGTTGGGAAGGCGTCGGTCTTTGCTCTTATCTTCTCATCGGGTTCTGGTACGTAAAAGACAGCGCCGCCAACGCCGGCCAGAAGGCCTTCGTGGTCAACCGCATCGGGGATTTCGGGTTCCTGCTGGGCATGCTTCTTATCATCTTCAACTTCGGAACCCTTTCCTTTACCAAGGTTTTTTCCGAGGCGCCCCATGTCTTTCATTCCGGTGACCTTGTAGTCACGCTGATCACCCTTCTCCTGTTCCTCGGCGCCACGGGGAAATCGGCCCAGCTGCCTCTGCACATCTGGCTGCCGGACGCCATGGAAGGACCCACACCGGTTTCCGCCCTCATTCACGCGGCGACCATGGTCACCGCGGGCGTCTACATGATCTGCAGAAGCCATGTCCTCTTCGGCCTGGCCCCGGTATCCCTGACCGTGGTGGCCACCGTTGGATGCCTTACCGCATTTGTGGCGGGGACCATCGCTCTTGTCCAGAACGACATCAAAAGGGTCCTCGCCTATTCCACCGTCAGTCAGCTCGGCTACATGATGCTGGCGGCCGGGGTCGGGGCCTACACCGCAGCGATCTTCCACCTCATAACCCACGCCTTCTTCAAGGCCCTCCTCTTCCTCGGTGCGGGCAGCGTCATCCACGCCATTCACGAGGAACAGGACATCAGGAACATGGGCGGTCTCCGAAAGATCATGCCCGTTACCTACATGACGTTTGTCATCGCCTCCCTTGCCATTTCCGGGATCCCTCCCTTCGCGGGCTTCATGTCCAAGGACGAGATCCTCTATTCGACCTTCATCGGCGGAGAGGGAGGATGGAATTTCATCCTGTGGTTCGTCGGGATCTTCACTGCCTTCATGACCGCCTTCTATATGTTCCGGCTGGTGTACAAGACTTTCCACGGGGAATGCCGGCTGGACCCCGAGCGTAAAAAGCATGCACACGAATCGCCGGCGGTCATGACCGTTCCCCTCAGCGTCCTGGCGTTTCTCTCGGCGGTGGGCGGTTTTCTCGGCATCCCCATCTTCCTGAAGTCCAACGTCATGCACAACTGGCTTGGACCCCTGTTTACGAAGGCAGCCCACCACGGGGGAGAAGCGGCTCATGCGGCCCACAGCCTCCTGACCGAACTCACCCTCATGGGGACGTCGGTTGTCGTCGCGGTGGCGGGCATTCTTCTTGCCCTGACGATTATTCTGTTAAGGCCCGGCATCGCCGAGGCTATCCGCGAGAATTACAGCAACGTTTACAATTTTCTCCTGAACAAGTGGTGGATCGACGAACTGTATCAGGCGATCGTGATAAAGCCCCTTTGGGCCCTTGCTGGATTCTTCTGGACCGAATTCGACGGGAAAGGGATCGACGGAACCCTCCACGGGATTGCCGATGGCGCCCGGGGCACGGGGGGCTGGCTTTCCAGGTTCCAGACCGGGTTTATCCAGAATTACGCGTTGTCCATGGCAGTCGGCGTAGTCGTGATCCTAATATTGGCTTTGCTTTAAAGGAAATTCATCAGCTTTCAGCCGTTTAATGACGGCGAAAACCGGAAAGAGCTGAAATGACCGAACTTAATTTTCCTCTGCTTTCGCTAGTCACCTACCTGCCGGCGGTTGGGGCGCTCCTAATGGTCCTTTTCGTTTCGGGTCGGAACCACAACGCGATCCGTTATACCGCTTTTGGCATCGCGGTGGCCGACTTCCTCCTCTCACTCCTGATCCTTCCCTATTACCAGGTTGGAAAGACAGGGTTCCAGCTGCTGGAAAAAGTGCACTGGATCAAGGGGATGGGGATCCAATACCAGATGGGCGTTGACGGGATCAGTCTTCTTCTGGTTCTGCTGACGACTTTGCTAGGCGCCCTCGCCATCCTTTCCTCCTTTACCGCCATCACGGAGAGGGTCAAGGAATACATGGCGTGCCTCCTTGTCCTTCAAACAGGGATGATCGGCGTCTTCTTCGCCTTGGATATCGTTCTCTTCTACGTGTTCTGGGAGGTCATGCTTATCCCGATGGCCCTCCTTATCGGCGTCTGGGGGGGCAAGCGGCGGATCTACGCCGCCGTCAAGTTCTTCCTCTACACCCTGGTTGGAAGCCTCTTCATGCTCATCGGATTCCTGGTGGTTTATTTTTCCAACGGGGCCACCACCGGCGTGTACACCTTCGACCTGGTCTGGCTCCTGAAGGCCAATTTGCCACTGAATATCCAGGTATGGGGCTTCTGGGCCCTGTTCCTCGGGTTTGCCATCAAGGTTCCGCTGTTCCCCTTCCACACATGGCTCCCGGATGCCCACGTTGAGGCGCCAACGGCAGGATCGGTCATTCTTGCCGGCGTGCTCCTTAAAATGGGAACCTATGGTTTTGTGCGGTTTTCCCTGGGCATGTTCCCCCAGGCCGCTCTCAAGGCGGTCCCTGCATTGATGACACTGGCCATCATCGGAATCATCTACGGAGCGTTGGTGGCGTGGGTTCAGCCTGATGTCAAGAAGCTGGTTGCCTACAGTTCCGTGAGCCACCTTGGGTTCGTCGTGCTGGGCCTGTTCACGGTAACGGTCCAGGGAATCCAGGGCGGAGTGCTTCAGATGATCAACCACGGGTTGTCGACAGGGGCTCTGTTCCTCCTGGTAGGAGTCCTGTACGAAAGGCGCCACACAAGGATGATGGACCAGTTCGGGGGACTCGCAGCGAAAATGCCCGTGTTCGCCGGCCTCCTGGGGATCGTTACCTTTTCATCCATCGGCCTACCCGGCCTCAACGGATTCATCGGGGAGTTTCTCATCCTTCTGGGTGCCTTCAAGGCCGGGCAGTTTGTTTTCGGAGTCCTGGCCGCGACGGGCGTTGTTCTTGGTGCCGTGTACATGCTGCACATGTACAAGAAGGTGATGTTTGGAAAGATTACAAGAGAGGAAAACCAGAACATCAAGGATATGAACCAAAGAGAGATCCTTGTCCTCGCCCCCATCATCCTCCTGATCTTCTGGATCGGACTTTACCCCATGCCGTTCCTGAGGGTGATGGAACCAGCTGTAAACGACATTGTGGCCCGCCTGCAGGTCGAAGCCCCCGGGAAGGGTGGAAACATTTCACACACCGCCGTCATTCCCGAGGTTACCGACGGCGAGAGGAGAGCAGATCTGAAATGGGACGCGGGCGATCTTTCAAGTGGAATAAAAGAATAAGGGAGTGGGCCCCATGCTGAGCATCCTTTTACCTGATTTCAGGGTCATCGCCCCCGAGCTGATTCTCACCGCGACGGCCATGATCATCATCCTCTGGGAAATGATCGGCCGGTCACGCTCCCATGCGGCTTCGGCCAACCTCGCTTTCGCGGGGAGCTTTATCGCGCTGGCGGCGACCATTGCCTGCTGGAACCGGAATATTTCCACCTTCGGCGATTCCATCGTTCTTGACCCCTATGCTTCTTTTTTCAAGGTCATTTTCCTCGCAGGCCTCATCCTGTCCGTGTCCCTCTCCTTGAAGTTTGTCCAGGAGAGCGGGGCCAAATACCATGCGGAATACTATGCCCTGATGGTGCTGGCCACCGTCGGCATGATGGTCATGGCCATGGGACGGGAACTCATCACCATTTTCATCGGCCTGGAACTTCTTTCCATGCCTCTTTACATCCTTGCCGGATTTTTCCGAAAAGACATCCTCTCCAATGAAGCGGGGTTCAAGTATTTCGTCCTCGGGTCATTTGCAACGGGGATCATGCTGTTCGGGATGTCCTACATTTACGGGGTGGCCGGCAGTACCCATCTTCAGGTCATTGCGAAGACGCTGGCCCAAAACCCTGCGGCCTATGGCGATAAAGCCCTCCTTCTGGGGCTGTTCCTTGTGATCATCGGGTTCGGCTTTAAAATCTCCATTGTTCCTTTCCATCAGTGGACCCCGGATGTTTACCAGGGCGCCCCGACTCCCATCACCGCTTTCATGTCGGCAGGCCCCAAGGCAGCCGGGCTGGCGGCCCTTATCAGGATCCTCGTGGAGGGTCTCCCGAGGATGGCTCCTGAATGGGAGCTCATCGTGAGCATCCTGGCCGTTCTGACCATGACGGTTGGGAACCTCTCCGCCCTGATCCAGACCAATATCAAGAGGATGCTGGCATACTCTTCCATCGCCCACGTAGGCTACATCCTTATCGCGGTGGTGGCTTCGGTCGGGGGAAGGACCGACAGGGCCTTTTCCGCAGTTATGTTCTATATGCTGGCCTACACCTTCATGAATATCGGGGCTTTCGGGATCATCGTGTTCATGAAGCGGGAGGGAATCGCCAACGAAAACCTTGAGGACTTTACGGGGCTTTCCTGGAGATCCCCCGGTGCTGCCCTTGCCATGATGGTTTTCCTCTTTTCTCTTGCGGGCATCCCTCCAACGGCAGGTTTTGCCGCGAAGCTGTCTGTTTTCTTTGCCGCCATCCAGGGTGAGTACTACTGGCTTGCCATTATCGGTATCCTCAACAGCGCGGTGGCTGCGTACTACTACCTTCGTGTGGTGGTTCTCATGTACATGAAGGAACCGGAAAAAGAGTTGGGAAAAGCCACTTCATCCCCCCTTCTCTGGACGGGAATCACCTTGGCCCTCGTGGGCACCCTCTACCTTGGAATTCTTCCAGGTGGTATTCTGGAGAAGGCGCGCCTTGCCGTGAACATTCTTCTCAGGGTCTGAAAGTAGAAAGTTCCCTGGCTTAAAAAAAGTCCCGTTCGTCCAAAATGGCGCCGAAAGGCGCCATTTTTTCAAGTTGTACAATTTCAAACAAGTCGAGATCCCTTAACGCGAAATGAAAAACTGGTCCAGACATACGATGGGAACCCTCCTTGCAATCGGAGGTGTCCTCGTCCTGTCCCCGGATACACTGCTGATCTCGAGTGTGGGGGCCGATACCTGGACGCTCATTTTCTGGAGGGGGCTGCTTACGGCCTTGACACTGACCGTTGCCATACTGGTCATGGACAGAAAAAGGTTCCTGGCGGAGGCGTTTTTGATGGGAGTCCCGGGGCTCGTGGTGGCTATGTTTTTCGCAATGAGCACGGTCTCCTTCGTGATCTCGGTACGGTTGACGAAAGCGGCGAACGCCCTGGTCATCGTGGCGGCCATGCCCCTCATCGCCGCCGTTTTTACCCGGATTTTCCTTCGGGAAAGAGTTCCACCCAGGACCTGGGCCGCCGTGATCGCGGGTTTTTCAGGGATTTTACTGGTTTTTTCCGGGAACCTTGGAACCAGTGCCTCCCTCGGGGATTTTCTTGCTCTGTTGACCGCCCTTTTTATGGCAGGGAATTTTGTTATCATTCGAAAGTTTGGCAGCGTAAACATGCTTCCGGCGGTTGTGTTGAGCGGGCTAGCCACCACCCTTTTGGCCCTGGTGTTTGTAAACCCCTTTTCGTTTCAGGCCCGGGATGTTTTCCTTCTCGCGGCCATGGGAACCGTTGTCCTTCCCATCCCCCTTGCGGTCATGACGGTAGCGCCCAAGCTGATCCCGCCGGCGGAGGTTGGTCTGATCATGCTTTTAGAGACCTTTCTCGGGCCACTCTGGGTCTGGCTGGCTCTCGGCGAGCGTCCGGGAATCCAAACCGTTGTGGGGGGAGGAATTTTAATTAGTACCCTTGTTTTCCATGAGTGGGCCGGAATAAGGCGGCCCGGAATCACCGGGCTGTCCTAGGCCCCATAACCTGTTGTGCTAAAAAAGCCACAAAAATGAACGGGAGGTTTACCGATGAAGATCAGCAAAGATTCCATGGTTTCCATTCACTATTCGTTAAAGGACGAGTCCGGAAAGATTCTCGATTCCTCCAGGGATCGCGATCCCCTCAGTTTCATCCAGGGTAGCGGGCAAATAATCCCCGGGATGGAAAAGGCCCTTGAGGGGCGAAGGGCCGGCGAAGAGTTCTCCCTGGTCGTTGAACCCGAAGAGGGCTACGGAAAACGGAACGAATCCTTCGTTTGTAAAGTCCCCAAAGAGCAGTTCCAGGAGATCGGGGATATCGAAGAAGGAATGAGA
>Ga0272444_10000974_pt1 | contig 28833 bp, 40 predicted proteins | sample SSMForm13_FD_201033 | JGI IMG/M metagenome (GOLD analysis project Ga0272444, IMG submission 201033) | Marine sediment archaeal communities from Little Sippewissett salt marsh, Falmouth, MA, United States - SSM-Form-13 | ecosystem: Environmental > Aquatic > Marine > Wetlands > Sediment ...
CGGCGAGTGGCTTTGCGACAAACGTCGTCAAGACCGTTGCGAACCGGCAAGTGGTCTTCGGCATCCCCAAAATACTGCGGCGGTTTTTCCGGCACGACCGCAAGTTGCTCTCCTGGCTGAGCCGCTGCGGGTGGGAGGCGATCAGCGAATATCTGCAGACCGCATCGTAGAGGTGGGGGTGGGGGCGGCTACGAAAAGCGAGTCCTTATTCCCGAAACGGCTGGGCCAACGGAGGGAAGGATAGAAGCGCCGTCAAGGCATTTGACCGTGATATCGGATAAAAGTCTCACCCAGATTCTCACAACAAAAGGAAAAGGGGCGACAGCACCATCGCTGCAACCCCTTGATTTAATTGGTGCGCCCGGAGGGATTCGAACCCCCGGCCTACGGATTCGAAGTCCGGCGCTCTATCCAGCTGAGCTACGGGCGCACAGGCTGATTTCTATCCGTTTGATTCGGCTTCATATTACAAGGCAGTCGGATACTCAATACTTTTCATGGCGTATCGACCCCCCACTCTCTCATTTTTCATCCCGAAAACCATCCGATTGCAGTAGAATTCAGGGGGTCCCAACTAGGCTGCGGAAAATTTCCGGTGTCTCCTGCACCCGGCGGCTGACGGTGTTTTTCCCGCATGTTGAGCCGCCTTTGATTGAACTTTCAAATGAAGGGCAAGGCGCGATTCGCGATCAATGAGGCAACCGGCGCGCCTTGCTCTCATACCGCCCGATCAGGAAAAATTTTACGAGAACCAATCCCGCGATGAAGCCGCCGATGTGGGCGCCGTATGCCACTCCGTCTCCCGGGCCGCCGCCCAACATGCCCAGCGAGCTGATCAGCTGAAACGCAAACCACACCCCGATGGCCACCAGGGCCGGCACCTCGGTGATGAAACGAAAAACCAGCACGCGCACACGCCGCTTCGGAAACAGGAGAAAATACGCGCCCAAAACCCCGGAAATCGCTCCCGAAGCCCCCAGGCTGGGGACAAGCAGGTCGGCATTCAGGGCAGCGCTGGTGAAGACGTGGGCCAGGGAGGCCAGCACGCCGCAGAGGAGGTAGAAGCCGAGGTAGCGCCGGTGCCCCATCAGGTTCTCGATGTTGTCGCCGAAGATGTGGAGGTAGAGCATGTTGCCCAGCAGGTGCATAAGGCCGCCGTGCATGAACATGGAGGTCAGAAGCGTCAGGTAAACCGACAGCGGTGTTTTCCCGAGTCCGGGGACTCGGAAGCGTTCCCCGGTGGCCGGGTCCCGGACGATCCGCTCGGCGGTGACGATGTCGTGCCCGGTGAGAATCTCTTGGGGCACCGTGGACAGCGAATAGGTGAACTGCAGGTTGCTGCCCACGCCCTGCAGGAAGAAAAAGACCAGCAGGTTGACCGCGATCAGTGACAGGTTGACAAGCGGGCGGATTCGGCGGTCGGAGTTGTCGTCACTTAGAGGAATGAACATGTTTCAACCTTGACAGTTCCGTAAAAAACCCAATTTCCGCGTTGCGCTGCATCTCGAAGTCGCTGCGGCGTACATCAGTATGCCTCACGCCGCTGAGATTTGCGCGCCGTAAATTGAACTTTTGTCGAAACCGTCTGGTTTTTGACTTTTTACCGCTTCATCTTCATTGGGTGTTGCCTGTTGCCGTCGGCGCCCATTCGGAGTCAGTCCCGAACCCGGCCCTGTCAGAGCGGGCGAGATGGTCAGGGATCGGGCCGACCGCGCTTAAAAACGGCCGCCGGTGCGGAAACCGCCGCCTCCCCGACCGCCGCCGAACCCGCCACCGGTGCGAAACCCGCCGCCGAACCCGCCCGGAAACCGGCCACCACCGAAATCCCGCGGGGTTCGGGGCCTGCGGAACTGCTGTTCCCGATCGATGCGGTCCCAGGCATCGCGGCCGGAAGACTTTCCGGAAAGAACCAAGGCCAGCAGCGCCACCAGATCGAAACCGCTGGGAAAATAGGAATGATTGGAGTCGTAGCCGCTGCGCCGGTAGCGCTGGCGGAGATCTTCCAGATCCTGATAGGCGCGCCGCTGATGATGCTCCTGGGACTCCAGCCGGTCGAGTTCGGCTTGGATGCGCTGCTCCTCCTGCTGCAAGTCGCGAATCCGGCTGACGATTAGGTCGTCGTCGGGTTTGGGGGTCATCTTGGCCTGCAGGTAAAGCGTTGCCACAGACTCGTCCTTGATTTCGGACACCTGCAAGTCGATGGCCTGTCGGGAGATGTCGTCGGTGCCGGAGGAAAATTGCGAACGCTGATCCAGCAGGGCGTCATGCCGGGCCTCCTCTTCTTCGATGCGGCGCTCGGCATCATCCAAGGCTTGGCGCACTTGGGCAAGGGCGGCCTGGTCTCGGACCATCTCTTCGGTATTCAGCGCTTCCGCTTCCATGGCGCGCAGCCCCGTGAGTGCCTCTTCGGCAATCTCCTTCTGCCGCTGGGCGTGTTCACGCAGCCGCAACGGCAATTCCGTCAGCAGGTAGTAGTTGCCGCGGGCATCGGCATAGCGGATCAAGCCGGCGACCCAGCCGTCCAGGCGCCGGGTGAGGCCCCGGTGGCGGTAGTCGGGGGTCAGGTAGCGGCGCTCCCAGAGATACATGAAAAGCGGGTCCGCGCGGTAGGATTGGCCTTTTTGGGCCTGGTCGGCCTCCGCCTGGGCGGCCTTGCCCTCGGCCCGCTCGGCCTTGCCGGCGGTCTCCGCCACCAACCTTTCCTGGGCCTGATAGGATTCCTGACCGCTGAGCCGGGTCCTGATTTCGGCGGCGCGCTCATCGATCTGCCTGACCAGCGCGTCCCGTTTGGCAACCGCCTGCTCCCGTTCAGCGTTCAGCGCGGATAGCCGGGAGGCGCACTGGGCGATGGCGGGCTCCAGGGCTTGCATGGCCTGCTCCCGGCGCTTGAGCAGTTCCAGCGTGGCCCGGTCGACCTCTTCCAGATGGGCGACCACGCGGCCGGCGGCCAATTCGTCCAGGCGGAAGCTGGCCAGTTGGCGGTATGCCTCGGTCATCTGACTCCGGAGCCCGACCAGCTGCTGGGTGGCGGCCTCCTTGTGCTGGTGCAGGCTGTCGAGGGCGCTGCGGGTGGTGTCGATATGGCGGTTGATGATCGCCAGCTGGTCCGTTCCAGTCAACATGGCCTGGTCTCCCCTACCATTCGGTGATCGTCGCACCCGTTGTGGCAACCGCGTAATCCGGTGTGAGATACCCGCGCCGCTTGGCACCGACGGTCTTCTGGTTCACGATCCCGTCATCCATCTTGTCCTGCCCGACCCGCTCGTAGACCTGGCGCTCCACCCGCAGCCCCCACGCGGCGACCGTACGCACCGTGCCGTCCTCCTCCGAGGTAATCGGCAGGCTGAGCCGCTGCCCGCTGGGGGAGACGGCCTCGACGATCAGGTAGTAGTTGCGTGCGCTGCGGCTGTCCGCCGGGTAGCGCCACACGCCGCTGGGCATTCCAGGTCGCGAGACCACCTGGAGGGTGTAGGCCTGCCGCAGCGTATCGCGGATGGTCTGCAGGGCCTCGCGGCTGGTGCGGACCTTTTCGGGGTCGCCGGCCTGCTGGGCCGCCAGGGCCTCCTGGTAAATGGCCTCGACTTTGTCCGCAACACCTGCCTCGAGGGCCTCCGCCAGCGCTTCGGCGCGAAGGGAAGCGATCGCCCGGGATGCCTCGGCCGTCTCCTGGCGGCCGCGCTCGGCCGGCACGACAACCATGTAGCGGTATCCCGCCCATAACCCGATCAGGACCAGCAGCGCCATCCCCGCCCGCCTGGCCCAGCGCCCCCGGTGGACGTAGAGCCGCGCCAGCATGGTCTGCAGCCCATGGGGTGGGGGGCGGTAGGTGAAGCGATCCTCCCGCAAGGCCTGGACCCCCTGGGCGATGACCTCCTCTGAGACTTCCAACCCCTGCCCGGCATAAATCTTCCGGAGCTTCTCGATCAGCTCGGTTTCCCGATCTTCCGCTTGAAGCTCCCGTTCCACGAGGGCGCGCTGGTGGCGGATGGTGTCCACCACGTCCATGGCGATCATCACCTCGGAGAGTTCGATTTTTTCAGCGGGCTGTTGGTCAACCATTTTCGACGGGTGCTCCTGCGTGGGCCAGTTCCACCATCCGTTTTTTGGCATCCTCCACCGCGGCAGCGATCTCCTGCTCGTTGCGCGTGGCCAGATCCCGCATTTCGGCGATCAGCGACCGGGATTTGTGTTGGAAATTGACCACCGCCTCGACCAGCTTCTTGACCGATTCGGCCTTGATCGTCGGGCCGTAGCCCGCCCGCAGGGCGTCCTCCTGCACCTTGCCGCCCACCTCGGCAAGGGTCTCCAGACTCTGGTTGACCCCCGCTTTCATGGCATCCAGGGTGCGCGTGCTTTCGTGCAGACCCTGCAGGCTGGTGAAGGAGGCATTCAGGGCGGTGAAGACGGTCTCGTTGGTCCCGAAAAAGGACACCGCCTGGGAATAGACACGCTCCTTGACCTCGGTGGACTGCATCAGCCGCGCCATCACCACCTCGGTGGTGTTGTAGCTGACCGAGAGGTTCTCGGCCAGGTCCTTGGCGATTTGAAAGCGCTTGTCTTCGTCCTGGAGGTCGCGCAGGCGCTGGTCCCGCTCCAATTCCAGGCGTGCGATCTGCTCACGGTCCTCGCCCGCGTATGCTTCAACGGCCTTGGATGCCGCCGCCAGCGCGTCCTTGGCTGCCGCAACCGTTTCCTCGGATTTTTTCAGCAGCTGAAAGGCCAGCACCTGGGCCTCCTTGAGGGCCACCCGGAAATCCTTGTAGGATTCGAGGATCGTGTTCTCGCGTGCAATCTGCTCCTTGGTGTCGGCCGCCACATCCAGATAGGTGTCTTTGATCTTGCGAAAACGGTCGGGGATATCGCCGCGGGTGACCTTGACCCACAGGTTTTGAACCTTTTCCAGGGTGGAGATTTTACCGTCCTCCAGTTGGTCCACCATCGATTTGGCATCGTCGCGGATGCTGTTGAAGGCCTCGGTGATCTTTTCGTAGCGCTCGCCCACCTTCATCTGGGAGATGTGCTCCCGCACCACCTCGTTGAACAGCGTGGTGTGGTTGAGGGTGCGCGCAATGGCCACGGCCTTTTCTTCGTCCAGGTCGCTGATCTGTTGGATCAAGGCAACGATCGGGGCCTCGCCCGTTTGGGCGGGCAACAGACCCAGGTCGCGGAGGCCGTTGACGGCCTTGTCCAAGTATTTCAGCGGGGTGCGGATCACGTCCGTCGTGCTCATGTTCACCTCCTTGGGATTTACGACTTCAACGGGTGGGAGAATCCTCGATGGGATCCGGAACAATGGGAGCTGTACTCAGGGCCGACTGCCATAGGGGACGCCGCCCGGTGCCTGCTCCCGAAACCGGGCGGCGGCCAAGGGCGGCATCCTGGATCGCACCACCGCCCCTTTTTTGCCCGGCACGGGCTATCCCAGGGGAATCCGAATTTTCTGACCCGGATAGATCAGGTCGGCGTTCTTTATAACCTCACGGTTGGCCTCGAAAATCCGTGGGTACTCCTTGGCATCGCCGTAGTAGCGTTTGGCGATGGCCGATAGGGAATCCCCTTTTTGAATGACGTAGTACTCGACCTTGGCCTGCTGAGGCGGCGCAGTGATGCCTTCAGCCTTCACCTCCGACACCCCCTGAACGTTTCCGGCCATCAGGACCGCTTTTTCCATGGCTTCAGCACTGTCCGCCGTACCGCTCAGGTGGACGACGCCGTCTTTAAAGGTTACGTCGAGGTCTTTGACACCGGGATTGGCTGCATCGATTTTGGCCTTGATCTTTTCGGCCGCTTGGTCCTGGCTGCCGAAAAGCTTTTCCCCCATGTCACTGATAAAGTCGAATAAACCCATTTTTAACTCCTTTAAGAAAACGTGATGGAAACCATATCGCCCAATCAGGCTTTGTCCAGTTCCCACTCGATTTCATCAAAAATATCCTCGAGCTTGTACAGCGCCTGGTCAGCCTGAGCCAATTGCCAGTCGGCAATGGCGTTTTGAATGGTATCGTACAGATTGAAGAGGGCATCTTTGTGCTTGAGCAGAATCTCTTTGAAGGCGGGGTTGCCGTCCAAGGCGTAGAGCAGCCTGTCCAGTTTCCCCACAAGATCGAAGAGCGAGGGGTCCTCTTCGACAAGGGACTCGGCAACATGGCTGAGATGACCGGAAATCTTGGGGTAAGCCGTTTTTAGATTCTCTTTGTAGTACGGGCGGACCTTGACGGTCAGTTGCATGTATTTGCTCATTGGATGCCTCCCCTTTCATTGGATGACGGCCGCGGCTGCCGGCTAATGAAAAAAAAGCGGGATGATTTCGTTTAATTGATTCACCCTACATCAGAGCAAATGGGTGATCAATACAAGATTTGGTTCGATTTGAACCTGATCGGGGATGCCGATTTTGTTACCCCGAGTCTTGGCGGCGGCCAGGTTTCCCTCATAGGCCGCTATCGCCGCAAACCAGTCATCCTTACCAACGACAAAGGGCCCCCCAAAAAGGGGGACCCTTTGAATTTGGAACGCCGAAACAGCGGAAATGGGGTGCCTGCGGGCCTGTGGGATTCGAAGTGCGGCGCTCCAGCCGGCGGGATAAAAATGGGGTGAGTGATGGGACTTGAACCCACGACAACCAGGGCCACAACCTGGGGCTCTGCCAACTGAGCTACACCCACCATAAAGAGAATGGGAAACTACCAAATCGACCCGCACTTTTCAAGGAAATTGTTAGGGGCCGACCCTTTTTGGCTTGCCCTGAACAATCACCCCGCAATTTTATTGACGGTTGCGGGTCTCTCGTATAGTATTTGAGCCTCTTTGGGAGTTGCCCGTTTTTCAAACAATTTTAGCCGGATATACCGTTGGTGAACCGCTTCCGGGGGTGCAGTCCGGCTGCCCTCCTGATCCGCCGGCGGGGGGCGCAAGGCGTCGGCATTTTTTCACGCCGCCGGTTTTGCGACCCGCTCCGATACCCCGAATGGATACACCCCATGACCAAATTTTATGGTTTTCTGCTGCGATTGATCATGAGCGCCGTTTTGGCGGTGGTGCTGACGCGCACGTTTTACCCCGAATTCCGCCTGTCGTTCACCGTCGGTCTGGGGCTTTTTTTCATGGGTATGGCCTATTTCCTGGACTACCTGCGAGGCCGCCCACCCAGATTGTAACAGCTGCGCCCTCGCCCGGGCGCCTGCCCTGGGCCGCGCGGCGTGCTGGCTGCGGTTGGCGCCCGGCCCACCGCAGCCCACCGGGGCGGCGGCTTCGTGAGCCCAATCTGGCCACCGCAGCATCCCAAGGCCGGGCTTTTTCCGGAAACTCCCATCAGATCAGAGAGGGGAACGTTCGCATTGAAACAGATTATCCTGGGCACCGCGGGACACATCGATCACGGTAAAACCAGCCTGATCAAAGCCCTTACCGGAACCGACACCGACCGCCTCAAAGAGGAGAAGCTGCGGGGCATCACCATCGAGCTGGGGTTCGCATCGCTCGACCTGCCCAGCGGCCAGCACGTGGGGGTCGTCGATGTCCCGGGGCACGAGAAGTTCATCAAGAACATGGTGGCCGGCGCCACCGGCATCGACATCGTGGTGATGGTGATCGCGGCCGACGAGGGGGTGATGCCCCAGACCCGCGAACACATGGAGATCTGCACGCTCCTGGGGATCCGCCACGGCTTCATCGCGCTGACCAAGATCGACATGGTGGACGAGGAGTGGCTGGAGCTCGCCCAGGAGGACATCATGGAGTTCGCCGAGGGCACCTTTCTGGAAGGCGCCCCGGTGGTGCCGGTTTCCGCGGTTACGGGCAAGGGGCTGCCGGAATTCATCAAGACCTTGGACGAAATCGCCGCAAGGGTGCCCGACCGCTCCTCCACCGGCCTTTTCAGGCTGCCGGCGGACCGGGTCTTCAGCATGAAAGGTTTCGGCACCGTCATCACCGGCACCCTGGTTTCGGGAAGTGTGCGGGTGGGCGAGACCATCATGATCTACCCGTCGATGATCACCTCCAAGGTCCGCGGCATCCAGGTCCACAACGCCAGCGTCAACGAGGCCCGCGCCGGGATGCGCACGGCCATCAACTTTCAAGGTCTGGACAAGGCCGCGGTAAACCGCGGTGACGTGGTTTCCACACCGGGCGCCCTGAAGCCCACCTATATGCTGGACGTGGCGCTGCACTTTCTGGAGAGCAACGAAAAGCCGTTGAAGGCCAGAACCCGGGTGCGTTTTCACGCCGGCACGAGTGAGGTGCTGGGCAACCTCATCCTGTTGGACCGAGACGAGTTGGCCCCCGGCGAGAACACCGTGGCCCAGCTGCGCCTGGACGAACCGGTGACCGGGGTGCGCGACGACCGCTACGTGGTGCGCAGCTACTCCCCGGTGCGCACCATCGGCGGGGGCCACATCGTCAACCCCATCCCCCACAAGCACAAGCGTCTGCGGCCCGAGGTGATCGAAGGCCTGCACCGGATGATGAGCGCCGACCCTGCCGAGGTGCTGGCCTATCTCATCGAGGCCGCCGGCTATGAAGGGGTCTCCTTTGCCGACCTCAAACTGATGACCAACCTCCCCGACAAGCAGCTCAACACCCTATTGCAGGCCCAGCTTTCCGCGCGCGCCGTGATCCAGGTGGACAAGGAAACCCGGCTTTTCATCCACCAGGCGACCCATGAGAAGCTGAAGTCCGAGGCCCTGGGGCAGCTGGAGCGCTACCACCAGAAAAACCCGCTCAAGGCCGGGATGCCCAAGGAGGAGCTCAAATCCAAATTCCCCCGCCTGAGCCCCAAGCTGTTCACCCTGCTGCTGAACCAGATGCTGCGCGACGATGAAATCGCCCAGGCCGAGGAAACCGTCCGGCTGGCGGATCACACGGTTTCACTGGGGATCGACCAGGCCGGCGTCCGCCAGAAACTGCTGGACATCTATATGGAAAGCGATCTTCAGCCCCCCTATTTCAAGGAGATCGCCCAGAGTCTGAACGTCACACCGGCCCAGGCGCGCGATGTGCTCACCCTGCTAGTGGATGAAGGCACCCTGGTCAAGGTCAAGGAGGATCTCTACTACCACACCCGCAACCTCGAGCGGTTGAAGGAGAGACTGGTGGCCTTCCTCAACCAGGAAGGCGAAATCTCGACCCCGCAGTTCAAGGATATGACTGGCGCCTCCCGTAAATATGTGATACCTTTAATTGAATATTTCGACACCAAGAACGTGACGATTCGAATCGGCGATATCCGCAAGCTCAGAAAAGGGTAACCCGTTTTTTTGCAACGATATTTGGGGGCTCTACGGCCACGCTGAGGAGTAAAATGGATCCATTCAAAAGCTTCGCCGCCAAACGGATTTTTTTGGGCATTCTCATACTGGGGGTGGTGTTGTGGGGTCTGGGAACATTTTTGGGGTCTTTTGAAGCCCCGCCCACCGCAAAACACTCCCAGGGTCCTGTTGCAACTGGCGCCGAAACTCACGGCGATACCACCCGGCCTGACGCCCGTGGGGAAACGGCCACCCATGTGACAGCCCCGGCCAAGACCGGACATGAAACCACAGCCGCCAAAAGCCACACTTCAGGGCAAGCCGCCGTAAGTCATGAAGCCCCCCTTGCGCCTGCGGCAAGCGAGAAAAAAATCGCGTCGTCCGCTGAAACCCACACCCCTGCGCCCGCAGTACCCCACGAAACAACCAAAGTACCCAAGAGCCTGCCCCCCAAAACGGACCACGATGCAAGCATCAAAGCGGCGGCGCCCCACGGGTTGGGCGCTGCGGGCGAGGAAAACGACCTGCCCCCCGGGGTCTTGTTCGTGGATGCCATCATCGCTCCCCTGGACTACGAGCTCAACGATCGTTTTTGGGGCTGGCGGCCCAACGACATCATCAACCTCACCGACAACGTCAACAATTTTCAGCTGGGGGTCCTGGAGGTCACCCGCCGTGCGGTCACAACCCTCACCGAGCGCATCTCGCGCACGGGTTCCACCGCGGCGTTCGACCCGGATCTTGAAAACGCCATGAACTGGCTCATGATCAAGGCCGACGGGTACTGGTTTCCCTCGCCCGAGTCCAAGTACAATGAGGCCCTGGACGATCTGCGGAAATACAGGGCAAAACTGGAAAAAGGCAAGGCCACCTTCTACACCCGCACCGACAACCTGATCCCGCTGTTGGCGGCCTTTGAGGACCTGCTGGGCAGTTGCGATGAAAACCTGGTCAAATTTGAGGAAAAGGGCGGCGATCCGGTGAGCTTTTTCGATGCCGACAACTACTTCTACTACACCCAAGGGGTAGCCAGCGCCATGGCGATCATGCTGGAGGCGATTCACGAGGAGTACCTCAGAACCATGGAAGCCCGACGCGCCACCGAAATCCTGCACCACGCTATCGAATGGTGCCACTATGCCACCAAAATAAAACCTTGGATCATCACCGACAGCAAGCTGGACGGGATCCTGTCCAACCACCGCGCCAACCTGGCGGCCCCCATCAGCCACGCCCGCTTCTACCTCGGGGTGCTGGTCAAGACCCTGTCCACCTGAGCCCGGCGGCCGCCGGAGCTCACCATCGGGCAGCTGAGCAAGCGCAGTTGCCCGTTTTGTTTGGAGGGTGACCGCCAAAAAGTCCTCCCGTTTGCCCGCCCCTGCCTTGGGATGGCCGCGCATGCTGCCGGCATCGCAGCGCACCGGAGGCTGCGCGCCCTGCGGTCACAAAAGGGAAACGAACTGCTCCGCGATGCTGTCCAGCAGCAGCATACCGCGCGGGGTCAGAGCACAACGCCGGGGGCCGGGGACTGCCAGCCCGGCCTGGGCAAGCCGGCTCAAAAGCGCAGCGAAGTGTTTTTCAAACGGGGGAGAATAAGCCTTGTTGTAGCGGACAAAATCGATCCCCGCGGTGGTGCGCAGCCCCGTGTAGATCGCCTCGATCTGCCGTTGAAGAGGACTCAGGGTCTCCCGACCGGCCACGGGCTGCCGTCCCGCCGCCACAGCGCCCAGGTAGCGCCTGAGGCTGTGGTTCCAGCAGCGCTGCCGGCCGACAAACGAATGGGCAGCGGGCCCCAGACCGATGTAGGGGGCGCCGGACCAGTATTTCTGATTGTGCCGGGAGCGCCAGCGCTGGGCGGTCTTTTCTTGGGAACGCGCGAAATTGGAGACCTCGTATTGCGCGTAGCCATGGGACGCCAGAAAGGCGACCGCCAGTTCGTAGAGCCGGCTTATCGCCTCCGCGGTTGCCGGCCGGAGCTTGCCTTCTTGACGGCGCCGGTCCAGGGGGGTTCCCGGTTCAAAGCTCAGCATGTAGCAGGAGATGTGGGCGACTTCCAAGGCTGCCGCCTGTTCCAGGTCGGCGCGCCATTTCTCCCAAGACTGGCCGGGAATACCGAAGATAAGATCCAGGCCGACGTTTTCGAAGCCCGCGGCGCGTGACCACTTTACGGCCTGGCGCGCCGCCGCGGCGCCGTGCAGCCGGCCGAGCCACGCCAGATGGTCATCCTGGAAGGACTGAACACCGATCTGAAGCCGGTTGACCCCCGCTTGCAGGTAGCCTGCCAGCCCTTCGGGGGTCAGGCTGCAGGGGTTGGCCTCGAGGGTGATCTCCACATCTTCGCGCCAGGCATACGCTTCTTGGGCGGCCGCTAAAACCGCCGCCACCTCCGCGGGCGCAAGCAGCGAGGGCGTGCCGCCGCCGATGTAAAGTGAGTCGAAGATCAGCCCGCGGGCCGCAACCAGGTTCATCTCCCGGCGCAGGGCGCCCAGGTAATCAGCCCGCCGGGAAAGATCGGTTACCGAGTAGAAGTCACAGTAGGCACATTTCTGCAGGCAAAAGGGGACATGGACATAGAGGCCGGCTGGCTGGATCGACCCGGCCGGCGGCCGCGGCGCGGTTGTGGACATCAGCGCCTCCCGTTGCAGACCGTCCGCTCGGCGGTTCTCCTCGCGGACGCCCCCATCTTGACTATCATTCCGGATTATAATAGGTTGCAAACCCACTGGTGACACGCGCGCAACAGGGACCCCAGATGGACCTTCCGTCTCGCCACATCCAGGCCGCCGGCTGGCGGATCCGCATCCGGCAGCTGCCATCCGCCCCCGGAAACGCCAAAGCCCCGCTGGTCTTTCTCCACGAAGGTTTGGGATGCATCGAAATGTGGCGGGATTTCCCCCAGCGCCTTTGCGCCTTGACGGGTAGGCCCGGGCTGCTCTATGACCGCCGCGGTTATGGCAGCTCGGATACTTTAAGCGGGCGTTGGCCCTACGATTACCTGGTTCAGGAGGCCGGCATTTTTCTACCGGAAGTCCTGGATGCCTGCGACATCGATCGCGCCGTTCTGGTGGGACACAGTGACGGCGGTTCCATCGCCTTGCTGACGGCGGCCTTGCACCGCAGCCGGGTTTGCGCGGCGGTCACCGAGGCCGCCCACGTGCTGGTGGAGGAGGTCACCCTGGCGGGAATTCGCCGCACCGTGACGGCCTACGCAAGCACCGACTTGAAAACCCGCCTGGCCTTTTATCACGGGGACAATACCGAGAGCGTCTTTCGCCGTTGGGCCGACACCTGGCTGGCGGCGGATTTTCAACCGTGGAATATCGAGGTCTATCTGCCCCGGGTGACCTGCCCGCTGTTGATTCTTCAAGGACGCGATGATGAATACGCCACCGCGGATCAGGTAAGGCGCATCGCCGCCGGCGTCTCGGGCCCCGCGAAGGTGGCCCTGCTGCCCGACTGCGGGCACATCCCCCACTTCCAGGCAACCGAAGCGGCGCTGGCCGAAATGGTACCCTTCATCCAAAACCTGGAGTGCTGAAAACCGGGCTGACGGCCGCCTGCCCCCTCTTGCGCCATGAAAGACATCGACCTCAACGCCCTCTTACACCGCCTCCAGGAAAACGAGGAAATCGCCCGTAAATTTGCGGCCGTCGAAACCGCCATCCTTTCCATTCTGAAATTCCGCGATCTCTTCGAGGTCCTGCTGACCGAAATCCGCGAACGCTTCAAGATTCCCTACGTCTGGATCTCAATGATCGAAAACAGCGACCTGCAGAGCCTGATTTCCTCCCTGGCAAGCTCGGAAATGTTGCGGGAGCGCATGAGCGTCATCGACCGCCAGAGCTTCCGCGATCTGGTGGGCAGCACCATGACCCCGGTGCTGGTCAATGATAACCTCAAGCCCTATTTCAAGCTCCTGCCGCGGAAGAAAAAGTATTTTATCAAATCCATGGCCATGGCCCCGCTTTCCTTGGACGGGGAGATCATCGGCAGCCTCAACCAGGCGGATTTCTCGCCCGAGCGGTTTTCACCGGGAATCGACACCAGCCTCCTGGAGCAACTGGCCGTCAAGGTGTCCCTGTGCCTGTCGAATGTGACCGCCCATGAAAAGCTCCGCTACATGGCCTTTCACGACCCGCTCACCGGTCTTCTCAACCGTCGCGTGATGGAAACGGTTTTGCAGCGCGAATTCAACCGCGCCCGCCGCTACAAGAGCCCCCTGTCGGTGGTCTTCATCGACCTGAACGATTTCAAGGCGGTCAACGACACCTATGGCCACGACTGCGGCGATGACATGCTGCAGTTTCTGGGAAGCAACCTGGTCAAAATGAGTCGCGATTCGGACGTGGTGGCCCGCTTCGCCGGGGACGAGTTCGTCCTGATCCTGCCGGAGACAACGGCCGAAAACGCCGAGCATCTGATGGGGCGCGTCTGCACCTATCTGAAGGATACGCCGCTGAAAGTGGGCCCAAAAAAGATCACCTGCACCATCAGCTACGGCGTGGCCTGCACCCGCGACCCCCTCCTGCGGGACCCGGCCACCCTTCTGAAGGCCGCCGACGAGCGGCTCTACGAGGCGAAAGCGCGCCTTAAGGCGACCCCCAAAAAACGCCGCAAAAACGAACGGCCGCCCTGAAAAGGGCGTTTTTCAGCAGCCGATGGAACGAAAAAAGGCCCTGCCGGCACAAGGTGCGGCAGAGCCTTGGGAACGCGTCCTGAAGACCCGGAAAGGAATAATTGCCAGCGGAAAGCGCGCTTGAACGCCCCCTGACCGGCCGCCCCCTACTTTTCGGTTGCGCCCGGCTTCGGATCGGTTTCCGGGGCGGCCTCACCGGCGCCCTCTTCAGCGACCGGCTCGGCGGCCGGCGCCACTGAAACCGCAGGCGCTTCGGGTTTGGCTGCGGCCTCAGGCGCCTCCTCGGGTTTCTCGGCGGTTTTCGGCTTTTCAGGTGCCGGCGGCACTTTTTTCTTCTTGGGCCTTTTGCCGGCCCCTTCGCCCACCAGTTCCACCAGGGAGATCAGGGCCGCATCGCCGGGTCTGCGGCCGATTTTGACGACCCGCGTATACCCGCCGGCCAGCGCCCCGAAGCGCGCCTGGGCGGTTTCAAAGAGTTGATGCACGACGTTTTTTTCGCGCACGATGGCCATGGCCTGGCGGCGCGCATGCAGATCACCGCGCTTGGCCAGGGTGACGATGTGGTCGGCCCACCGTTTGAGCTCCTTGGCCTTGACATCGGTGGTGCGGATGCGATCATGCTTCAGCAGCGAGGTCACCATGTTGCGGAACATGGCATCCCGGTGGCTGCTGCTACGGCCCAACTTGACGCCTGCTTTTTGATGTCTCATCGGATAGTCTACTCCCCTTCCTCCGCCTCTTCCTCGGGAGGCATGAACCCATCGAGCTTCATTCCCAGAGAAAGGCCCATTTCACTCAAGACTTCCTTAATCTCGTTGAGGGATTTACGACCGAAATTTTTGGTCTTGAGCATTTCGTTTTCGGTTTTCTGCACCAGTTGAAAGATCTTGAGAATGTTGGCGTTCTTCAGGCAGTTGGCACTACGAACGGAAAGCTCGAGTTCTTCGACGCTGCGGTAGAGGTTTTCGTTGAACTGCGGTTCGGAACCGCGATCGGCGCCTCTGTCCTTGTCCGGTTCGGCCTCCTCATCAAAGTTGATGAAGGTGGTCATCTGGTCTTTGAGAATTTTGGCGGCATAGGCCACCGCATCCTCGGGCTGCACGCTGCCGTCTGTCCAGACCTCCAGGGTCAGCTTGTCATAATCGGTGCGCTGCCCCACGCGTGCGTTGCCCACCACGTAGTTGACCCGTTTGATGGGCGAAAAGACGGCATCGATGGCGATGGTGCCCACCGGGTCGTCTTCGTCCTTGTTGTTTTCGGCCAGGGAGTAGCCTTTGCCGACCTTGACCGTCATGGTCATGTTCAGCTCGGCCTCCGAGGTGAGGGTGGCTATGTGCTGCTCGGGGTTGAGCACGGCAACCCGGCCGTCACCGCTGGCGATGTCGCCGGCGGTCACCGGGCCTTCGCCCTTGCGAACGATGGTCACGGTTTTCGGCTCTGGGTCGGAGACTTTGAGTCTGACCTGCTTCAGGTTGAGGATGATCTCCGAGACATCTTCGAGGACACCGGGGACGACGCTGAATTCGTGCATCACGCCTTCGAATTTGACCGAGGTGATGGCAGCGCCGTAAAGGGACGAGAGGATAATCCGTCGCAGGGCATTGCCGCAAGTGATCCCGAAACCCCTTTCAAGGGGCTCGCAGACAAACTTGCCGTAAGACGCTGTGCTCTCGGAGTGAAGCCGATCCGGCCTGATCATCCCGCGCCAGTTCATATGCATGAGTCCGTTAGATGACATTTCAAATTCTCCAGTTATATTTCAGAAAATATCTCATCGTAACCGGGATGGGTCACCCGAAAACAGACGTGCGTCTCTAGATATGATCTGATGAAGCGGCTAGTCCAGGTTACTTGGAGTAAAGCTCGACGATGAGCTGTTCCTGGATCGGCATGGTCAGATCTTCCCGAACCGGAAGGTTCTTGACCGTACCTTTCAGGTTTTCTTTTTCCAGTTCCAACCACTGGGGAACCCCCCTCCGGACCACCGCAGCGAGGGAGTCTGAAATGGACTGTATGTTACGGCTTTTTTCCTTGACCTCGACGACGTCGCCCGCCTTCACCTGATAGGAGGGAATATTGACCTTCTGCCCGTTGACCAGCAAATGGTTGTGCTTCACCAGCTGGCGCCCCTGGGAGCGGGAATTGACGAAACCCAGGCGATAGGCCACGTTGTCCAAACGGGTTTCCAACTGCACCAACAGGTTGGTGCCGGTGATCTCCTTTTTGCGTTCGGCCCGCTCGAAAAACAGTCGGAACTGTTTTTCAGTCAACCCATACATCCTTTTGACTTTTTGTTTTTCACGGAGCTGCACACCGTAATCCGAGGTTTTGCCCCGACGCCGCTGCCCGTGCTGGCCGGGCGGATAACTGCGCCGGTCAAAAGCGCACTTGTCCGAATAACAGCGATCACCCTTCAAAAAAAGCTTCAAATTCTCACGTCTGCAGATGCGGCAAACCGAGCCTGTATATCGCGCCAAGTCTTCCTCCTTCTTTGTTCAACAGCAGGCGGCGGCTGACACCATGGAGAGCGGCCGAAAACCGGCCGCTTTCCGCCTCCCCGCCCCCAGCGCCAAAAGATATTTTGGGGGTCCCTTAGACTCTCCGACGTTTCGGCGGACGGCACCCGTTGTGGGGGATTGGCGTCACGTCTTTGATCATCAGAACGTTGAAGCCGGCGGCCTGCAGCGACCGCAGGGCCGACTCGCGTCCGGAGCCCGGCCCCTTGACGTAAACTTCAACGTTTTTCATCCCGTGTTCCATGGCCTTGCGGACAGCGTCCTGGGCGGCCATCTGGGCGGCGAAGGGGGTGCTTTTGCGGGACCCCTTGAACCCCTGGGCGCCAGAACTGGACCAGGCCACAACGTTTCCGGCCGGATCGGTGATGGAAACGATGGTGTTGTTGAAGGTCGATTGTATATGGACAACCCCGGTGGGGATGTTCTTTTTTTCTTTTTTCTTAACTCGGGTTCTTTTCGCCATGAGATTGGTTCCTGTGGGTTAGATGATTATTTCTTCTTGGCTGCGCCCTTTTTCTTGACCGCCGAACGCCGCGGGCCTTTGCGCGTCCGGGCGTTTGTGCTGGTGCGCTGGCCATGGACCGGCAGGGATTTGCGATGCCGCAGGCCGCGGTAGCAGCCCAGGTCCATCAGGCGCTTGATGTTCATCGAGACATCGGTTCTCAGTTCCCCTTCCACCTTGAAGCCGTCGATGAGCTTGCGAATGTCATTGGCTTCGGACTCCGTCAAATCATCGGTTTTGGTGTCAGGGTGAATATTCAACTTTTCCAGGATCTGTTTCGAGGTCGTCCGACCGATCCCGTAGATGTAAGTCAACCCAATCTCAACCCGCTTGTTTTTAGGCAAATCTACGCCCGCAATTCTTGCCAAAGCCGCTCCTCCTCTATCCCTGACGCTGTTTGTGGCGTTTGTTCTCGCAGATGATTCTAACTACTCCTTTTCTGCGAACAATTTTACACTTGCTGCAAATTTTCTTTACGGATGATCTGACTTTCATGGATCGCTTCCTTTTACAATCGGGTTCATCGCCGGTCAAAGGGGGCCGGCGCAAAGATCGATCGGTTAAAATGGCTGCCGTTATTTGGATCGGTAGGTGATCCGGCCACGGGTCAAATCGTAGGGGGACAGTTCCACATTCACGGTGTCGCCCGGCAGGATTTTGATAAAATGCATGCGCATCTTACCGGAGATGTGCGCCAGTATCCGGTGGCCATTTTCAAGTTCGACCTTGAACATGGCATTCGGCAGCGTTTCGACCACCTTGCCCTGGACCTTGATCGGTTCTTCTTTCGCCATTGATTCCTCTTCGCGGTCAGTAACTATATACCGCCAGGCAGCGGCCAAAAACCGGAGTAAATTTGATGAACCGGTAAAGCCACAATCTAGTCGGTTTCGAAAAAAGCGCCAAGTTCAAGGCGCGCAAATCTCGAGAAGTGAGGCGCAATACTTTTAGCCGCAGCGACTTCGAGATCCAGCGCAACGCAGAAATTGGCCTTTTTGCGGAACCGTCAAATTTAACGCCCCCCACGTCCGCGAACCCCGCCTTTCTTGAGAAATCCCTCGTAATGGCGGCTGAGCATGTGGGACTCCATCTGGGCCACCGTATCGATGGCGACCCCGACAACGATCAAGAGGGCCGTGCCGCCGAAATAAAACGGCACGTTGAATTTCTGAATCAGAAAAGAGGGCAGCACACACACGGCCGACACATAGATCGCGCCGCCCAAGGTGATGCGGGTAAGAACCTTGTCGATATAGTCCGCCGTGCGCTTGCCGGGGCGAATCCCGGGAATGTACCCGCCGTATTTTTTCATGTTGTCGGCGACGTCAACCGGGTTGAAGGTCACCGCCGTGTAAAAGTAGCAGAAAAAGAAGATAAAACCAACATATATCAAATTATAGATCAGATTCCCGGGGTGCATCGCGTCGGCCACGGTCTTCATCCAGGGTACGTTGATGAAGCTGGCGATCGTGGCCGGGAACATGATGATCGAGGAGGCGAAGATCGGCGGAATAACCCCGGAGGTGTTGATTTTGAGAGGCAGGTGGGTGCTTTGGCCGCCGTACATCCGCCGGCCGACAACCCGCTTGGCATACTGCACCGGGATCCGACGCTGCCCCTGCTCCACGAAAACGATCGCCCCGACCACCACCACCATCATGACCAGCAGGAGAATGACCAGAAAAATCCCCATCTCACCGGTGGACACCAGCCGAAAGGTGTTGCCGGTGGCAGACGGGATGCCGGCCACAATCCCGGCGAATATGATCAAAGAAATCCCGTTGCCGATGCCGCGCTCGGTGATCTGCTCCCCCAGCCACATGATGAAAGCCGTTCCGGCCGTCAGGGTCATGACCGTCATCAGCCGGAAGCCCCAACCAGGGCTGATCACCACCGAGGCGCCGCCCGGGGCGGCCATGGTCTCAAGCCCGATGCTGATGCCGAAGCCCTGGATGATGCTCAGCACCACGGTGCCGTAGCGGGTGTACTGGGTGATCTTTTTGCGCCCGGCCTGGCCCTCCTTGGAAAGCCGCTCGAGATGCGGAATCACCACGGTCAGCAGCTGCAATATAATCGAGGCGCTGATATAGGGCATGATCCCCAGGGCGAAAACGGAAAGCCGCTCCAGGGCGCCGCCGGAGAACATGTCGAAAAGGCCCAGCAGGGTCCCCTGGGCCCTTTCGAAAAAAGACGCCAGCGCCACCGCATCGATACCGGGGGTCGGGACGTGGACGCCGATCCGATAAACCAAGAGAAGCCCAAGGGTGTATATAATCCGTTTCTTGAGCTCCGGTATCTTGAAGATCGACTGGAAGCCGGACCCGACCATATCAGTTTACCTCGACCTTACCACCGGCAGCGATAATTTTGTCCGTGGCGCCTTGGCTTACCTTGCTGAGCTTGATGGTCAGCGGAAAGTCGATATCGCCCGTCCCGAGCAGCTTGATGCCGTCGCTTTTGCCTTTGACCAGCCCGCTTTTGTAGACCGCCATCTCATCCACGATGCTGCCGCGCTCGAATTTGGCCAGATCGCGCACGTTGATGACGGCGAAATTTTTCTTGAAAATGTTGGTAAATCCCTTTTTGGGGAGTCGGCGGTGAATGGGCATCTGCCCACCTTCGAAGCCGGGGCGAACCCCGCCGCCGCTGCGGCTTTTCTGCCCCTTGGTGCCCCGGCCGGCGGTTTTACCCGATCCCGATCCGACGCCTCGGCCCAGTCGCTTGCGCGCCTTGCGGGAACCTTCGGCAGGGGAAAGTTCGGAAAGCTTCATTGTATCTCCTCGACTTTGACCAGGTGCGGTATATGATTGACCATACCACGGATGGACGGCGTGTCTTCCAGTTCGACCGACTTGTTCATTTTTCGCAGGCCGAGCCCGCGAACGATCCTGCGATGCTTTTCGGGTCGGCCGACCACGCTTCGGACCAGTGTAACCTTTATCTTAGCAGCCATTTCCTTTATTCCTCATGCCAACTCTTCGACGCTTTTGCCGCGGCGGGCTGCGACCTGTTCCCGGCTTTGAATTTGCTGCAGGCCGGCGATGGTGGCTTTGACAACGTTGTGCGGGTTGTGGGAACCTAAACACTTGGTCAGGATGTTCTGAACCCCGACGGCCTCGAGCACCGCCCGCACCGCGCCACCGGCGATGACCCCGGTGCCCGCGGCAGCGGGTTTGAGCATCACCCGACCGGCGCCGAACTTTCCGACGACCTCGCACGGGATCGTGCCGTCGATCAGCGGAACCGGAATCATGTTCTTCTTGGCTTTTTCAACACCCTTGCGAATTGCTTCGGGAACCTCACCGGCCTTGCCCAAACCGTATCCGACCTTGCCCTCGCCGTCGCCCACAACCACGATGGCGCTGAAGCTGAATCTGCGACCGCCCTTGACGACCTTGGCCACCCGGCTGATGTGGACCACCTTGTCGATAAACTGATTTTCATCTGTATCTTGCTTGAACAAGGGTATTCCTCCTTAGGTTAAAAATCCAGCCCGCCCTCACGGGCGCCATCCGATACAGCCTTGACGCGGCCGTGGTACAGAAAGCCGTTGCGGTCAAAGACAACGCTTTTGATGTTCTGATCCAGCGCCCGCTGGGCCAGCAGTTTTCCGACAAGAGCGGCGCGGGTGGTCTTGCCCTTGAGCTCAGTGTTTTCGCCGATCTCTTTTTCGAGACTGGAGGCGGCCACCAGGGTTCGGCCGGCAACGTCGTCGATGATCTGGGCGTATATGTGCTTGGCGCTGCGAAACACGCTCAGCCGCGGGTGTTCGGGTGTGCCGCTGATGCGTTTGCGGATTCTGGCCTTTCTCTTCAGCCGTGCTTTTCGTTTTTTGTCCAACGCTCCCATTTCGCTTTTCCCCGTTTCTCTTCAGAACCGTCTACGATCTTGCCCGCACCTATTTGGTGCCAGTTTTGCCGGCTTTGCGCTGAATGAACTCCTCGGCATACTTGATCCCTTTGCCCTTGTAAGGTTCCGGGGGCCTGAGGCGCCGGATGGAGGCAGCCGCCTGTCCCAGCAACTCCTTGTCGATGCCGGAGAGCTTGATGATGGTGTTGCGGTCGACGGTGGCGGAAACACCCGCAGGCAGTTCGAAATCAATGGGATGTGAGAATCCCAAGTTAAGAACGATGCTGTTGCCCTTGACTTCCGCCCGATAGCCGATCCCATTGATCTCCAGCACGCGCTCGAAACCCTGGTGGGTCCCGTGCACCATATTGGCCACCAGGCTGCGGGTCAAGCCCTGCAGGGCCTGGTTGGTGCGGCTGTCTTCAGCCATCACGACATGCAGATTGCCGCCCGCGACCTCAAGCTTCATGGCCGGATGCACCGTCCGGGTGAGGGTGCCCTTGGCGCCCTTGACGGTGACCGTCTGGTCGGTGAAAGTGACGTCGACTTTTTCGGGAATCGGAATCGGTTTTTTGCCCACTCGTGACATGAATTGCTCCTCTGTTCTTTGCCACCGGCCTTGATTGCCGGCGGCCGCCACACGCTGCGGCTTCTATCGCTCCGGTTGGCGGCCTGCGCGCGGCCGCGGGCCCATGTGGGCGGCGCGCGTGATTTTCAAAAGGACACAGCCTGGAATTTCAGGCCGCCAACGCGTTTTACCAGACGTTGCAGAGAATCTCGCCGCCCAGATGTTCCCGCCGGGCCTGTTTGTCGCTCATCACCCCTTTGGAGGTGGACAGGATGCGCATACCCAGCCCGTTAAGCATCGGTTTGACCTCCGTGCTCTTGGCATAGGTGCGCAGGCTCGGTTTACTGACCCGCTCGATGCCGTAAATGGCGTGAACGCCCTCGTCGGTGTATTTGAGGTAAACCCGAAGTATTCCCTGTTTGTTGTCTTTGATGACCTTGTAGTTTCGGATATAGCCTTCGTCTTTGAGAATCCTGGCCATTTCAATCTTCAAATTGGAGCCGGGGATATCGACGCTGTTGAATTTCGCCCTTCCGGCGTTTCGGATGCGGGTCAACATGTCCGCAACTGTATCGCTCGATGCCATTGTGTTCTCCGTTTACCTGCTTGGGTTTGATTTGTCTTGATAGGCTCGCAAGCGCCGGCCGGGTGTCTACCAGCTGGATTTAACAACACCCGGCAGCTGCCCCTCGGAGGCAAGGTTTCGAAAGCAGATACGGCAAATTCCGAATTTCCTGATGTATGCGCGTGGGCGGCCGCACATCGGGCACCGGTTGTAAGCCCGCACTTTGAATTTCGGCTTCGCCTGGGACTTGTTCATTAATGCTTTTTTTGCCAAAATTTCCTCCTTGAAACCCCTTCATCAGCCTTTGGCGGCCGGGAGCGGCGCACTGTGCTGCAGACACTAGTTTTTAAACGGCATACCCATCAACTTGAGGAGTTCCTTGCCCTCCTGGTCGGTCTTGGCGCTGGTGACGATGGAAACGTTCAAGCCGTTGATCTTGTCGATTTTATCGTAATCGATTTCCGGGAAGATGATCTGCTCGCGAATGCCCAGGGAATAATTGCCGCGGCCGTCGAAGGCCTTGCCGGAGATCCCGCGAAAATCACGGACGCGGGGCAGCGCGATATTGACGAGTTTGCTCATGAAGTCGTACATCCGATCGCGCCGAAGGGTCACCATGCAGCCGATGGGCATACCTTCCCGGAGCTTGAAGGCGGCGATGGACTTTTTGGCGCGGGTGATGACCGGCTTTTGACCGGAGATCAGGGCCAGCTCCTCCATCGCCGAGTCCAGCAGCTTCATGTTATGGATGGCTTCCCCCATCCCGACGTTCAGCACGATTTTCATCAGCCGCGGGACCTGCATGGGGTTCTTGAGCTTCAAGGTCTCCATGAGCTGCGGGACCATTTCTTTTTGGTATGTTTCTTTCAACTGCGACATGCTCTTCCTCCGAAACCCGATCCAAAAAAAAGACGTTAGGCGTCGATGATCTCCCCGCATTTACCGCACGCACGAACTTTTTTACCGTCTTCGAGGGTTTTCATTCTGATCCGCGACGGTTTCACGCACTTGTTGCACATCAGCATCACATTGGACCATTGAATCGGCGCCTCTTTTTCAAGTATGCCGCCCTGACGGTTCTGGGCGCTGGGTTTGACGTGGTGCTTCAAAAGGTTGATGTTCTCCACCAGGACGCGCTGCTTGTCCTTGTTGACGCGCAGAACCTTGCCGATTTTTCCCTTGTCCTTGCCGGCAATGACCTTCACTTTATCGTCTTTTTTCAATCGACATTTTTCCATGATGTTAACCTGCTTCTCCCCCGGGCCCGCTCGGCTTAAATGACTTCCGGGGCCAGCGAAATGATTTTCATGTAGCGCTTGGCCCTGAGCTCTCTTGCCACCGGTCCAAAGATACGGGTTCCAATCGGCTCTTTTTGGGCATTGACAAGAACGGCCGAATTATCGTCGAATCGGATGAAGGATCCGTCGTTGCGGCGAATCTCTTTCTTGGTGCGGACCACGACCGCTTTGAGGACGTCCCCCTTTTTGACTTTGGCGTTGGGGATCGCCTCCTTGACCGAAACGACGATGATGTCGCCAATGCTCGCATATCTTCTTCGGGAGCCGCCCAGGACCTTGATGCAACTCAGCACCTTGGCCCCGGAATTGTCCGCTACCGTTAGTCTCGTTTCCGCCTGAATCATTTTTTTATCCCTTCGACCTAAACGGCTTTCTCAACGATTTTGCTGACACGCCATCTTTTGGTCCTGCTCAGCGGGCGGGATTCGGTAATGACGACCTTGTCTCCGGTCTGGCAGGAATTGGCCTCGTCGTGAGCAGCAAACTTGGTCCGCCGACGGATGAATTTTTTGTAGAGCCGATGCTTTACCAATCTCTCGACCAGGACGACCACAGTTTTATCCATTTTATCGCTGACAACCTTGCCGACCAGCTGTCTTTTCAATCCTCGGTTTTTCATGGCAGCCACTATTCTTTTATTTATTTTGTTCAATAATGATCGTCTTCAGCCGTGCGATATCGCGCCGGGTCTGTTTCAGCTTGGCGGAGTTTTCAAGCTGGCCGCTTTCGCTCTGAAACCGGAGGGTAAACAGGGTTTCCTTCAGCTCGGAAAGCCGGCGGAACTGCTCCTCCTGGCTCATATCCCTAATCTCGGACGCTTTCATTGGACGTCGCTCCTCTGGATGAATCGTGTTTTGACCGGCAGCTTGTGCGAGGCCAGGCGCAGCGCCTCCTTGGCCAGTTCGGGGGTAACGCCCGTCATCTCGTAGAGAATCCGCCCGGGGCGAATCACCGCCACCCATCCCTCAGGGGCGCCCTTGCCCTTGCCCATGCGGACTTCGGCCGGTTTTTTGGTGAAGGGTTTGTCCGGGAAAATCCGGATCCAGAGTTTTCCACCGCGCTTGACGTGGCGTGTCATGGCAATACGGGCAGCCTCAATCTGTTTTGAACTGATTTTGCCGCATTCCACCGCCTGGAGACCGAATTCCCCAAAATTGAGGTCACTCCCGCGGTTGGCCGTGCCCCTCATCCGACCTTTCTGCTGTTTACGAAACTTGACTTTTTTGGGAATCAACATTTCCTTGATCTCCTGTCACAGGCTTAAACTTGGGCGACGCCCTGTTCTCGTGCGGATGCCGCGGACCATTTCGGCTGCCGCCGTCTGCAACGGGGCAACCGCGTCCGGCGACGGGCGGAGAGCTCAGCGGCCTTCCGGTTCAGGCTGGTCCTTTTTGAGGATCTCCCCCTTGAAGATGAAAACCTTCACACCGATGGCGCCGTAAGTGGTGCGCGCTTCCGTAAAGCCGTAATCGATGTCCGCCCGCAGGGTGTGCAGCGGTACCCGTCCTTCACGATACCACTCGGTGCGAGCCATTTCAGCGCCGCCAAGGCGCCCGGCGCAGATGATTTTGACCCCCTGGGCACCAAAGCGCATGGCCGAGGTCACGCCCCGTTTCATAGCCCGGCGAAAGGCCACCCGACGCTCCATCTGCATGGCGACGTTTTCGGCCACCAGCTGGGCGTCGATCTCGGGTTTGCGCACCTCCTGGATATCGATCAGCACTTCCTGGGCGGTGTATTTCTGTAGCTCCTTTTTCAACAGCTCGATTTCGGAGCCCTTTTTACCAATCACGATTCCCGGCCTGGCCGTAAAGATGCGGAGTCGGACCCTTTTGGTAGAGCGCTCGATTTCAATCTTGGAAACACCCGCGTGGTGGAGCCGTTTCTTCAGGAATTTACGGATGTTGAAATCTTCCAGGATGTAATCGGCATACCGCTTGCCGCCATACCATCTCGAATCCCAGGTCTTGATAATCCCCAATCTCAAACCGATTGGATTAACTTTCTGGCCCAAGCTCCTTACCTCCTTCTTTATGCCGTTTCTTCGGCTAAAATGACCGTGATGTGACTGGTTCGCTTGAGAATCCGGGCGCCTCGCCCCCGCGCCCGCGCCCGAAAACGCTTCAGGCTCGGTCCCTGATCGACGATGATGTTGCGAATCACCAGCGCGTCGACATCCATACCGCCGGTCTGGTCGGCATTGGCCACGGCGGAGCGCATCGTTTTTTCGACGATTCCGGCGGCTTTCTGGGGCATGAACTTCAGGATGTTCAGGCCCGCCTCAACCGGTTTGCCCTTCACGGCACCCACGAGCTTTCGGACCTTCAAAGGAGAAATCCGAACGTATTTTGCAATTGCTCTAGCCTCCATGCCAGTAATTCCCTTTTCTGATATTTTCGGGCGAAAATGCGGCCCTTATTTTTTGACTCTGGACTTTTTGTCCCCAGCGTGGCCATAGAACGTGCGCGTCGGGGAGAATTCGCCCAGTTTGTGCCCCACCATGTTTTCGGTCACGAAAACCGGAACGAATTTTTTCCCGTTGTGAACAGCCAGGGTGATCCCCACCATCTCGGGGATGATGGTGGAGCGCCGCGACCAGGTCTTGATCACCTTGTTGCTGCGGGTTTGCTGGGAGATCGTGACTTTCTGCATGAGTTTCGGCTCAATATAGGGGCCTTTTTTTAGCGACCTTGGCATGATGTCTCCTAAAACTTATTTTTTCGTGCGCTTTTTAACGATGTAGCGGTCACTGCGCTTGTTGGTGCGTGTCCGGTGGCCCTTGGATTTCTGGCCCCAGGGGGAGCAGGGGTGCCTGCCGCCGGAGGAACGGCCCTCGCCGCCCCCCATGGGGTGGTCCACAGGGTTCATGGCCACGCCGCGCACTTTGGGCCGCCAGCCGAGCCAGCGCTTGCGGCCCGCTTTGCCCAGGGCGATATTGCCGTGCTCGGTATTGCTGACCTGGCCGATGGTGGCCTTGCATTTCAGCAGGACCATGCGCACCTCACCGGAGGGCAGCTTCACCAGGGCATAACGGTCTTCCTTGGCCACCAGCTGGGCGAAGGTGCCCGCGCTGCGGACGATCTGCCCGCCCTTGCCAAGCTTGAGCTCGATATTGTGGATCTGGGTGCCCAGCGGGATGTTGCTCAACGGCAGCGTGTTGCCGGGCTTGATATCGGCCTCGGGCCCCGCCATCACCGTTTCGCCCACCGCGAGCTTAAGCGGCGCCAGGATGTAGCGCTTCTCACCGTCCCGATAGTGCAGCAGGGCGATTCGCGCCGAACGGTTGGGGTCGTATTCAATGGCGGCGACCTTGGCGGGAATGCCGATCTTGTCGCGCTTGAAATCGATCACCCGGTAGTGGCGCTTGTGCCCGCCGCCGCGGTGGCGCGCGGTGATCCGGCCATTTACGTTGCGCCCGCCTGATTTTTTGGCGCTTCGCAGCAAGCCCTTTTCAGGGGTGGTTTTGGTGATTTCATCAAATGGGGCGTATTCTTGAAACCGCCGTCCAGGTGATGTGGGTTTAACTTTCTTGACAGCCATTGCTCATTTCCTCGCTCTATACCCCTTCAAAAAAGTCGATTCGTTCCCCGGGCATCAGCTTGACGATCGCCTTCTTCCAATCCTTGCGCTTGCCCATGATCCGGCCGCGCTGTTTGCGCTTGCCCTTGACCTGAATGGTGCGGACCTGGGCCACCTTGACGTTGAAGAGGGTTTCGACAGCGTTGCTGATTTCGATGCGATTGGCGCGCCGGTCGACTTCGAAGGAGAATTGATTGTAATTCTCCTTTTGCTTGTTCGTTTTTTCGGTGTCAAGGGGGCGCTTGACGATATCGTAAGGATTCATGCGAGCCTCCTTTCGATGCCCTGGATGGAAGGCTCGAGCAGCACCAGCGTAGCGCAGTTGAGCACGTCGTAAACGTTGAGCCCCTCACAGCGCAGGACCTTGACCGACGGCACGTTTCTGGAGGAAAGTTCCAAATTCGGGTTTTCAGCGTCGGTGACGATCAGGGTTTTGCCGAGGTTGAGGCCCTTCAGCACTTCCACGAATCTTTTGGTTTTAATCTCTTCGAGATCGAACTGATCCAACACCACCAGTTGCTTTTCCTGGCATTTGCTGCTCAACGCCATTTTTAGGGCCAGCTTGCGGACCTTTTTGGGGACCTTGTAGCTGTAAGACCGGGGATTGGGGCCGAAAATGGACCCGCCACCTTTCAGCAAGGGCGATTTGATGTCGCCGCGGCGCGCGCGTCCGGTGCCCTTCTGCTTGAAAAGTTTGCGCCCGCTGCCGACAACATCGCTGCGATGCTTGACCCCGGCTGTCCCGGCCCGACGGTTGGCCAGCTGCATGGTGACCACGTCGTGCAACACCGAGGACTTGACGGGGACATCGAAGATGCTGTCCGCGAGGTCAACCGTGGAGACCTTTTCACCACTTGTATTGAGAACATCTAAGACAGGCATGCTATACCTCATTTCAAACCACTGGCATTTCCGGGAATCCCTTCGGGCCCAGCCGGCCTCCCGCCCCCCCTGCTGCCAACGATCTTTAAGGACGTGTTTTCGTTTTCTGGATTTCAATAATTCCGGACTTGGCTCCCGGCACGGCGCCTTTCAGCAGAATCAGGTTTTGCTCCGGCCGGATATCGACGATCTCAAGGTTCTTGACGGTCTTGCGCTCGACGCCGTAATGCCCCGGCAATCTTTTGCCTTTGACCACCTTGGAAGGCCAGGCGCTGCAGCCGATGGAACCGGGAATCCGCTTGCTGTGGCAGCCATGGGTCTGGCCGCCGCCGCCGAAACCGTGGCGTTTCATGACGCCGGCAAATCCGCGGCCCTTTGAGAGCCCCGCCACATGGACCTTTTCGCCGATCGCGAAAAGGTCGGTGCTGATCGCCTGCCCCAGTTTGAACTCATCGGGTTTTTCCACCGCAAACTCCCGCAAAACCCGGAAGCACTGCCCCCCGGCCTTCTGGAAATGCCCTTGCAGCGGCCTGTTGGTGCGGCTCTGGCGCTTCTCCTCGAAAGCCAGCTGCAGCGCGTTGTAGCCGTCGGTGGTTTCGGTTTTGATCTGGGTTACAACGCAGGGGCCCGTCTGGACCACCGTCACGGGCACAAAATTGCCTACGGCATCGAAGACGCCCGTCATCCCAATTTTTTTGCCTAACAGTCCTCTACACATGGCGATAAAGCCCCTATCCTACAGTTTAATCTCGACATCGACCCCTGGGGAGAGATCCAGCTTCATCAGCGCATCCACAGTCTGCTGCGTCGGCTCGAGAATGTCCAGCAGCCGCTTGTGGGTCCGCATTTCGAACTGCTCGCGCGACTTTTTGTCGACATGCGGCGAGCGCAGCACGCAAAACTTGTTGATCCGCGTGGGCAGGGGAATCGGCCCCACGACCTTGGCGCCTGTTTTTTGGGCCGTGTCGACGATATCGGTGGCCGACTGGTCGAGGAGCTTGTGATCGTAGGCTCTCAACCTGATCCTGATTTTCGTGTTCATGATCATGATAACAACCGCCTTTTTTATTCGAAGATTTCGGCGACCACGCCGGCGCCGACCGTCCGGCCGCCTTCGCGGATCGCAAACCGCAGCTCTTTTTCCATGGCGATCGGCGTGATCAGCTCAGCTGAAATCGTCACGTTGTCCCCCG